>Ga0207678_10001506_pt1 | contig 21341 bp, 18 predicted proteins | sample KBSC63metaG_FD_184319 | JGI IMG/M metagenome (GOLD analysis project Ga0207678, IMG submission 184319) | Corn rhizosphere microbial communities from Kellogg Biological Station, Michigan, USA - KBS C6-3 metaG (SPAdes) (version 2) | ecosystem: Host-associated > Plants > Roots > Rhizosphere > Soil ... | reverse complement strand
ATGGCGGAGCGGGAGGGATTCGAACCCTCGATACGCTTTTGACGTATACTCACTTTCCAGGCGAGCGCCTTCGACCACTCGGCCACCGCTCCGCATTGCACTGGAGGCGGCTCCCTATCGTGCGTCGGCGCGCTAGGCAAGGGGATGCTTTACTTTCCTGTCTCATGGGTGCCTGATTGCGCCATGCACATCCGATTTTCGCCCTTGCTGGCCACGCTTTGCCTGTCTTCGCCGGCACTTGCCGCCGATCCGCCGGCCACCCCCTCCGCCGTCGTGGCGCAGGCGCCCGCCAGCGCGTGGCGGAGCATCGCGCCCGATACGCTGCTGGTCATGACGGTCGAGGGCGGCAAGCGCGTCGTCATACAGCTCGCGCCCGACTTCGCGCCGGCCCATGTCGCCAATATCCGCGCACTTGCCCGCGCGGGCTGGTGGGATGGGGAAAGCGTCTACCGCGTGCAGGACAATTATGTCGCCCAATGGGGCGACGCGACAGAGAAGAAGGCCCTGCCGCCCGGCATCGCCACGGATATCAAGGCCGATTATGTCCGCCCGCTCGCGACGCTCAAGTCCGCGCCGCTCCCCTTGCCCTATCCGGACGCTTATGCCCCCCGCACCGGCTTCATCGATGGCTGGCCGGTGGCGATGGATCAGACGTCGGCCTGGCTCCCCCATTGCTACGCCATGGTCGGCGTGGCGCGGAACCTGTCGCCGGACGCGGGGACCGGCGCCGAACTCTATGCCGTGATCGGCCAGGCCCCGCGCCAGCTCGACCGCAACATCGCGCTGGTCGGACGGGTGATCGAGGGGATCGCCCTGCTCGCCAGCCTGCCGCGCGGTTCGGGAGAGCTGGGCTTCTACGCCGCGGGCGAAAGGCGCCTGCCGATCCTGTCGATCCGCCTGGCCAGCGACCTGCCGGAGGCGCAGCGGCCGCATTATCAGGTGATGGACGTCACGTCGCAGAGCTTTGCCGATTATCTCCGCCTGCGCGCGAACCGGAAGGATGATTTCTACGATCGGCCCGCGGGCGGCGTCGATCTCTGCAACGCGCCCGTGCCGGTACGGCCGGCGCCCTGAACGCGTCGTCGCGCCGAAACGGGTAAAATGCCGGAACGATGCCTATCTGGACTATAATATAGCCCCCCGTCGGCAATGATGGAGAAGATGGTCATGATCGTAGGCACCGTCAGAGAGATCAAGAATCACGAATATCGCGTCGGCCTCACGCCGGAGAGCGTGCATGAACTGACCGCGCATGGCCATCGCGTGCTGGTGGAAAGCGGCGCAGGGGAGGGGATCGGCGCCCATGACGCCCTCTACGCCCGCGCCGGGGCGGAGGTCGTCGATAATCCCGCCGCCATCTTCGCGGCGGCGGAGATGATCGTGAAGGTCAAGGAGCCGCAGCCGGAGGAGCGGGCCATGCTGCGCCCCGGCCAGATCCTCTACACCTATCTGCACCTCGCGCCCGATCCCGATCAGGCGCGTGCGCTGATGGCGTCGGGCGCGATCGGCATCGCCTATGAAACCGTGACGGATGCCCATGGCGGCCTGCCGCTGCTGAAGCCCATGAGCCAGGTGGCCGGGCGCATGGCGATCCAGGCCGGCGCGACCGCGCTGGAAAAGGCGCATGGCGGGCGGGGGGTGCTGCTGGGCGGCGTGCCCGGCGTCCTTCCCGCGAAGGTCGCGGTGATCGGCGGCGGCGTGGTTGGCTTCAACGCGGCGCAGATGGCGGCGGGGCTGGGTGCGGACGTCACCATCCTGGACCGCAGCCCGGAAGTGTTGGAGCGGCTGGGCATCCATTTCGAGGCGCGGGCGAAGACGCGCTTCTCCAACCGGGCCAATCTGGCGGAATGCGTTGCGGAGGCCGACCTGGTGATCGGCGCGGTGCTGATCCCCGGCGCCGCCGCGCCAAAGCTGGTGTCGGCCGACATGCTGAAGAGCATGAAGAAGGGCGCCGTGCTGGTGGACGTGGCGATCGACCAGGGCGGCTGCTTCGAAACCAGCCACCCCACCACCCATGACGACCCCACCTATGTGGTCGAGGGTATCGTCCATTATTGCGTCGCCAACATGCCCGGCGCGGTGGCGCGGACCAGCACCTATGCGCTCAACAATGTCACCCTGCCCCATGCGCTGCGGATCGCGGACCTGGGGTGGAAGGACGCATTGCGCGCGGACCCGCATCTGCTCGACGGGCTGAACGTGTGGAACGGGCAGATCACCTATCGCGCAGTGGCCGACGCGCTGGACCTCCCCTACACTCCGGCGGAACAGGCTGTGGGATAGGGCGCTGGCGGCCTTTTGATCATTTAGCCATTGAACGCACCGTGCTCCCGCCGTCGCAGGAGCACCATGTGCCTCAGCGCGACCATCGGCGTCCGCTCTTCACCCTCATATTCATCACAATATTGCTCCCCCCTTTGCGGGTTCCCCATCTTCGTTCGTCTTGGAAAGGTGCGGGGCGGTTGATTGCCCCTGCCACCGACATTCCGCCGAAGAGAGGCATGGGTTCCATCATGGTCGATTGCACAGCTTCCACCGCCCCGATGCAGAAGGGCTTCTTCCCCGATAACGCCGCCAGCAGGGCACCGGCTGGGGAGCGGCGCTGATGCAGGGTGACATGATGAGCTGGCTGGTGCCGCTGGTCGCGATGCTGGGCGCGGGCCTGTTCGCCGGTTTCGCGGCGGGAATCTTCGGCATTGGCGGCGGCTTCGTGGTGGTGCCGGCGCTGTTCGTGGTGTTGCCGCTGCTGGGTGGAACGCATAACGCCGTCGCCCATGTCGCCATCGGCACGTCGGCGGCGACGATCATCGTCACGTCGATCCGCTCGCTGCTCGCCCATGCCAAGCGCGGCGCCGTGGAGTTCGAGGTGCTCAAGAGCTGGGCGCCGTGGATCATCCTGGGCGACGGCGTCGGCGTGCTGTTGGCCGGCCATGTCGACGGACGCATATTGACCATGATCTTCGCGGTCGGCGTCTTCCTGATGTCGCTCAATTTCCTGCTGCCCAAGGTCGGCGGCAAGGTGATCAGCGACACCATGCCCTCCGGCATCGCCCGCGTCGGCATCGCCGGGGGCCTGGGCACCTTTTCCGCGCTGCTCGGCATTGGCGGCGGCACCATCGCCATCATGGTGATGACGCTTTGCGGCCGATCGATCCACCGCGCCATCGCCACCGCGTCGGGCATCGGCACGCTGATCGCCATCCCCAGCGCCATCGGCTTCGCGCTGATCGGCCTCAGGGAAGGCGGCCTGCCCTGGGGTTCGCTTGGCTATGTCAATGTTCCCGCGACGCTGGCCATCGCCTCCATGTCCGTGCTGACGGCGCCGCTGGGCGTGGCCGTCGCGCACGCCATGCCCGCCGCTCCGCTCAAGAAGATCTTCGGCGTCTATCTGGTGATCATCGCCTTCGTCATGTTCCGCAACGCGATCCGCATGTGATCGGCTGCGCCGTCCTGCCCGTGGTCCCCCCATCGATCACGGGCAGGATTGTCATCCCATGCCCCGGTCGTCCTCCGGCATGACATCGACCATCACCTGCACATTCTGCCCGGCACCGCCGACGAACAGCCCGTCCATCGGCGCGACATCTGCATAGTCCCGCCCCATGGCGACGAACAGATGCCCCTCGCCCGCGATCACGCCATTGGTGGGGTCAAGGCCGATCCACCCCCGCTGCGGCCCGCACCACAGCATCGCCCAGGCATGCATGGCGTCCGCGCCGACCAGTCGCGCCATGCCCGGCGGCGGATCGGTGCGCAGATAGCCGCTGACATAGGCGGCGGGCAGCCCGAACCAGCGCAGCGCGGCGACCATCACATGGGCAAAATCCTGGCACACGCCGTGCCGCGCCGCAAAGGCGGCCTCGACCGGTGTGCCCGCGTCGGTCGCCCCGCTGACATAGGCGAATTCGCCCCTGATCCGCTGCGCCAGCTCCAGCCCGGCCGCCACCGCCGGCCGGTCGGAAACGAGCAGATCGCCCGCCCATTCCCCGATCTTTCGCACCAGCGGAACGCGCGGCGAGGCATGGAGATAATGGGCCGGTCCCGCCGGCCCCATGTCCCGCGATGCCAGCGCCGCTTCCGCCACCGCGCCGACGCTCGGGTCGCCCTGCTGCGGTCCGGCCGGCGGCCCGCCCTGCACCCCGGCGCGGAAGCTGCTGTCGATGCTGATCCGATGGAGCGGACTGTCGATCTCCAGCCGCGCGACATTCACCGGCCACGCCCCCGGCCGCGATTCGATGGAGGAGGGAGCGGGATCGACCGCCAGATGATAGTCGGACGTCCACTGACCCGGCCATGGCGCGGGCCGCAACCGCAGGTTCAGGCGCGCAAGCTGCACTGGCGCATCATAATGCACGATGGTCTGGTGCCGGATGCGATAGATCATGACAGCAGGCTGACGCCCTCGCTCCTTTCCTTGCGCCGCTGCAGGAAATAGCGCTGGCCGATCGCGTCCGACAGGTCCAGCAACCGGCTCTCCGCATCCGCCAGGTCGGCCATGCCCAATATGTCGCCCGTCAATGGCGCCAGCCGCGCCGCCAGCATCGCGGCCAGCCGCTGCGGCGCCTCCGGCATGCCGTCGCCATGCAATGTGGGCAGCGCCGTGACATGCTCGGCCAGCCTTTGCGCCTGATAGACGATGGAACGCGGATTATGCGGCTCCAGCGCCACCAGATCGCGCACCGGCGCCAGCGCAGGCCCGGCGAGATAACGGTTGCGATAGCTGATCTGGCTGTCGTTGAGGTCCAGCAGCACGGTCAGGTCATCCGCCGACGCGCCGTCGCCCGCCAGCAGCATGGCCAGGCGGCAGCCGTTGATCGCCCGCTCCATCCGCCGCCCCATGTCATGGAACCGCCAGCCCTCGCTCCGTCCCATATTCTCCGCCGCCAATCCCGACAGCGCGGAGATCCGCTCGATCATCCGGGACGATGCCTTCAGCAGGGTTTCCGTCACCCCCCCGTCGAAATCGGGCAGGGGCAGCCGCACCAGCCGCCAATAATCCACCGCCAGCCGATCGCGCAGCCCTTCGCCGATGCCCGCCACCGCCGTCAGCAATGCCCGTACGCTGCCCGGCTGCGCGCCGTCGCCCAGGGCCTGCGCGCAGAGCGGCCCCACCGCCCCGCCGGCCCATGGGATCGCGCCCCACAGCGCAAGCTGCCCCAGCAGCCGGTCCATGGTGGGTGATCCGACCGCGGGGCCCAGATCGGCCTCGATCGATCCGCCGACGATCGCCCGGATGACCCGCGCCGTCATCTCCATGCGCTCGATATAGCGGCCCAGCCAATAGAGATTGTCCGCCGCCTTGGCGGGCAGCATGCCGCCCACCCGCCGGATCGCCGGAGCCGCCGCGGCCGTCGCCAGCCGATCCTCCGGCACCGGCCGCGCATCGACCACGGCCATGTCCGCGGACAGATCGCCTTCGCCCATCAGCGCGGCGCGGATGTCGCCATGCGCCGCCAGTCGCGCAAAGGCGCCCGGCATGATCCGCCATTGCCCCAGCTCGTCCCGCGCCACGAACACGCGCAGGGTGAAGGGCAGGGGAGTCAGCTTGCCCTCGACGATGGCGGGGGTGGTCGACAGCCGCACCACTTCCTGCCCGACATAGTCCATCGGCCGCCGCGCCATCGCCGCCAGCAGCGCCGCCCGCTGTCCCGCGCCCATCCCCGATCCGGGCAGGAACCGGGTTCCGTCCAGTTCCGCCACCTCCCGGCCAAAGGCGGACCCCACCACCAGCTCGTCCAGCGCCTGCGCGACATGCGCCCGCTCGGCCGCCTGTCCGCACCACCATGTCGCGATATTGGGCAGGATGAGGTCCGCGCCCAGCACTTCCCGCGCCAGTCCCGGCAGGAATGCCGCCATCGCCCGCGATTCGATCACGCCCACGCCCGGCCAGTTCGCCAACATCAGCCCGCCCTTGACGCAGGCGTCGAACAGGTCGGGCACGCCGATGCGCGATTCCGCGTCGAAGGCGAGCGGATCGAGGAAGCGGCTGTCCATCCACCGCCACAGCCCGTCGACCCGCTTCAGCCCCTGGATGGTCCGCACGAACAATTGCCCGTCCGACACGATCAGGTCGTCGCCCTCGACCAGCAACAGCCCCAGATAGCGCGCCAGATGCGCCTGTTCGGCATAGCTCTGGTTGAACCGCCCCGGCGACAGCAGCCCGATGCGTGGATCGCTCCGTTCGCAATCCGCCGCCAGCCCCCGCCGCAGGTCGCTGAGGAACGGCGCCAGCCGCCGCACATTGAGCGCGCCCAGCAGGTCTCCGGTCGCCCGCGACAGGGCCAGCCGGTTCTCCAGCGCATAGCCGACGCCCACCGGCGTCCGCACCCGGTCGGCCAGCACGCGCCATTCGCCGTCCGGCCCGCGCGCCAGATCGGCGGCGTAGAAATGGATGAAATGCCCATGGGGCGGTGGCGCGCCGGTCATCACCCGCCAATGATGCGGGCTGCCGGTGATCACGCTCGCGGGCAGCTTGCCGTCGCGCACCAGCGACTGCGTGCTGTAGATGTCGCTGATCACCCGCTCCAGCAACTGGGCCCGCTGGACCAGCCCCTGCTCGATCTGCGTCCATTCCCGCGCCCCGATCAGCAACGGAATGGGACTGAGCGGCCAGGGCCGTTCCTGCTGGTCCCCGGTCAGGCGGAAGGCCAGGCCCAGGTCGACCGCCTGCCGCTCGACATTGCCGGCCAGCACCGCAGGATCGCCCTGCGCCTGCGCCGACAGCCGCTCCAGCATCGCCCGCCAGTGCCCCGCCATCTCCGCGCCCGCCCCGGCGAACAGGTCGCCCTCCGGCGCCCGCGCCAGATAGGCATCGGCCCAACCGGCTGCTTCCATGACAGGGGCGTCCGTTACGCTCATGGATGCCGGAAACGCAGGTCCAGCGTCATCGGAAATTCGCTCGGGGTTTCGCCGGGCGGCATGTCGACCGGCCCCGGCGTATGGCCATGGTCCTGGAACCGCGCCTTGCGCCGCGCTTCCGCTTCATAGGCGTTGACCGGCAGCGTGTCGTAATTGCGCCCGCCCGGATGCGCGACATGATAGACGCACCCGCCCAGCGACCGCCCGCTCCAGCTATCCAGCACGTCGAAGGTCAATGGCGCGTTGACCGGCAGGGCGGGATGCAGGCAGGCGGCGGGCGCCCACGCCTTGTACCGCACGCCGCCCACCGCCTCGCCCGGCACGGCCGTCGGCGTCATCGGCACGCGCCGCCCGTTGCAGGCGACGACATGCCGTCCGGCGACCAGCCCGGTCGCGCGCACCTGCAACCGCTCGGTCGAACTGTCGACATAGCGCACCGTACCCCCGATCGCCCCCGTCTCGCCCAGCACGTTCCACGGTTCCAGCGCGTGGGCAATCTCCAGCCCAACGCCGCCCGCATCGACCGCGCCATGGATGGGGAAACGGAACTGCCGCTGCGCCTCGAACCAGTTGGGATCGAACGCGTACCCCGCCCCGCGCAGGTCGCCCAGCACCTCCAGGAAATCCGCCCAGACGAAATGCGGCAGCATGAAGCGGTCGTGCAAGGCCGTCCCCCAGCGCACCAGGCCGCCCTGCTGCGGCTGCCGCCAGAACCACGCCGTCAGCGCCCGCAGCAGCAATTGCTGCGCCAGGCTCATCTTCGGCTCCGGCGGCATTTCAAAGCCCCTGAACTCCAGCAACCCCAGCCGCCCGGTCGGCCCGTCGGGCGAGAACATCTTGTCGATGCAGATCTCCGTGCGATGGGTATTGCCCGTCACATCGACCAGCAGGTTGCGGAACAGCCGGTCCACCAGCCAGGGCGGCGGCGCGTCGCCCTCACCCGGCGCAGGAACCTGCGCCAGCGCGATCTCCAGCTCGTACAGCCCGTCATGCCGCGCCTCGTCGATGCGCGGCGCCTGGCTGGTCGGCCCGATGCACAGCCCCGAAAACAGATAGGAGAGGGCAGGGTGCCGCTGCCAATAAAGCACGAAACTCTTCAGCAGGTCGGGCCGCCGGATGAAGGGCGAGTCATTCAGGCTCGGCCCGCCCAGCACGATATGATTGCCGCCCCCGGTCCCCACCGACCGCCCGTCGACCATGAACTTGTCGGCGGTCAACGCATATGTCCGCGCCAGCGCATAGAGCCGCTCGGTGATCTCCACCGTCTCGTCCCATGTCGACGAAGGCTGGATGTTCACCTCGATCACGCCGGGATCGGGCGTCGCCTTCAACACCTGCAGTCGCGGATCGGGCGGCGGCGCATAGCCCTCGATCCGCACTGGAATCCGCGTCGCCTCCGCCGCGCCCTCCACCTGCGCGATCAGCTCCAGATAATCCTCCAGCGTCTCGACCGGCGGCAGGAAGATCGACAGGAAATGCCCCTTCGGTTCCACCGTCACGGCGGTTCGCACCGCCCCCTCGATATGGAACTGCTCGACCCGCTCCTGCGCGGCCGCGCCGCCCGGCGCGTCGGGCACCCGCTGCACCGGCTGGGCCAGCACCTCATCCACCGTCGCCCTGAAATCGGGCAGGGGCCCCCGCGGCTCGCTCGGATCGCGGGGATGGATATAGGGATAGGCCGCCTCCGGCACATGCGGCAAGGATCCCAGCGGCAGGCGATAGCCGAGCGCCGAATCCCCCGGCACCGCGAACAGGCGCCCCCGCCGCAATTGCCATATCTCGCTCTGCCAGCGCGGCGCCTGAGCCTGGCTCTGCCACCGCTGCACCGGCAGCACATAGCCCACCGGCTGGTCGAGTCCGCGCTCGAATGCCCGCACCATCCGCGCCCGCGCCTCCGGATCGGCGATCTTCGGATCGTCCGGCGACGTATTGACCGGCAGGTCGGCTTCCTTGACCGCCCACACCGCCGGATCCTCGAAGACCGGCTGCACATGCTCCGGCGAAAAGCCCATCGCGCCTGCCATCTGCGCGATGAAGGCCTCTGCATCCGCTGCCGTCACGGTTCGCGCACCCTCCGGCGCGACCTCATCCGCGATCAGCCCGGCATCGCGCCAGATCGGCACCCCGTCCTGCCGCCAGTACACCGCATAGGCCCAGCGCGGCAGGCTCTCGCCCGGATACCATTTGCCCTGCCCATGATGCAGCATCCCGCCCGGCGCGAACGCCTCCCGCAATCCCCGGATCAGCCGGTCGGCATAGCCCGCCTTGGTCGGTCCCACGGCGTCGCCGTTCCACTCGCCCGCATCGCCACCATCTTCGGCGACGAAGGTCGGCTCGCCCCCGGTCGTCAGCCGCACGTCCTGCGCTTGCAAGTCGGCATCGACCTGCGCGCCCAGCGCCATCACCGCGTCCCAGCGCGCGTCGGTGAAGGGCTTGGTGATCCGCACCGCCTCGGCAATGCGGCTCACCCCCATGGAGAAATGGAAATCGACCTCCGCCGGCTCGGCCATGCCGGTGATCGGCGCGGCGGAGCGGTAATGCGGCGTCGCGCACAGCGGAATATGCCCTTCGCCCGCGAACATCCCCGACGTCGCATCCAGCGCCACCCAGCCCGCGCCCGGCACATAGGCCTCGGCCCAGGCATGCAGGTCGACCACGTCCTGCGAAACCCCCTTCGGCCCCTCCAGCGGCTCGACATCGGCCACCAGCTGGATCGAATAGCCCGACACGAAGCGCGCCGCAAAACCCAGACGTCGCAGCAGTTGCACCAGCAGCCAGGCCGAATCCCGGCACGATCCGGTGCCGATCTCCAGCGTTTCCTCGGGCGACTGCACCCCGGCCTCCATCCGGATCACATAGCCCACCTGGCTCTGGAGCCGCCGGTTCACCTCGACCAGAAAGTCGATGGTCCGTCCCTCATAGCCCCTGTGGCTCTCCACCAGCGCATCGAACAGCGGCCCCTGGTCCTCCAGGTCGAAATAGGCGGCCAGGTCGGTCTTCAACTGCTCGTCATAGGCGAAGGGATAGTCCTCCGCATAAGGCTCCACGAAGAAATCGAAGGGATTGATGATGTCGAGATCGGCCAGCAGGTCGACCTCGACCGAGAAATGATCGATCGGATCGGGAAAGACGATCCGCGCCAGCCAGTTGCCATGCGGGTCCTGCTGCCAGTTGAGGAAATGCCCGGAAGGCTCGATCTTCAACGCATAGTTGGGGATTTTCGTCCGGCTGTGGGGCGCGGGCCGCAAGCGGATCACCTGCGGCCCGAGCCGGATCGGCCGGCTGTAGCGGTAGGATGTCAGGTGGTGGAGTGCGGCCTTCAGCATGAAGGCGATGAAACGCCACCCCCTGCTGCAATGCAATATGGAATCGTTTCGACAGCGCAGATTCTGGGGCGGCTTTCGACCTCACCGGACCAGATCGCCCGGATCGCTCTAGGGAACAAGGTCGATCCGCTCGGCATCCGGCAACACCGCGTCCAGCAGGAGCGAGCGATGACAGGCTGCTGCATCCCGCTCGAAGCACAGCACGGCGACCGGCTGCTCGGCCGCCATCTCCGCCAGTTGCGCCGCCTGCACCATTGCTTCGGGCAGTTCCAATTGCCCGGCATAGATTTCCGCCAGCCGCTGATGCTGCCCCTTGCGCGCCGCTTCCCGCCCGGCGGCGGGCGTTCCCAGCGCCTTCAACCCGACATAGTCGATCCCCGCCTCCCGCAATCCGGCGGCAAGGATATTCTTCGAAAAACCCGGACGCCGCGACAGGGGAACCGCCCGCACGTCGACCAGCATCGTGACCCCCGCCGCGCGCAGGGCCGCGATCACCTCGTCCTGCGTCGCGCCCTCATAGCCGATGGTGAAGATTCGCATGCCCCACAGGATACCGCGTTCCTGCGCAGGCAGGAACCCAGTCCCGCCGCCGGCCCAGCTTTCCCGACCTGCCGTTCAGCCGTCATCCTCCTCGGCCCGCTCCATCATCTCCATGAAGTCCCGCGCCGCATCCCGGTCTGCCGGGTCCTCGAACGCCTCGTCCAGATCGGGCGCAGCCCCCAGCAGGAACATCAGCGACCATAGGGCAAAGCGCCGCCGCTGGTCGGTCTCCAGCCCGAAATCGACGCGCATATGCTCGATCCCCGCCGCCAGCGCATCGGGCGTCAGCGCCTCCACCTCGCGCACTCCGAAATAGCGGTGCAATTGATCATCGAAATTCATGCCACCGCCTCCGGCAAGCCCCAGTCGATCGCCCCCCGTCCCTTCTCCTCCAGAAAGGCGTTGGCCTGCGAAAAATGCCTGCACCCCAGAAAGCCGTTATGCGCGGAAAGGGGGGAGGGGTGCGCCGCCTTCAGCACCAGATGCCGGCTGCGGTCGACAAACTCCGCCTTGCGCTGCGCATAGGCGCCCCACAGCAGGAACACCACCGGCTCCGCCTGCTGGTTGACCAGCCGGATGATCGCGTCGGTGAACCGTTCCCAGCCGCGCTTCTGGTGCGAGGCCGCCTTGCCCATCTCCACCGTCAGCACGCTGTTCAGCAGCAGCACGCCCTGCCGCGCCCAATGTTCCAGAAAGCCGTGGCGCGGCGGCGACAGGCCCAGGTCGCTCTGCAATTCCTTGTAGATGTTGACCAGGGAGGGCGGCGTGCGCACCCCCGGCCTCACCGAAAAGCACAGGCCATGCGCCTGCCCCTCGCCATGATAGGGGTCCTGCCCCAGCACCACCACCTTCACCTTGTCCAGCGGCGTCAGGTCCAGCGCCCGGAAATATTCGCTGCCCCTGGGAAAGACGCGCTTGCCCTGCGCCTTCTCCTCCTGAAGGAAGCGCTTCAGCTCCTGCATATAGGGGCTCGTGAATTCGTCGAGCAGCGGCGCGCGCCAGCTCTCGTCCAGCCTGATGGTGTCGTTCATGGCCCGGCGTGATGAACCGGCGGGCGAACCGCTGTCAACGCCTGGCACTTGCCCTTCTCCCGCGAATCGGGAAAAGAGGGCGCATGCCGCGCCTTCGTACCAAGCTGATCGCCTTCCTGGGGCTGTTCCTCGCCCCGCTGCCTACCGCCGACGCCTTCGGCCCCCGGCCCAATCCGGTCCAGCAGAGCGCCGAAGCCCGGCTGATGGCCGAATTCGCCCGCTTCGCGACGCTGACCGACGGCACCGTCGGCATCGCCGTGCGCGACCTCGGCACGGGCGAGACGCTCGCCTATAATGGCGACACGTTGTTCCCCATGGCCAGCACCTACAAGGTGGCGGTCGCGGCGAAGATCCTCTCGCTGCTGGACGCCGGCAGCCTCAGCCTGGAGGAACAACTGCCCCGGCTCGGCCGGCCGGTGCCGGTGCGCACCCTGCTGGAAATGAGCCTGACGCTCAGCGACAATGATGCGACCGACGCCCTGGTCGCCCGCGCCGGCGGCCCGCAGGCGGTGAACGACTGGGTCCATGCCGCGGGGATCAAGGGGCTTCGCGTCGACAGCAACACGCGTGACCTGCTCGCCCGCGCCAAGGTGCCCGGCACCGGCTTTGGTGATGAGGCCGCGATGGAATCGGGTCTTTCCTCCGCGCAGCGCGACGCGCGGGACATGCCCAATATCGGTTTTGCCGCCGATCCCCGCGACACCGCCACGCCGCGGGCGATGGACGACCTGCTGGGCGCGATCCGCCAGGGCCGGGTGCTCCAGCCGCAGACGAGCGCGCTGATGCTGTCGATCATGGAACGGTGCAAGACGGGCAAGGCGCGGCTGCGCGCCATGCTGCCGCCGGGCACGCGCATCGCGCACAAGACCGGGACGCTGAACGGTCTCGGCAACGACACGGGCATCGTGACCCTACCGGACGGGCGCATGTTCGTCATCACCGTCTTCGTGATGAAGGATCACAGGGGGCATGAGATGCGCGACCGCATCATGGCCGAAGCGGCGCGGGCCGCCTATGATTATTTCCTGTTTGCCCCCGATCGGCACACGGCCTGACGCATCGATCTTAACTTCCATCATTTTTCCCATTACCCTTCGGCACCGGCAGGAGGGGATGCGATGCATGGCAAGGCGGCGGATTTCCGCGATTTTTGGCTCTATTATCTCCAGGAACATGCCCATGCGGGCACGCGGGCGATGCACTATGCCGGCACCAGCCTGACCGTGGCCCTGCTCGCCGCGCTGCCGGTTGCCGGGAAATGGTGGATGGTCGCCGCCATGCCCCTGGCGGGCTATGGCTTTGCCTGGATCGGCCACAGCCTGATCGAACATAATCGCCCGGCGACCTTCCGCTATCCGCTCTGGTCGCTGCGCGCCGACTTCACGATGTGGTTTCGTTTCCTCACCGGTCACATGGGTCGCGACCTCAGGCGTGCCGGCGTCCGCCCCGACGGCACCATCGATCCCACCTTGCGCCGCGAACTCTGATCCCTCTGTTCAGATCCCTCCGCCCAAATCTCTCCGGCCAAATCTCTCAGGCCAGCCTCGCCGCTTGACCCCGACCGCCGCTCTGCCAAAAGGGGCCTCGCAATGGCCCTCACCGCCCAGTTCACTGGCCAATTCACCGGCCAATTCACCGGCCTCCCCGACCTGGCCAGTCTCGCGCCCCGCTGGCAGGCGCTGGAATCGCGCGCCGCCGCCAGCTTCTTCCTTGGCTGGACCTGGACCGGCGCCTGGCTGGAAAGCTATGCCGTCCGCCCCGAACTGCTCGCCGTCACCGACGGCCAGGGACGGGATATCGCGCTCGCCCTGTTCGGCCACAGCATGCAGCCCCGCCTGCTGGGCCGCAGCGCCACGCTGTCGCTCAACCAGTCCGGCGACGCCTCGGCCGACCGTCCCTTCATCGAATATAACGGCCTGCTGATCGAAGCGGGCAGGGAAGGGGAGGCGACCGAGGCTGTCCTTCGGGCGCTGCAGGGCCGCAATGACTGGCGCACCCTCCGCCTCGGCGGCATCGCCCCCGACGCGCCGCTCCTGAAAATCCCCGCCCGCCGCAGGACCCGCCTCGACCGCTCCCCGGTCTATCAGGTAGATCTCGAAGCCGTGCGCGCCGCCGATTATCTGTCGCTGCTCAGTGCCAACAGCCGCGGCCAGATCCGCCGCGCCCTCAAGGATCATGGCGGCGCGCTCCCGGCCATCGCCCGGGCCATGCCGGCCGACATCGAACCCTGGCTGGAGGAAATGCGCGCCCTCAACGCGGGCCGCCATGCCGACAATGCCTGGGACGACCCCGCCTTCCGCCGCTTCGCCGCCGCGCTCGCAACCCGAAGCGAAGCGGTCGAACTGCTCCGCTTCACCGATGGCGAAGGGGTGGTCGGCCTGCTGCTGAACTTCCTCCACGACGGTGCGGCGATGAACTACCAGTCCGCCTTCGCCGCCCCGCGCAGCGGGAAGGACAAGCCCGGACTGCTCTGCCACGCCGCTGCCGTCGACCATTATGCCGCGCGCGGCCTTGCGCTTTACTCCCTGCTCGCCGGCAAGGATCGGTACAAGCAAAGCCTCGCCACCTGCGAGGAGGCGCTCGAATGGTGGCAGGTCGACCGCTTCAGCCCCCGTCTGGAGGCCGAAGCCGCACTCCGGAAAATCCTCAGACGCCCAGCTTGCGCATGATCCGATAGGCGATCCGCCGCATGCCCTGCGCCTCCGGCCGCGCCCCGATCCGCCCGACCGGCAGCCTGCGCCGCCGCAACAAGCCGTTCAGGCTGTGCAGCTCACCCTCCGCCACGCTCCGGTCCGACCGCCAGGTGACGGACAGGCTGACCGACACGACCGGTCCGTTCTCCACGAAATGCGGCGCCTTCACCGGCACATGGATCGCGTCGCCCGGCAACAGCGTCACCGCCATGCCCCGGTCGCGAAACGCGTCCCGCCAGTCCAGATTGCGATGCCCCCCGGCATGAAAGGCCTCGCTCTGCACCGCCGGCACCAGTTCCTCGTCCCCCGCCGGGAAGACCGTCATGGTCTTCTCCCCCCGGATCTGGAGCAGGATATTATGCTCCGGGTCCATGTGGAACGGCGTCACGCTTCCCGGCGAGGACAGGAATATGAACGCCTCCCGATGCAGCATCGGCCCGGTTTCCCGCTCCACGATCGGCGCCAGCTCCGCCAGCGCCCGGTCCAGCAGCGCGCCATAATCGGCATCGCGCTCGACATTCTTCAGCACCGCCCAACTGCCGTTGGTCTCGATGGTCCGGATGGTCTCGCCCAGCGTCAGCCCGTTGGAGGGCGTATCCTCCGGCCGCACCCCCAGGGGCAGCTTGCCCAGATTATATTCCACACGGTCGGCAGGCATGCGCTCCGCCAGGCCGGCCAGCGCCTCCAGCGTCAGCAGCGCATGCCCCGCCAACCCATGGCCCAGCTTCGTCGCCCGGTCGGGATAGGCAGCGGCAAAGGCCGTCCGCGCATCTTCCGAAAACACCGCCGCCTCGATGGCGCTCACCGCATTCATATCTGCTCCTCAATCCTGGCCCTTCAGGCGGCGCCCCAGCGCCTCGACCCCGTTCGCCAGCGCAAAGGCAATGCTCCGCCCCGGCCCGCGCAGCGCGATGCGATATTGCGCGATCGTCCGCCGCTCGGCCCACAGGCTGTCGATCATCGGATGGTCCGCCGCCGCGCAGCTATCCATCCATCCCATGCCCGGATCGCCCAGCACCGCCTGCAGGTTGGCGATCTCGATCAGCACGCCCGGCGAAAAGCGCCCCAGCGTCTCGTCAAAGGCGATCTTGAAGGAAAAGGCCCCCTCGCCATGCCGGAAATTGACCAGCATCGCGATCGCCCGTCCATCCAGGTCCATGCGCAGGAAATGCAGCCGCCCATTTTCGAACGCCGCCGCGCAGGCCGCGCGGAAGAAGGCCGCATCCTCGTCCCGGCAGGCGAGCGCCGATCCCTCGGCCCCCTTCCAGCCGGCAGCCTCCAGCGCCAGAAATTCCCCGCACCACGCGGCCAGCTCCGCCCCGTCGCCCAGCAACCGGCTCTCGACCCGGCCCATCTCGGCCAGCCGTTTCTGCAGGCGGCGCAATTCCTTGCGCTTCTTCGCCCGCACATGGGTTTCCCAATAGGCGTCGGCATCCAGTTCCGACCGCAGCATCGCCCGGTCATGACGATGCACCTCGCGCCGCCCGCGCCGCTGCTCCACGCACAGCGCCTCCAGCGCCGCCGCATTCGCCCCCGCCGCGTCCAGCCCGCGCAGATGCAGGAAGGCCGGCGCCCACGCCGCCCGGTCCAACTGCCCCAGCAATTCCCGCCAGGCCGCCACTTCGTCCCCCCGCCGGATCAACGGCGCGCCGAAGAAGCAGTGATCGTGCATCCAGTTGGTGACGCAGCGCAGCGGCAAGCGCCCGTGCCGCGCCGAAATCGCCACCGGCATCAGCCCGATCAGTTCGCCGTCCCGCTGCGCCTCCAGCACGCGGACGGTCGCGCCGCCCGCCAGGTGATCCAGCGCCGCGCACAGCATGTCGGGGATATAGAAGGCATTGGCCTCCGCCGCCGCGTCCGCCAGCACGGACCAGCGCGCGCGCTGGTCCAGCGTCTCGACGCGCGCATTCGCCATTGCAGGATGGGAAGCCATGTCCATGCCCTGGCCTTAGCCGCCAATGATTAGGGAATGGCTAATCCGGAAGGACGGCCGCTGCATGAGGCGGATCGCGCTCATGCGAACATTAAAAAGCTTTCACTTGAACAATCGGGCGCGCGGCATCAGTTGATCGTCAGGCGGCGTTCGCGCCGCCCGATCCGCAATCTCCTCCCTTGAGGGACCAATGCCTGACAACGACCATAGTCGAAGGACCGTCCCTCTGGGGGAGCTGGCGAACTGAACCGACTTCAGCTCACCGGCGCCGGCTCAGAGGGTACGGTCGCAAGAGGTGAGTCATGAACGCAGCAATCCGCTTCCTCGCCGCGCCGTTCCGCCGCGCGCACCATGTCCGCGACGTCAACGAGGTCTTTGACGAGCGCCTGACCTTTGGCGAGCGCCTCGCCGATCGCGTGGCTGCCGTCGGCGGCTCCTGGAGCTTCATCATCGGCTTCGGCCTGTTCCTGGTGGCGTGGGCCCTATTGAACACGGTCGTCCTTGTGGGTCATGCCTTTGATCCCTTCCCCTTCATCTTCCTGAACCTGATGCTCTCGATGCTCGCCGCATTGCAGGCGCCGATCATCATGATGAGCCAGAACCGGCAGGCGGCGAAGGACCGGCTCGACGCGCGCCTGGACTATGAGACGAATATTCGCGCCGAAGCGCAGATCGCGAACCTGCACGACAAGATCGACCTGCTCCTGGGCATGGCCGGCGAACCGACCGGACATCAGGCCGGCCAGGACCGCGCTGTCTGACGTCCGCACTCCATCCGTTCCCAGCCCCGCTTCCCGGCCCGCGCCCCAGGGGGCCGCAATCCGCCCGGCATTGCAGGCCAGCAATTTTAGCCACTATCACGAACCTTATGGGGAAAGCCCTTTACATCGCTTCCCGGATTGTCTGTGAAAGACTCCGACGCCAGGCAAGGACAGGAACCCGCAACCCATGACAATCCTCGTGACCGGCGCGGCCGGATTCATCGGCATGGCCGTTGCGGACCGCCTGCTCGCACAGGGCCGGGCGGTCTTCGGCATCGACAATATGAACGACTATTATCCGGTTTCGCTCAAGCGTGACCGGATCGCCGCCCTGCAGGAGCGTCACGGCCGCCTGTTCACCTTCGCGGAGCTGGACTTTGCGGACATGGACGCGCTCCAGGCCGCGCTGCACGACCATCCCGTCGATGCGATCATCCATCTGGGCGCGCAGGCGGGCGTGCGCTATTCGCTGATCAACCCCCATGCCTATGTCCGCTCCAACCTGGCGGGCCATGTCAACATGCTGGAGGTGGCGCGGGAACGGCGGGTGCGGCACCTGGTCTACGCCTCCTCCTCCTCGGTCTATGGCGGCAATGACACGCTGCCCTTCCGGGTGGAGGACCGGGCCGATCATCCCGTCTCGCTCTATGCCGCGACCAAGCGGGCGGATGAATTGATGAGCGAGACCTACGCCCATCTCTTCCGCATTCCCATGACCGGCCTGCGCTTCTTCACCGTCTACGGCCCCTGGGGCCGCCCCGACATGGCGATGTGGATCTTCACCTCCAGGATCCTGTCGGGCCAGCCGATTCCCGTCTTCAACCATGGCCGGATGCAGCGCGACTTCACCTATATCGACGACATCGTCAGCGGCGTGGTCGGCTGCCTCGACCACGCGCCGGAGGATGACGGCGCGGCCAAGGCGGGGGGAAGCCGCTCGCCGCACCGGCTCTACAATATCGGCAACAACCGGCCGGAGGAGCTGATGCACCTCATCTCGGTCCTGGAGGATGCCTGCGGACGAAAGGCGGAGGTTGATTTCCAGCCGATGCAGCCCGGCGATGTTCCGGCGACCTTCGCTGATATCAGCGCAATCGCGCAGGACATCGGCTTTGCGCCGACCACCGGCATCGAAGTGGGGGTTCCCCGCTTCGTCGACTGGTATCGCGCCTATCATGGCTGATCATGGCGCAATGCAGCAGGGCGCGCCATAACTGCCTGTCGATCAAAAGGTTCCTCCATCCACCGAATAATTTGGCAACTCGTCGCTTTTCCATCCATTGTGGAGTTAATGGCGCGCAAATCATCATTCGCGCTTGCGAAATCGTTTGCCAATATTAGGGGAAGGAGCCTATTCCCGCAGCCGGGTACCGGTCATTCCGGATCGGTCGGGTCGCGAATGAGGTAGGACGGGACACCTTGGGAGGGTGGATCGTCACCGCTGTCGTCAGTCGGGAAAAGCCGGCGATGATGGCGGAAAAAAGGGCTTACGCGTGTCGACAGTAACGAAGATCGTGCCATTTGGCTCAGGCGGGCGCATTGCTGAAACGGCGCGCCGTACATTATCCATCGCTGCCGAAGGGCTGAGCGCCCTGGAAAACCAGTTCGACGACCGGGAATTTTCTGCGACCTTCCTGCGAATGGTCGGCGTGATCATGAGCGTGCGCGGCCGCCTGATCGTCACGGGCATGGGAAAGAGCGGCATCGTCGCGCGCAAGATGACCGCGACGCTGACCTCCACCGGCACGCCCGCCATCTTCCTGCATCCTGCCGATGCGGGTCATGGCGACCTTGGCATGGTGACGCCGGACGATGTCGTGCTGATGCTGTCCCATTCCGGCGAGTCCAACGAACTCGGCCCGATCATCCAATATTGCAAGCGGTTCGCGATCCCGCTGCTGGGCATGACGGCGCGTCCGCACAGCACCGTTGCGGCGTCGTCGGACATCTGCATGCTGATGCCCGACGTGAAGGAGGCCTGCCCCAATTCGCTGGCGCCCACCACCTCCACCACGATCCAGATGGCGTTCGGCGACGCGCTCGCCATCGCGCTCATGGAAATGCGCGGCTTCTCGGCGGACGATTTCCATAAATTCCACCCCAATGGCCGGCTCGGCGCGCAACTGGTGAAGGTACGCGAACTCATGGCGTCCGGGCAAAACGTGCCACGGGTGGAGGAGGATGCCTCCCTGCTCGACGCCACCATCGAAATGACCCGCGCCCGCCTGGGCGGCACGGCGGTCGTCACCGCCCAGGGCGAACTGATCGGCGCCTTCACCGATGGCGACCTGCGCCGCACCGTCACCGGCACCCGTCACATGAATGAGCCGGTGGGCCGCTACATGACGGTTCAGCCCGTCTCGGTCGGCCCGGAAGAACTGGCTTCCGAAGCGCTCCGCCAGATGCACGACCATAATATCACGCTGCTCTTCGTCTGCGAAAAGGGCCGTCTGGTCGGCGCCCTCCACATGCACGACCTGCTCCACGCGGGCGTCGCCTGACCAGCACCGGTGCCCCGGAAACGACCGCGTGCCCGCTCAGGCAAGGGCCTGGTTTCGCCTTCAAGCGGGTGCGCCGGCTTGCTCGAAGCGCCGGGGCGACTTCCGGTCCGATCGGACCAGATCGCCGCTCCGGGTTGCTGCTTTTCCCCAACTTCTCGACCAGGGATCGGCTCGGATCCTTTGGAAACCGATCCAGCTATTTGAACCGATGACCATTTCCACGCTTGTCGTCATTCCCGCCCGCGCCGGCTCGTCCCGCCTGCCGCGCAAGCCGCTGCGCCTCATTGCCGGCCGCACGCTGTTGCACCGGACCATCGCCATGGCCCGCGCCGCCACGGCTGGCCTTCCGGACACCCAATTGCTCGTCGCCACCGATGACCAGGAAATCGCGGCCCACGCCCGCGCCGCGGGTTGCGACGCCGTCCTGACGGACAGCGCCATCGCCACCGGCTCCGGCCGCGCCCTGGCCGCCGCCCGCCAGTGCGAAACGCCGCCCCGCTTCATCGTCAATCTTCAGGGCGACAGCCCCTTCCAGCCGGAAGGCGCGCTGCGCGCCGTCATCGCCGCGCTGGAGGCGGGGGCAGCAGTCGCCACCCCGGTCATCGCACTCGACTGGCCTGCGCTCGATGCCCTGCGCGATCACAAGACGCGCTCGCCCTTCAGCGGCACCACCTGCGCCCGCGCGCCCGACGGCCGTGCCCTCTGGTTCTCGAAAACCATCATCCCCGCCATCCGCGATGAGCATGCCCTGCGCCAAAGCCAGCCGCTTTCCCCGGTCTGGCGCCATGTCGGCCTCTATGGCTACACGCTCGACGCGCTGACCCGCTTCGAAGCCACGCCCCCCACGGCGCTGGAAAATCTAGAGGGGCTCGAACAGCTTCGCCTCCTCGAACTGGGCATCCCCGTCACGACCGTCCCGGTATCCCCGCCGCTCTTCGACAGCTCCGGCATCGACACCGAAGCCGACATCGCCCGCGTGGAGGCGCTCATCGCGACCCACGGCGATCCGGTTCCTCCCCTGGCGCCCTGATCCATGCGCCGCATCTTCATCATCCGCCACGGCAACACCTTCGAAAGCAGCGCCGATGCCCGGCGCATCGGCGCGCGCACCGACATTCCGCTGGTGGAAAGCGGCCACGCCCAGGCCGCCCGCCTCGGCGCCTGGTTCGCGGCCCAGGCTTTCCCGATCCGCCGCCTCCACAGCAGCCCGCTGCTCCGCGCCCGGCAAACCGCCGCCAGCATCGCCGCCGCCACCGGCCACGCCATGGACGGCCCGCTCCTTTGGCTCAACGAGATCGACCACGGCCCCGACGAAGGCCAGGCCGAAGCGCAGGTTCTCGCGCGACTGGGCGCCGAAGCCCTCGCTGCCTGGGACGAACAGGGCATCCCGCCCCGGGACTGGACCGTGGATGCGCCATCCCGCCTGACCGCCTGGAAACACTGGTTCGCGCAGGAAGGGGAGGGCGCGCCGCAGGCGCAGGCGGCCCAGGGTGAGGACGGCGGCCGGCCCCTCGTCCGTGCCGGCTTCGAGCGTCTCCGCCACGTCGCCGAGCGGCGGCCACGCGCCGACGATCCGGGTCGCGCGCAGGCGGACGCGGTAGCCGCCGGCCAGCGCCCGGGCCGTCGGATGGCCGCTGGTCAGGAAGGCGTCGAGCGCCGCGTCGTCCTCCCAGGCGGCGATCAGCCCGGCGCGGCCCG
>Ga0207678_10001505_pt1 | contig 21344 bp, 16 predicted proteins | sample KBSC63metaG_FD_184319 | JGI IMG/M metagenome (GOLD analysis project Ga0207678, IMG submission 184319) | Corn rhizosphere microbial communities from Kellogg Biological Station, Michigan, USA - KBS C6-3 metaG (SPAdes) (version 2) | ecosystem: Host-associated > Plants > Roots > Rhizosphere > Soil ... | reverse complement strand
GTCAAAAGAAGCACCCTCCCCTGAGATCCAGCGTTCACTGGCGCGGCCAGTTGTGGGGGGATACTCCCTTCCCCATCGTCCAGGCGGCGTCGTCAGGAGCCGGTCAGCACGCCGTCATAGGCGCGGTCTTCCAGAGCGCGGCCTGCTCCCATGGCGACGCAGATCAGGGGCTTTTCGGCGACCGTGACGGGCAGGCCGGTCGCGTCGGAAAGCGCCTCGTCCAGACGCTGGAGCAGCGCGCCGCCGCCGGTGAGCGTGATGCCTTCCTCGATGATGTCGGCGGACAGTTCCGGCGCGGTCTGTTCCAGCGCGGTCATCACCGCCATCTTGATCTGGCCCACCGGCTCCGACAGGGCATCGGCGATCTCCGCCTCGCTGATGGACATTTCGGACGGGCGGCCGTTCACCAGGTCGCGGCCCTTCACCACCATGCGGCGGCCCTCGCCCTCCGGCGGGGTGGCGGCGCCGAGCGCGCATTTCACCCGTTCCGACGTGGCTTCGCCGATCATCAGATTGTGGGTGCGGCGGATGTGGGAGGCGATTGCGTCGTCCAGCCTGTCGCCGCCCACCCGTGCCGAACTGCTATAGGCGATGCCGTTGAGGGAGAGGACCGCCACCTCCGTCGTTCCCCCGCCAATATCGACCACCATCGCCCCGCGCGGTTCGGTGACGGGCAGTCCGGCGCCGATCGCAGCGGCCATGGGTTCCTCGATCAGCTGAACGCGATAGGCGCCTGCATTGGAGGCAGCGTCGCGCAACGCACGCCGCTCCACCATGGTGGAGCCTGTCGGCACGCAGATCACCACTTCATGGCGGCGGCCGAAGCGGCTGTGGCCGTCCAGCGCCTTGTCCATGAAATGCTTGATCATCTGCTCCGCCACGTCGATGTCCGCGATCACGCCATCGCGCAGCGGGCGGATCGCCTGGATGCCATTGGGGGTCTTGCCCATCATCAGCTTGGCTTCGTTGCCGACGACCTTCACCTTGCGGATGCCGTCGCGCGTCTCGATCGCGATGACCGAGGGCTCGTTGAGCACGATGCCCCGGTCACGTACATAGATGACCGTGTTGACGGTGCCCAGGTCGATGGCCATGTCGCAGGCGGACGAGGAAAAGAAGCGCGGCAGTTTCATGCGGATGATGGACATTCTGTGCAGGGGGAGCGGGATGGCTCCCCCTGCACAGCCCCCTTGTCAAGCAGAAGCAGGGTGCGACAACACGTCCGGTATCCGGGTCCAGTTGAGGTTAATAGGACCGGCGGGTATAGCTGATCGACAAGGCTGGCGTCTGGTACACAATGAAGTTCAGCGGCCGGGAATAGGTCATGGTGATTTCGGTATAGGGCAGGCCATATTGCGTGCCGTGGGTAATCGTCGGATCGTTGGTATAGGCCGGGTCCAGACCGAATTCGCGCGCATTGACCTTGGCGATGATGGCGGCATCGGAGGGCGTGGGATAGATGCTGGCATAGCGGGCACCTTCATCCACCGCATGTTGCAGGCCAGTGCGCGCGCAGGCGATGATGCCCATTTGCAGCGCACCCATAAGCAGAATGATGAAAGGCGGCACGGCAAGGACGAATTCGATCGCCGCGGCCCCCCGCTCGTCGCGTACCAGCCGGATCATTGCAGCCGCACCGATGCGGAGCCGGTGAGCGCGATTCCCTGCGACGACCATCGGCTGTTGGGCGCGAGTTGGGCGAACATCGGCGTGTAGCTTCCCGAAATGTTGATCGCGACATAGCGCTTGGTCTGCTGACCATCGGGGCATGGCACTTCGGGACTGGCGGTCTGGACGGTGGCGTCGCAGAGCAGCGTAGGCGTGATGGTGACGTTGCTGGTCGAAACGCCCGCCGCCGCCGCCGCGTCGGCGGCCAGATTGTTATAGGCCGCCTGCGTCCTTGTGGTGTCGTTGGTGTAGCCGCCCGCCGCCGCCAGTTGCGCCGTGCGCTCCGCCGCGCGCTGAAGCCCGATCTTCGCCTTGAACGCCATGGCGACATCCCCCGCCAGGCAGGTCAGCAGCACCAGGACCGGCATGATGATCGCCAGTTCGATGGTGCTGTTCCCGGCTCGGTCCGAAATCAGGCGCATCATCATCCCACCAGCCTCACCAGCGTGGCGGTGATCTTGTCGACGCCCTTGTTGGTGCATTGATTGACGATATTGCTGTTGCCGATGAAGGTCACCCGCTTGCTCACCATCTTCACGCAGTCAGTGGTCATTCCCGACGTGCCGCTGAAGGACAGGGCCTGGCCGGGGAAATAGAAGGCGCCCTGCAGTACCGAACTCGCATTGCCGTTGATGGTGTTGGTTCCCGAATCCACGGCGCGCCGATCCTGGTAGAAGAGGACGCCATGATAGGGGTTGGTGGTGTCCGTCGGCGCCTTCAGGTTGAGCGTCGCGCCGCCGTTGATATTGACCGTCGCGATGGAGCTGGGGTTGGTCACCGCGTTGCTGCTGGTCAGGATGATGGTGACGTCCGTACCGTTGATGACCGCCTGCGAACCGGCGTTGAAGGTGCCGCTGTCGATATAATATACGCCAGGCGCCAGGTTGAGCGTGCCCTTGACGTCGAAATTCTTGTAGCAGCCAGCCGTGATGGAAGTCGTGTCGCCAGGCTTGTCATTATAATTCTTGCAACCCGTCAGGTTCGCCGCGGTGGGCGTTGGTAATCCAGCATAGGGATCCTGTACGGGCAGGCTGTAGGGTAGCAGGGTGGTCGGCGAGACATAGTTGGAACTGGATGAGAGCCCGCCCACCGCCGCCACGGGCGTTGCCGTCACAACGCTGCTGCCGCCTGCATAGACCGCGTTGGATGCCCGCGAGTTGGTGGCGATGCCGCAGCCCAGATTGACCGTGGCACTGCCCTGGAGAGTGATGCCGACCGTGCTCGTCTTTTCCAGCGCAACGACGCAATAGTCGCCGCTGCCCACCACGGCCGCGGTCGCTTCGCCATAGATGACCGGCGCCTTCACCCCCAATATCTTCGAAAAGGGCAGTTCGGCCCATGTTTGCAGCACCACCCGCACAGCCTTGTTGTTGCCGGCATAGGCACCTGTCGTGGGAGCATTTTCGATCGTGGGCGTCTGCGTCAGCGTGACGAGCGACATGCGGTTGATATCCGATGTCGCGCTGTCGGAGGCGCTGAAGCCCTGCGCCACCGCATAAGCGCCAGCGAGCGCGGCGCTGTCCGCCTGACGCTGGATCTGCCGCTTCCACAGGGTCCATTGCACCGTATCGGTGGCCAGTCCCGCCGCCCCGACGAATATAGGCATGGAGGCCGCAGCCATCATCAGGACATTGCCCGTCCTGTCACGCAGCAAACGCCCCACTGCTCCGCCCAACATTCCCATATCCCTTTCGAGAAGCATTGCTCCGGACCGAGGCAGGAATTTAAATAATGTGGGTTAATAAACTATGATCTTGTCACAAAAATTGACTATAATGTTGAATATATATCTTTCGATATAAATGTATATTACTCTTAATTGTAGAATATATGCCGAATCTATAAATGTAATTTTCGTTATAAATTCAATTATAACAAATTATCTACGATCTATATTTATAGTTTTTGCTGAATTGAAACGTTATAGTTGAGCACAATATTGCGGAAATCGTCCTTTCGATCACATGGATCGTTTCAAGGCAAATTTCAAAGCGACTGACGCGCCATGGATTTACCGATCGCTCATGCTGTCGGAAAAGGCGACGGGCTGCGATGCATCCGACAGGCTTTCAGCCAGGGATACGGCCCCGACAATGCCATCAACCTGCGAGCGCAATATGTCACTGCGCGAAACAGCGCCTAACGGTCCTTCACCGTTTCCATCGCGACGAAAGTCGAGGTGCTGGCGACATGCGGAAGGCTCGATATCTTTTCGCCAAGCACGAAGCGGTAGCGGCGGATGTCGGCGGTGCGGACTTTCAACAGATAGTCGAAACTGCTCGCGATCATATGGCATTCCTCCACCTCGGGAATGCGGCGCACAGCAGCATTGAATTCGCTCAGAGCATCTTCCCGCGTGTCCGACAGTTTCACTTCGGTGAAGGCGACATGGTCCAGCCCCATCTTTGCCGGATCCAGGGCAGCATGAAAGCCCTTGATCACGCCGGAATCGATCAATCTGCGCATCCGAACCTGGCAAGGCGTCTTGGAGAGACCGACGCGCTGGGCGAGATCGGTCACGCTGATGCGGCCGTCCTCCATCAGAACGGCGACGATCTTATGATCGAACCCATCCATTTCGACTTCCGATCCGCTGTTTCTTGTCACTATTTCCTCCTGATCTGACCATCATAAGTCAAATCACCAGAAGTTTCACAATATTTCGGTCGGATCGACCAACCGTTGGTTGCTATATTGCCGACATGACAGAGCAGACTCCATTCGCCGCTTTCGCCCCCGCCATTCGAGAGCAGACCGTGCTCCGCAAGCATATCACCGCTGCTTACCGGCGCGATGAGGCGGAATGCGTGGCGCCCTTGCTCGCTGCAGCGACCCTGGATGACGCGACGAAACTCGCCATCCACGATACCGCCCATAATCTGGTCGCAACGCTTCGCGCCAACCACAAGGGGACCGGCGTCGAGGGCCTGATCCAGGAATATTCCCTGTCGAGCGAGGAAGGCGTGGCGCTCATGTGCCTTGCCGAGGCGCTGTTGCGGATTCCCGACGCGGCAACCCGCGATGCGCTGATCCGCGACAAGATCGCGGAGGGCGATTGGGGTTCGCATCTGGGTGGTGGCAAATCGATGTTCGTCAATGCCGCGACCTGGGGCCTGGTCGTCACCGGCAAGCTGGTCGGCAGCGTGGACGATCGCGGCCTGGGTGCGGCGCTGGCCCGGTTGGTGGCGCGCGCCGGTGAGCCCGTGATCCGCCGCGGCGTCGATCTCGCGATGCGCATGATGGGCGAGCAGTTCGTCACCGGCGAGACGATCGGCGAGGCGTTGAAGCGCGCCCGCGAGCTGGAGGCGAAGGGCTTCCGCTACAGTTACGACATGCTCGGCGAGGCTGCCACCACAATGGCCGACGCAGAGCGTTACCATGGTGATTATGAACGCGCGATCCATGCGATCGGCAGGGCGTCGAACGGGCGCGGCGTCTATGCGGGGCCCGGCATCTCCATCAAGCTGTCGGCCCTCCACCCCCGTTATGTCCGTGCCCAGGCCGATCGCGTGATGGGCGAACTGCTGCCGCGCGTGCGCGCGCTCGCGCTACTCGCCAGGGACTATGATATCGGGTTCAATATCGATGCTGAGGAGGCCGACCGGCTCGAACTGTCGCTCGACCTGCTGGAGGACCTGGCGCTCGACGCCAAGCTTGCCGACTGGGACGGACTAGGCTTCGTGGTTCAAGGCTATGGCAAGCGCTGCCCCTTTTTGATCGACTGGATCGTCGATCTCGCGCGCCGGGCGAAGCGGCGGATAATGGTGCGGCTGGTGAAGGGCGCCTATTGGGACGCCGAGATCAAGCGCGCGCAGGTGGACGGACTGGCCGACTTCCCTGTCTACACGCGGAAGGTCCACACCGACGTCGCCTATATCGCATGCGCGCGCAAGCTCCTTGCCGCCCCCGACGCGGTGTTCCCGCAATTTGCGACCCACAATGCGCAGACGGTGGCCACCATCTATCATCTCGCCGGGCCGGATTTTGCGGTGGGGCGATATGAATTCCAGTGTCTGCACGGCATGGGGGAGCCCCTCTACGAGCAGGTGGTCGGCCGGTCGAAGCTCGATCGGCCCTGCCGCATCTACGCGCCGGTGGGTACGCATGAGACCTTGCTCGCCTATCTCGTGCGCCGGCTTCTGGAGAACGGCGCCAATTCCTCCTTCGTCAACCGCATCGCGAACCCGGCGGTGCCGATCGACGAGATGGTGATCGACCCGGCCGACCAGGTGCGCGCAATGCCGCACCCGGGCGCTCGGCACGATCAAATCGCGCTTCCCGCAAATCTCTATCCGGATCGCCGCAATTCGGACGGTATCGATCTCAGCGACGAAACCGCGCTCGCCGCACTCAGCAGGGCGCTTCGCGAGAGCGCCACGCTCGCCTGGAAGGCGGCGCCAGCCAATGGGGTGGGCCAAGAACGGCCGGTGCTCAATCCGGCGGATCATCGCGATCTGGTCGGCCGCGTTGTCGAGGCATCCCCCGACCAGGCGACCGCCGCCGTCGCTGCCGCCGCGCGCTCATCCTGGGGCCGGACGCCGGTTGGCCAACGTGCTGAGATACTCGATCGCGCGGCCAACGCGATGCAGGCGCGCATGCCGACCCTGCTTGGGCTGATCGTGCGGGAAGCCGGGAAGTCGCTGCCCAATGCCATTGCCGAGGTGCGCGAGGCGATCGACTTCCTGCGCTATTATGCCGCTCAGGCCCGCTCGACCTTCGGGAGCGACCAGCAGCCTCTCGGCCCGATCGTCTGCATCAGCCCCTGGAATTTCCCGCTCGCGATCTTCACGGGCCAGATCGCCGCCGCGCTCGTCGCCGGCAATCCGGTCCTGGCCAAGCCGGCCGAGGAAACGCCGCTGATCGCCGCCGAGGGGGTGCGCCTGCTGCACGAGGCCGGGATTCCCGCCGATGCGCTCCAGCTGCTGCCGGGTGACGGCGCCATCGGCGCGGCGCTGGTGGCGGCGGCGGAGACGGCGGGGGTGATGTTCACCGGATCCACCGAAGTCGCCCGCCTGATCCAGCGCCAGCTTTCCACGCGCCTCGCCCAGGGCCGACCCGTTCCGCTGATCGCCGAGACAGGCGGCCAGAATGCGATGATCGTGGATTCCTCCGCGCTGGCGGAGCAGGTCGTCGCCGACGTCATCGCCTCCGCCTTCGACAGCGCCGGCCAGCGCTGTTCGGCGTTACGCATCCTCTGCCTGCAGGAGGATGTCGCCGATCGCACCCTGACCATGTTGAAGGGCGCGCTCAAGGAGCTGCGGATCGGCCGCACCGATGCACTCAGGGTCGATACCGGCCCCGTCATCACGGCCGAGGCCAGGGAAACGATAGAGAAGCATATCGCCGCGATGCGGAAGGCGGGCGCACCCGTCGAGCGGCAGGCGCTTCCGGCCGAAGCGGTCCACGGTACCTTCGTCGCGCCGACGATCATCGAGATCAGGGATATTTCCGAACTGAAGCGGGAGGTGTTCGGACCGGTCCTGCATGTCATCCGCTACAGGCGGGAACATCTCGACACGTTGATCGACGCCATCAACGCAACGGGCTACGGCCTGACCTTCGGCCTCCACACCCGGCTCGACGAGACGATCGCGCATGTGACCGGGCGCGTGAAGGCAGGCAATGTCTATGTGAACCGCAACGTGATCGGCGCCATTGTCGGCGTGCAGCCATTCGGCGGCCGCGGCCTGTCCGGAACGGGTCCGAAGGCGGGCGGACCGCTCTATCTCGGCCGCCTGGTCGCGCGGCCGCCCATGTTCAGCGCGCGAGCAGGCCAAATTGATACGCCGCTCCACGCATTCGCCGACTGGCTGGAGGCGGAAGGCGAAATGGAGAGCGCCTCCATCGCGCGGCGCTATGGCGAGGCTTCGGCCCTCGGCCTTGCCCTCACCCTTCCCGGCCCGGCCGGCGAGCGCAATCTCTATGCCCTGCACCCGCGCGGCCTGATCCTGATGGCGCCGGCGACCCGGACCGGACTTTTCGAGCAGATGGCCGCCGTGCTCGCGACAGGCAATCGCGGCGCGGTGGAGGACATGCCGCTCCCGACGGGCCTGCCGGCCAGCGTCGCGGCCTGCTTCCCGGCAAGGACGAACGAACCGTTCGCCGCGGCACTGGTCGAGGGCGACGCGAGCGCAGTCAACCGGCTGGTGGCGAAGGTGGCGGCCTTGGCTGGTCCAATCGTCTCCGTTCACGCCGCGCAGACGGGCGAGCCGCTCGCCTACCCGCTGGATATGTTGCTGGAAGAGGTATCGACCTCTATCAACACCACGGCGGCGGGCGGCAATGCCAGCCTGATGATGATAAGTTGATATGGGTCAGACGTTCAGTTTCCAAATGTCGAGAGGAACCGTTCACCGTCCACTTTGAGAGAGATGACTTCATCCGGACGCAGCCGCTCACCTATTCATGATGTGGCATTATGCCGATACCGTCCATTATCCCCGCGTCGTCTGTCAATCGGTTCGCCCATCGCTTGCGGTCGACAAGCGCTTCACGCTGTACGGCGGGGTCGACAATCTCACCAACCGAAAGCCCCCTTACGGGCTGCTGGGCAATGGCAGCAACGGCAATGGCGGAGATCCAACACGCGAGAGGAAGGATCAATGGTCAAGACCATGGCCGGCACTGCATCAGAATAGCATGGCCCGGCCCAGCCTTGGTCCGCGAAATCAGCGCGAGCGACGACCCGATCCCGTCTCCCACCTTAGTGGCAGCATTTCGATGCCGTTCACTTGCGCGGTCTGATGAATGACAGGGTATTTGGGATCCACCTCGAAGTCAGGAATGCGCGACAGCCATTCCTGAAGGAGAATACGCATTTCCATCCGAGCCAGATTGGCCCCGGCGCAGCGATGGGGGCCAAAACCGAACGTACCCGTCAGCCCAGGCTTGCGGGTAAAGTCGATCTCCTCCGGATTGGGAAAGAGGTTTTCATCCAGCCCGTGAACACAATTGGGAAGCAGAACATGCTCGCCCTTGTGGACCATGACTCCATCGATCTCGACATCCTGAGTGGCGGTACGGGTGTTGTTGGCCACGCCATGCCTGCGCATCAACTCTTCTGTCGCAACCGACACCTGGCTGGGGTTTTCCATGATCCAGCGCCGAACTGCGGGGTGCCGCGCGAGATAGTGCATCACGAAGGACATCATGGCCGCCACTGTATCCAATCCCGCGGCCATAAGCAGCACGCTGGTGCCAAGTTGCTCCTCCTCGGAAAGTGGACGGCCATCCACCTCCGCCCGTATCACCTGAGATAAGATGTCGTCGCCCGGCTTCGCCCGGCGTTCCGCCAGGCGCTGAGACACATAACCGAACATGCTGATATTGGCTTCTTCGATTGCCTGTCGGGTCTTGCCGCGCGTGGCGGCATGCACCCAGCGCTGGAGCATGGCCCGGTCCTCCATGGGCAAATCCACCATCCACAGGAAGACTGACAGCGGCATGACCAGCGCGAAATCGGCCACGAACTCGCATTTGCCGGTCGGCCAAAACCCCTCTATCAGGTCGATGGCAAGTTTCCGCGCGCGCACGGCGTAGCTTTGCACCGCTGCCGGCCTGAGCGCCGGATCAATGATGGCGCGAAAAACGCGGTGTTCGTGACCATCCAGTTGCAAAGGTCGGAACTTGAACGGAAGCGGTTCCGGCGGCAGGTTCGGCACGCTGCTGGAAAACAGATCGGGCGAACGGTAAATCTGCTCAACCACCGCTCCGTTCGTCGCGATCCAGTGACCCTTTTGCCGCGGCGTCCAGATCAGCCCATATTTGCTGCCAAGCGCCCGCCAGGCCTTTTGCGCGTCCTGGGCGCCACCCGGCACAGCCAGCATGTCCACGTCCACGATCCGGTCGGCTGGCACCTGCTCCTGCGGGAGTGCTACGGTTGAGTTCATACTTGCCTTCCTGCTTGCAACTGGCTCCGGCTCGGCGGCGCGCTTCCCGCAGCAACTCTTCGGCCAAATGACTGGCTGTTCGAAGCGCGGCACATGGGCCTCTACCAGCGTGCGATGGCTTGTAAGAGTAGCATTATGTAAAGGGGTTAAGTAGTTTCAGGCATTCCGGGTGTAATTATCCGGTCGAGTTCATGGTGCAGCCTGCCGATGATACGGGTGAAGGCGCCAAGATCATCCGCAGAAAGCCGCGAAAGCGCGTGTACGAGTTTGGCATCCCGCAAGAAGGTGTCGACGGACATGTCTGCAATGCGCTCTCCCGTCTCGGTCAGGCGGAGCGCGAAGGCCCGCTTGTCGTCTGACAGCCGAGACTTTGTGAGGAGCCCTGCACGGACGAGCCGTTCGATCCGGGCGGACAAGGTGGCCTGCGACACATTGAGGACCCGCGCGAGATCGATCGCGCGCAACGGCTGCGCCTGGTCGATGCGGACTGTCCCAAGCAAGTGAATATCTGCGATGCTCAGTTCAAACCGCCGCGCAATACGGTCCAGATCCGTCGCCACGATATGGCCAAGCGTGAAGATGTGCCACATCGGTGCGATCATGCGCGCATCGATGTGAGGAAGCAGATTGCCGTAGAACTCCGTGCCCGCTTCGACAGCCTTGGCAGGTATATCATTCATCATCGCTGGTCCGGAATAGTTCTGATCCATTCGGGATCATAACCAATCCGATGGGCGGAACGCACGCGCCCATTCATTCACCAGACGGAACTGACGAGATCACTACACCCCTCTGAACCCCGGCGCTCTAATCGAAATCATATCCGAATTTCAGCCCGAAAAATTGTGGCTTGGTGGGATAGGTCCGTGCAGAGAAGCCGCAAATCTCAGTCGCGCAGATGGTGTTCTTGCCAAGCGCGCCATGGCTGGAGAAGGCATTCTGGATGAAGGCCTCGATCCGCATATGGTCCCAATGGGTGCCGATCGAAAAATCCGCCGTGGTGAAGGGCCTGGTCGGACCCACCGCCGCATAATCCGCATCGGTCAGGAAGGTGCGCGTGCCGCCCTGATGGGACACAGATCCCTGCACGAAGGCTGTCATCGACCCCAGCGGCCATTCATAACGCGCGGTTGCCGATCCCTTGAAACGGGGCATGATCGGCAAACGCGTGCCCTTGGCGGCCGCCGGCGGCGTGCCGGGGACGCAAATGATATTCTTGGTGACGGGGTCGACCTGGCAAAAATCGCTGGTCAGTTGCGCATCGACATAGGTGGCGCTGGTCGACAGGGTCAGGCCGCCCCAGCGCGCGGACAGGTCGCCCTCCACGCCATAGATGCGCGCATTACCCGCATTATAGGTGTTGGTGACGCCATTCTGCCCCACCGGCACCAGCCCGAACTGAAGGTCACGCCATTTCTGGTAGAAGGCGGCGCCGTTGAAATAAATCCGCCCGAAATGGGTTTTCCAGCCCAGTTCGAAATTGTCGAGCTTGTCCGACTTGAACGGATTTACCCCCGGTCGCCGGTTGTTGCCGCCGGGCCGGTAGCCGCGCGACACGGTGCCGTAAAGCATGACATCGGGGTTAACCTGCCATTTGATGCCGCCGCGCCAGATGACGCCGTTCTCGACCTGTTTCTTGTGAACGTTGGCGCAGGGCACGTCCGGGATGTTCGTGGGCAGGCAAAAGGCGGGATCGGTGTTGCCGGCGCTGTTGGTCCCGGAAAAACCGTAGATCGTGTTGTCCGCGATATAGCCGCGCACACCTGCGATCAGCGTGACGTGAGGCAGGATGTCATATTCGCCCTGCGCGAACATCGCATAGTCGCGATCCTTGCGCTTGACGCGGGTCAGGAACACGGTGTCGCTATTGGGAAAGGGGGTCAGCCAGATCGGCGTCGGAATCTGGCTGATGCCCACGGTCTGATAGTCGGCGCGGATCTTGTCCGTCTGGACCTGCATGAACATGCCCGTGGCCAGGCGGAAGGGCATGTCTGTGGGCGAGTTGACCCGCAATTCCTGGGTGAACTTGGTATATTTGTCATTCTGGTGCGCGGTTTGCGTCGGGTCGAGGAAACCGCCCTTCCCATCGGGGAAATAGGTGGCTTTGCCAAACTGCGTCACGCCATTATCGTCGACATAGGTGTAATTGTCGTACGCCACCGAATAATAGGAATAGTCGGCGATATTATCGACCTTGCGCTCGAAATAGCCGCCCGAATAGGTGACATCCCAATCGCTGAGCTTGCCCTGGATGGTCAGCGCCGCCTGCCACCAGCGATCCTTGTTGCGGCTGGGCAGATAATCGGTGACCTTCAGATAGCCTTTTCTCGGATCATAGAAGAAGCCGCCATGGGCAATCTGGCTCTGATAGAGAAATTGCGGCGTGACCGTCCAGTTGTCGTCAAGGTCGACGCGCAGCGCGGCGCGGCCACCATAGGTTTCGACGTCGTTATAATCGTTTTTGACCAAACCCGGCTTATCAGTGTTACTGACTGTTTTCTCGGTCGCCGGGTCGTTATCGTCCAGCGTGAAGGTGCGCGTGCCGGGAATATTGTCGATATAGCCGCCGGTCCGGTCATAGAAGCCGACGACGCGCAACGCGGCATTGTCGCTGACCGGCAGGTTGATATAGCCTTCCGCCGATCCGCCGAAATCGCCCTTGCCGAACTTGTTGACCTGCAGGTCGATGCTGCCGGTCGTCTTGCCCAGTTCGGGGCGGTTGGTGATGATGCGCAGCGTCCCCGACAGCGAGCTTGCGCCGAACAGCGTGCCCTGCGGCCCGGCCAGCGCCTCGATCCGCGAAATGTCGTAGAGATGGACGTCGACCATGCCACCGATCGTCGTGACGGGGATTTCATCGACATAGGTGCTGCTGGTCGGCAGCGGCCCGATATGCAGCGGCGGCCCGCCAGAGCCCGTCGCCACGCCGCGGAAGAAGACCTGCGCCTGGCTGGGGCCGAAGGACTGGATGGACACGCTGGGCAACAGCTTGGCATAATCGTCCAGCGCCTTGGCATTGGCCTGTTCCAGCTTGGCCTGCCCCAGCGCGTTGATGCTGATCGGCACGTCCTGCAATCGCTCTTCGCGGCGCTGGGCGGTGACGACGATCACATCGCTGTCCGCGCCCGCCCCCTGCGCGCTTTCCTGTGCCCATGCTGGAAATGCGATGGCCGTCGTGGCCAGAAGCGCAGACGAAAATTCGATCAACCGAACATATTTTGACATCGGCTACCTCCCCACAGGTGCACGAGTTTCTGGAGCGAAACTGTCATCATCTGTCGGGCGGGCGCAACGAAAAATCATTGCGCTCCGGCAATCATGCGCTTTTTCAGTCGATTGTTACCCGAAAGCCACGATCAGGGCGCATCGGGATAGCTGTCCAGCACCGGACCAAGCGCCGCGACCAGCGGTTGGAGCCGCGCTTCGACGGCGCGCCACTGGCCCTCTCCATCGCGATTGATCGGCCGGCGCACCTGCTCGCTGCTCGCGGTCCGCACGGCGCGGCGGTTCTCATGGAAGCGCAGGCACGCCTCCTCGAACGGCAGGCCCAGCGCGGCGAGCAGCGCGCGGACTTCCCCTTCCGGATCGTCCAGCAGCTGCTCATGGACGACACGATGGATGCGTCCGGGCAGCACCATGTCGAAATGCGCCATCAGCCGGACATAATCGGCATAATAATGGCCAATATCGCCAAGATCATAGCTGAATGCCTGTCCCCGCGCGAAATGTTGGCGGAAATTGGAATAGCCGCAATCGAGCGGATGGCGCCGCGCATCGATGATCCGCGCATGGGGCAGGATCAACTGGATCAGGCCGACATGCAGCCAGTTATTGGGCAGCTTGTCGATGAAATAGGGAAGCCCTTCGCGTCGCTGGATGCGGGTGCGCTCCATATAGGCCTCCCCCAGCGCGGGCAGGCGGGCGGGGTTGAGGTCGCCCATCATGGTCGGCCAGTCGCCCTCCTGCCGCAGCTCCGCGACAAGGGCCGGCAAATCGGGCAGTTCCATCGTCCCTTCCACCTGACTGTGACTGGAGAGGATCTGTTCGATCAGCGTGGAGCCGGCGCGGGGCAGTCCGATGATGAAGATCGGATCGGGCGCCGGACAGCCCATGTCCCGCCGCTCGGCAAAGAAATCCGGCGTCGACAGGCCGATCACCGCATCGACCATCCGGCTGGTGCGCGCCGCCTCATAAGGCTGGGCGGTACGGCGCAGCCTGTTTGCCTCCGCATAATGGGTGAAGGCATTTTCGGCTTCGCTTCGGTCGCTCAACGCCTTGCCCAACGCGAAATGCAGGTGGAAGCGATCCTCGACGCTGGCCTGCGCATCATGCAGCGCGCCTTCCATGGCGGCCAGGTCGGCCGCATCAAATGGCTCCGTTTTCAGATTGGCTATGCTCCACCAGGCTTCGCCAAAGGCCGGTCGCAGTGCCGTGGCGCGGCGATAGGCGGCAACGCTGTCCGCCGTGCGCCCCACCGTCTTGAGCGCATGGCCATAGCTCATCCAGATTTTCGGCTGACCTGGAACCCGGCGCACCATATCCTCATAAAGCGTGATGGCTTCATCGAAGTCACCCAGCCGTCCCAGCACCGCCGCGCGCAGATTGGCATAAGCGGGATTGACCCGGCCCTGCAGCGCATCCTGCAGCCGGTCCAGTTCCGCCAGCGCCTCCGCCGTCTTGTTCTGGCGGTGCAGGGCCGTCGCCAGATTGACGCGGGCGGCGGTGAAGCCGGGAGCCAGTTCCAGCGCGCGGCGCAGCAGATTTTCCGCATCGGCGTTGCGCCCGATCCGGCCGGCCAGTTCCGCCAGCATGCGGATCGCCGCGACATCGAACGGATTGTCCTTGAGCCGCCCGCGCAGGATCGGTTCGGCCAGATGCAGCCGGTTGTCCAGCAGGGCGATCGCCGCCTGCTGCAACGCATCGTCAGCCGCAGCGGCGTCGATCGCCGCAAGTTCGTGCCGTTCAGCCTCGCCGTCCCGCTTCAGCGCACGCAGGGCGCGAGCGGCCAGGCGGTGCGCCTCGGCATCCTGGGGATCGTCCTTCAGCAAATCCCCGCAGCGCGCCAACGCCTGTCCAGCGTCCTGCGCCAGCAATCGCCGCACAGCATGATAGGTTTCGCCCCGCATCGCATATAGAAATGTCAAGCCGGCCGCGACTTAGCAAGCAGCGAGTGAATTGGCCGACAAGCTGTTCTGGCAAGCAGGGCCACCCCCGTTGCCGATCCACAAGAACCGGAAGATCAACAGAATCGGCCGCTTCCGGAATTCCATCATTCGAATAAATCGAACGATGGGGCATATTTTATCAGGCTGCGCAGCAGAAATCTCTCCCGCTAAACCTCCAATCACACTGGAACGACCCGAGTGTAGGAAATTTCGATTGGAGACCGACATGACCATCAAAGCGACCCCGACCCCCGGAAAATCCCTGATCAACCCCAGCGACCACACCCTTGTCATGATTGATTTTCAGTCGCAGATGGCTTTTGCCACCAAGTCGATCCCGACCGAATTGCTGCGCAACAACGCCGCCCTGGTCGCGAATGCAGCCGCCGGCTTCAACGTCTCGACAATCCTGACCACGGTTGCCGTCGACAGCTTCTCCGGCCCGATGTTCAGCGAGATCACCGACGCTTTCCCCGGTCAGCCGCTGCTCGACCGCACCTCGATGAATAGCTGGGAAGATGCTGCCGTCATCGATGAGGTCAACCGGATCGGCAAGGAACGCATCATCTTCGCTGGCCTGTGGACCTCGGTCTGCATCGTCGGCCCCGTCGCCTCGGCGATCGATCAGGGCTTCGACGTCTACTTCATCTCCGACGCCTGCGGTGACATCTCCGAAGAGGCGCATGAGCGCGCCGTCGAGCGGATGATCCAGCTGGGCGCCAAGCCGATGACCTCCCTCCAATATCTTCTCGAGCTGCAGCGCGACTGGGCCCGGACGGAAACCTACGACATGACGACCGGCTTCGCCAAGAAATGGGGCGGCGCCTATGGCCTGGGCATCACCTACGCCAAGACCATGTTCAACGCTTCCGAGGGCGCCCACTAAGGCCCCGGCCTCCCGGCGGCCGGGCACATCCCCCCTTCCCCGCGTTCGGCCGCCATCCCGCTACCCTTACCGTATAAAGGAACCCGCCATGACCAGCTTCATCACCACCGCCGACGGCACGCAAATCTTCTACAAGGACTGGGGCAGCAAGGACGCTCAGCCCATCATGTTCCATCACGGTTGGCCACTCTCGTCCGACGACTGGGACGCCCAGATGCTGTTCTTCCTGTCGAAGGGCTATCGCGTCGTTGCCCATGACCGCCGCGGCCATGGCCGTTCGGCTCAGGTCGATTTCGGACATGACATGGACCATTATGCCGCAGACGCTGCTGCGGTTGCCGAGCATCTCGACCTGCGCAACGCCATCCACATCGGTCACTCGACCGGCGGCGGCGAAGTCGCGGCCTATGTCGCCCGCTTCGGCATTCCGCAGGGCCGCGTCGCCAAGGCGGTGCTGGTGAGCGCTGTCCCCCCGATCATGCTGAAGACCGATCGCTATCCCGGTGGCCTTCCCATGGATGTATTCGATGGCCTGCGCGCCGGCCTTGCCGCCAACCGCTCGCAATTCTTCCGCGACGTCGCCTCGGGGCCCTTTTACGGCTTCAACCGTGAAGGCGCGGACGTGAAGCCCGCCGTCATCGACAATTGGTGGCGCCAGGGCATGATGGGCAGCGCGCTCGCTCATTATCAGGGCATCAAGGCCTTTTCCGAAACCGACCAGACCGATGACCTGAAGGCGATCAGCGTGCCCACGCTGGTGCTGCATGGCGACGACGACCAGGTCGTGCCCTACAGGAACGCCGGCCTGCTCCAGGCTGAAATCCTGCCGGACGCCACGCTCAAAATCTATGAAGGCTTTTCGCACGGCATGCTGACGGTGAACGCCGACGTGCTGAACGCCGACATCCTCGCCTTCATCCAGGCCTGACCCAGCCAACGCCGGAGAACCGACATGAAAGCCTATATCCTCTCCCTGGGCGCCGGCCTGATCGTCGGGATCGTCTACAGCCTCATGGGCGTCCGTTCTCCGGCGCCGCCGGTCATTGCGCTCGTGGGGCTGGCGGGAATCCTGCTGGGTGAACAGCTGCTCCCGGTCGCCAGGCGCATGGCCAGCCTTCCCGAACTGACCCGCTTCGTGCGACAGGACTGCGTCCATCATGTGCTGGGCGAACTTCCCACGCACGGAAAGCGCGACGCATGATGAACCGCCGCCAGCTGCTCGCCGGCGCCGCAGCCGCGACCGCCCTTCCCCTTGTCACGGAAAACTTCGCCATGACCCAGACCGACCTCATCCTTACCAACGCCAAGGTCACGACCCTTGACCGCGAGAACCCTCAGGCGGAGGCAGTGGCGATCCGGGGCGGGAAATTTCTCGCTGTCGGTACGGAACAGGAAGTCCGCGCCGCCGCCGCACCCAATGCCCGCGTCATCGACGCCGGCGGCCGGCGCCTGATCCCCGGCCTCATCGACAGCCACATCCACGTCATCCGCGGCGGGCTGAACTATAATATGGAATTGCGCTGGGAAGGCGTGCCCACGCTCGCCGACGCCATGGCCATGCTGAAGAAGCAGGCAGAAAATACGCCGCCGCCGCAGTGGGTGCGCGTGGTGGGGGGCTTTACCGAACATCAGTTCGCGGAAAAGCGCCTGCCCACCATCGCGGAGATCAACGCCGCCGCGCCGGACACGCCCGTCTTCATCCTCCACCTCTACGACCGCGCCCTGCTCAATGCGGCTGCGCTGCGGGCGGTCGGCTATACGAAGGACACGCCCAATCCACCGGGCGGCGAGATCGTCCGCGATGCGCAGGGCAACCCCACGGGGCTGCTGCTCGCCCAGCCCAATGCCACCATCCTCTATTCGACGCTGGCGAAGGGGCCGAAGCTGCCGCAGGACTATCAACTCAATTCGACGAAGCATTTCATGCGCGAGCTGAACTCGCTGGGCGTCACCAGCGTGATCGATGCGGGCGGCGGATCGCAAAATTATCCCGACGATTATGAAGTGATCGAAAAGCTGCACAAGGATGGCGATCTGACCCTGCGCATCGCCTACAACCTCTTCACGCAAAAGCCGAAGGAGGAGCTCAAGGATTTCGCGACCTGGTCGACGCAGATCAAGCCGGGCGATGGCGACGATAGCTACCGCCACAATGGCGCGGGCGAGATGCTGGTCTATTCGGCCGCCGACTTCGAGGACTTCCGCGTCGCCCGTCCCGACATGCCGCCGGAGATGGAAGGCGATCTCGAACCCGTCATCCGCCTGCTTGCCGAGCGCCGCTGGCCCTGGCGTCTCCACGCCACCTATGACCAGACCATCTCCCGCGCGCTCGACGTGTTCGAGAAGGTGAACCGCGACATTCCCCTGAAGGGCCTCAACTGGTTCTTCGACCATGCCGAAACGATCAGCGATCGCAACATCGACCGGATCGCCGCGCTGGGCGGCGGCATCGCGGTGCAGCACCGCATGGCGTTCCAGGGCGAATATTTCGTCGAGCGCTACGGCGCCAAGGCCGCCGAGGCGACGCCGCCGATCAAACGGATGATGGATGCCGGCCTGCCCGTGGGTGCGGGCACCGATGCCACCCGCGTCGCCAGCTACAATCCCTGGGTGTCGCTCAGCTGGCTGGTGACCTCGAAAACCGTGGGCGGCCTGGCGCTCTATCCGACCCGCAACCGGCTCGACCGCGAGACGGCGCTGCGCCTCTGGACCGAGAAGAACACATGGTTCTCGAACGAGGTCGGCAAGAAGGGGCAGATCAAGGCGGGCCAGTTGGCCGATCTGGCCCTGCTTTCCGACGATTATTTCAGCGTACCGGAAAGCGAGATTGCGCATCTCCGCTCGGTGCTGACCGTGCTGGGCGGCAGGATCGTCTATGGCGAAGGCACCTTCGGCCCGCTCGCGCCGCAAGCGCCAAAGGCCATGCCTGACTGGTCGCCGGTCGCGACATTCGGCGGCCACTGGCGGCGGGATGAAAGCGCCAGGACGATGGCGTCGGCCTGCGGCTGCGCTTCGTCCTGCAACGTTCATGGCCATGATCATGCCGCGGCACTGGGCGCGAACGTACCGGCCTCGGACGTCCAGAGCTTTTGGGGCGTCATGGGCTGCGGCTGCTGGGCCGTCTGATTGCAACAGCGCCCCTCCCCAACCGAGGGGCGCTATTTTATCTTTCTATATTCTGGAACACGCTGTCCGATTTTATTCGGATAGTTCGGATATCAACGAGTGCGTAGACAGTCTTCGCGACCTCATCGCACGCCGAACAACACTCTACGGAGATACTGATATGACCCGCATCGCCCTCATGGTGGCAACCGCCCTGGTCGCCATCAGCCCTGTCGCCGCGCCTGGACAAACCACGGCACCCTCACCGCAATCCACCACCGACTTCGCCGTCGGTCCGCAATATGACACCACCCATGTTTATGTCGCGCCGGAGGATTTCGACCGCTTCGTCACCAGCTTCACCGCCACCTTCGGGGGCACGACGAGCAAACAGGGCGTCTTTCAGGTCACGCCGACCGACAGCAAGACGAAGTCGCAGCTCGCACTGACACCGGCCGGCACCGTCTCGGCCTTCGGCTTCCTCACCCCGATCCCCGCGCCGTTCGGCGCCGAGCGTACCGGCTATCTCGTGACCGACCTGGATGCCGCGGTCGCCTCCGCGATGCGGCATGGCGCGACGCGCCTCATCACCAGCTTTCCCGACCCCATCGGCCGCGACGTCGTGGTGCAGTGGGCGGGCGGCGTGAACATGCAGCTCTACTGGCACACGACCAGGCCAAGCTATCCCGCCCTCGCCACCGTGCCGGAAAACCGCATCTACCTGACCGCCGATGCCGCAGACCAGTTCGTGAAGCAGTGGCGCGGCTTTGCCCATGCGACGGTGACCTCCGACGACAAGGCGGCGCCGGGCGCGGAGATCGGCCAGCCGGGCAAGAGCTATCGCCGCATCCGCATGACGTCGGGCTATGGCAAGATGAGCGTGATCATATCGGACGGGCAGCTTCCCTGGCCCTATGGCCGCGACATGACAGGTTATGAGGTCGGCGATCTGCCCGCGACCCTTGCCAGGGCGACGGCGGCTGGTGTCGAAACGCTCGTTCCCGCGCATGGCGAGGGTGACCGCCAGGCCGCGATCGTCCGCTTCCCCGGCGGCTATATTGCCGAGATCCACGCGCCGGTGAAGCCATGATCGGCGTGGAGGAACCCCGCTTCGTCGATGCCATCCTCGATTGGCGCCCCACATGGTTCCTGGCCCGTCTGGCGCTGGTCGGGGCCTATCTTCTGGGCGGCATCGTCAAAGCGACCGATTGGCCGTCCGCCGTCGCCGAACAGGCGCATTTCGGCATGAGCCCGCCCGCTTTCTGGGCAGCGCTGACCATTGGCGTAGAGATTGCGGGGCCGATCCTGATCCTGACCGGGCGCTTCATCTGGCTGGGCGCAGGCATGCTGGGCGTCTTCACGCTGCTGGCCGCCTTCACCGCCAACGCCTTCTGGGCGATGCCCCCGGGTCAGGAGCGGTTCATGGCGACAAATGCGTTCTTCGAACATATCGGCCTGATCGGCGGCTTCGTCCTCGTTGCACTTGTCGCCGAGCGGGACCGACGCCGTGCTTAGGTTGATCATCGCGGCGGGGCTGCTGGCGGGAGCCACCGTGGCGCCCGCCAGCGCCCAGCAACGCGAAGCATGGCAGGCACCCACGCTCAGCATCACGCGCTATGATGAGGACTGGTCCGACCTCGCCGATGCGGAGAAGCGCGCGCATCACTGGACCGGTCCGTTCAAATATATCCCGTTGGGCCAGGACAGCTGGGTCACGACCGGCATAGAATTGCGCGCCCGCAGCGAGGATTATCACGACAATCTCTGGGGCGGGGCGAACTCCCCTGACGACCAGTATCTATGGCTGCGCGCATTGCCCTATGCCGATCTGCATCTGGGCAAGGCGCGCGCCTTCGTTCAGCCGATCCTCGCCTACGCCGTCGGCGTCTCGCCATCCGCCAGCCCGATCGATCAGACGCGGGCTGATCTGCTTCAGGGATTTGGCGAACTCGATCTCGGCCCGGTCACGCTGCGCGCCGGGCGTCAGATGCTGTCGCTCGGCACGGAGCGGTTGGTCGGGACGCGATATGGCCCCAACGTGCCGCTCTCCTTCGATGGTGCACGCGCAGACGTGACGATCGGGCGCGCCAAGATCAGCCTTCTGACCATGCGGCCCGTCCAGCCCGGTCCCGGCAGCCTCGACGACGCGACCTCCCGGAACAAGGCGTTGTGGGGCGCCTATGCGACCCTGCCTGAACTGGACATCTATTATCTCGGCTATCGAAACCGGCTTGCACGCTTTGGTGGGCTGGAGGGCAGCGAAGTCCGCCACAGCATCGGTCTGCGCTCCCATGGGGTGCGGGGCGACTGGCACTGGAATATCGAGGGTGTGGCGCAATTCGGCCATTTCGAGGGGCAGCGGATCGCCGCCTGGACGCTCGGCACTGAGATCGGGCACAGTTTTCCAACGCTCCCCACCGCGCCGGACGCCACCCTGCGCGTCAATGTCGTCAGCGGCGATGGCAAGGCACATGACGGCAAGATCGGCACCTTCAACGCGCTGTTTCCCAAGGGCAAATATTTCGGCGAGCTTTCGCCAGTCGGACCGACCAATATCATCAACGTCAATCCCCGCGTCAGCGGCACATTGGGCGGCGGCGTTTCGTTCAGCCTCGCCGCGATGGCCTATTG
>Ga0207678_10001502_pt1 | contig 21381 bp, 12 predicted proteins | sample KBSC63metaG_FD_184319 | JGI IMG/M metagenome (GOLD analysis project Ga0207678, IMG submission 184319) | Corn rhizosphere microbial communities from Kellogg Biological Station, Michigan, USA - KBS C6-3 metaG (SPAdes) (version 2) | ecosystem: Host-associated > Plants > Roots > Rhizosphere > Soil ... | reverse complement strand
AGCCTGCTGCTGTTCTACTTCCTCTGCCTGGCCGCGCCCGGGCGCTGGGCCGGGCGGGCCCGGCGGTTCGCGGACCTCTACGTCGACCCGGCGCGCGGCAACTACGACCCGGCGCACCGGATCATCCGCCGTCCGCACAACGGCAGCGACCCCGGCCGGACGGGCCTGTTCGACGGCGGCTCCTACCCCTGGCTGCCCGAAGAGGCCCGGATGTACGGCTTCCCGCTGGACTGGCTGCTGCCGCCCGGGGCCGGGGAACCGCCGCGCGAGCGCGACCCCCGGCTGGGCGAGCAGCTGCGCCGCCGGGTGGGCGTCGGCGACACCGCGGTCAACCTGGCCGCCACCGGGCTGGTGCTCAACGCGCTGATGCTGACCGGCGAACGCCGCTACCGGGACTGGATCGCCGAGTACGCCGGCGCCTGGTGCGCCCGCGCGGCCGCCAACGGCGGGATCGTCCCGGACAACGTCGCCCCGGACGGCACGGTCGGCGGGCTGCTGGAGGGCCGCTGGTACGGCGGGCACTACGGCTGGTCCTGGCCGCACGGCTGGTACAGCGTCGGGCAGGCCGCCACCGTCGCCGCCCTCGCCGGGGTCGCGGCGACCGGTGACGAGTCGTTCCTCGACCTCGTCCGCCCGGCCCTGGACGAGATCATCGCCCAGGGCAAGGTGATGACGTTCGCCGAAGCGGATTCGAGCCTGCCGTCCCGCTGGAGTGCCCAGCTCGGCCCGGACGTCCACACCCCGACGCTGCACGTCCCCTTCCGGTACTCCGACCGCGGCTGGTTCGACCACAACCCGATGCCGATGGCCGTGCCCACGGCGCTGTGGCACCACTCGGCCGCGCCGGCCGACCGGGAGCGGATCGAGCGGCTGCGCGCGGCGGGCGGGTACGACTGGCGCACCGTGCGGCCGTTCCGCAACAAGGAGGAAGGCGGGCACGAAGAACCCTGGCTCGCCTTCCTCGCCGGGGACGACCCCGCCTACCCGGAGCGCATCCTCGCCGCCGCGCAGGCGCAGGTCCGCCACCGCCTCGCCCGCATGGAACGCCACCTCGGCGAGGACGTCGCCGAGACCGACATCCACCTGTGGCAGCAGACCAATCCCGTGGTCACCGAGGCGCTGGTCCAGCTGACCTGGGGCGGCCCGCAGGTGCTCTACAACGGCGGCCTGCAGCAGGCCCGCGTGCGCTACCACGACGCCGGCGCCGGGCGGCCCGGGCTGCCGCCGTCGGTGGCCGCGCTCGTCTCCCGCATCGACCCCGAGGCGACCGTCGTCGACCTGGTCAACCTCGCGCCGTCGGCCGACCAGGAGGTGATCGTGCAGGCGGGGGCGTTCGCCGAGCACACCATCCGCACCGCGCACCACACCGCCTGCGACGACCCGTCCTGGCTCGGCGGTCTCTACGACTACGGCCACACCGAACCGCGGACCACCTCGGCCACGACCCGCGTCGACGGGCCCTGGCTGACCGTCCGGCTCCCCCGCTCCACCACCGTCCGCCTCACCCTGCACCTCGAGCTGCGCACCCACCCGCCGTCCTACCGCTCTCCCTTCGACACCCCGTAACCGAGAGGTCCCCCACCATGCGCATCGCCGCCGCGCTCGCCACCGCCCTCGTGGTGACCGCGCTCGCCACACCACCCGCCCACGCCGCGACCGTCACGATCGCCGTCGCCCCGAACGGCAGCGACGCCAACCCCGGCACGCCCGACCAGCCGGTCGCCACCCCGGCGAAGGCCCAGGAGCTGGCCCGCGCCCAGTCGGCGGCCAACGACGTCGTCGTGCAGCTGGCCGGCGGCACCTACCGGCTGCCGGCCCCGCTGAAGTTCACCAACGCCGACTCCGGGCAGAACGGCCACACCGTGACCTGGCAGGCCGCGGCCGGCCAGAAGCCGGTCCTCTCCGGCGGCAGCCAGGTCACCGGCTGGGCGGTGCAGGACGCGGGCCAGAACATCTGGGTGGCGTCCGTGCCGGCGGGTGCCGACTCCCGCCAGCTGTTCGTCGACGGCGCGCTCGCCCCGCGCGCGTCGATCCCGATCTCGCGGGGCGACGTGCAGATCACCACGGCCGGGATGACCATCACCAACCCGGCGCTGAACTACCTCGCCACGCTGCCGCAGCAGAACCGGATCGAAGTGGAGAGCCAGAACTCCTTCACCGACCGGTACGCCCCCGTCGACCGCATCAGCGGCACCTCGATCGTCATGCAGCAACCGGCGTGGAACAACAACAACTGGGGTTACGACACCCTCGCCAAGCCCTTCGGCGGCGGCCAGCTGTTCCTCCAGAACTCGTACTCCTTCCTCAAGAACACCGGCCAGTGGTACCTGGACCCGCAGGCCGGGAAGCTCTACTACAAGGCGCCCGGCGGCTGGGTCCCGGGCAGCCACGACGTCGAGCTCCCGCGGCTGCAGTCGCTGCTGCAGATCAGCGGCAGCTACGACAACCCGGTGCGCGGCATCGCCTTCAAGGGCCTGAACTTCGAGCACACCACCTGGCTCACGCCCAGCACGTCGGTCGGGTACGCGAACCAGCAGACCGGCACGTTCCTCCCGGCCGCCGCGCCGATGCCCGGTGACTTCCTGACCTCCTGCCAGTCGGGCTGCCGCCAGTTCGAGGGCGCCCGCAACAGCTGGGCGCAGGCACCCGCCGCCGTCCAGGTCTCGGCGGCCACGGGAATCACCTTCAGCGGCAACACCTTCACCCACCTCGGGCAGGTCGCGCTGGGCATCGGCAACGACGCGAACGCCCACTCCTCCGGCATCGGCCTCGGCGCGTCCTCGATCACCGTGGACCACAACACCTTCACCGAGAACTCCGGCGGTGGCGTCATCGTCGGCGGCGTGCGCCCCGACGCCCACCACCCGTCGAACCCGGCGATGCTCAACAAGGACGTCACCATCTCGTACAACACGGTGAGCCGGGTCGCCCTGGACTACCGGGAAATGGCCGGCATCCTCTCGACCTACGCGACGCACACCGTCATCACGCACAACGACGTCTCGAACCTGACCTACGACGGCATCGACGTCGGCTGGGGCTGGGGCGCCAACGACCAGGGCGGCAGCCAGGACTACCGCAACCGCGGGCTGTACGACTACCAGCCGGTCTACAGCACGCCGACCACGCTGCGGGACACCGTCGTCAGCTACAACCGGGTGCACGGCACGAAGAAGCTGATGCACGACGGCGGCAGCATCTACAACCTCTCCGCCAACCCCGGCAGCTCGATCGACCACAACCACATCTTCGACAACAACCGCACGGTCGGCCTGTACCTCGACGAAGGTTCGCGGTACGTCTCGGTATCGGCCAACGTGATCCAGGACTCCGGGGTCTGGGCCTTCACCAACGCCAACGGCAGCAACAACACCAACGACAGCACCTTCAGCGGCAACTGGTACAACGGCGGCGCCACCCAGGTGGCCACCGGCCCGCCGCACAACAACGTCCTGACCGGGAACGTTCAGGTCAGCGGTACGAACTGGCCGTCGGGCGCCCAGCAGGTCATCGCCGCCGCGGGCACCGGCGGCGGCACCGGCCCGGCCGCGGGCCCGGTGCGGTCGGTGGGCGCGAACCGGTGCCTCGACGTCAACGGCGTCTCCACCACGCCCGGCGCCCAGGTGCAGATCTGGGACTGCCACGGCGGCACCAACCAGGCCTGGGCTCGCACCACCGCCGGCGAGCTGACCGTCTACAGCGGCGACAGCGCCCGGTGCCTCGACGCCTCCGGCCAGGGCACCACGCCGGGCACCAAGATCGTCATCTGGAACTGCAACGGCGGCGCCAACCAGCGGTGGCAGGTCAACGCGAACGGCACCATCACCGGTGTCCAGTCCGGGCTGTGCCTCGACGTCACCGGCTCCGCCACCGCGAACGGCACCCCGATCCAGCTGGCGACGTGCACCGGGGCGAACAACCAGAAGTGGACTCTCGGCTGACGAACAGAGGAGTTCGGCCATGGTCTTCCGCAAGCGCTCGTTGATCAGAACCTGCCAGGCCGCCGTGGCGGCCGTTGTCCTGGCCACCGGCGCGGTGGCCGCGACGGGCGCCGCGGCCCAGGCCGCCACGCAGGAAGCGTGCGACCTCTACGCCGCCGGCGGTACTCCGTGCGTCACCGCGCACAGCACCACCCGCGCCCTGTTCGGGGCGTACAACGGCCCGCTGTACCAGATCCAGCGGGCGTCGGACCAGAAGTACCTCGACGTCGGCCTGCTGGCCGCGGGCGGGGTCGCGGACTCGGCGCCACAGGTCGCCTTCTGCGCCGGCACGCGGTGCACGGTCACGAAGATCTACGACCAGACCGCCAACCACAACGACCTGCCGATCTCGTGGGGCGGGTTCTGGAAGGGCCCCGGCCCGAACGGCTCCGACATCGGCGCGGACGCGATGGCGCTGCCGGTCACGGTGGGCGGGCACCCGGTGTTCGGGATCAAGGTCACCCAGGGCGTCGGCTACCGGATCGACAACGCCAGGAACGTGCCGGTCGGGGCCCAGCCGGAGGGGATCTACATGATCACCTCGTCGAACTACGTCAACCAGTGGTGCTGCTTCGACTACGGCAGCGGCGAGGTCTCCCACAACGACACCGGCAACGCCACCATGAACGCCATCTACTGGGGCACCGCCTGCTGGTTCAACGGCTGCACCGGGACCGGGCCGTGGGTGGAAGCCGACCTCGAGAACGGCATGTACCACACCGGTTCCGGGTCGAACAAGGACCCGGACAACCCCGGGGTGCACCACCCGTTCGTCAGTGCCTGGCTGAAGAACAACGGCACCAGCAACTTCACCCTGAAGTACGGCGACGCCACGACCGGCGGTCTCACCACCCCGTACTCGGGCGGGCTGCCGCGCGGCTACTCGCCCATGAAGCTGGAGCCGTCGATCCTGCTGGGCACGGGCGGCGACAACAGCGTCTCCGGCGTCGGCGAGTTCTTCGAGGGCGCGGTGACCAGCGGCTTCCCGACGGACGCCACGGAGAACGCGGTGCAGGCCAGCGTGACCGCCGCCGGCTACGGCAGCGGGGGCGCCACGAACACCGGCGCCGTGCACGCGGCAGGCGCGAACAAGTGCCTGGACGTCAACGGGGTCAGTACCAACCCCGGCACGAGCGTGCAGATCTGGGACTGCAACGGCGGCACGAACCAGACGTGGACCCGCAGCGGCAGCGGCGAGCTGACCGTCTACGACGGCACGCGGTGCCTGGACGCCAGCGGCCGGGGCACCACCCCCGGCACCAAGGTCATCATCTGGAACTGCAACGGCCAGAACAACCAGCAGTGGACGTTCAACGCCAACGGAACCGTGACCGGTGTCCAATCCGGACTGTGCCTCGACGTCACCGGCGCCGGGACCGCGAACGGCACCCTGACCCAGCTGGCCACCTGCACCGCCGCAAACAACCAGAAGTGGTCCCTGAGCTGAAAGGTCCCGCCATGTCTTCGTTCGAGCTGTCGAGGCGCAGGCTGATCGTGGTGGCCGGGGCCGCCGCGGCCACCGGCGTGTTCGGCGTCCGCACCGCGTGGGCCACCGAAGGTCCCAGCAGTTACACCCCGAGCTGGTCGTCGGTGGACCAGCACCCGCCGGCGCCGGAGTGGTTCCAGGACGCCAAGTTCGGCATCTACTACCACTGGGGCGTGTTCAGCGTGCCCGCGTTCGGCAACGAGTGGTACCCGCGCAACATGTACATCGGCGGGTCCAACGAGAACAACCACCACAAGCAGGTGTTCGGCGACCCGTCGGCGTGGCCGTACCAGAACTTCATCAACGGCGCTCGCGACAAGGCGGGCAACTGGGTGCAGTTCGCGCCGAAACTCAAGTCGGCGGGCGGTGCCTTCGATCCCGCCGAGTGGGCCCAGCTCTTCGCCGACGCCGGCGCGAAGTTCGCCGGTCCGGTGGCCGAGCACCACGACGGCTACTCGATGTGGAACAGCGCCGCCAACGAATGGAACTCGGTCAAGACCGGGCCCAAGCTGGACCTGCTGCGGCTGCACGCGGACGCCATCCGCGCCAAGGGCCTCAAGCTGCTGGCGGCGCTGCACCACGCGTACCACTTCACCGGCTACTACGACCACGTGCCGAACCAGCCGACCGAGTCGTTGCGCCGGCTCTTCGGCCAGAACGGCCGGGCCGCGGAGAACCAGCTCTGGTACGACAAGCTCCGGGAGGTCGTCGACGGCTACCAGCCCGACCTCGTCTACCAGGACTTCAACCTGACCCAGGTCGACGAGGCCCAGCGGCTCGCCTTCCTCGCCCGCTACTACAACCAGGCGGTGGCCTGGAACTCCGACGTCGTCGCCACCTACAAGGACGGCTTCAACAACCGCGGGGAGGTCTTCGACTTCGAACGCGGCGGGCCCGGTGACCTCATGAGCCCGTACTGGATGACCGACGACAGCATCTCCAGTTCCAGCTGGTGCTACACCAACGGCATCGGCTACTACTCGATGAAGGCCATGCTGCACTCGCTGCTCGACCGGGTCAGCAAGAACGGCACCATGCTGCTGAACATCGCCCCGATGGCCGACGGCACCATCCCGTCCGGGCAGCGCACGATCCTGCTCGGCATCGGGAACTACCTCAAGCGGTTCGGCGAATCGGTCTACGGCACCCGGGCCTGGGCCGTCTACGGCGAGGGGCCGACGAAGATGGGCGGCGGCTCGTTCACCACCCCGGTGGAAGGCACCCGGACCGACGTCCGGTTCACCCGCAGCAAGGACAACACCGTGCTGTACGCGACCGCGCTGGGCTGGCCCGGGAGCACCTTCCCCATCACGACGCTGAGCTCGAGCCGGATCAATCTCGGCAACCTGGTGTCGGCCCAGCTGCTCGGCCCGGACGCCGGCACCGCCACCACCCTGCCCGCCCCGGTCCAAGACGCCTCGGCGCTGCGCGTCCAGCTGCCTTCGGCCAATCCGCCGTTCGACGCGCCGGCGTACGTGGTGAAACTGACGTTCTCCGGCCAGATCCCCACGCCCGGTTCCGGTCCCCTGCCGACCGGCTGGGCCCGGATCGCCAACGTCACCACCGGCCTGGTGCTGGACAGCGGCGGCAACGTCGCCGCCGGCTCTCCGCTCAAGCAGTGGAACTGGGACGGCAGCACGAACCTGCAGTGGCAGCTGACCGACGCCGGCGGCGGGTACGTCCGGATCGTCAACCGCACCAACGGGATGGTCGCCGACAGCCGGGGCAACACCGCCAACGGCGCCACGTGCGCGCAGACGGCGTGGACCGGCGCCACCAGCCAGCAGTGGAAGCTGACCGGTCTCGGCAACGGGCGGTACCAGATCGTCAACCGGGCCACCGGCACCGCACTCGACGGCATGGGCACCACCACGGCCGGTTCGAGCGTGGGCCTGTGGACACCCAACAGCAGCACCAACAACCAGTGGACCGTCACCGGCGTGTGACGCCGGAACCTCGAGGAGACAGCATGCGAACACGGCTCAGGTGGCTCGCCGCGGCCGCGGCGGTCCTGGCCGCCGGCACCTTCCTGCCGGGCACCGCCGCCGCCGAATCGAACGGCGGGGTCCGGGTGATGCCCCTCGGCGACTCCATCACCGAGGGCACGCAGGTGCCCGGCGGGTACCGGATCGGGCTCTGGCAGCGGGTGACGGCGGGCGGGTATCAGGTGGATCTCGTCGGCTCGCAGTCGAACGGTCCCGCCTCGCTCGGCGACCACGACCACGAGGGGCACCCGGGCTGGCGCATCGACCAGATCGACGCCAACATCGTCTCCTGGCTGCGCAGCAGCAACCCGCACACGGTCCTGCTGCACATCGGCACCAACGACGTCCTGCAGAACCACGACGTCGCGGGCGCCCCCGGCCGCCTGTCCGCCCTGGTCGACCACATCACCGCGACGGCACCGGACGCCGAGGTCTTCGTGGCGACGATCATCCCGATGTCCAACAGCGGCCAGGAAGCCGCCGGGCGCACCTTCAACGCCACGATCCCCGGAATGGTGCAGAGCAAGCAGAACGCCGGCAAGCACGTGCACCTGGTGGACATGCACGCCGCGCTGACGACCGCCGACCTGATCGACGGCGTCCACCCCACGGCCGGGGGCTACGACAAGATGGCCGCGACGTGGTTCACCGCGCTGAAGTCGGTCCCGGGCAGCATCGGCACCCCCGGCCAGTCGACGGCACGCCAGTTGGTCGGGGTGCAGTCGAGCCGGTGCGCGGACGTCCCGGGTTCCGCCGACGGCACCGCGGTGCAGCTGCAGGACTGCGCCGGGGCGACCTGGACGCCCGACGGCAAACAGCTGACGGCCTTCGGGTCGAAGTGCCTGGACGCCTCCGGGCAGGGCACGGCCGACGGCACCCCGGTGATCATCTGGAGCTGTTCCGGCCAGGCCAACCAGCAGTGGACCGTCAACGCCGACGGCACGATCACCGGCACGCAGTCCGGCCGGTGCCTCGACGCGAACGGGCAGGGCACCGCCGCCGGGACCAAGCTGATCCTGTGGACCTGCAACGGGCAGGCGAACCAGAAGTGGACGCTGCGGGCACCCGCGTGACCGGGAGCGCTCCCAATTGTGCGGCACAAGAACCACAACGCACTCCGAAAATTGATCACGGCGCCCCTCTTTGCACCAGCCCGTCGCTGTGGTTACATCGATACCGATTCAGATTGAGAGCGCTCCCAGAAATTGCCACAACGACGTGGAGGAGACCCATGAAGCTGAGGAACGCCCTGTCCGCGGCACTGCTCGCCGCGGCCGGTCTCGCGGCGCCGGTCGCCGTCGCGCCGGCCGCACACGCGGACACGCTGATCTGCGACCAGTACGGATCGACCACCATCGGCGGCCGGTACGTCGTCATGAACAACCGGTGGGGCAGCAGCGCGCAGCAGTGCATCAACGTCACCGGCAGTGGCTTCCGGATCCAGACGCAGCAGGGCTCCACCAGCGGCGGGGCACCGTTGTCCTACCCGGCGGTCTACGTCGGGTGCCACTACGCGAACTGCTCCCCCGGCTCGCCCCTGCCCCGGCAGCTCAGCCGGATCGGCAGTGCGCCGTCGTCGATCTCCTACACCTACGCCGGCGGCGTCTTCGACGCCTCCTACGACATCTGGATGGACCCGACACCGAAGACCAACGGGGTCAACCAGATGGAGATCATGATCTGGTTCAACCGCACCGGCGGGGTGCAGCCGGTCGGCGGCCGGGTCGGCACCACGAACCTCGGCGGGCGCGGCTGGGAAGTGTGGCAGGGCAACAACGGCGGCAACGACGTGGTGTCCTACGTGGCCCAGTCCACCCTCGGGGGCTGGTCGTTCAACGTGATGGACTTCGTCAACGACGTCGACAACCGCACCCGCGTCGACCGTTCCTGGTACCTCACCAGCATCCAGGCCGGGTTCGAACCGTGGAGCGGCGGGGTCGGTCTCGCCGTCAACTCGTTCTCCGCGAACGTCAACTAGTTCTCGCCGACGGCCGGGCGTCGCACGGGCGCCCGGCCGCGGCGAAACTTTCGGAAATTGCCAAGAATTGTAAGTTACACGGAATCCGTGGTCACGGATGCCGAGCCCGGATACGCTCGTTCAACCGAGCGAAATGCGGCGTGAAACGCACTATCCGCCCGTCGTGAACGAAGGACCCCGATGAAATTCGCGAAGATCATCGCCGGCGCGCTGACGGCGTGCGCCGCGCTGAGCGTCGTGCCGGCGACCGCGGAAGCCGCCGCCCCGGTGCCGATCATGCCGCTGGGGGATTCGATCACCCAAGGCGGGTCGATCGGCGGCTACCGCCTCGACCTCGGCGCGAAACTGCGGGCAGACGGGCGTTCGATCGACTTCGTCGGCTCGCTGGCCGACGGGCCGTCGAGCATGCCGGACCGCAACCACGAAGGCCACCCGGGCTGGACCATCGCCCAGGTCGACGGATCCGTGACCGGCTGGCTGAGCACCTACCGGCCCCGCACGATCCTGCTCCACATCGGCACCAACGACATGTACGGCAGCGACCCGGCCGGCGCGCCGCGACGGCTGTCGGCCCTGGTCGACCGGATCACGAACCTGGCCCCGAACGCCGACGTCTTCGTCGCCACCATCATCCCGATCCGGTTCGCCGACCAGACCGTCCGCACCTTCAACGCGGCGATCGCCCCGGACATGCGGGCCAAGGCTGCCGCCGGCAAGCGCGTGCACCTGGTCGACATGTACCCGGCGGTCGCCATCGCGGACCTGCCCGACGGCATCCACCCCAACGCGGCCGGCTACAGCAAGATGGCCACCACCTGGTACAACGCGCTCAAGGCGGTGCCGGGCAGCGTCGGCGACGACCCCCAGCCCCCGACGGGGGACGGCCCGTGCACTGCGACACCGAAGGTCGTCGGCAGCTGGAACGGCGGCTTCCAGGGCGAAGTGACCGTCGCGAACACCGGCACCGCCGCGCTCACCGGCTGGACCGTGCGGTTCGCACTGGCCGGCGGCCAGAGCGTCGGCCAGATCTGGGGCGCCGCGGTGAGCGGCACCAGCCCGGTGACCGTGAAGAACGTCGCCTACAACGGCACGCTCGCCGCCGGCGCTGCCACGACCTTCGGCTTCCTCGTGTCCGGTCCCGGCACGGCGAGCCTCGGCGCGGCCACGTGCACCAGCCCGTGACCGCGCACCCCCGTCCCCACGAAACGAAGGTGTGAACATGAAGACGACATCGCGGTCGCTCTCCCGAGCCGCGCTGGCTTCGGCTTTCCTGGCGACGTCGCTCGGGGTTTCGCTGGTGCTCGCCACCTCCGCCGACGGCGCGGCCTCGACGCTCGGCGCGGCGGCGGCCCAGACGGGCCGGTACTTCGGCGCCGCCGTCGCCGCCGGCAAGCTCGGCGACTCGACCTACGTGAACCTCCTCAACCGGGAGTTCAACATGGTCACCGCCGAGAACGAAATGAAGTGGGACGCCACCGAGCCCAACCGCGGCCAGTTCAGCTACGGCAACGGCGACCGGATCCTCAACCAGGCCACGAGCAACGGCAAGCGGATGCGCGGGCACGCGTTGCTGTGGTACCAGCAGGAACCGGGCTGGGCGCAGCGCATGGAAGGCTCCGACCTGCGCCAGGCCATGATGAACCACGTCACCCAGGTCGCCACCCACTACAAGGGCAAGATCTACGCCTGGGACGTCGTCAACGAAGCGTTCGCCGACGGCGGCAGCGGCGGGCGCCGCGACTCCAACCTGCAGCGCACCGGCAACGACTGGATCGAAGCGGCCTTCCGCGCCGCGCGGGCCGCCGACCCGGGCGCGAAGCTCTGCTACAACGACTACAACACCGACGGCGTCAACGCCAAGAGCACCGGCATCTACAACATGGTGCGCGACTTCAAGTCCCGCGGCGTCCCGATCGACTGCGTCGGCTTCCAGTCCCACCTCACCAACTCCGCGCCGGGTGACTACCAGGCCAACCTGCAGCGGTTCGCCGACCTCGGCGTCGAAGTCCAGATCACCGAGCTCGACATCGCCGGCTCCAACCAGGCGAACGCCTACGCCGCGGTGACCCGCGCCTGCCTGGCCGTCGCCCGCTGCGCCGGCATCACCACGTGGGGCATCCGCGACACCGACTCGTGGCGCACCGGGGAGAACCCGCTGCTGTTCGACGGCAACGGGAACAAGAAGGCCGCCTACAACAGCGTTCTCGACGCGCTGAACGCCGCCACCCCGACCACGCCCACCACCCCGACGACGCCGACGACCCCGACCACACCCACGACGCCGACCACCCCGACCACGCCGACGACCCCGAACCCGGGCGGCTGCACCGCTTCGGTGTCGCTGAACCAGTGGAACGGCGGCTTCGTGGCCAATCTGAAGGTCACCGCCGGGTCCGCCGCCCTGAGCGGCTGGAGGGTGACGACGAACCTGCCCGGCGGCGCGGCCGTGACCAACGGCTGGAGCGCCACCAACAGCGGCACCTCCGGCAGCGTCACCTGGTCCAACGTCTCCTACAACGGCAATCTCGCGGCCGGGCAGACGACCGAGTTCGGCTTCCAGGGCACCGGCAGCGCCGAAGGCATCACCGCCACCTGCTCCGCGAGCTGATCCCTTTCGACGAACGGAGACCACCGTGCCCCACCGAAAGCGCGTGCTCGCCTGGTTGACCGCGGCCCTGTGCGCGGCGGCGCTCCTGCCCGGCACCGCGCACGCCGACAACCCGATCGTGCAGCACATCTACACCGCCGACCCGGCCCCATTGGTCCACAATGGACGTGTCTACCTCTACACGGGACACGACGAGGACGGCTCGACCTACTTCACCATGAAGGACTGGCGGGTCTGGTCGTCGGCGGACATGGTCAACTGGACCGACCACGGCTCGCCGATGGGCCTGTCGACCTTCAGCTGGGCCAAACAGGACGCGTGGGCCGGCCAGGCCGTCGAGCGCAACGGCAAGTTCTACTGGTACGTCCCGGTGGTCAACCGCGCGACCGGCCGGATGGCCATCGGCGTCGGTGTCGCCGACAGCCCCACCGGGCCGTTCCGGGACGCGATCGGCCGTCCCCTGGTCGAAAACGGGGAGATCGACCCGACCGTCTTCATCGACGACAACGGCCAGGCTTACCTGTACTGGGGCAACCCGAACCTGTCGTACGTGCGGCTCAACACCGACATGACGTCGTACTCGGGCGGGATCAACCAGATCCCGCTCACCACGGCCGGGTTCGGCACCCGCCCGAACGGCGGCAACCGGCCGACGCTGTACGAGGAAGGCCCCTGGGTCTACAAGCGGGGCGGCACGTACTACAACGTGTTCGCGGCCAAGTGCTGCTCGGAGTTCATCGCCTACTCCACCGCGCCCGGCCCGACCGGCCCGTGGACCTACCGCGGCACGGTCATGCCCACGCAGGGCGGCAGTTTCACCAACCACCCGGGGATCGTCGACTACAAGGGCAGCTCGTACTTCTTCTACCACAACGGCGCCCTGCCGGGCGGCGGCGGCTACACCCGCTCGGTGGCGGTGGAGAAGTTCGCCTACAACGCCGACGGCAGCATCCCCACGATCAATATGACCACCGGTGGCCCGCCGCCGGCCGACACGCTCGACCCCTACGCCCGGCAGGAAGCGGAAACCATCAACCGGGAATCGGGAGTCGAGACCGAGCCGGCGTCCGAAGGCGGCATGAACATCGGCTGGATCGAAAACGGTGACAACGTCAAGGTCCGCAACGTCGCTTTCGGCGCGGGCGCGAAGACGTTCACCGCCCGGGTCGCCTCCGCGAGTTCCGGCGGCACGATCGAGGTCCGCCTCGGCAGCGCCACCGGCACGGTGGTGGGCCGCTGCACCGTCCCCGGCACCGGCGGCTGGCAGACATGGACGTCGGTGTCCTGCCCGGTCAGCGGCGTCACCGGAACCCAGGACCTGGTCCTGCGCTTCGCCGGCGGCAGCGGTTACCTCTTCAACGTCAACTGGTGGCAGTTCTCCGCCTGACCGGAAAGGACAGACGTGGTGTCACGCCGACGATCCCGGGCGGCCGCCTCGGCCCTGCTCGCCGCGACCGGCCTCGCCGGCGCCGTCCTGGTGGCGACCCCGGCCGCGCACGCCGCGGCCGGGTGCTCGGTCACCTACACGAAGACGTCCGAATGGCAGGGCGGCTTCGGCGCGTCCGTGTCGATCACCAACCTGGGTGACGCGATCAACGGGTGGACACTCGAGTGGTCGTTCGCCGCCGGCCAGCAGGTGGGCCAGCACTGGAACGCGACCGTCACCCAGGCCGGGACGCAGGTCAGCGCGAAGAACGTCACCTACAACTCCGCCCTCCCGACCGGCGGGAAGGCGGAGTTCGGCTTCAACGGCACGTTCACCTCGGCCAACCCGGACCCGGCGTCGTTCCGGCTCAACGGCACGCTCTGCACCGGCGGCGTGGAGCCCACGGCCCCGACCACGCCGACGACACCCACCACGCCGACGACACCGACCACCACGACCACCCCGAACCAGCCTTCGACGTTCACCAATCCGGTGCTGTGGCAGGACTTCGCGGACGTCGACATCATCCGGGTCGGCAACGCCTACTACTACTCCGCCTCGACGATGCACTACTCCCCCGGCGCGCCGATCCTGCGCTCCTACGACCTGGTGAACTGGGAGTTCGCCGGCCACTCCGTGCCCAAACTGGACTTCGGCGCGAAGTACGACATGAGCGGCGGACGCGGGTACGTGCGCGGGATCTGGGCGTCGTTCTTCAACCACCGCGCGAGCAACGACACCTACTACTGGGGCGGCTGCATCGACTTCGCCAAGACCTACATCTACACCGCCACCGCCGTGGACGGCACCTGGTCGAAGCACACCACGATCGACAAGTGCTACTACGACGCCGGCATGCTCGTCGATGACGACGACACCATGTACGTGGCCTACGGCAACACCACCCTCAGCGTCGCCCAGCTCTCCAAGGACGGCAAGACCGAAGTCCGCTCGCAGCAGGTCTTCCAGACGCCGTCGAACATCGGCACGCTCGAAGGCTCCCGGTTCTACAAGCGGAACGGCAGCTACTACATCTTCGTGACCCGCCCGGCCAACGGCCAGTACATCCTCAAGGCGAGCAGCCCCTTCGGGCCCTACACCATCCAGCAGGTGCTGCTGGACCTGCCGGGCCCGATCTCCGGCGGCGGCGTCCCGCACCAGGGCGGCCTTGTCCAGACGCAGAACGGCGACTGGTACTACCTGGCCTTCGTCGACGCCTACCCCGGCGGCCGCGTCCCCGCGCTCGCCCCGGTCACCTGGACGGCCGACGGCTGGCCGAAGCTCCAGACGGTCAACGGCCGCTGGGGCACGACGTACCCGAAGCCGAACCTGCCACCACCACCGCGTCAGGTCGAGCCGATGACCGGCACCGACACCTTCCCCGGCCCGGCGCTGAGCCCGCAGTGGGAGTGGAACCACAACCCCGACACCACCAAGTTCTCCGTCGGCAACGGCCTCAAGCTGTCGACGGCGACGGTCACCAACGACCTGTACTCCGCCCGCAACACCGTGACCCGCCGGATCCAGGGGCCCACCTCCACGGGCACCGCCACGCTCGACCTGACGTCGATGCGCGACGGCGACCGCACGGGCCTGGCGATGCTGCGCGACTCCTCGGCCTACATCGGCGTCAAACGCGACGGCGGCCGCAACCGGGTGGTCATGGTCAACGGCCTGACCATGGACGGCAACTGGAACACGACCGGCACCGGGACGGAGGTGGCGAGCGCCGCCCTGTCCGGCAGCAGGATCTGGTTGCGCGCCACCGCCGACATCCGTCCCGGCACCGGGCGTCAGGCCCGGTTCTCCTACAGCACCGACGGGGTGAACTTCACGCCGCTGGGCACGGCGTTCACCCTGAACAACGCCTGGCAGTTCTTCATGGGCTACCGCTTCGCCGTCTTCAACCACGCCACCCAGGCGCTCGGCGGCTCGGTCACCCTTCAACGATTCGACCTGACGGCGCCATAGCGTGGTGACTTCGCCGGCCCGGCTGCTCGCCGGGCACGGTGAAGCTCCGGTCGACCTGCCAGAACGCCTGGGTCGGCGGCTCGGGCGCGGGCCGGTGCCTGCCCTTCCGCAGCGGCTCGGTCCGCAGCTCCGGGTTCGTGCGCGGCGAAGGGGCTTTCTGCTCCTTCGTCGGCACGCCCGCGTAGCGCAACCGCGGCAGCAGGTGTTCCTGCTTCATGATCACGCTGTGCGGGGCGACGTGGGCGTGTTCGCCGATTTCGGCGCCGTACAGGGGAACCGTGCCGTGCGCGAGCGTCGAGTGAGCGCCGACGTACACGTGGTCGATCTTGAGCACGCGGTCCTCGAACGTGTGGGCCTGGAACATCGCGCTGACCGTCGCGCCGTCGCCGAAGTGCAGCATGTCGGGATCGACGACCTGGGCGAACCCCTCGCCGAGCACGACGCGCTTCCCGATGTCCATACCGATGCGGCGCAGGTAGAGCGGCAGCATCAGGGTGCCTTCCAGCGCCGACAGCACCCCGCCCGCGATGACACCCCAAGCGACGTAGAGGAAGTCCCAGCGGCTGCACCAGCAGGACCACAGCGGGTGCACGCCCGGCTTGACCCGGCCGAGCAGCCCCCACTTCAGCGCGAGCACGACCAGGCACGGCAGGAGCCCGGTCAGCAGCGTCACGATCGCGGCGCCCGGGAAGACGAACACGGCGAGCGGCAGGACGGAAGCGGCGTAGGCGATCATGACGAACCAGGCGGTCATCACCGCCAAGGGAACGACCGGGAGCGCGAAGCGCAGCCATTCCCAGAACACCCGGGTGACGACCCGCGCGAACGACGGGTCGTGGGTGAGGCTGCGGTCGGTTTCCACGATTTCGCGGCGGGGCAGCAGGATCGGCGGGTGGCCGAACCACGACGTCCCGGGCCGCATGATCCGGTCGTCGGCCACCGTGCAGACGCCGATCAGGATGTCCGGTGGCAGCCGCTGCCCGCCCGGGATGACGGCGTGGTTGCCGAGGAACGTGTCGTGCCCGAGCCGGACCCGCGCGAGGGTGACCGTGCCCTGCTGGATGCGGGGTCCGCCGAGGTAGATGCCGTCGGCGAAGAAGGTGTCCGGCCCGATCTCGACCAGCTCCGGGACGACGTCGATGATCGTGCTGATCTCGCAGCCGCGCCCGACCTTCATCCCGGCCCAGCGCAGCCACACCGGCCAGAACAGCCCGCCCGACAGCCAGTTCCCGGCCGTGGTGACCAGGCCGGTCTTGAGGCTCACCCGGATGTAGGCCGGGCTCCAGCGGCTGATGACGCCTTCCTCGACGCGCCCGAGCGCGCGGGCGCAGAACGCCTCGACCCAGACCCCGACCAGCAGCGACAGGCAGCTCGCGAGGGCGAAGACGAGCATGAACCCGACGTGCAGCCACGGCCGCGTTACCGCGTCCAGCAGCGCCGGGTAGGTGACGTCGAAGGCCAGCACCAAGGCGATCAGGACGATCGAGAGCGGCAGGGCGAACACCCAGGTGAACAGCGCCCGGGCGGCGATGGTGGCGAGCCCGTGCACGAACGGCGACAGCATGCTGCCGGTGACCACCGGAACCGGCGCCTTCGGGGCGGGGCCGGCGTCGATCGCCGGGACGCCGTCCCAGCGCCGTCCGTCCGGAACGGCGGTCCCGGACGGTAGGGACGACAACGCGGCCAGCCAGGAGCCGCGGCCGAGGCGTGTGTTGGGCGACATCCCGGCGCGGACGTCCACGGTGGCCCCGCCGGCGACGGTGACCCGGCCGATCACCATGTGTCCTTCGGTCAGCTGCACCAGGCCGAGCTGGGCGTCCTGGCCGATGGTGGCGTCGTCGCCGATGTCGAGGAGGTCCCAGCCGCCCTGCACGACGTCGACGCCGCGGTGGATGTGCACGCGCTTGCCGATCCGGGCGCCGAGCCTCCGCAGGGCCATGTTCTGGAACTCGGTGCCGGCAATGGTGCCCCACGGCACCAGCCGCAGCAGGTGCCGCACGATCCACAGCCGCAGGTGGAACCCGCTCCACACCGGGACCCGCATCGGCTCGAACTTGCCGATGAGCAGCCGTTTCGCGCGCACGGCGGCGAACACCGCGACCGGCGTCCAGCCGAAGGCGATCGCCACCAGCGCGATCGGCAGCAGGACGATCAGCGCGACCAGGCCGATCCGCCCGGCCAGCCACGGCAGCGCGACGAACGCGGCGAACCAGCCGATCGGCGCGGCGATCGCCAGCTCGGCGGCCAGCCACCCCGCCTGGGCCAGGGTGATGGCGACCGCGCTGCGCGCCGGGGCCGCGACCGCGTCGATCTCGTCGTGGATCGCCGGCGCGGCCAGTTCCGCCAGCCCGGACACCGTGCGGGCGCGGTAGACGTCCCGGACGGCGATCGCTTCGGTGAGCGGGTTGGCCCGCAGTTTCGAGATGAGCATCGCCGCCTGCAGCGAGCTGCCGCCGAGGTCGTCGAAGAAGTCGTCGTCGGCGCCGATGTCCGCGGTCCCGAACACCTCTCGCAGGGCGTCCGCGATGTACTCCTCGGTCTCGGTGCCGGTCGCCTTGACGGCGTGCCGTCGTCCGGTGGCCAGGACCGGGAGGTCGTTGCGGCGGAGCTTGCCGCCGGCGCTGCGCGGCAGGGTCGCGGCCTCCCCGAACACCGCCGGGATCATGTACGCCGGCAGGGCCTGGCGCAGGTGTTCCTTGAGCGCGGCGGTGTCCGGCATCGGGCCGTCCGGCACCAGGTGCGCGGCGATCACCTGGCCGGCGCCCTCGCCCTGGACCCGGCAGGCCGCCTCGCGCACGCCGGGGAACCGGGCCAGGGACGCCTCGATGGCCTCCAGCTCGATCCGGTAGCCGCGGAGCTTGACCTGGGAGTCGATGCGGCCGTGGTAGAAGAGCGTGCCGTCGGCCTCGGCGTGGACGAGGTCGCCGGTGCGGTAGAGCCGCCCGAGCCGCGGGTGCTGCGGGAACTTCTCGGCGGTGAGCTCCGGTTTGCCGTGGTAGCCCAGCGCCAGGCCGGCGCCGCTCATGCACAGCTCGCCCTTCTCCCCCGGCTTGACCGGCTCGAGCCGCTCGTCGAGGACCCAGGCCCGCATGCCCGGCACCGGTTTGCCGACGGCGACCGGTTTCCCGGGCTCGACCTCGGCGCGCAGGCAGGTCACCGTGCACTCGGTCGGCCCGTAGCCGTTGACCATCCGGCGGCCGGGGGCCCAGCGTTCGGCGACGTCGTCGGGCAGCGCTTCCCCGCCGACGTAGAGCAGGCGCAGGTCGGGCAGCTCCTGCCGGGGGTTTTCGCACGCCGTCGCCCGCAGCAGGGTCGGCGGCGGGCAGAGCACGGTGATCCGCTCGCGCCGCAGCCACGGCACGAGGTCGGGGCCGAGGCGCGCGGTCTCGTCGTCCATCACCACGACGGTGGCGCCGCACGCCCACGCCATCCATGCCTCTTCGACCGAGGAGTCGTACGCGGGCGAAGACCCCTGGGCCACGCGGTCACCGGGGCCGAGGCCGAATTCGGCGACGTCCGACCGGATCAGGTTGACCACGCCCTGGTGCCCGATGAGCACGCCCTTCGGCTTGCCGGTGGTGCCGGAGGTGTAGATGACGTAGGCGAGTCCCGCCGGTGCCGCGGGAGAGATGGCCGGCTGCACCGCGGGTTCGGCCGGGCCGTCGACGCGCTGCACCGCACCGGTGTAGCCCGCGCGGACGGCCCGTTCGTGCCCGGCCTGGTCGGTGACGAGCAGCGCGGGCGCGGCGTCGCCGAGGATGTGGCCCAGCTGCTCGTCGGGGAAGGACGGGTCGATGCAGACGTAGGCCGAGCCGGCCCGCAGGACGCCGAGCTGCGTCAGGTAGAGGTCCTCGGTGGTACGGGACAGCAGGATCGCGACGATCCCCGGCCGCCGGACGGCGTGCTGCACCACGCGGGCGACGGCCGCGGACCGGCGGTGCAGGTCGCGGTAGGTGATGGTCCGCCGCGGCCGCCCACCGGACGGCGGGACGTCGACGGCGATCGCGTCCGGCCGCCGCCGCGCCGACTGCTCGAAGAAGTGGTGCAGGAGCGAAGCACCGGGGGTGCCCTGCTGGAGCGCCTCGCTCACCGTCACGCCCCGACGGGTTCGGCGAGGCGGCCGTCGAGCACGGCCAGCAGGTACGGCGAGAGCAGCGGGCGCAGGGCCTCGCGCCGCGGCGGTGTCAGGTACCGGAAGCCCTGGACGACGCCCTCGCAACGGTCACTGCCGCAGCGGCACGGGAACGGCTCGGCCATGTCGTACTCGGTGCTGGCGTAGTGGAAGGTGATCTCCGACCAGGCGGGGATCGGGCGCAGGCTGAGCACCGACCGGTCCCGGATCACCGCGGCCGGCTCGCACGCGTGGTTCATGAACCGCCAGTAGTAGCGGTCGAGCACCTCTTCGAGCTCGCAGCCGGCGGGCAGGTCGACGTGCCGTCGTTCGTCGAGCTGGACGGTGTAGCGCGTCGGCGTCGCCGTGAGCTCGCCGTCGAGGGTGAACAGCACGGTGCCCGCCGGTACGGCCTGGTTGGTGACCAGCCGGTATTCGCCGTCGCTGCGGACGACGGCCGCGCGCCGCGTCTCGATGTTCTCGGTCATCCGTGACCTCCCGGGGAGTTGATCGTCTGTCCAGGGCCACGCGCACCGGTTCTCGGGAGTTCAGGAGCGCCTCTCAGGGTCCTCTCAACGACCGGCTGCTATCTGGGAACCGGATGAACCGGACGCCCGGCCGGGCCGTGCACCACTACAGGAAGTGGATCAACGGCTACGGAGGTCACTCGCCATGCGCTCCCGACACAGGAAGATCAGCCGAGGCAAGATCCTGGCCGCGGCCGCCGCCGTCCTCGCGGCCGGCACCGCGGCCATCGCCCTCCCCCAGGCGAACGCCGCCGGCGGCGCCGACGCTTCGGCTTCCGCCATCACCGGCACGGCGTGGGCGGTCGACGAGCGGACCGGCGAAACGGTCGTCACCGCCGACAGCACCGTCCAGGGCGCCAAGTGGGACAGCCTGATGGCGGCGACCCGGGGCAAGGCTGTGCGCGTCGAGCGGACGCCCGGGGTGCTCAGCCTGTTCGCCGAAGGCGGCGACGCGATCTTCGCCGGCGGCGCGCGCTGCTCGCTCGGGTTCAACGTGACGACGAACAGCGGTCCCGGCATCCTCACGGCCGGCCACTGCGCCGCCGCCGGCCGCCAGTGGTCGCTCACCCAGGGCGGGCGGGCGGTGGCCACGCTCAAGCAGTCGACGTTCCCGGGCAACGGCGACTTCGCCCTGCTGACGTACAACAACGCGGCGACCAACGCCCCCAGCGTCGTCGACACCGGCGGCGGCCGGACGGTGGCCATCGCCCGTGCGGCCGCGGCCAAGGTCAACCAGCAGGTGTCCCGGATGGGCAGCACCACCGGCCTGCACACCGGCCGGGTGACGGCCCTGAACGCCACGGTCAACTACCCCGAAGGCCGGGTCACCGGCCTGATCCAGACGACGGTGTGCGCGGAGCCGGGCGACAGCGGCGGTTCGCTCTTCGCAGGCGACAGCGCGATCGGCATCACCTCGGGTGGCAGCGGCAACTGCCGCACCGGCGGCGTGACGTTCTTCCAGCCGGTGACCACGGCCCTGGCCGCGGTCGGCGCCCGCATCGGCGGCTGACCCGCGGCATCCGGCCACGACACCGAAAGCCGGCTACGCCCGCGACCGCTCGAACACGCCGGCCGCGAAGGCGAGCAGGTGCGGGAGCGTCGCCCGGGCCGTGCGCCAGGTGTGGCCGAAGCCGTCCACGGTGTGGACCGTCGCCTGCTGGCCCCGTGCCCGGAACGCCTCGCCGATCCGGCGCGCGTCGGCGACGTCGCCGGGCGCTCCCCCGCCCGCCGAGAGGAACGCCGCGACCGGCCGTGGGAACGGCATGGTGCGCAGGTACTCCCGCGGCGTGTTCGCCGCCGCCGACGCGCC
>Ga0207678_10001501_pt1 | contig 21392 bp, 19 predicted proteins | sample KBSC63metaG_FD_184319 | JGI IMG/M metagenome (GOLD analysis project Ga0207678, IMG submission 184319) | Corn rhizosphere microbial communities from Kellogg Biological Station, Michigan, USA - KBS C6-3 metaG (SPAdes) (version 2) | ecosystem: Host-associated > Plants > Roots > Rhizosphere > Soil ... | reverse complement strand
CCGGCGTAAGCTCCAATCACCAGCGACACGATGCGCCCTTCGGCGGCGAGCGTCACCGCGAGCGCGAACGGATCGCACGCCACGCATCGTGTGTCCAGCATCCCGCCGCCGCGCGCTCGCCGCCCCCGTGGACGGTGGTTCAACCAGCGGCGTGCGGCCGATGTGTCTACCACTCCGGCCGGCTCAATGAGCCGCGAGCGTCATGCCGCCCCACCCCGCACGGGTACGGCGCTTGCGCTTTTCGTTACGTGTAAGGAGGTTCGATCATGACCGCTCATGCCCCCGGCCGCCGCGATGCCGTGTCCCCGGCTGCCGGCATAGGCTCGCTCGCCGCGTCGCGCAAGCCGTCCAATGACAAGACGGAGAAGCGCATCGACGAAGGGCTCGAGGAGAGTTTCCCGGCCAGCGATCCGCCCGCCGTTGGCGGCGCGACCCGTATCGACCCCGCGAAGCCGTCCGGCCCACGCGAACGTCGCGCGCCCGACGCCCCACCACCGCCCCGCGATCACGGCTGACGGCGGCACCCCGGCCCGCCCTGCGCGGCAGCGTAGCGCGGAACCGGCAGAACCGGAGTGAAGTGATGAAACGGATCGAACGTGCGTGGAACGAAGTCAGCGGCGCCGCGGGCGTCGCGGCACTGGCCGCAATCGAGAGTGCGGTGGTGCTTGCCATCGTCGTGATGACGGGGGTCGGCCACTGATCGCCGGTTGCGCGCCGGCTGCGGCCGCCGCCGTGGAAGATGTACAAGCTGGCTGGCAAATTTCTCCGTGGCCCGGGCGCGCTGCGCGCGCGGGTGCCGATTGAACGCGGCACGCGTTCTGCTTCCGGTTCGTCTCGCTCACGAAGGAGGCGTTCATGTATCGCGTCAACGAGATCATGTCGCGCGACGTAGTGTGCGTCGCGCCGACCGACACGATTCGCCATGCAGCCCAATTGATGCAGCGCTTCGACATCGGCGTGCTGCCGGTCTGCGAAGGCAACGAACTCGTCGCGGTCGTGACGGACCGCGACCTCGCGGTGCGCGCACTGTCGCACGGGCATTCGCCCGACACGCCCGTGAAGGCCGTCGCCTCCGGGCCCGTGCAGTGGTGTGTCGAGGACGACGGCGTCGGCGATGTCCAGCAACGGATGGCCGACCTGCAACTGCACCGGATGCCGGTGCTCGATGCGAAGCACCAGATCGTCGGCATCGTGTCGCTCGGCGACATCGCGACGCGCGCGGGCGGCCCGGCCCGCGACGAGCTGGCGAACACGCTCGAGGACGTATCCCTGCCGCGCCGCCGCTAGCGCGGCCGGCCCTTCCCTGCGCGGCTGCGAGCCACTTCGCCGCGCCGCTTCGACCAGGAGGAAAGCGATGACAACGGACAGACCTTCGCCCACGCATGCGCGCATCGTCGGCGACAGCGGCCGTTCGGCCGGCGGCCCGGGGCCGGACGTGATGGCCGCCGGCACGCTGGAGGGCGATCACGTCCTGACGACCGACGGCGACGACATCGGCAAGGTCACGAACATCATGCTCGACGTCCGCTCCGGGCGTATCGCCTATGCGGTCGTGTCGTCGGGCGGCTTTCTCGGGATCGGTGACAAGCTGCTCGCGGTGCCGTGGAATGTGCTGACGCTCGATGCCGAGCGTCACTGCTTCGTGCTGCCTGTGTCGACCGAGCGCGCGCGCGAAGCCCCCGGCTTCGACAAGGACCACTGGCCGGCGATGGCCGATCCGATCTGGGCCGAGGCGCTGCACACGTACTACGGTGCGTCACCGTACTGGCTGATCGAGGAAGGCGAAACGCCGCTCGACGCGCCGCCTTACGAGGCATCGCCGGGCGGCCCGGACAGCGGCACGCGGCACTGACCGGCGCGCTGCGGGTGGGCCGCGGATCAGTGCGCCGCCGCGATCGAATTCTCGAGCTGGCGCGCGGCGTTCAGGTGCGCCTTCAGCGTCGGCAGCGAGCCGGCCGCGAACGCGCGAATCTGCGGGTCGCGCCCGTTGCGCGCTTCCGCCTCGTAAAGCCTGATCGCCGCCTCGTGCGCGTTCGGCCCCACCAGCGCGACATAACTCTTGTCGAATGCGAGGCCGTTCTTGGTCCGCAGCGCCGTCACCTCCGGATCGACGACCATGCGCGCCTGCACGGGCACGCCCTTTTGCGCGCCGAGGCGCCGCAGCTGCGTGGCCATGTGGTCGTGATCGTCGATCATCCGCCGCGCGAAGGCCTTCACGTGCGGATTCGACGACCGATCGAGCGCAAGCTCGCTGGCCTGCGACGCTGTCTTGCCGATGATGCCGGCCTTGTCGACGAATTCGGCGTCGATGCCGCTCGGCCGCCGCGTCATCTCCGCTTCGTCGGGGGTCTCGCCCGGCCGAACGACGCCCGGCGCGACATGAATGGACGATGCCGGCGGTGCCTGCGCATGCACCGGCGTCAATGCCCGCGGGCCGAGCACCGCGAGCATCGCCGATATCAGCATGCACGCAGTGGCGGCAAGCACGACGCCTCGGTGCGGGTTACTGTCGTTCACGTTCATCCGGACCTCCGGATTCGTCGACGGACCGGCCTCGCCGAACGCCGTGGCCTATCCGTCATGCGGGACGATGCGCGGACGTGAAGAAATCGGTCCACGCACCGTCGCTCGATGCACCCTCGATGCGCTCAGTGGCACCGCCCGGTGCCGCCCGTCGCGTCGGCGGGCGATACGTCGACGATCACGCTGGCCAGCGTCGGAACGTCGACCGGCTTGCACAGATACGCGTCGAAGCCGGCGGCCATCACGCGGCTGCGGTCCGCCGTGCCCGCATGCGCGGTCACCGCGACGACGGGCAGGCGGCCGCCGCCGTCCGGCAAATCGCGAATGTGGTCGAGCAGCCAGAAGCCGTCGCCGTCCGGCATCGCGAGATCGGACAGCACGACGCTCGGGTGCTGCTGCGCGACCACGTCGAGCGCGTCGTGTCCCGATTGCGCGGTCGACACCTCGGCGCCCAACGTTTCGAGCGCGGCCGCGAGGCTGGCGCGCGACGTCGCGTCGTCGTCGACCACCAGCACGCGCCGGCCGTCGAGCGCGACCGCCGTCGACGCCCCGCTCGGCCGTACCGGGTGGCCGGTCGGATCGTCGGCACCCAGGTCCGCCGGCAGCATGACGGTCACGGTCGTACCGCGCCCGGCGCCTTCGCTCGCCGCCGCGACTTCGCCGCCGTGCAGCCGCGCGATGTTGCGCACGATCGACAGGCCGAGTCCTAAGCCGCGTTTCGGCAACGCGGGCGCGCCTTCCGGCCGGCTGAACGTGTCGAACAGGTGCGGCAGGCGTTCCGCGGAAATACCTTGCCCCGTATCGGCGACCGATAGCCGCACGCGCGCGCCGGCCGGATTCAACGACACCTTGATGCGTCCGCCCGGCGGCGTGAACTTGATCGCATTCGACAACAGGTTCGACAGCAACTGGCGCAGGCGCTCGGCGTCCGCGGCGATCACGCAGCTGGGCATCGCGCACTCGGTCGACAAATCGAGGCCGTTCGCCTCCGCGGTCTCGCCGATTTCGCGCACGGACTCCTGCACGATCCGCACGAGGTCCACCGGCGTGCGTTCGAGCCGCACCCGGCCCGTCGCGAGCGATGACGCGTCGAGCAGGTCACCGACCATCCGCGACAGCGATCGCGCGCTGCGATCGATCGCGTCGATCGCCTGATGCGCGAAGCCCTGCCCCTCGCCGCTGCGCAGCACCTCGACCCATCCGTAGATCACGTTCAACGGGGTGCGCAGTTCATGCGATACGGTAGCCAGCAGCTCGTCCTTCATCCGGTTCGACTCGTCGGCCTGCACGCGCGCGTCGCGCGCGCCGCGCAACATGCGCAGATCGCGCTGCTCGCAGCGGCGGCGTTCGCGCGCCTCGCGCAGCGTCATCGACAGGCCGGTGCAATTGCCTTGCGCGTCGACGATCGGGGACGCCGTGAAGGTCGCGCGAAAGCGGCTGCCGTCGCGGCGCAGGCACAGGATGTCGAGCGGGCCGGCCGGCGCGCCCGCGTCCGCGAACGATGCGGGAACGGGATGCAACCGCAGCCAGCGCGGCGCGATCAGCGTCGTGACGTCGTGCCCGATCGCCGCCGCCGCGTCGATGCCGAAGAGGCGCCGCGCGGCCGGGTTCCAGCTCGTGATCCGGCGTGCGACATCGACGCCGACGATCGCGTCGGGCGATGCATCGACCACGCGGCGCAGCACTGTGTCATCGATCGAGCGCGCCAGGCTTCCAGGTTCAGGTTCGCGGCGCGATGTGCGCGCGTCGCCCTCTTCCGCATCCTCGGCGCCGCGCAAGCGGTCGTTGGCGAGCAGCGGCTTGACGGCCATCACGAGCACGCACTCAACGAAGCTGATCGCGACGAAAGCGCCGGCCTGGGAGAGGAGATCGGGCAGCGACATATTGCGCCACCACAGGCCGCCGATCACGGCCAGGCTCACGGCGCTCGCGGCGACGCCGCCGGCAAACGACGTCAGCCAGGCCGCAGCCGCGACACCGGCGTAGAAAGGCAGCGGCGCGAACGGTTCATGCATGCCGATGACGTGGATCGCCCACGCCTGCAGCACGGCCGCCACCCCGACGGCCAGCACGACCCATATGCCCTGCCGAAACAGCTCACGGGTAAAGGTCCTCATCGTTTCCCTGCATCGCACCGGCAACCGTCGCTCGACGGCATGCTGACTCGGCGGTCGGCATCCGTCACGCGTGCCGGGGCGAGCTACTTGGCGCAGCAACACGCATGCCCGATTGCGACGTTGCGCGCCATCGCCGCGTAATCCGCGTGAGGCCCGACTGTCTTGGCGCTCGGCCTTCTGCCGCCTTTGGTGATGCCGAACGCGCGCTTGCAAGTGCCTTTCGCTTTTTCATTCAGCAGGTGTAAAAAGGCACCAATGGCGCGCAAGGTTGCCACATGCCGGCATCGCGATGCTGCAATCACCTATTTCTTCCGGGATCGCACCGGACATTGGAAATTTCTATGTCGCGGCACCTTTTCGTTCGTTCCGCTGTCGATGATAAATATTGCAACGAGGGAAACGGGCACTGCCGATTTTCAAAGCGGCCCGCTGACGCCTATGGCTGAAACCGCAAACCGTCCGAAGCAACGCGCCGATGCACGCCAGCTGTCCGGCCGCTCCGCGGCGATGCGCACGTTGCTCGACCGTATCGAGAAAATCGCGCCGACCCGCGCGAGCGTGATGATTGCCGGCGAAAGCGGGGTCGGCAAGGACATCGTCGCGCGGCGGCTGCACGACCTGAGCGCGCGCCGCGACGGGCCGTTCGTGCCCGTCAACTGCGGCGCGATTCCGGCCGACATCGCCGAAGCGCAATTGTTCGGCCACGAGAAAGGGAGTTTCACCGGCGCGATCGCGCAGCGCGAGGGGTTCTTCGAAGCCGCGTGCGGCGGCACGCTGCTCCTCGACGAGATCGCGGAAATGCCTGCGGCGCTGCAGGTGAAGCTGCTGCGGGCGCTCGAATCGAACACGATCGTGCGCGTCGGCGGCACCGAGTCGATTCCGCTCGACGTACGCATCGTGTCGGCGACCCGTCACAATCCGGCGGATGCCGTCCGGGACGGCCGGCTGCGCGAAGATCTGTTCTACCGACTCGCCGCGTTTGCGCTGTATGTGCCGCCGCTGCGCCAGCGCAACGGCGACGTCGAGGCGATCGCACACGAGTTCGTCGACGCGCTCAACGAGCGGCACCGCTCGCACAAGCGGCTGACCGACGCCGCGATCGCCGCGCTGCGCGCGTATTCCTGGCCCGGCAACGTGCGCGAGCTGCACAACACGATCGAGCGCGCATACATCCTCGCGGACGACGGCATCGACGTCGCGCTGCCGCAGCCGACGCTGCTGCCCGACCAAACGTCGGACGACGCAATGGCGCTGCCGCTCGGCGCGACCCTTCACTACGCGCAGCAGCGCTTCATCGCGGCCACGCTGGACCACTTCGACGGCAACAAGCCGCAAGCGGCGAAAGCGCTCGGCATCAGCTTGAAGACGCTCTACAACCGGCTTGCGCTGATGCGCGACGGCGGCCCCGCCTGAGCGTCGCCGCGCGGCGGCTCGACCTGCGTCGCTCGGCGCGGGTCATGCGACCTTGAACTGCCCGACCGTCGTCGCGAGTGCGTTCGCCTGCGTCTGAAGTGCGGTCGCGGCCGCGGTCGACTGTTCGACGAGGGCGGCGTTCTGCTGCACCATCTCGTCGAGCTGCGTGACCGCGCGATTCACTTCCTGGATGCCGCGCGTCTGCTCGTTCGCTGCGTGCGTGATCTCGGAGATGATCGTCGTCACGTTGGCGACGTTCGACACGATCTCGCGCATCGTGTCGCCGGCCTGGCGCACCTGCCCCGACCCGGCCGACACGCTCGCCACCGTCGACTCGACCAGCACCTTTACCTCCCGCGCGGCTTGCGCGCTGCGTTGCGCGAGGCTGCGCACTTCCTGAGCGACGACCGCGAAACCGCGGCCCTGCTCGCCGGCGCGCGCCGCTTCGACGGCCGCGTTCAGCGCGAGGATGTTGGTCTGGAACGCGATGCCGTCGATCACGCCGATGATGTCGCCGATCCGGCCCGACGCCTCCTCGATCTTCCCCATCGTCGCCACCACGTCCGACACGACCACGCCGCCGTGCGACGCGATCCGCGACGCCGCGGCCGCGCGTTCGTCGGCCTGGCCGGCAGCCGCCGCAGACTGACCGACCGTCGCGGTGATCTCTTCCATCGACGCGGCCGTTTCCTCTAGGCTCGCCGCCGCCGATTCGGTGCGCGACGACAGGTCCTGGTTGCCCGCGGCGATTTCGTTCGCGGCCGTGCGCACCGATTCGCTCGCGTCGCGGATCTGCCGCATCACGTCGTTCAGCTTGTCGACGAAGCTGTTGAACGAGCGCGCGATATCGGCCACTTCGTCGCGGCCTTCGGCCGGCAAGCGCTGCGTCAGGTCGCCCGTGCCCGAGCCGATCGACGCCATCGCCTGACGCACCTGCGACAGGCGGCGGAATGCGGTCGTGGTGATCGCGCCGATGATCAGCGACGCGACGCCGACGATCACGACCAGCGTGACCAGCGACGCGGTCAGCAGCGAGCGCATGCCGGCCGTCGCTTCCGATTTGTCGAGCAGCACCAGCGCATACCAGTCGGTGCCCGGCACGGCCTGCGCGCGCGCGAGCTTCGCGTCGTCGCCGACGTGCACTTCGACCGGCGCGGTGGCCGCGGCCAGCGACGCGGCGCTCATGCTGCCGAGGTCGGGCGACACGTCCGCCACCGCCTTCAGCGTGAGCTTCGCGTCGGGATGCGCGACGACGTGGCCGTTGCTGTCGATCAGCATGCCGAAGCTCGCGGGCGTCGGGTGGATCGACTTCACGTTCGCGATCACGCTATCCATCGCGACGTCGGCCGCCACGACACCCTTCAGCGCCCCGTCGCGCAGGATCGGCACCGCGAACGTGACGACCAGGTTGCCGGTGCCCGCGTCGACGTAAGGCGGCGTGACGACCGGCTTGCCGGCCTGAGCGGCCTGCTTGTACCACGGGCGGCCGGTCGGATCGTAGTCGGGCGGGATGCCCGTCGGATCGGAGAAATGGAACACCTTGTCCGCGTAGCCCGCGTACACGTTCGTGAAGCCGCCGGCCGCGGCCATCTGCTTGAACACCGGCAGTGGATCCGGCGACAGCGCGGCGTCCTGCAGCGACGCGATCATCCGGCTCCTGGTTGCGACCCAGTCGCCGATGCCGACCACGTGGCCGCTCGCGACGGAGGTCAGGTTGCGGTCGATCGCGTCCTCGTTGTACGAGCGTGCGATGAAATAGTTGATCAGCGTGGTGGCGACGAGCGCGAAGACGACGATGGCGACGCACGCGGCAAGAATGCGGGTCCGGATGGACGAAAACATGGCAACGACTCGGTAAGGAAGCGGGACCGCCCGGTGGACGGATTCACCGGGTAAACGGCATCCGCGCCACTTACTTGAGGCCGTTGCGGCAATTCAATGAAACATGTGAAGAAACGCGCTGCCGGCGCGCAAGCGCGTTGTAGGCGCGCGGGCGGCGGTTTGCGCTGCGAGATGGCGAGCGTTCGAACGCCGGCCGCGGCCCGAGTGCACCAGTGACGTTGATCGCGGCGAGCGTCCGTCACAGACGGCGATCGGCACGCGTCTCCGGCTCCTTGTGCTGCGTACCGGACGAGGTGTCGCGCTCGAGGTCGTCCTGTCTGCGCATCCGTTCGCGCAGGTGACGAATCGCGAACACGTGGATGTAGTCGTGCACGCGGGCATCGGACGACAACGCACGCACTTCGTCGTCGAGCATCGTGCGCAGCTGGTCGTCGCCGATCTCGCGCTGTTCGGCGACGGCTTTCAAGGCTTCAAGCATGGTGTCCTGTTGTGACATCGACGGGCTCCTGTCGGTCGAGGAACGAAAGGAAAAAAAGACGCTACCGGAAGATTAAGGACTGAATGGCCACCCGGCGTACGATGCGCCGAAGCGTGTTTGCGCGCGATCAACGGCACCTTGCGTGCCGCCGCGCCGATCGATTGCCGGATCGGGCCCGCGCGCGGGATTCGCGGTGCGCATGGCCCGCGAACGACTGGAAGGATTGCCACGCCACCCCGAGGCGCGGCACCGCCGCTCGCGCAGACGAGGAACCGTCGCGCGACGCCGATGCAGTGAGCAACTTAGACCGGTCGAAATCCTGCGTCAAGCAAAGCGCGCCGGCCGCGATTCGTCTGTTTTTATGCACCGCATCGCCGCGCCGCACATGGCGTGCCGCGGCCCGCGCATCGCGCCGCGGCGGTCGAACGCCGGTGCCGTTTGTCAGCGGATTCCGATACGCCGCACGTAATGTCTGACAACGAGTTCAGCGCGCGCCGATTGGCAGCGAGGTATCGGTGACGGATACTGATGTCATGAACGATACGTTCATATCCGGTCATCGCTCAGCCGGCCGTTGAGTCGGCATGCGGGGTCCGGCGCAGGAGACCAATCATGGGACATCGCAATTTCCCGGCCCGGGACGGACGGCGGCACACGCTGTCCGCACCCGCCGCGCCGGCCGGTATCCAGCCGCCCGACGATCTCGACGCGTTGCTCGCGATCGCGCGCGAAGCGGGCTTGCTCGTGATGCTCGACGGGCAGATCGGCCGCGAAAAATACCAGAGCGTCGCGGGGTCGGTGCTCGCGCTGCAGCGGTTCGCCGCTGCGCTGCGTGCGCGGGCCGACGCCAACACACCGGCCGTTGCCGTCGCGGAGCCACGCCGCAAGGCGCGACCCGGCTGGCCGCGGTTGCGCAATCGCACACCGGGCGGACGAGGACATCCGCATGGCGTGCGTCGCGGCGCCTGCGTATGCCGCATCACCCGCCGCGGGCGCGACCAGCGAACGATGCGCTACGTATGAGAGCCTGAACGCAGCAGGCGCGGCACGGGGTCGCGCGATGGCTGCGTCGACTGCTACACCCATTCGGCAGTGAGCGCTGCGCGCCTCGCTTGCCGTCATCCGCGCCGCTCCGCCGTCGCGCGATCGCGTGTCACCACACGCCGTTCCACTCGGCGATATCGACGAAGACAATACCTGCGAGGAAAGTAGTCTGCACGGGGCCAGGAAGCGGACGGGGTGAGATCCACCCCGTCCGTCGTTCCAAGGCAGCCGTTAGCTGCCTACCCTCGTGCCGGAGAGTTCTTGATCGGCTCACGCGCCACGCGAGGCGCGGCACGGCTCCGGAAATCGGTTGATCGCAACGACCTCGGACATGCGTGCGTTCGGCGTCCGTTCGCGCGGCTCGGACTCGACGCGTCGAATCGCAACGTCACGTACGGACGACAGCCGGTCCGCCCCGCCGGACGTTGTGTCACTGTCTCACGCGCGGCGCACGGCGTTTCTGATGCAGGTCAACGAAAGCCCGCTTCACCTGCATCGCCCTGCGCTCTTCACGCGTCGCCACGCACGAGCAGCACCGGCACCTGCGCGAGATGCGCGACGCGGCGCGCGACGCTGCCGATCAGCCAGGCGGCGATGCCGCGCCGGCCGTGCGTGCCGACCACCAGCAGTTCCGCATGCCAGTGCACCGCGTCGCGCATCAGTGCATGGGCGACGTCGTCGCTGGTCGGACGGGTTTCGACGATGCCGCGCTTGGCCGGGTTCCCCGCCGCATGGAACAGCGGGCCGATCCGTGCCAGCGCATCCTCGCCTTCCGCGCGATAGGCGTCCTCGAGCGCGCGCACCGGCACGAGATCCGTCAGACGCACCGCGCGATCGACGACATAGGCCGCGTACAGCAGCGTCGTCGGCGCCGCGAAGCCGAGCCCGACGCGCACCGCGTTCAGCGACGGCTCGCTGCCGTCGACCGCGAACATCAGGCGCTGCAGCGGCCCGTCCGCCGGCCGCGCATAGTCGGCCGGCACGATCAGCAGCGCGCAGCGTGCGCGCGCGGCCAACGTGTCGGACATCGCGCCTTCGACGAGCCGCAACAGCCCGTGGTGCGGATTCGCGCCGACCACGAGCACGTCGGCATGCCATCCCGACGTCTCGTTCGCGAGTGCATCCGCAACCGTACCGCCCGTGACCGACGTATCGAGGATCACCTGCTCGACGGCCACGCCGCTGCCGGCGAACAGTGCGGCGGTGCGTTCGAGTGTCGCCTGCGCTTCGTGCATCATTTCCTCGCGCGCCGATGTCAGCAGCGCGTCGACGCGCGGGATGTCGGGCAGCACGAGGCGCGGATTGTCGATCGCGCAGACGATGCGCACCTGCATGCCGGGGCGCAGCAGCGTTCGCGTATAGCGCGCGGCGGACAGCGACTCGGGCGTCAGATCGACGGCCAGCGCGATCCGCGCGAGCGGGGGGATGGTCGAGGTGGTCGGGGTGGTTTGCATGGCGAAGGCCTCTGTGGACGCGTCGTCGCGGACGACGACCGGAGCTTCGCGCGGCAGCGGCCCACGGCGGGCGGAAGGCCGGCGTGGCGCGGGATCGGTGGATGGCCACGCGAAGCGCGGACAAGCGATTCCGACAGGATATGACGTCCTGCCGACGCGTGCATGATCGGGATCAATGCGCGTGCGGGCCGAGACGCGTTGCGTGCGCGTGTACGGCGCGCGGCGCGGTGGATTTTCGCCGGTTCGCTTACGGGATCAGGGGTTTCGTGCCAACCGAGTTTCGCGCGAACGAGAAGCGGGAAACCGGTGGCGGAATCGGAACGTGCGCGGCATTGCGCGCATGATTCATTTCGACAGCGTCGCCCGCACCGTATATTCGCCCTCGAGCGGCGCGGCGTGGGCCGGCCGCACGAAATACCGCGACGCATCCGCATCGGCCGGCATCGGTTCGACCGGATAACCGTGCTTCTCCCACGCATCGAGGCCGCCCTTCAGCGCCCTGATGTTGTGGAGCATCTTCTTGCGCTGCATTTTCGCGATCAGGCGCTTCGCGGTCGCCTCGTTCGGGCACACGCAATACACGACGATCGGCCGCTTCAGCAGTTCCGGATCGAGCAGGTCCGGCGAATCGAGATCGACCGGCACCGCACCGGCGATCCGGTACGGCTCCCGTTCGCGAATCGCGCGCGGCCGTGCATCGAAGATCAGCGGCGGTTCATTCGACGTCATCATCTCGACGAGCTGCGGCGGCGAGATGCGCAACTGCGCGAGGTAGCGGCGGAATTGCACGCGGCGCACCCAGCGGTACAGCACGAACGTGATGAAGATCGCGAGAAACGCGTCGAGAATCGTACCGCCGCTCGAGCGCACCCACAGCACGAACTGGACGATCTGGTCATGTACGGCCGCGCCGCCGACGAGCCAGACCGCGGCCCACAACGACGCTCCTGCCAGATCCCAGAACAGGAACACGCCGACGCCGATCGCGGTCGTGCCGAGCAGCGGCGCCGACACGAGGCCGAGGCCAGGCAGGAATTCGGAGATGACGAGGAGCGGCGCGCCGTATCTTTCGAATACATTACGCGCGAAGCGCAGCGTCGTGTCGAGCGACAGCGAGAAGCGCACGAGCCCGTTCAGCAAGCGCCGCCCGCGCGTGCGGCCCATGAAGAACCACAGCGAATCGGCAAGCATCGTCGCACCGATCGCCGCCGCGAACATGCTCGTCCAGGACGCCTGCCCCATCGCCGCCATCGTACCGCCGAGAATCAGCATCGGCACAGCTGGCACCGGCACGCCGAGCTGCGTGATGAGTACGCTCGCGAACACGGCCCACGGGCCGAGCGACGAGGGAATTGCAATGGGAAAGTGCCACACGGCGGCGCTCCTGGAAGACATGCGGACCGTGCGACGGAGGCGGCCGTCGATACGGCTGGCAGCGATCGCCGCGGCAGGTCCGCGGCCGACCCTGCACCACGCTGCATTCTAAACGGGTTTGGCGAGGGCCGCGCGGAACGGCTGCCGTCGGCGGCAGCCCGCACGCTCACGCGTCAGGGCGCTGCGCGAGCCCCGCGACGTATTCCGCGTATTCGGGAAACGCGGCGGCCAGTGCGGCCGCATCCGCGAGCTCGAATTCCGCGAACTCGAACCCCGGCGCGACCGTGCAGCCGACGAGCGCGACGTGCTCCGGCGATGCGCAGCGCGCGCCGAACCAGCGTCCGGCCGGCACGACGGCCTGGAACACGGTGCCCGGATGCGTGAGCGGGTTGCCGAGCCGATGGATCGTCAGCCCGTCGTGCTCGTCGAGCACCCACACTTCGAGCGGATCGCCCGCGTAGAAATGCCAGACCTCGTCGGAACGGATCCGATGCCACGACGAATACGCGCCGTCGCACAACAGGTAGTAGATCGCGGTCGATGCCGCACGCGGCGCGCCGTCGGCAGGACGCACGACGGTATCGGCCGCGCGGTAGGTTTCGCGGAAATAGCCGCCCTCGGGATGCGGCTGAAGATCGAACTGGTGAATCAGGTCGGCGGCGGAAATCGGCATGGCGGATGACGTCGGTAAGGTAGGAAACCGGGCACGCGACGCACCGCGCAGGCCGATCGCATATGCAATCTCCCGCACCGTCGCGTGCCGCTGCGTCGATCGCCGCGGCCATGCACGCGGCGACTGGTTCGCGCTTGAACCTGCGCGACGATGAAGCGGACACCGGTCGATGCTGCCAGAAGTGCCGGTCACGATGCAACCGGGGCGATGCGATCACGCCCCTGTGTGGCCGCGCATGCACGGCCCGTTGATCGATGTGCCGGACGCGTGACCGACAACGGAGTCACGCCGTCACGCCGCCATCCGCCCGGCCGCCCTCTGCCGCTCACGCCTCAACGCCCCACCCCAGTCATCGCGCGGTCGCCACCGCGGCCGGCTCGTCGTGCCGCACCAGCAGCACCGGCCGGTCGGCCGAGCGCAGCAGCGATTCCGCGACACTGCCGAGCAGCAGCCGGCGCAGGCCGTGCCGCCCGCTCGTCCCCATCACGATCAAATCGGCACCGACCTCGGCCGCCGTGCGCATCAGCACCGCGGCGACGTCCTCGCCATATGCATCGAGCGCGCGCACGGTGCCCGGCACATGCTGCTGCGCGAGCACCGCTCGCGCGTCGTCGAGCACGGGCGTCGCCGCGGCGGTTGCCGCCGCGTCGCGGTCGCGTTCGGCCGCAAAACCCGCATCGACGTCGACGAGCTGCGGCCGATGCTCGACGACATACGCGCACGTCACCTCGCCGCCGGATGCCAGCGCGATCCGGATCGCCTCGTTCAGCGCGAGCCGCGCGCTTGGGCCGCCGTCGAGCCCGACGAAAATTCGCTTGTACATGGTCCGCCCTCCGACCGGGCACGCGCCGCGCATCGCGCAACCACGCGCCCGTCACCGCGAGCCGGCCCGATGCCGGCTCGCCTGCCGAACAGTCTGCCCCCACCTGCCGACGCGCCCGTTGACGCGCGTCAATCGCCGCCGGAACGTCCGCTGCACCGCCCCGCTACCGCGTTTTCAGCTGGCCCTATTACAAAAAACCAATAAAACGCGCACAATTTCAGCTTGAAAACAAAAGTAGCACGCGGCGGGTGCGAGTTTTTCCCGGTTTTGCCGCACCGCCCGGCGCGCCACGGGCGGCCTCAACACCAGAATGGCCAATCGAATGACCGCCAGTGGCACCCCGTCGCGTGACGCCCGAGGGCCCACGCGCCTTCCGACCATGTTACGCCAGCCACTCGTGGCTGGCGTCGCTGCACTGTTCGCCGGCGCGGCGCTGTCGCTCGGCGTCGCACTGCTGGTGCGCGAGCAGTGGCAAGGCGCCGTGCATACGCGCTTCGAACGCCGCACGTCGCACGTGACGGCGATGCTGCGCCACGAGTTGCAGACCGGCGCCGCCGTGCTCGAAAGCGCGCGCGGCGCGTTCCTGCTCGCGCCGCAGATGACACCCGAGCAATGGCGCCGGTATGCCGACACGCTCGAGCTCGACAACGGCCGTTCGCCGGTCCGGCAGCTCGGCTATGCGCCGCTGTCGTCCGCGACACGCAGCGCGCTCGCCGGCGACGCGCCGCTGCCGGCCGGCCCGTTCGCGGTCGCGACGCTCAGCGCGCCGCTGTCGAGCGCGGCCGGCGCGCGCTTCGGCGCACCGGATCAGGCGCCGCTGGCACGCGCGCTGCGCACCGGCAATGTCGCGCTCGGCATCCATCCGGCCGACGACGATACGTCCCGCGATACCCGCATCCTCATGCTGTTCGTGCCGGCGACGCCTTCATCGCGCACGCCCGTCACGCCAGCCGGCGCCCATGACACGGCTGCCGGCGGCGTGCTGTTCGCGGAACTCAGCCCGAATCGCGTGGTGGAGCGCGCGCTCGACGCGGAACGGGGGCTCGACCTGCGGATGAGCGCCGGCGACGATCCGCATCCGATCGCGAGCGCGGAGACGACGACCGACGAGGCCTCCACGTCGCCCGACCTGATGCGCCGCACCGACCAGCTGAATTTCGGCGGCACCGTGCTGACGCTCGCCTATTCCGCGGACGGCCGCCCGAGCGCGACCGGCGCGCAGCGCGCGGCGGGCACGGTGCTCGCCGCCGGGCTGATCGCGTCGTTCGCGTTCGCGGCACTCATCCATGCACTGCTGCGCGGCCGCGCCGGGACGGCCGATACCGGCGCCAGCAGCCGCGGCATCCTCAACGAGGCGCGGATGATGGGCATCATCCGTTCGTCGATGGAAGCGATCATCACGATCGACGAGAAGCAGACGGTTGTCATCTTCAATCCGATGGCCGAACAGGTATTCGGCGTGTCGGCGATGGAGGCGATCGGCGCGCCGCTGTCGCGCTTCATCCCCGAGCGGTTTCGCGCCGCGCATGCGAAGCATGTCGACCAGTTCGGCGTGACCGGCGTGTCCGAGCGCCAAATGGGCCGCCAGCGCGTGCTGTTCGGGCTGCGCGGCAACGGCGAGGAATTTCCGATCGAGGCGTCGATCTCGCAGATCCGCGATGCATCGGGCAAGCTCTATACGGTGATGCTGCGCGACATCACGGAGCGGCAGCGCGCGGAGAACGCGCTGAAGCAGTCGCGCGAGGAACTGCGCGAACTCTCGGCGAACCTGCAGAACGTACGCGAAGAGGAAAAGACCCGCATCGCGCGCGAACTGCACGACGATCTCGGCCAGCAACTGACCGCGCTGAAGATGGATCTGTCGGTGATCGAGCAGCAACTGCGCGCGCCGGGCCGTGCGCAACCCAACGACGACGTGCTGTCGCACCTGCAGGGCATGCGCCGTCTGATCGATGCAACCGTCGCGTCGGTGCGGCGCATCGCAGCCGACCTGCGTCCGGTGATGCTCGACGATCTCGGCCTCGTGCCCGCGATCGAGTGGCTGGCGAACGACTTCACGAACCGCTACGGCATCGACGTCGAACGCCACATCGAAACGGGCGGGCTCACGTTCACCAGCGCGGGGGCGACCACGCTGTTCCGGATCGTCCAGGAAGCGCTGACGAACGTCGCGCGCCACGCGGATGCGACCCGCGTCGCGCTGCGGCTCGACATCGAGGAAGGCTTCTGCATACTGCGGGTCGCGGACAACGGCCGCGGCGCGGCGCCGGGCGGCAGCGCCCACGAGGATAAATCGTTCGGGCTGATCGGCATTCGCGAACGCGCACACATGCTGGGCGGCAACGTGACGATCGACACCGCGCTCGCGCGCGGCTTCTCGATCACCGTCGCCTTCCCGCTCGGCACAGTTCAACAGGAAACCACCCTCACATGATCAAGGTGCTCATCGCCGACGACCATACGCTCGTGCGCGACGGTCTGCGGCACATCCTCCAGAACGCCACCGGATTCGAGGTGGCCGGCGAAGCGTGCGACGGCCCGTCGACGATCGCGCTGGTTCGTTCGACGCCCGCGCAGGTGCTGGTGCTCGACCTGTCGATGCCGGGCCGCAACGGCGTCGAGCTGATCAAGCAGATCAAGGACGAGAAGCCCGCGCTGCGCGTGCTCGTGCTGACGATGCACGCGGAACAGCAATACGCGGTGCGCGCGTTCCGCGCCGGTGCATCGGGCTATCTGACCAAGGAAAGCGCGAGCGCCGAACTGGTCGGCGCGGTGACCAAGGTTGCGTCGGGCGGCGTCTACGTGAGCCTCGCGATGGCCGAGCAGTTCGCGCAGAGCCTGAACGAGCCGGCCGAGACGCTGCCGCACCAGCGGTTGTCCGATCGCGAGTTCGACGTGTTCCGCCGGATCGCCGCCGGACAGACACTGACCGAGATCGCGCAGGCGCTGTGCGTGAGCGCGAAGACGGTCAGCACCTACAAGACCCGGATCCTGGAAAAGATGCAGATGCCCCACGAAGCGGCGCTGGTCCGCTATGCGATGCGGCACAAGCTGCTCGACGAAACGGACGATGTCTAGCGCCTGTTCACGCTAACCCCCGGGCTTGCGCCGGCCGCGCGACGTGCGGTCCGGCCGGACGCCGGACGCCGCGCGGCTTTTACTTCGCCGGCACCGGGCACGCGAGATCGCCTTCCTCGCAGGACAGATACCCCTTCAGCGTCTCGTTGCGGATCTTCGTCAGATCGTCGAGGCAGGTCGACACGACCATCGAATACGCGCTGCCGCCTTCGGCGTTCGCGCTGGAGAAGTTGCATTCGGCATCGCGGTAGGCGATCCACGTGCGCTGCGCACTCACGAGTTTCTCGGCGAGCGGCTTCGCATCGCGCAGGCGCGCGGTGACGGCCTGGTAAGTGCGATTCAGCTCCGCGTCGGATTTCTTGTACGCGCGATCGGCACACGCCGTCATCGCCGCCTGATCCGTCGCCTCCGCACAATTCGCCTGCGCATGGGCAAGGTTCGCCGTCAGCGCGAGCGCGCACAGCAGACCGGTCAAGACACGCATGGATGCTCCTGTTTGTTTTCGTTGATTGGTGGAACCTCGTGCCGGGCTTGCCGCCGCGCCTCGGTGCGCGGCGTCGCCGACGAGCCGGCGCCACGCCATCCGCCACGGCTGCCGTGGCGTGGCGATGCCGACCGCGATGCTAGCGCACGCGCGGCGGATTGTCAGCCGGCACCACGCGTGCGGCGGACGCAAAAAAGCCTGCACTCGACACGAGTGCAGGCCTTTTGATATAGCGTTGCCGGCGGCCCGCAGGCCACGCAGCGAATGGCTTAGTGACCGAAGTACACCGACGAACGGTCGGCCGCGGCCGGCACCGTCACGCGCTGGCCCGACTGCGACGTCGCGACCGGGTTCGAGCCGTAGCCCGTGGCGTCAGCCTGCGCGCCGGTGTTCTGGGCTGCTGCGATCTTTGCCTGTGCGGCCTGGATGTTTTCCGGATAGTTCATCCAGTCGTTCGGGTTGTAGCCGGCCTTCTCGAGCTGGACCAGCTCGGCACGCACTTGCGCGCGCGTCAGCGGCTGCTGGTTCGATTGTGCGAACGATACGATCGGTGCGGCCACCAGTGCGGCCAGGGCAACTGCCTTAATCAGCGATTTCATGATGCATTACCTCCAGATTGTTTTGTCAGGCGCTTCGGACTGGGTAGTCGTTGCGCATGAGTGAAAGTCTAGGCGGCTCGGCTATCAGGGTAAATACTTAAATCGCGAATTCACTGTTGACCGAATTCCGTACAATTTCCGCGCATTCGGTCAAATCATCAGAGGATTAGCGTCACATCCGCACCCAATTAAACTGCGGCGCGCTGTAGCAGGCCGCGCCTGGGCCGACCAATCCAGCCGGCCATGGACGGCGACCCCACGTCAGCGGACGTGATCGGCCTCCGTGCTTTCCACCGACAGGTCGAACAGCAACGCCTTCAGGCGGATCCGGTCGGCCGCGGCGATTTCGCTGAATGCTGCGTGATGAAGCGTCCAGCCCGGTGTCGCGGGCTCCGCGTGCACCGCGCGCACCGTGGCGTCGAGCGCCAGCAATGCGATACGGTCTCCGTCCATGTACGGCAGCTGCACGCGAAACGGCTCGCCGGCAGCGGCGATCGGCCGGTCGACCGCGATCGACAATCCGTTCAGGCTCAGATCGTGAACGATCCCGATGCCGTCGGCCTGTGCCGCCCCGCCGGTGCAGCAGGCCGCGATCCGTACCGGCACGCGCGGCTCGACGCGCGTGCGCAACCGGTCCACGAAGCCCGGCGGCGACAGCACCATGAACGGCGCGCCGCCTACGGTCTGCACCGCCTCGACCGTCGCACCGAAGCGCGACACCGCCGAGCGGCCGATCGCGACCGCCTCGACGTCGTCGCCGCGGGCAAAATCGAACACGGCCGACGGCCGCGGTTCGACGAACAGCACGCCCGATGCGCCGACCCCGATCAACCGGCAGCGTTGCAGCACGCGGGCCGCACCGACGCGCCGGCGGATGCCGATCGCGGCGCCGGCCGACAGTCCCATGTGCGCGGCCGCCGGCACGGTGTCGCCGTCGGACGTAGCGGGTCCGGCGTCATCGCGCCTGCGAACGGGCCGGAAGTGATCGAACAGGAAGTCGTGCTGCGCGGGATCGCGCAGCGTGGCGCCGGCGGGCAGCAGCGCGGCGCCGCCCGCATCGTAGAGATCGAAGCCGAGCGGGACGCCGGCGGCGACGTCATCGCGCGCGAGCGCGACGTAATCGGTGATGAGCGGCATCGGAATGGCGCGGAGCGGCCGCGCGAGCTGTCGTGACAACGTGATTACGGCAGCATCGCGCGAAATCTGAACGGCTCGTTACTCCGAACCGCTGGTCGCGTCGGGCGAAGCGGGCGCCGGTGCCGGTGCCGGAGCCGGTGAAGGTGCCGGCACGGCGGAAGGCGCGTTGGCCGGTGCGGAGCCGAGGCCGGCGCCACCGGTATTGCCCGAACTCGCCGCGCTGCCTCCCGCCGCCGGCGGCGGCTGCACGGGCTGCGATTGCGACGCGCCCGCCGACAACGCGGCGGCCGACGCCGCCACCTCGGACGCCGGGATCCACTCCTCGACGATGCCGCCCGATGCCGGCCCGGGCGCCGACGCGGCGGACGCGGCCGACGCCTCGTCAGTGTCCTCGTCGGGCTGACGCTCGATACGCTGCGTCCTCACGGGCGCCGGCGCCTGCTTCGATTCCGGGCCGAACCACCCGTCGAACAGGTCCGTCACCCGTTCGCGCGCCGACGCGAACCAGCCGGGCGACGGCTCGGTGTCGAATTTCAGCTTCGTGTCGACGATCCGGGCGCGCTGCGCGCGCTGGAAGAAGTCGCCGACGATCGGCAGCGCGCTGTGCGCGCCTTGCCCCCAGTAGTCGCTGCGCAGCGTCACGCGGCCGTCGTCGAAGCCGACCCACGCGCCCGCGACCAGCCCCGGCTGCATCAGGATGAACCAGCCGTCCGCGTTGTCCTGCGTGGTGCCGGTCTTGCCGGCCACGTCGCCGCGGATCCCGAAGCGCGTGCGGATGCTGCCGCCGGTGCCGCGCGTGACGACGTCGCGCATCACGTCGAGCAGCGTCTTGTCGGTTTCGGCGTCGAGCGCGCGCTCGGGCGGCGCCGGCGCGTATTCGGCGAGCACGTCGCCTTGGCGGGTCTCGATGCGCGTGACCATCTGCGGCTCGACGTACAGCCCGCCGTTCGCGATCGTCGCGTACGACGCGACCATCTCCTTCAGCGTCACGGGGCTCGTGCCGAGCGCGAGCGATGGCACGCGCTCGAGCGGGCTCTCGCGCACGCCCATGTCGCGCGCGAGCCGCGCGACGGCCGCCGGGCCGACCTTCTCCATCACCTGCGCGGTGATCCGGTTGCGCGACAGCGCGACCGCGTCGCGCAGCGTCATCGGCTTGCCGGTGGGCGGCGCGTCGTCATTCGGCCGCCAGATCTCGCCGCCCTTCAGCGGAATCTCGATTGCCTGGTCGACGAACGTGTCCTCCGGCTTCATCCCGTTCGCGAACGCGGCGCCATAGACGAACGGCTTGAAGGTCGAACCCGGCTGGCGCCGTGCCTGCGACACGTGATCGAACGGCTCGTTCGTGAAGTCGCGGCTGCCGACCCACGCGCGGATCTGCCCGTCGCGCGGATCGATCGCGACGAAGCCGGCCTGCACGTCGGTCTTCGCCTTGCACAGCGCGCGCATGAAGCCTCGGTCGGCGGCGAGCTGCTTCATCGCGGCCGCATCGTCCTTGCCGGCGTCCTGCGCGGCCTTGTATTCGGGGGACTCGCGCATGAAGGTGCGGAACACCTCGTTGTCGGTGCCGCAGCCGTCGCGGCCGCTCCACGCGTTGTTCGCGATCCCCTGCAGCTGGTTCGCCTGCTGCGTGAGCGCCTGAGTCGCCATCTGCTGCAGCCGCGAATCGATCGTGGTGCGCACGATCAGCCCGTCCGAATAGATGTTGTAGTCGTTGCGGTCGGCCCAGCCGATCAGCCATTTGCGCAACTGCTGCGCGAAATGCGGCGCGGGCCCCGGCGGCTCCTTCTGGCGCTCGAAATCGACGCGCAGCGGCCGGCGCTGCAGCTGCGCGAACTGCGCCGGCGACAGCTTGCCGTACTTCACCATCTGGCCGAGCACCGTATTGCGCCGCTGCAGCGCGCGCTCCGGGTTCAGCACCGGGTTGTAGTAGCTGTTGCCCTTGAGCATCCCGACGAGCGTCGCGCTGTCGAGCACGTCGAGCTGGTCGGCCGACTTGTCGAAATAGGTGCGCGCGGCCATCTCGACGCCGTACGCGTTGTACAGGAACGGCACCGTGTTCAGGTAGGTCTCGAGGATCTGGGGCTTGCTGTAGATGGCCTCGATCTTCAGCGCGGTGATCGCCTCCTTCACCTTGCGCGTGAGCGTCGGCGCGCGGCCGATCTCGTCCGGATACAGGTTGCGCGCGAGCTGCTGCGTGATCGTCGAGCCCCCCTGGCGGTTGCCGGAGAACGTATGGAGCGCGGCCGACGCCGTGCGCTTCCAGTCGAGGCCGTGGTGCTCGTAGAAGCGGTGGTCCTCCGTCGCGATCAGCGCATCGACCATGTGCGGCGAAATCTGCTTGAGCGGCACCCAT
>Ga0207678_10001500_pt1 | contig 21396 bp, 21 predicted proteins | sample KBSC63metaG_FD_184319 | JGI IMG/M metagenome (GOLD analysis project Ga0207678, IMG submission 184319) | Corn rhizosphere microbial communities from Kellogg Biological Station, Michigan, USA - KBS C6-3 metaG (SPAdes) (version 2) | ecosystem: Host-associated > Plants > Roots > Rhizosphere > Soil ... | reverse complement strand
TAGTAGTCCTGGTCCGCGGACGCGATCAGCACGTCCCGCTCTTGGCACGTGGCGGCCAGGGTGGCGATCACGTCGTCGGCCTCGGCGTCGTCAATCTCGACCCAGGCGATGGCGAACAGGTCCAGGCCCGCCTTGACGGAGGGCAGAGCGCGGATCGGCTTCAGCGCCTCATCGTCGTCGGGCCGGTTCGCCTTGTAGCCGGCATCGGTCTCCTTGCGCTGCGCGGAGCCGTCCTGTCCGTCGAACACGACGACGACCTCGGGCCAGCCGGCAGTTCCTCGTTGATGCCCTTGCGCAGCAGGGCGAAGAACATGAACTCCGTCGTCAGCTCCCGCTTGTCGCGCGGATCACGGGACCAGATCTGGGCCGGGGTTCCGAAACAAGCCCGGAACAGCAGGTTGTGCCCGTCGCATAGCAACAGGGGTGTAGAGGACATATCGACTCCCCGGTAGGTGACCTAACGGATCGCCGCTGTCCGGGGCGCGCGGGTACCTGCAGCCATACGACAGGCGTTTGTGCAGATGGGTCTGAGTTTAGCGAATCTGGGGACAGTGGTCCCTCACCAGGAAGGCGGTCAACGGACAGAAGGCATGCGGGAACGGGCGAGCGCAGCTGAGGCCGCATTCGTCCGCAGCGGCAAGTTAACGTGAGTCCGGCGTCGGCCATTACCTTGCTCACGGTGTCTTCCAGTGAAGATTCCGCCGGGATGACGTGCTCGATGCCGCCGGGCAGCAGGTCCAGTCCGCGGTACCACTGGCGCATCTCGGCTTCGCCGTAGTTGAGCGTCCCGGTCTTGGTGGCGTGTCGGCGGAGCGTCTCGTCGAACGGAACGTCGAGGAAGCAGGCGAACGCGCGGCCGGGGTGGTCGCTAATCAGGGCGGTGAGCATCGCGCCGTAGTGGTCGGCGTTGAAGATGCCTTCGACGATCGTGTGGTAGCCGCGGGCGAGGGCGAAACGGGCGGTCTGGTCGATGAGGCCGATGTTCGCGCCCCCGGGAACGTCGTGCTCGCGCAGGACGATCCTTCGCAGGTTGTCCTGGCCGACGATCGCCAGGCCGCGCCCGTACTTGTCGCGTATCGCCGCCGCGGCCGCGGACTTGCCGGACGCGGAGTTGCCCCGGATCACGATCAGCCGCGGCGAGTACGCGGAATCTTGGTCGGCGCGCCGGACGCTCGTCCTGGCGGTCGCGTCAGCCTGATGCCCGGCCGCCGTGGCGTGGCCTTGCCGCGGCCAGCGGAACTGGGGGCCGGGTTGCGGGGCGGCGAGGGCGAGCAGTTCCGCGGCCAGGATCCGGGAGTCCTCGGAGATGCCCGGTGCCGAGGCGATGTCGTCCGGGGTGAACCAGCGGACCTGGTGTTCCGGTTCCCTGACGGGGCGACGGCTGGCGGTGGTTGCGACGTAGACGTGGTCTTCGTGAACGTGCGGCTCGCTGGTGTGCCGGTCCGGGGCGGCGCGCCCTTCGGCACCAGGGGCTTGTACGTGCAGGTCGTCCGGGCGCTCGGCGACCGGCCCCGCTACCTCAAGGCCGAGCTGATGGCCCAGGCCGCCGACCTGCTCGCCGCCGGGGCCGCCGAACGTCACCGCACCGTGGTGCTCATCGTCGACGAGGCCCACCTGCTGCAGCCCGACCAGCTGGAGGAACTGCGCCTCATGACCAACGCCGAGATGGACTCCGCCAGCCCGTTCGCCGGGATCCTGGTCGGCCAGCCCACCCTGGCCCGCCAGCTGCGCATGGGCACGTTCGCCGCCCTGGACCAGCGGATCGCCACCCGCTACGCCATCAAGCCGATGGACCTGGCCGAGTCAGCCGCCTACCTGCGCCACCACATGGCCCTGGCCGGCCGCGAGGAGCCCCTGTTCGCCGACGACGCCGTCGCCCGGCTGCACCGCGTCTCCTCCGGCCTGCCCCGCGCCCTGAACAACGCCGCCGTCGCCGCGCTCATCGCCGCGGCCGCCGTCGGCCAGGACCTCGTCGACGATGCCTGCGCAAAGAAAGCAGTCGCCGAGCTCACCCGCGACTGACCGCCCGCCCGCCGCCAGCGCCATCACCCGCGCCCAGGCGCTGCGCTGGTGGCGGGCCGGCTACCAGGCCGGGCACCAGGCCGCCGGGCACGAGCAGCAGGCAGCCGCCCGGCGGGACCAGACCGCCGCCAGCCGGCAGGCCAAGATCGACGCGCTGCTGCTCGAAACCATCGACGCGCTCGCCGGCCTCTTCACCAGCCACGACGCCAGCACAGACTGACCATCACCCCCAGGCCCGTCATCAACGCCAAGCCCCGCCAGAACGTGCACGTCAAACGATGCCGAACCATGTGCAGACAACGTGGCCGCCAACACCCGGGACAAGCCGCTCTGCCAGCGATCGACGTCATCGCCCGCCTGGCTGCCCGCCAGGAGGCGGTGCTAGGAAAGCTGCGCGGCGGTACCCGGGAAGGGGGGCACGTGACCAGGCTGACGAGTCCTACCTCCACTGGTTGGGACCGGCCCGGACAGGCGATTCGGCATCGGCACGGCGGGAGAAAGTCCTCCGCCCCGCTGCCGGAGCGGTGATCCGGCAAGCGGGGGCGGAGGAAGAGGGAGCGTCCTGCCAATTGAACGAGACGCCCACGTAGGCGTTGGGGACTCGAACCCCGATTTCTCCCGGTGAGCCGACGCGATAGCGAATCGCTGCACCTGACGTGCTCGGCCCGCTCGACACATCATACGGCCACATCCCGCTAGCCATTCTCGACGGTCCGGCTGGCGGGCCGCCAGATTCTCGTGGCCGCTGGCACGTTCCCGCACGAACCGGATAGCTGCAGGTCAGGGAGAAAATATACCTGGGATATACCTCCGGCTACCTCAACAGTGCGCGGGCTACTGTGCTTGGGCAGGGCACCACGAGGGCACCACAGTCCTGGCGGAACGTCAGAACGTCGCGTACGCGGGCAAGATGCCGACGGCCGCGAGGCACCCGCTGATTCGAGTCAGCTGGAACCAGCCAGATAGTCCACATGGACCGTCAGGTGCAGCCCGAGGAGCATTGTGGTGCCCGTCAAGCCTCCTGCCTGCATTCATTACAATGCGTAACGTCGGTGCAGATGTCGATCCGTGCTGGCTGAGACTAATTCGACCCAGAATTGACAGCCACGCTCGGCGGGCTGAAAAACACGCGAGCGAGCACGGAGCCAGCAGGGGGACAAATCGGACACAAAACAATGACCGAAAATAGATATACCCGCAGGTCAGAATGGTGCGCAAACGGAAATCCGACGCATAAACCAGGGGATTAAGAGTCCGCTGCTCAGGGACACTTTTTTGAAAACTTGAGTCGCAGGAATGCTATGACATGCGGAGCTGTACCGCAACCCCGCGAGGCGGAGTGACATGAGTACCGGGTCCTGCCGGCCCGTACCGGGGCATCCGAGCAAACATGGAGCAAACATCGGCGTGTAAAGGTCTAGACCACCATGGTCGAGCGTCCGGGTAAAGGTATAGCCGCCTGGCGCGACGCAATACTTTAGGTGCCATCGGAGTCTGGCGGAAGCTGCAGACACGGTTCGTGATCTGTCCTGGCAACGCTCTGATCGATGTGCCTGATCACCCTCGATCGCCCCGGCAGAGGCCCCTTGGCAGCCACCGTAACCTGGGAAGGCATCCCGACTGGTCCTTTTTGTCTCATAGCGGCGGCCTACCCTGGCAGGCGCGGTGCTCGTCCGGTAGCGGCTGCCAGTCCTGGTGCTGGTAGAGGCGCTTTTCGGCGCGAACCAGCACCGGCGTTCCGCTGTCGTAGCCCCCATCGCTGTCGTGGTGGCGGTGGGTGGGGCTCAGCGGCCCCAGGCCAGCAGCAGGCCGAGGGCGCCCGACAGCATCAGCCCGATAACGATCCAGGCGATGATACTCATGCGGGCTCCTTGCTGCGATGAGCGAATGACCGGCTTGGTGCCCGATCGTGGCCAGGCTGGCCTCGGCGGTGCCGTCGCGCTACCTAGCCGTCTCCTGTCACTGTTCAGCTGAGCCCGCCTGCCTCGCCGGGGAACCGCAAACCTCATCGCCCAGACTGATCGCCGCTGCGGCGGGTCCCGGGACAAGCAACTGAAGTGGGCGCCGCGTCCGGGCGACAGGACCGACCACGGGTAGCAGGGCGCCGGCTCGGTGAGGGGGCCGCCTTCCTTGGTCGTTGTCCTCACCCGTTCAGCGGCGGGGACTCGCGCGCGCCGCAAGCAGCACGTCGGCCAGCCCGACGTTGGCCGGTCACATCGCCACCGCGCTTGCCGTGTCAGACGAGACGCTGGTGGACGTAGCACCATCTCCAGCGCGTTCCCGGCTCCAGGCCGGCGGTGAGCGGGTGGTCGGTCTCCTCGTAGTGCGCCCTGGCGTGCTGGTTCGGCGAGTCATCGGAACAGGCCACCCATCCGCAGGTCAGGCAGACCACGAGGCGCGCCCGGCGGTCCGTCCGGTCCTGGCAGTCCGGGCAGTGGTCTGACAGGGGGTCAGCCGGCTGGAGCCCGTCGAGGTGCTCACAGTGCGGTGCTGAGCCGTTCGGGCTGATGGCGGGCGCGCCCAGGGTCATATTCTGGGCCGGGATCATGGCAGGGTCCCCCTTGCGGTGATAGAGACGCCGGATCTGGCCCGGCTGGTCAATGGCAAGTCAACCCCGATAGCGGCCCGGCGGAAACAGGCAACCTGAGCAGGACCCATCACCAGAACCGATCAGCTGTCCCTGGGCAGGACGCGCATTCCAAGGGGCCCGGGCGCGGAAGTAGGCTTAGCGCAGGGTTCCTGTCCCCGGCTGGGGCAGGCGCTCATGGGGATTCCGTCGCTGCCACTCGCGGTGATACCACGTCCCGCGATCCAGCGGGCAGTTGCAAGGAGTACCGGGATGAACCGGACACGTATTTGGCGGCGAGCATGGAGCTTCGGCAGCTTCGCTACTTTGTGACGCTGGCGGAGGAGCTGCACTTCGGGCGGGCGGCCGAGCGGGAGCACATCGTGCAGTCGGCGCTGAGCCAGCAGGTGCAGCGGCTGGAGCGCGAGCTCGGCGTCCGCCTCCTGGAACGCAGCACCCACCATGTCGCGCTGACCGCCGCCGGGGTGGTGTTCCTGGTCGAGGCGCGGCAGATCCTGGCGCACGCGGACCGCGCCGCGCAGGTCGCGCGCAGCGCGGCGGGCACTGCCGCGCCGCTGCGCGTCGGCATCATCGACTCCAGCTACGACTCGATGCCGCAGATCCTGCACGAGGTCCAGGCCCGCTACCCCGGCCTGGTCATCCACCAGGTCGAGGCCGGCGTGCCCGAGCAGTACCAGCAGCTCACCGACGGCCGCCTGGACGTCGGCGTCGGCCGCGCCGCGCTCGCCCCGCCGCAGATCGCGTCGCTGCTGTTCCGCCAGGACCCGCTCGGGGTCCTGGTGCCAACCAGCCACCGGTTCGCCGGACTTGACGGCGTCCCGGTCGCCGTCCTGGCCACCGAGCCGCTGCTGCTCGCCGAGGAAGCGCGGGCGCCGGAATTCAACCAGTTCACCGTCGAGATGTGCCGGGCCGCGGGCTTCACCCCCACCGTGTACGGGGGGACCGTGGAGAGCATCCGGGCGGCCGCCGACCTCGTCGCCGCCGGACGCTGCCTGTACTGCGTGCCCTCCTCCTGCATCTCTTCACTCCCGGGGACCATCTGGCGGCCGCTCACCGAGCCGGCGTCCTGCTACCCGTGGTCGGTCCTGTGGCGCGTGGCCGACGACTCCGGCCACGTACGCGCCGTCGTCAACTGCGCCCAGGCCATGTCGCAGCGCCTCGGCTGGCTGACGGCAGCCGCCCAGCCCGCACAATAGGCAACTCAGCTAATCAGGCCGTCAACAACGGTGACTCCGCCGAGGGCGCGGCGCCACTTGGCCTCGAAGAACGACAAGATCCCGAACGCGATCAGCGCCCGAAGGGTGACTGGGCGAAGGAGCGAACGCGACCGCATGCCCGCTCCTCTTCTCTGGTGGCGGCCCTGACGTAAAACCGCCGGCTCAGCCTCACGCAGGCACCTGCCACCACCTGCGGAAACCGCCCGCGAGTACCTGGGGACGGCTTCAGCGCCCGGCCACGCCTGTCCAGCGGACCTGACGCCGTTCAGGATAGCGGTTTCCCGGAGTCGGAGTGCGGGGGCTCGCCGAAGCTCACGTCTATGTTCTGGAAACCCTTGCGCCGCTCGGTCTTCGCGTAGGAGGTGTAGGCACGCTGGTCTGCCGGGGTGAGCTCCGCGTTGTCGGTGAACGGGGCGAGCAGGGCCCGCGGCCATAGCCGCCCGGCGCGGACGGCGTTGAATTCCGCGCAGATCACCACGGTGACCGCGCCGAGGTAGATCCAGGCCAGCAGGCCCAGGACGAGCGCGAACAGGCCGTAGGTGGCGGTCGCGCCCTTGAGCTCGTGTCCCAGCAGCAGTGTCCCGGCCAGTTGCAGGGCCTGCCAGGTCACGGCGGCGGCGACTGCGCCGGCGCGGATCTGCCGGACGGTGACCGGGCGGGCGGTCAGCACCTTGAACGCTATGATGAACAGGGTCACGTTCAGCGCGACGGCCGCCGCGGTCGCCAGCGTCCGCGCGCCGGCGCCCAGGCTGGCGCCGTAGCTGCCTGCGGCGGCGCCCAGCGCGGACAGCACCGTGGTGAGCAGGACGCTGCCGCCGCCGATGGCCAGCAGCAGCAGGCTCCGCAGCCGGGCCGTGACCGGGTCCGGGCGGGAGTTGCGCGGCACGCCCCACACCTTGTTCAGCGTGGTCTGCGCGGCCTGGGCGATGCCCAGGCCGCCGTAGACGCAGCCCAGTATGCCGATGACCAGGCCCGCGGTGCTGCCGTGGAAGGACCGGATGTTCGCGGTGACCTGATCGCCGATGACGGGGAACTGGGCCAGCGCGGAGTCCAGCACCTTGTGCTGCAGGCGCTGGTTGCCGTGCAGGGCGTATCCCAGGATCGTGGCCAGGAGCAGCAGCAGCGGGAACAGCGCCACGAAGCCGTAGTAGGTGACCTGCGCGGCGAGGTAGGTGCCCTGGTCGTCGGCGAACTTGTACAGCACCGCGAGCGGCAGCCCCGCCCAGCGGTGCCGCCGCTGGTAATCATCGGCCCGGCTGACCATGCCCATCCCAGCTCCTCGGTACCCGTATCGCGGTCCCCGCGGGCAGCGCCCGCTGTCGAGCGGACGCAGGCAGCTAGCGCGGCAGCCCCTGCGGCCACCAGCTAAGCACCAGCGAGCCATGGGCCGCGGGGTTCACGATGATCCCTTGCCCCGGACCGCGAGCAGGCAAGCGAGGGAAATGGGAGATCCGGCAGGCCAGCCGGGGCGTGCTCACGTAGATGCCGGCCTGTACGCGCGAGCCGGAAGGCGAGGCGGTCCAGGTGGCCCTGGCGGGCGTCATCGGGCCGCGCCGGGCGCGGCCTGTCAGCGCCCGAAGGCATCCTTGATCTTCGCGCCGTACCGCTTAATGTTGCCCTTGGCCTGGCTGCGGCGGTCTCCGGCCCGCAGGCGCCGGTTACCGGTGACGCGGCCGGCGATTTTCATTGCGGCGCCTTTGACCGCCTCGGTCCAGTGCGATCTTCTCGCGGCACTCACGGGTGGCTGCCGTTCGTGAGGTGCCCTGCGGGGGCGGGCGTACCTGCAGTGGCATCGGGGGCCCGCTGGCCGGCCAGCGGCTCCGGGGGCTCCGCCGGGGCCGGGCGGGGAGCGGCCTGGCGTGCGAACAGGCGCCGCCAGCCCTCGCCGGGGCCTGGAGAGGAGGCGCTGCGGGGCGTGCCGTTCCCGAGCGCGCTCGCCGTGTGGGCGCGGGCGGCGTCGCGCTGGCCGATCAGGTCGTCGCGATCGGCGCTGACGGCGGCCGTCTCGCGGCGGGACTGCCTGAGCCCGCGGCGGGCGGCGCTGCCGCGGCGGGCGGCGCGCCGCGCGCCGGCCAGCAGCAGGCTCAGCCCGGCCAGGGCGATTGCCCCGACCACGATGCCGTACAGGAACAGCGTGCCGGTAGACCCGGTCACGTGGTAGCCGAACACCGCGAACCCGTGGGTTAGCGCATGCCCGCTGCCGCCGTTGCCCAGAACGCCGGCCACGCCGGCGACCAGCGCGGCGACCAGGACGATAAGCCCGAAAATAACGTTCATGACGACTCCACATCAAGAGCAGCAGTCCGCCCGGCCGCTGGCACCGGGCTCCGTGCTCGCTCACCTGCGCCACTCAGAGTGGACGCCGACGGGAGTCCGGCGTCAAGACCGGGATCTACGCAGAACACGCCCGTTTCGCTGAGCAAGGCGCGCCCCGGCGCACATTCACTGGCACCTGAGTGCCGTGGCCGGGGTGCCGGCGTCGCCGGCAAGACGAACATCGGAATACGAGAGCGAGTGACCCGGATACCTCGTTGCACTTCCATCAGGCGAGGTCTCGGCAAGCGCCGACTGTGCGGCGTGCTGCTGTGTCCCGCTAGCGTGCGATACTCAGGAGTAGGCTCTGGGCATTTCGAACGCTGGCAGTCACGTCGGCGCCGTCCGCGGGCCCGGTTAGCCCGGCGCCGCGCGCCAGGGATAGGAGGCCGATATGTTCGGCTTCAAGATCATCACACAGTACGAGCAAGGCATCGTCTTCCGCTGGGGCAGGGCGCTGCCCGGGCTGCGCCAGCCGGGGCTGACCTGGGTCAACCCGTTCACCGACCGGCTCCGCAAGGTCAACTTGCAGATCATCGTCGCGGCCGTGCCCGGCCAGGAGGCCATCACCCGCGACAACGTCACCGTGAAGGTGGACGCGGTCGTCTACTACCGGGTCATCGACCCGGTCAAGGCGATCATCAACGTGCAGAACTACACCTACGCCATATCCCAGGTCGCCCAGACCTCGCTGCGGTCGGTGATCGGGCAGAGCGACATGGACCAGCTGCTATCCGAGCGGGACAAGGTCAACGCCCAGCTCAAGGACGTCATCGACGCGCCCACCGAGGGACCCTGGGGCGTGCGGGTGGAGCGGGTCGAGGTCAAGGACGTCTCGCTGCCCGAATCGATGAAACGCTCGATGTCGCGGCAGGCGGAAGCCGAACGCGAGCGCCGCGCGCGGATCATCTCCGCCGATGGCGAGTACCAGGCATCCAAGAAGCTGGCGCAGGCCGCCACCATCATGTCCGCCGACCCGGCTGCCTTGCAGCTGCGGCTGCTGCAGACCGTCGTCGAGGTCGCCGCGGAGAAGAACAGCACCCTGGTCATGCCGTTCCCGGTCGAACTGCTGCGCTTCTTCGACCGCATCCCCCAGGCCGCCGCTCAGCCCCGGCCGACGGCCGCCGAAGCCGAGGTCGCCGGCAGTCCGCCGCCGGTGACCGTACCCGGGCTGCCTGCCCTCACGGCACCGGACAGCCTGCCTGCTGGCTCCCACCTGACGGCGCCGCTCAACACGGCACGGAAGGCGCCGGCTCCTGCCTGACGGACGACACGGTGCGGTCTCGCCCCAGGATCAGCGGCGGCGAGGCCGGCCGCCGGCTCGCTGCGGGGGGCGGCATTGAGCGGCACGCATGGTGCCGGCCTGGCCGGCTTCAGGCGGGGTCCGCTCTGGCCTGATCAGGTTGCGGTTCCAGGGCGCTGGGCTGCCCGCACGCCGCTGATGAGGGTGTCGAGGCCAGCGGTGAACCGCTGGTCGCGGTCGCCGGTCCAGGCGTATGCGCCGAGGGCTACTAGCGCGGGGAACCGGCTGGCGGGCAGGGAGCGCAGGAAGGCGTGCAGCTCGCGCCTGGTGGCGGTGTCCTGGAGGCGCTGCTCGCCGGGCGAGGTGGGGTCGCTCAGCGCGAAGCCGACGGTGTAGTCGTAGACCAGCCGGAAGGCCAGGCCGGCCTGGCGGCCGGGCAGGCCGGCCTGGTGCAGCGGGGCGAGAAACGCCTCGGCCACGGCGAGGGAGTGAGGGCTGAGGGGGTCGCGGGTCTTGAGCAGGGCGGCGATGCCGGGGTGGCCCTCCAGCACGGCCCGTAGCCGGCGCGCGAGCGCGGTGACCTGCCCGTTCCAGGGGAGATCAGGGTCGGCCTGGCAGTTGACCTCGGCCAGCACGGCGTCGAGGATGAGGTCGTGCAGCTGGTCCTTGCTGCGGACATGGTGATATAGCGCGGCGGGAACCACGCCGAGGCGGGTGGCGAGGGCGCGCATGCTCAGGGCCGCCGCGCCGTCGGCGCTGATGATCGCGAGGGCCTCGGCGACGACGCTGTCGCGGGTGAGCGTGCGGCGGCGGTTGTTCTCGCCGTCTGGCGGGGTGAACCACAGCGCGCGGGTTCCCGTGTCCCCGGTTGCTGCCTGCCGCTTGCTGGCCATGGTTAGCTCCTTCTGGCCGCGGTTGACTGTGAACGCTGTTCACTATATAGTGAACAGCGTAGCTCGGAACTGAATAGTGTTCACTTGAGCGGTGTTCTTCCGGGTGGCCGGGTCTTCGGCCCGGCCAGAGGCAAGGGAGAACGACATGACAGTCACGACAAGCTGGGACCTGTTCGAGGACCTGCGGGCGGCGCAGGATGAGGTGCTGCGGATGGCCAGGGGACGCGGGTGGCGGCCCGGCCAGCAGCACGACGGGGGCGCCGGCCATGCGGCCTGGGCGCCGGCGGTCGATATCTCCGAGCGCAAGGACGCCTACCTGGTGGCGGTCGAGCTTCCCGGCGTGGAAGCCGGCGAGGTGGAGATCACCGTCGAGGACGGCCTGCTGACGATCCAGGGAGAGCGGCGCTTCGCGCACGACTCTGCCGAGGAGAAGGTCCACCGGGCCGAGCGCTGTTACGGCGCCTTCCGCCGCTCGATCACCCTGCCCAGCCACATCGAGCCGGACAAGATCGAAGCCTCGGCCCAGGACGGCATGCTGCAGATCCTGGTGCCCAAGGCACCAGACGTACAGGCCAAGCGCATCCAGGTGCACGCCGGCCAGGGGCGTACCGTCCTTCCCGCAGCCGCCAGGGCCGCCAACGGCAGCTGACACCAAGTCCCGTGCCGCGGCGCCGACCAGGACCGCGACCCGGGAACAAGCCCCTGCTGCCCGCACCGCGCCCCCGCGGTGCGGGCAGCAGGCATCTGTCCGGTCAGGGGCAGCACCGCCGGCCGCATCCGGGCGATCGCGCGGGCGATCGCGCGGCTGCCAGAGCAGCGGGTACCCCGCGCACCTGTACGGGCAGGCGCCGCCTGAGCCGCCGAGGGCGGCGGGACCGCCGGCCGTAAAACGGCGACGGTGTTCAGCTCAGGGGACGCGTTCCTGCCGTGGAGGGCCCGTGACCTCCGGTAGTCTCACGGCTGTACCTGCCCGTGGCCGGCGCGGTCGCTTCGCGGCGGGGCTGGGCCCCACCCGGGCGGCCCGGGAGCCGCCCGGGCAGGCGGTCAGGCCGCGTCGCGTCACCCGCGAGGCGGCCGCCTTCGTTCTCCCACACGGACAGCTCAGGTTCCGTCTGGGGCGGCGGGGCGGGGCGGCGGGTGACGGTGGTGAGGATGTCCGGGGCGTGGATGCGGTTGGCGGCGCTGGCGGCGAGTTCCATGGCGGCCAGGGCATCGGCCTCAGCGGTGCCGGGCGGAACAACCAGAAGGTCCATCCGGCCGTTGCCGCAGAGCGCGGTGAGCAGGCCGGCGGGCTGACCGGGAAACCAGCCGAGCCGGACGACCCGTCCCGCGGCGCTCAGCCGGCGCGGCTGGCTGTCCCAGCCGGCTGGGCCGAGCATGAGACGCGTGACACGCCCGCAGCGGTCATCGATGGCGCGGATCAGCCCGGGGAACTCCGCCGCCGGGTCGCCCGATCGCGGCCACCAGCCGCCGTCGAGCAGCGTGCCGCGCGACCCCGCGGGATCCAGGCGCAGCCGCGGCACAGACGGTACCGGGCAGGCAAGCACAGGCTTACCTCCGGCGGGCTCTAGCATAACCTCGGTACTTGGTCCTGGGGGCAGGGGCTGATCCACGTATCCAGCAAACGCCATCCGCTGCCCTTTCGGATACCAGCAATCCGGGCAAGGCTCATCACCAGGACCGATCACACGGCGGACGCTCGCGGTACCGCCGTGCTGGCGGCCTCGGCGGACGGCGGCGTGCCGCAGGCCGGGCCGGGACGCTGCAGCTATTTGCCGGGGGCGATAGCGCCTTGCTGGAGCGGCACCGCGCGTTGCTGGGAGTGCTTGGCCAGGACCGCGTCACGCTCACCGGTGGCTCCGGCGCCGGGTACCTGGCCAGGCTGCTGGCCAGCTTGCTGTGGTTCGGTCAGGCCGTCGCCGCCTCGTGCGGTTCCCGCTCCCGGCAGCAGGTGGCATCGCCTCGTTTCTGCCGCGTGCGTTCGTGCTACCCGCGGGGCGGGGGCGGGAAGTCCGCGGTGGCGCTGTCGATGAAGGTGCGGGCGACGTCGGTGAGCCGCTGGTTGGTGCTCCGGGCCTGCTCGCGCAGCAGCGTGAATGCCTGGTCCATGTCCAGGCCGGCTCGCTCGGCGAGCTTGCCTTTGGCCTGCTCGATGACGACGCGGCTGTTCAGTGCCGCCTGGAGCTGCTCGGCGAGGGTCTCGGCGCGGCGCACGTTGCGTTCCTGCAGCAGGCCGATCGTGGCGGCATCCGCCAGGCCCTGCCCGACCCGCAGGTCGGCCGGGCCGAGCAGGCCGGTGCCGGCGCTGAACAGGTTCAGTGCGCCGATGACCTGGTCCCGCAGCCGCATCGGCAAGGCCTGGACGGTGCCGAACCCGGCCCGGATCGCGGCCGCGGCGAACCGGGGCCACCGCTGCTGATCCGGCCCGGCCAGGTCAGCGGCGGTGACCGGCTGGCCGGTGCGGAAGCAGTCCAGGCACGGTCCCTGGTCGTTCTGGATCTGGAACAGCTCGATCAGCCCGGCTGCCTCACTAGAGGCCGCCGCGACCCGCAGCTCGCCGCGCGGGTCGGCGAGCACCACCCCGGCAGCGGACACCGACAGCAGCCGGACGCTGCGGTCGGTGAGCATGTGCAGGAAGTCGATCACGTCGAAGTCGGCGACCATCGTGTCTGCCAGGTCAACGAAAGTATCGGAGAGCAGTTCGGCGTCCATTGTGATCACCTTCTCCTCAGGGGCAGGAACGACAAGGGCGGGCTGCCTGGCGCGGGACGGACGTGTCATGGACCGCTGTCCCGGCCCGGGTCATCGTGCAGCCACAGCCGCCGGGCGACGATGTCACGGGCGACCTCGGCCAGCCGCCGGTCGTGCGCATAAGCGTAAGCCCGCAGCCGGGCGAAGGCCTCAGCGACGCCGACGCCGAGCTGCTCGGTGAGCATGCCGGTGGCCTGGTCGATCTCGGCGCGGTGCAGCGCCAGGTCCGGGGACTGCCCGGCAGCGGGCCGGCCGCCGTCAGCCGCCGCTGCGCCGTTCCCGTCGTGCTGGAACCCGTCGAGCAGCAGCATCGTCGCCGCATCCGCCAGGATGAGCCCGTCACCGAAACGCGGGCCCGGCAGCGGGCCGGGCGAGTCGCGGTACAGGCCCATCACCCCGGCCCTGATCGCCCCGATCGACAGCGGGAACGCGAACACCGCCCCGGCGCCGAGCCGGCCCGCGGGCGCCGCGAACCCGGGCCACCGGCGCCCGGACGCCTGATCACCCAGGTCCGCCGCCAGCACCGGCGCCGCAGAGGCCAGCACGTCGTGGCACGGTCCCTCGCCCAGCGTCAGCTGCAGCTCGGCGAGCTGCTCGCCCACCGGGTCCGTCACGCACATCACGAAATCCGGTTCCCGGCCGCCGGATACGGTCACCCAGGCCCCGCTCACCTGCGCGCACCCGGCGGCGACCGCGCACACGTCGGCGACCGACACACGCCGGCCCGTCGCGGCGGCGTGCCCGGCGACCAGGCCCCACACCACCGCAGGCCGGCCCGCGGTCATCCCCGCAGCCCGCTACGGGCCCGCAGCCACCGCAGCGACCCGGGCCAGCCGCCGGCACGCGCCCACGGGACAGCTGGCCCGCGCGCCGCCACCCAGGACCGGGTACCTGACAGCGCCGGCCTCCCGGACCGTGCGATACCGGAGGCCCGCCGCTGAGCATCGCGCCGCCCGGCGCTGGCAGCGGCGCCGGCCACGCTGGCATGAACACCGGGCACGCCTATCAGGGTCAGCAGCCGCAGCACTGAACCGTGCGGCGCGGCCAGCAGCACATCACCGCCGGCCTGCCGCGCCGTCTTCCGCACCCCCAGCAGCGCGCCGGCCGCATGGCAGTCGATGAAGTCCAGGGCTTCCAGGTCGACGATCAGCTGCTGCCCGTCCGCCGCCAGCACCGCGACCGCGCCGCCCACGCTCTCGGCCTCCGTGATATCCAGCTCCCCGCGCACCACCACGACCGCGTAGCCGCCGTATACCCGGGTCCGCAGCTCGACAGTGGTCATCAGGGCCAGCTCCTGCCTAGATAGCCAGGCGGGGTCCCGACCCAACGAGCCAGTTGGCCCGCGTCATTGACACTACTCCCCGGCTGCCGCTGAGGCTATGGGTGAGGGGCCGCGCGGGCGGCATGCGGACCGAGACCGTGCCGTAAACCTTCCCCAAGGCGCTCAGGCGGTCGGCCGGCGGCCTGCTCTACATAGCCGGCGCGCTTTCCCGCCATCGCCGCTGGCCAGGCCCGTACCGGTCGGTGTTCGGCTATCACGAGGCATGTCATGTCTACGTCTGCTCTACGTCTGCGCCGCCGCGGCCTGCCAGTACGCGGCGATAGCGCGGTTCGCCGGCTGAGCTTGCGTGACGGACCGCGCCGCCATGGCACCGTGAATAGCTCATAGACTCGCAGGCGGGTGCTAGGAGTAGCCTCCTGGTGAGAAGCTAGCCAGGCTAGCCGCTGGGCCGGGACCCCGCCTTGCTGCGATGCAGAGGGGCAGGGCACTGTCATGTTCAGCATGGACCTAGGTTCCGGTGAATCCTGCGGCCACGTCGTCGTCGCGCTACGCGGAGAGCTTGACCTTGTGGACGCCGCCGCCGTGGCGGCTGCCCTGGAGGCGGTCGCGGCGTGCGAGCCTCGGATCATCGTGGACCTGGCGGGGCTGGAGTTCATCGACGCGAGCGGCATCGCGGCGCTGTCGCGTGGCCGCAGGCACGCCCGCGACGCCGGGGGTGACCTGCTGCTAGCCGCGCCGCAGGGACTGGTACGGCGGGTTCTCGCGATCATCTGGGAGGTTGACAGCTTCGCCGTTCATGCCAGCGTGGCAGAGGCAGCCGCCGACGCGGGAGCCTGCCGGCAGATGATCGTGCCGATCCAGCGGCAGCCCGCTAAGTTGCGCTGGCAGCGCATTGCCATCAGCGCATCCGCTCCCAAGCGGCGCGCGGTAACAGGCGCCTGGCTTCCCCGCGACTGGAGGGCGCCAGGCTACCGGCCGCCGGCGGTCCGAGGGGATTAGCGGGTAAGCCGCCCGGCGCGGACTGCGGGCGCGAGGATGGTGACGTGGCAGGCGAGCGAACGGCGCGAGCGTGACCGCGCTGAGCGGCCCGGCGGTGAGCGAGCCGCTGTCTGCTGCCGATGAGCTGAGCGCCCGGCTGGAGGAGTTGCTGTTCACGACGTGCGCCAGCACCCGCTCACGGAACTGTCCGGCGAGGTCATCCGCGGTACGGCACGCACCACAGGGGACAGGTAGCCCAGGCCCGCAGTGCCATGGTGACCATCTGGTGGGACAACATTCCGTTCGGAACAGACCATCTTTAAATTTGAATCCTTTTCCCAAACGGAATGTGGTCTCTCCACACCGCCATGCGCGCCTCGATTACCGCCCAGACCATTTAATTTCAGCCTGGATGACCAGGGTCGGAACGTCGATTTTCTTGGCGGTCTTCCGCCGGGCCATCCCCATACCACTTCACGTCAGGCGAGTGGCGCCCCGGCCGGTTCGAGGTCGGCGGGCCCGGGCACCGCTGCGACGATGGCGGCCAGGTCGGAACCGTCGATCGTCTCGCGCTCAAGCAGCAGGCCGATGACCCGGTCGAGAGTTTCGCGATGCCCGCGGAGCAGGCTGGTGGCCGCGTCCTCGGCCTCCCGGAGCAGCCTGGCTACTTCCTGGTCGATGGAACGTTGCGTTTCCTCGGCATAGGGACGGCCGGCGAAGGGGTTGTCGCGGCTCGGTCCCTCGGGTCCGTAGCTGATGGGCCCGACCTTCGCGGAGAACCCCCACTCCCGCACCATGTGCGTCGCGAGCTGGGTGGCGCCCGCGAGGTCGTTCGCTGAGCCGGTCGACGGTTCCGCCAGGACGATGATCTCCGCGGCGCGGCCGCCGAGGCGCACGGCGAGTGAGTCGGCCAGGTGGCTCGCGGGGTACAGGTGGCGCTCGAACGCGGGCAGCTGCTCGGTCACGCCAAGAGCGGCGCCGCGGGAGAGGATCGTGACCTTCGCGACGGGATCGGCGTGCTCGGAGAGCGCGGCCACGAGCGCGTGCCCGGCCTCATGGACGGCCACGGCATGCTTCTCCTCGGGCAGCAGCGCGTTCGACGCGTCACGGCGGCCGATGAGGAGCCGGTCCCTGGCGGCTTCGAAGTCGGCGGCACTGAGCACGCCGCGATCCGCGCGCACGGCGTTGATCGCGGCTTCGTTCACGAGGTTGGCGAGATCGGCGCCGGAGAATCCGGGCGTGCCGCGCGCCACGACGTCGAGATCCACGTCAGGCGCGAGCGTCTTGCCGCGCCCGTGGATAGCCAGGATGGCGGTCCGCTCCACGCAGTTGGGCAGCGGGATCTCCACCGTCCGGTCGAAGCGGCCGGGCCGCAGCAGCGCCGCGTCGAGGATCTCCGCCCGGTTGGTCGCGGCCATGACGACCACCCTGGCGCCCGGCTCGAATCCGTCCATCTCCGACAGCAGCTGGTTGAGCGTCTGCTCGCGCTCGTCATTCGAGCCGAACCCGCCGGGGCCGCGTCGGCCGCCGATGGCGTCGATCTCGTCGATGAAGATGATCGACGGGGCGCGCCTCCTGGCGTCAGCGAACAGGTCCCTGACCCGCGAGGCGCCGACGCCGACGAACATCTCGACGAAACTTGAGCCGCTCAGGGAGAAGAACGGCACGTCGGCCTCCCCGGCGACAGCCCTGGCGAGCAGGGTCTTGCCGGTCCCGGGCGGCCCGGACATCAGCACGCCCTTCGGGCCGACCGCGCCGGCGCGGGCGTACCGGGCCGGATGCTTCAGGAAGTCGACCACTTCCATGACCTCGGCCTTGGAGCCCTCATAGCCGGCGATGTCCGCGAAGCGCGTCTTGGGCCTGTCCTCGTCGTAGACCTTGGCCTTCGACTTGCCGATGGCCATGATCCCGCCGATCCGTCCGGTGAGCTGCTTGCTGCTCCGGCGGCCGAACCAGACGAAGAGCCCGACGATGACGAGAAGCGGCACGATCCAGGCGAGTAGCCCAAGTAGCGGGCTCGTGCTCGTGCTGGCCCCCGTCACCTGAACCTTGTGCCCGAGCAGGAGGGCGGGAAGAGCGCTGTCGTTCAGCGCGGTCGGGATCTGGGATGAGTAGGTGCTGCCGTCGAGGAGCTTCCCGGTCACCGACCCCGCGGCGGTGATCGCCGCCGTCGAGACCTTGCCCGCGGTCACGTCACCGACGAAGCTGGTGTAGCTCAGCGGCTGAGCCGGCGTTCCGCCAGCACCCGGGCGGAAGAGCAGCAGCGCCATGAACGCGAGCACGAGCCCGGCCGGCAACAGCCACCTCCACCGAGGCGGGGCCGGTGCCGGCGAGCCAGGTTTCGTAGGCAGACCAGGTTTCCTAGGCGGACCAGGCCTCACCGTCATCGGGTAAGCGGCACGGATACGGACGCCGGGACGCACATGCAGCCCCGGCTCAGGGCACCCGAGACAGTCGCCTGGCAGTACCGGGAACTGAGTGAATCGTGCTGGTCAGCGGTGTGCCCGCACGGGCAAACCGTGTCTGGCGGCAACTCGCCACTAGATGGTGTCGTCACGTCCCCAGTCAACCGCGCACTGGCCCCATCGGAAATAACCAATCCCGCATGAACCCATCACCCCAGCCGATCGCCGCACCGATGAGCCGTGCGGCCGCGGCACCGTGAACCATTTTCGTCGATGTCGCGAGGTGTAATCGGTCCTGGTGATCGGCCTTGCCCGGATTGCATGTTTCCACATGGTCACCGATGGCGTTTGCTGGGTTATATGAAGCGAGCCATGCGGATGCGACCTGATGACCGCCGTTGACGCCGCCAGGGCGCCAGGCCAGGTCCAGGCGGAGGCGAGCCTGTCCGTCCTCAGCCGGCCCGGCTTCACCGTCGCCAGGCTGGAGGGCGACTTTGACATCGCCAGCACCCCGGCGCTGCGCGAGCGTCTGCTCAGCGTGCTCGGCCCCGGCGTGCGGCTGCTCATCATCGACCTGTCCGGCGTGCCGTTCTGTGACGTGTCAGGGCTGGCCGTGCTGATCGGCACGCAACGCCGCGCCAGGGGGCTGGGAATCACCGTTCGCCTTGCCTCCCCCCGCCCCCAGATGGCGAAGCTGCTGCGCGTCACCGGCCTGGAATCGCACTACGACAAGGAGCAGGTGAAGGACGCCCGTCGATCGGCACCGACGGCGAGCTGCCTGCGGGCGATGAAGAGGCGGTCTTTAAGCACTACGGCCTGGCGTACGAGCCGGGCGTCGGCGGTGAGCGGCGGCTGGCCCGCCGCTGAGCCGCCCGACTGATCGGAGGATCAGATGATTGCCTTCTTCCTGCTGCTGATAATCGTGGCGATCGCGCTGGGCATCGTGGGTGTCGTCGCGAAAGGCCTGCTGTACCTGCTGATCATCGGTATCGTGGTGTTCCTCGGCGCCCTCGTCCTCGGCGCCCTGCGGATGCGGCGGCGGCCGGGCAGGCGGTCGGCCAGGTAGCTCTCGGGTCAGCAACCGTTCCGGGCGCAGCGCGACATCCTTGCCATGCCGCTACGCCGCCGCTGCGGAGGATCGTCCAGCCGGAAGGCGGACCGGCCCGTTCCGGTCGGCAGGCGTCCTCCGGTGCCCGCATGGCATCCCGGCGGGCATGACGGATGCATGTGTCCGCTGAGATCCCCACCGGCAGTGCGAGGGAAGGTTAATGATGGGCAGCAACGATGAGGGCGCGGTCGCGGCCGACGCGTTTGTGTTCTTCGGCGCGACGGGTGATCTCGCTCATAAGATGATCTTCCCTGCTCTTCACCAGATGGTGAGGCGGGGAACGCTGGGCGTTCCCGTGGTGGGGGTCGCGGGGGCGGGGTGGGATCTTCCGCGGCTTCGTGACTATGCGCGGGACAGCATTGCGCAGTCCGTCGACGGCACCGTCGACGGCGATGCCCTCGGCCGGCTGCTGTCGCTTATGGAGTACGTCGACGGTGACTACGGCGACCCCGGCACGTTCAAGGCGCTGCGGCGGGTACTCGCCGGCGCGCGCCATCCGTTGCATTACCTGGCCATTCCGCCCTCGCTGTTCGCGACCGTGACCGAGGGGCTCCGCGGCGAAGGACTTGCCCGCGGCGCGCGCGTCGTCGTCGAGAAGCCGTTCGGGCGCGATCTCGCCTCGGCACGGCAGCTCAACAGCGTCCTGCGGTCAGCGTTCCCGGAGTCCGCGATCTTCCGTATCGACCACTTTCTCGGCAGGGAGGAGATCATGAACCTCCTCTACTTCCGTTTCGCCAACTCCTTCCTCGAACCGATCTGGAACCGGAACTACGTCGCCAGCGTCCAGGTCACGCTGGCCGAGCAATTCGGGGTGCAGGGGCGCGGTGCCTTCTACGAGACCGCCGGCTGCCTGCGGGACGTGGTGGAAAACCACCTGTTCCAGGTCGTCGCGCTGCTCGCGATGGAGCCGCCCGCCTACCAGGGGTTCGGCGCCGTGCAGGGCGAAAAGTTCAACGTGTTCAAGGCGATGCGGCCCCTCGCAGCCGGTGACGTGGTCCGGGGCCAGTTCGCCGGCTACCGGGACGAGCCGGGCGTGGCAGCGGATTCCGACGTGGAGACCTTCTGCGCCCTGCGGCTGTTCATCGACTCCTGGCGCTGGGCCGGAGTTCCCTGGTACGTGCGGTCGGGCAAGTGCCTGGCCGGGACCGCCACGGAGGTGCTCGTCGAGCTGAAGCCGCCGCCGCAGCCGCTGTTCACCGACTCCGCGCACGCAGGCGGCCGCGCCAACTACCTGCGTTTCCGGATCTCACCCGACCCGGAAATAGCACTCGCGGCCCGGGTCAAGCGCGCGGGCGAGGAGTTCGCCGGCGACCAGCGTGAGCTCTCGCTGCTCAGCGGGCAGCCGAACGAAGAGCAGCCCTACGAACGCCTCCTCACGGACGCCCTGGCGGGTGACGGGGCGCTGTTCACCCGGGAGGACGCCGTCGAGGCCGCCTGGGCGGTCGTCGAGCCCGTTCTCGAAAACCACCACCCCGCCTGCCCCTACCCGCCGGGCAGCTGGGGGCCGAAGGAAGCTGATGCGCTCATCGCGCCGCACGGGCGCTGGCACAACCCTGTGCCCGGGCCGGCACCGGGGTCCTGACCTTACAAGTCATCCGCATATGCCATCCGCGCTGCCTTGACGGGAGTGCGTCATGATCATCGTTGTGGGGCTCGTCGTCCTGATTGCCGCCGTCGTCATCGGCGTGGTCGGCGTTCTCGTCAACCGCGGCGCCGACCACGAGCTAGCGTACCCGCGCTAGGCGGTTCGGCTGCGGTGCCAGTGACCAGCCGGGCGGGTCCGTGCGCCTGGCATGAGGCTTTCCTCCCGTACGGATAGCCATGCTGCCGTACGCGTGACCATCTCCGCAGGTCACAGGTTATGCAGACTTCTGACACCCCACAGGTTCCTCCATCGAGCCTGATGGCCGAGCCTGTCATGTAGGAGGTGCGATCGGAAAGAGGGTAGGCCGCTAGGTCGGCGGACTCTTCGGACCGGCCGACCTTGGCCCAGCGGCATATCGGGGTTCTTGACCATCTGACGGTATAGCCGCCAGCCGCGATCAAGTGATCGGTCACTCTCTCGTGGAAGCAGGAACAGGACGGAGCTACCTCCGAACCGATCTCACTGCCCGTGGATCGGCTCTCAAATTCTCCTTCGAGTGGCGTGGGGTGCAGCCTCCCGAAGGACGGCATTGGAAATATGCCAAAGAGAAGCTAGATCAAATGTACGCAGATGGTCGGATCGAATTCCGGACAAGTGGGCTTCCTGTAAGGAAGCGTTACCTTGACGAGCAACCCGAGACCCGAGCAAGAGGCTGATCGGCGTTTGGGCTTGTCAGGTCCTACGCAGCGACGTCTTCGCTAAGCTCTGCGGCAAGGTAGTCCCGCAATCGCTGGTGTCCATTCACGGTTGTGTCCAGAGCGCAAGGGAGGGGCTGATGTAGCTCTGTTCTGAGCGGTGCTGCGTGGGAGATGAAGGTGTGGCCCTTCGGAGCCGCCTTGCAGGAGGAGGCTTCAAACCGCCTCATGCTGCGTTGGCTGAAGACCGTCGTGGTGAGCGATGAGGAAAAGGCGCCCTTGAGGCGTCAGGTGGGGACCGGGAAGGCGAGCGAAAG
>Ga0207678_10001499_pt1 | contig 21399 bp, 18 predicted proteins | sample KBSC63metaG_FD_184319 | JGI IMG/M metagenome (GOLD analysis project Ga0207678, IMG submission 184319) | Corn rhizosphere microbial communities from Kellogg Biological Station, Michigan, USA - KBS C6-3 metaG (SPAdes) (version 2) | ecosystem: Host-associated > Plants > Roots > Rhizosphere > Soil ... | reverse complement strand
GCCCATGTCGACGAAGCCGTTGTGCACCCAGTAGCGCGCGAGCGGCGCGCCACCGTGAGCGCAGCGGCTCTGAGCAATCTCGTTCTCATGGTGCGGAAAAATGAGGTCGAGCCCGCCACCGTGGATGTCGATCGTCTCGCCAAGGTGCCGTTCGATCATGGCCGAACATTCGACGTGCCAGCCGGGACGCCCGCGGCCCCAGGGGGAATCCCAACCGATGATGTCCTCGGCGCTCGGCTTCCAGAGGACGAAGTCGGCCGGGTCGCGTTTGTATGGCGCGACTTCGACGCGGGCCCCCGCGACCATCGCATCGCGGTCGCGCCGGCTCAGCTCACCATAATCCGCGTCGCTCGGGACCGAGAAGAGCACGTGCCCCTCCGCCTCATAGGCGTTGCCGGTTTCGATCAGCCGCCCGATCATGGCGACCATCTGCGGGATTTCGCGGGTGCAGTGCGGCGCGATGTCCGGGGGGTTCACGCCGAGCGCGCCCATGTCCTCTAGGTAGAAGCGCTCGTAGCGCTCGGTGATCACCGAGGGGTCGACGCCCTCCTCCGCAGCCGATGCGATGACCTTGTCGTCCACGTCGGTGACGTTGCGGGCATAGACAAGGCTGTCCGCCCCGAACTCATGCCGGATCAGTCGCGCGAGTGTGTCGAACACGACCGCCGGTCGCGCGTTGCCAATGTGCGCCCGGCCGTAGACCGTGGGGCCGCACACGTACATCGTAATGCGCCCGGAATCAGCGGGTACGAAGTCGCGCTTCTCGCGGGCCATAGTATCGTGAAGGCGGATCATTGCTCGCCGACCTTGTTGGGTTTCAGCCGCCGCGCCTCGACCCAATCTACGATCGCGCGGCCGCTGGCATTCAGCAGCGGATAGGTATGCGACTTGGTCATCCAATGCGGCCGGTCGGCCTGCGGGCCGTAGACCATGTCAGTTGCGAGGTTGGCGAGTAGGAAGAACAAAGTTGCTCCAAGCAGCCCCTTGAGTGCTCCGAACCCGCCGCCCAGCACCCGGTCGAACGGCCCTAACATCGCGTGGCGTCGGGTCTTCTTGCCCAGTGAACGCGCCAGGACCTTCACAATGACGAAGCTCGGGACGAAGAGGATCGCAAAGGCCAGCACAGCAGCCGCGGCCGAGCTGGTGTGAAAGCTGTTGATGATCCCGGTCCACAGCTGCGTGTGGAACAGCTTCAACATCGCGATCGCGACCACCCAAGCGAACAGCGAGATCACCTCGTGCACGAAGCCGCGCACGAAGCCCACGGCGCCGCCGCCGATCAGAAGGAGGAAGACGAAGACGTCGAGCGCGGTCACATGGCCGCGCTAGCGAAGCGTTGTTCGGCGCGCCAGCCCTCAGGCGGGGCGGCGAAGGACGGCGAGGAGGCTGACGCCGAACGGCATCGGCGTGCGACCAACCATGCCGGCTTCGAGGCTGAAGATCTTCTCCAAAACTGTATTGACCGGTGCGCTCGGCAGGCTGTCGTCGGCCGAATCCTTACGCGTCAGCTTACCGACGATCCGTGCAGCGGCGACCAACGGGAACAGCAAAGTGTTGAAGAAGCTGAGCAGCTGGATCTCGAAACCTGCTTCGCGGACGACGCGCTGCAGCTCGCGCTTCGAATAGCGGCGGAAATGATGGTGGGCGACGTCGTGCGCGCTCCACATCCACGGGTTGGCAGGCACGGTCAGCAAGAGCGCCCCACCGGGTTTCAACCGCTTGAGGATAGCTTTCAGCGAGGCGACGTCGTCAGGCACGTGTTCCAGAACATCGAGCAAAGCGACGAGATCGAAACAATCGCGCTCAAACATTGAGAGATCCGGGAGCCGCGCACTCTTGATCTCGCGGCCGAGCCGCTTGGCCGCCAACGCCCGTGCACAATCGTCGAGCTCGCAAGCGTCAAGCGCACCATACTTGCCGAGCATTGGTAGATTGTGTCCGGTGCCGCAGCCGACCTCGAGCACGCGCGCCTTCTTCGGCGGCCTGGCGATACGCTCGATCACGGACGCCAGGATGCGCCGCCGGGCGATGAACCACCAATGGTCCTGGTCCAGCTCGGCCATTCGGTCGAAGACGGCGCGTTCCATGCTTCCCCCTTGGTAGGGCCGTTCTGACCGCCAAGAAGTAAAGGTCTCGTAAACCATTCCATTCTAGCCTCCCTTCAACCAGGGAGGTTTCCGTGTCCGCTCAGCCGCGTAAGAAGGCCGTCCTCATCACGCCGCCGAACGTCGGCGACCTCCACGCACAGCTGGTCAAGCGCGGCATGGTCGCGCCGCTTCTTTCGGTCATCGTGCCCGTGAAGAATGAGGAAGAGGGCATCCTTCCTTTCGTCGAGCGTGTGAGTGCGATTCTGGACCAGATCGCCGATGGCAATGGCTGGGAGATTCTCTTCGTCGATGACGGCAGCACGGATTCGACTATGGCCGCGATCGTAGCCGCCAATCACCGGGATCCTCGAGTCCGCGCCCTCTCCTTGTCACGCAACTTCGGCAAGGAGGCTGCGCTGAGCGCCGGGCTCGACCACGCCCGCGGCAGTGCAGTGGTCCCGATGGATGTCGACATGCAGGATCCGCCCGAGGTGCTGCCCGAGATGGTCGCCAAATGGCGCGAAGGCCACGAAATGGTGTTCGGCGTCCGCCGCTGCCGCGATAAGGACCCGCTGCCCAAGCGATTGACTGCCGGACTCTTCTACCGGGCGCACAATATGGTTTCGTCGGACAAGATTCCGGAAAATGCAGGCGACTTCCGCCTGATGGACCGCAAGGTCGTCGACGTAATCCGCGCCCTGCCCGAGCGGAACCGCTTCATGAAGGGCTTGTTCGCTTGGGCCGGGTTCAAGCAGGCCGCGGTCGAATATGAGCGCGCGGAGCGCCAAACGGGCACGACCAAGTACAATTACTGGAAGCTGTGGACGCTGGCGCTCGACGGCATCACTTCAGCCTCAACGGTGCCGCTGCGCATCTGGTCCTACGTCGGCGCGGTGATCGCATTGTTCGCGCTCGGATATGCGGGCTTCCTCGCTGCCGAGACGATGATCCTCGGCAATCCCGTTCCCGGCTACGCCTCGATCATGGTGTCCGTATTGTTTCTCGGCGGCGTTCAGCTGATCTCATTGGGGGTGCTGGGAGAATATGTCGGCCGAATCCTGACCGAGACGAAACAGCGCCCGCTCTACGTGGTGCGGGATACGGTCGGGATTGAATCGCAGGTCGTTCGCTAACGGCCGAGGATCTGGTCGACCAACTGCCGGAGATTGTTGAACTCAGCGAGGCGAAGACCCTCGCCTCCCGTCACGCCTTTCGGCACCCAGCCACTTTCGAAGCCGAGTTTTGCTGATTCCTTGAGTCGAAGTCCGGCGTGCGCAACCGGCCGGATTTCGCCTGACAGCGCGATTTCGCCAAGCACCACCGCCTCCTGCGGCACCGCGCGTTCCGACAAGGCCGACACCAGTGCCGCCGCAACAGCCAGGTCGGCCGCGGGGTCGCTAAGGCGATAGCCGCCGGCGACATTCAAATAGACTTCCGCCGTCGCGAAGCTGAGGCCGCAACGAGCTTCCAGAACCGCCAGGATCATGGCCAGCCGCCCGTTGTCCCAGCCCACAGCCGCGCGCCTGGGCGTCGCGCCCGTCGCCAGCCGTACCGTAAGGGCTTGTATTTCAACGAGAACCGGTCGCGACCCCTCGATCGCCGGGAAGACGCTGGTGCCGCTCACCGCTTCGCCTCGGTGGGTCAGGAAGAGGGCCGAGGGATTGGGAACTTCGGTGAGGCCCTGCCCCTCCATCGCGAAGACGCCGATCTCGTCGGTGCCGCCGAAGCGGTTCTTCATCGCGCGGAGGATGCGGTACTGGTGACTGCGCTCGCCTTCGAAGCTCAGGACGGTATCGACCATATGCTCGAGCACGCGCGGACCGGCGATCGTGCCATCCTTGGTGACGTGACCGACCAGCACCAGCGCTGTCCCGCGCTCCTTTGCGAACCGCACCAACTCCTGGGCCGAAGCGCGGACCTGGCTCACGGTGCCAGGCGCGCCATCCATCAAGTCCGAGTGCATGGTCTGGATGGAATCGATGATCAGCAGCGCCGGCGGCTCGCCGTCGCCCACAGTGGTCAGGATATCACGAACCGAGGTCGCAGCGGCCAACTGGACCGGCGCTCGGCCCAGCCCCAGACGCACGGCGCGCAGGCGAACCTGTTCGGCGGATTCCTCGCCGGAGACATAGACGACCTTCTTGCCCTCGCTTGCCAGGCGCGCCGCCACCTGCAGCAGCAGCGTCGACTTGCCGATGCCGGGATCGCCGCCGACCAGCATCGCCGAACCGGCGACGATGCCGCCGCCAATTGCGCGATCGAATTCGGCCAGTCCGCTCGGAAGTCTCTCGGGGAGCGCTGCAGGCGTTTCGAGCCCAACCAATGGGATGACCCGTCCGCCGCCCTGAAGATTGTGCTTGGCCGCGAAGATGCTTGAGACTTCCGCGCTTTCCTGCACCAGCGTGTTCCACTCCGTGCAGTCGGGACACTGGCCCTGCCAACGGTGCGAGACCGACCCGCAGGCCTGGCAGACATAACGCGCTTTCACCTTCGCCATAACGGAACAATACACGAACATCGCTTGCAGAGAAGCGGGATTTTGCACGGCGGTTGCCGGTGGCGTGACGCGCGGCTAGTCGGCCCCAGTGAGCTTCCTTCCCGAACCGCTGCGCATCCCGGCATTTCGTCATTTCTGGATCGCTCGCCTCACCAATACGATCGCGCAAATGGCGATGGTGATCGTCATCGGCTGGCAGGTTTACGATATTGCCCGCCATACCATGGGCCTGAAGGAAGCCGCGCTGAGACTCGGCATTATCGGCGTGGTCCAGTTCGTGCCGCTTTTCCTGCTCACCCTGGTGACCGGATGGGCTGCAGATCGGGTGGACCGGCGTTGGATCGGTCGTGCATCTGTCGGTCTCGAGCTTGCCTGCGCGGCGACGCTCGCCTGGTTTGCGTGGACGCACAGCACCACGCTCGAAATCCTGTATATCGTCGCCGCACTATTGGGCGTAGCCCGCGCCTTTGCAGGCCCAGCGCTCGGCGCACTTGCCCCCAACCTGGTTCCTCGCGAGATCCTGCCGCGCGCGATCGCCCTCTCGTCAATCGCCTGGCAAAGCGGCGCGATCGTCGGGCCGGCGCTGGGCGGCTATCTATACGCGCTGGCGCCTTTCGCGCCTTACGCGGCGAGCACGATCCTGTTCGGCATCGGCCTTGCTGGCCTGTTCGCGATTGGCCCGGTAGCCCGCACCGAGATCAATCGGGGCCCCAATCCGTGGGCGCAGATGGTCGACGGCCTGCACTATGTCCGCCGTAACAGGCTCGTTCTCGGGGCCATTAGCCTCGATTTGTTTGCGGTCTTGCTGGGCGGCGCAACCGCGATGCTCCCAGTGTTCGCGCGGGACGTACTCAATGCCGGCCCTGAAGGGCTGGGACATTTGCGTGCCGCACCTGCGGTCGGCGCAACGCTGACCGCTGCCTTCTTCTCGTTCAGGCCGCTAAAGCACAATGTCGGGACGAAGATGTTGACCGCAGTCGGGGTGTTTGGGGCGGCGACGATCATCTTCGGATTTTCGCGATGGATGCCACTTTCGCTTTTCTGCCTCGCTTTGCTGGGCTCGGCGGACATGTTTTCGGTCTATGTTCGCCAGTCGCTGATCCAGCTCCATACGCCTGACGATATGCGCGGACGCGTAGGCGCCGTTTCGTCGCTCTTCATCTCCGCTTCCAATGAGCTGGGGGAGGCCGAAAGCGGCTTCCTCGGCGCGCTCATCGGCCCAGTCCCGGCAGTGATTGCGGGCGGGATCGGCGCAATCGTCGTGGTTTTCCTGTGGTCCTGGTGGTTTCCCGAACTGCGGCTTGCAAAAACCTTCGATCCACCCGATTTGCGCACGGCACCAGCAGAGGAGAGCTAGGGCATGAAAGCCGCCAATATCCTCGAGACCATCGGCAACACGCCGCACGTGCGTATCAACCGCCTGTTCGGGCCCAACGCCGAAGTCTGGATCAAGCAGGAACGGACAAACCCGGGCGGCTCGATCAAGGACCGCATTGCGTCTGCGATGGTCGAAGATGCCGAGCGTACGGGTAAGCTGAAGCCCGGCGGTGTGATCGTCGAACCGACCAGCGGCAATACCGGCATCGGCCTGGCGATGGTGGCAGCGGTGAAGGGCTACCGCCTGATCCTCGTGATGCCGGACAGCATGAGCGTCGAGCGCCGGCGGCTGATGCTGGCCTATGGCGCCGAATTCGAGCTGACGCCGCGCGAGAAGGGCATGAAAGGATCGATTGCCCGGGCAGAGGAAATCATCGCCGCGACGCCGGGTTCGTGGATGCCGCAGCAGTTCGAGAATCCGGCGAATCTTGAGGTGCACCGGCGTACGACCGCACAGGAGATTCTGCGCGATTTCCCCGACAATCCGCCCGACGCAATCATCACCGGAGTCGGCACCGGCGGGCACATCACCGCCTGCGCAGAGGTGCTCAAGGCCCAATGGTCGAACCTCAAGGTTTTCGCAGTCGAACCGACACTGTCGCCCGTCCTTTCGGGCGGCCAGCCCGGTCCGCACCCGATTCAAGGGATCGGCGCCGGCTTCATTCCTGCAATCATGGATACGAGCGTCCTGGACGGGACCATCCAAGTCACCCCGGAGGATGCCAAGGAAATGGCGCGACGGGCTGCACGTGAGGAAGGAATGCTCGTCGGCATCTCGTCTGGCGCGACTCTGGCGGCAATCGCCCAGAAGCTGCCGGAGCTGGGCGACAAAGCGCGCGTGCTCGGTTTCAATTACGACACCGGCGAACGCTACCTCTCGGTGGCGGACTTCCTTCCGCAAGAGGCTTAAAACAACAGTAACCTAGTTCGTTTGCGGGGCAGTTAACTCGCGCGCGTAAAAGGCTTCACCATCGCCTCAAAAGGGCGTCCCAGACTGGTGGAGTTGAATGCGCCGTAATCTGTTCGGCAGGCCCTCGGAACAAGAGCTTCCGACCGTATCCCGCGCAACAGCGCGGGAAGCACTGCTGTTCGACGTTCGCGACCACACCGAAAGCGCCGATCTGACTCTTGCCGAGCGGCGTGTCGGCAGCTGGACCTTTGCTCCCTGGCTCGTCCTTTCCGGTCATTTGATCATGGCGACAAGCCTGTTCCTCCAGGAACGGCCGACCGCTAGTCCGGGAACACTGACAAGCGTCTTGCTTCCTTTCGGCCTGGCGCTCGGTCTGGATGCGGCCGCCGGCTCGATCATGCTCTTCTGGCGCCGAATGCAGATGGCCCCCCATACGGTCATCCGGCTGATGTGCGGTTATCTCGCCGGCACCGGCATCGCATGGGCGACGGCAAGCGTTGCCGCAGGTTCGTTGCAGCTGGCCGACCCTTCATTCGTCACGCTGGCGATGTCGGCCGGGTTCTTCATCCGCTCGCTTGTCTCGGCTTCGGCGCCCCCACTCGCGGTGATCAATGCCATCGTGGCCGTGACCACAACCGCGCTCTTTTCTCGAAACCTGCAGATCACGTTCGCGATCGACAGCCTGGCGGCGCTTATGGTCGTTTACAGCGTGGTCGTCACACAAAAGACGCTGTTCGGCGGCCGCCTCCGCCTGTCCCTCGAGTGGCAGGCCAAGAAGGCCCTCAATTTCGTCGATGAGTTCGAGAACAGCGGAAGGGGCTGGTTCTGGGAAACTGATTCCCTCGGCACCCTTTCCTACGTTTCACGCCAGTTGGCGGATGACTTCCAATGCGAACCCGAGGCTCTCCTGGGCCGCCAATTCACCGACCTGCTTTCCGTCGACCACGCCTCGGATTCGATGGAGGAACGCAAGACGCTCGGTTTCCATCTATCGGCACGCTTCCCCTTCTCTGACGTCGTGGTTCGCCCGGCGAGCGAGCAAGATGTACACTGGTCCTTGTCCGGCAACCCGATCTTCGACGAACGTGGCCGCTTCCTGGGTTTCCGTGGCATCGGCACCGACCTCACTGAGCAGCGCAAGTCGGAGCGCGAGATCACGCGTCTCGCGCGCTCGGACTCGCTGACAGGTCTGCCGAACCGCGCAATGATGCGCAAAACGCTCGACGAGGCCCTGCGCAACGCCACGCACCGGCAGAAGGGCTGCGCGCTCTTCATGATCGACCTCGACCGTTTCAAGAACGTCAACGATACGCTCGGTCATCCGGTGGGGGACGCGTTGCTCCGCGAAGTTGCCGAACGCTTGAAGTCGGTGATGGGCAACCATGGGCAGATCGGACGTCTTGGCGGCGACGAGTTCCAGGCTGTTCTCCCGGGCGCCGTCGACATCGGACTTCTGGAGTCGCTCGCGCGCACGCTTATCGAGCAGGTTTCGCGGCCCTACATGATCGAGGGCAACAAGGTCACGATCGGCGCGTCGGTGGGTATCGCGATCGGCGATCCGGGCCGGGCCAGCGCTGATGCCTTGGTCCGCAACGCCGACCTCGCCTTGTACGCGGCCAAAGGTGGCGGACGCGGCAAGCACTGCCTGTACGAGCCGTCGATGCACAGCGAGGCGGCCGAGCGCCAGGTGCTTGAGAATGACCTTCGTCAGGCGATCGAACGCGGCGAGCTGGCCGTTCACTACCAACCAGTCGTTCACGCCGCGAGTGAGGATATCTCGGGCTTCGAGGCGCTAGTGCGGTGGCAGCACCCGAGCCGCGGTCCAATTTCGCCGACCAAATTCATTCCTCTTGCTGAAGAAGCGGGCCTGATTGCCCCAATTGGCGAGTGGGTCCTACGGACCGCGCTCGAGGAAGCGGCTAACTGGCCCGACCATGTCCGCGTAGCGGTCAATCTGTCGCCCCTTCAGTTCAACGATCCGAACATTGTTGAGCTGGTCAAGAAGCATCTTGCCGAGACGGGCGTCAGGGCGGGCCGCCTGGAGCTTGAGATCACCGAAGGCGTCTTCCTCGCAGATGGGGATTCTACCGACGAGACATTTGCCAGGCTGAAGGACGTTGGCGTCCGCTTGGCGCTCGATGATTTTGGTACCGGCTATTCCTCGCTCGGCTATTTGAAGAAGGCGCCATTCGACAAGATCAAGATCGACCAGAGCTTCGTGCGTGGCGCGGCATCGAGCACCAACCGCAACGCGGCGATCATTCGTGCCATCGTCACCCTAGCCGAGACGTTGGGCATGGATACGTGCGCCGAGGGTGTTGAGACGCACGATGACCTCCAACTAATCCGCGAACTCGGCGTGAGCATGGTCCAGGGCTTCATTTTCGGGAAGCCGAGCCCCGCCGAAGAGGCGCGACCCATCGCGAACAGCGCGACGGTCGAGGCCGACGGCTTCGCCTGCGTGCGCGAACCCCGACATCGGCTCATGCGGCGCGCGCTGGCCTCAATCGACGGAGAAACTGTCGAGGTCCGGCTGCGCAACATCTCATCGATGGGTGCTCTTGCCGAATGTCCCCAAGCGGTTGCGCCCGGTACCGATCTCACGATCGACATTGTCGGGGTCGGGCCGGTGCGCGGTATTGTCCGATGGGCTCAGTCCGGCCAGTTCGGCGTCCAGTTCGAAGGGCCCTTCGACCTCGCGCGACTGGCGCCCAAGAAGGAGAAGCCCGGGCCGAACATTCTCAAGCCCTGGTATATCGATCAGCGTCAGGCGCGGAGCTCGAACAGTTAGCGAGCGGCGAACTGACGCGCTTGGGCGCGGTCCTTCCCGTAGAAGTCATCGAAGTAGACGATCGAGGTCCCGCTCGGCACTGCCGTCAAATAGGTAATATAGAGCGGCACCGGCTGCGGCAGGTTGACCTTCTGCTCGGGCCGGGCTCCCTTGGTCTGGGGCGGACGCCCGTAGAACAGCCACCGCGAGAACCGCGGGGCATCCTCTAATCGGACGCAGCCGTTGCTCTCTAGCCGGGCCGCATCCTCGATCTTTTCCTTCTCCGGCGTGTCGTGCAGCCAGATTCCCTGTTCGTTCGGGAACATGAATTTCATCCGGCCCATCGAGTTGGCTGGCCCGGGCCGCTGACGCAGATTCACTTTCACGCGGCCTGCAGCGACGGCGTGCCAATCGACCGACATCGGGTCGAGAACACGCGCATTTTCGCCGAATTGGTCGACGAGGTCGTAGCCCCGTTTGGTGAAATAGGCCCGCCCCTCTTTGAGGATCGTCGGAGCGAGCTTGCGCGACGTGATATCGGGCGGCGAATTCCAATAGGGATTCAGCGCCTCGAACCGGATAAAGGCATTCATCATCGGCGTCTGGGCGATCGGATCCGGACGACCTGCGACCACCCGCATTGAATCCACCACTTGCCCATTCTCGTACATGTAGAGGCGTGCCGCCGGCGGATTGACGATCACGTAGCGGCTACCGCCAGCGGGAAGTGCCCTCGCACGCTCCAGGTTCAGCTGAAGCAATCGATACTCCCCCGCGTTACGATAGATCCTGCTGGCAATCGCCTGACGAAGCTTGGCGTAGATGGGGCTCATCCAGCCAAGTTGCTGGACATAGTCAGTCAGTGACGGCGCGCGTGAGGCGGCGGTCAGCAGCTCGGCGGCCGACGGCGGGGCCGGCTTGAGCTCCTTATCGACGTAGATGATGCCGACACCCGGGTCATGCTTGAGGTCCTGGGCATAAGTAACGAATGCTGCGCTCAGCATTGCCTCTGCGCGCTGGATCGCGGCTGGATTGCCACTCTGGGCATCAGCAAGCGCTCGCTGCAGGCCTTTCACGTTGTAGCGCCGCGGGTTGAGATGGTCCGCCTGAGCGGTCGCGAGCAGCTGGATAAGTTGCGGAGCCGCGGCACCCGCAGTCGGCGCGAGCCACAACGGTGCGCCCCCGCGGGCCCGGTAAAAATTGGCGATTTCCCCGTCGAACGGCGATGACGCCATGGATCTCGCCGGCAACTCACCGAGTCCCAAAGGCGCAATCATTCCAAGCGCGGCCAACGTGCCCGCCGCGACAATTCTGCCGGTCAACCGCTTACCCATCACGATCCTTCAACTTCGAATTTGCGCTTCGCCCAACGGCTGGCGCCAGAACGCACGAATGGCCGATGGGTTTAGAAAGGGAAAGCGCTGACGCCTGGCTGAACGAGAAAAAAGAGCGCCGGCGTAAACCGGCGCTCCTCCTTTGGCAGTTCGTTCAACCGCTTAATAGCGACGGTTGATGTCCACGCTGTAGACGGCGCCATTGGGAGCGACATCACAGCGGAAGCTGAGATCCGCCTGGTTGGCATACCCGTAACCCATCGCGCCATAGGCTCCGACGCCGTACGGCCCATAACCGTTGTAGGCGTAGCGGCCGCTGCTGGCGAGGCCGCGCACACGGACCAAGCCGTTGGTCCGTGGGCTGACCTGCGTCACCGACACGAAGCGACCGGTGGTGTTGCCGCCGAGGATGACACCAAGGATGCCACCAATGCTCGACCGGTTATAAAGGCGGTTCTGGACCGCCGCTGTGCACTGCGACGCGGCAACGTTGGTGTTCATCGCATAGCCGTACTGCTGACCGTAGCCGTAGGGCTGGGCGTACCCGTAGGGCTGCGCGTAACCGTACCGCTGTGCATAGCCGTAATATTGGGCGCTAGCAGGGGCAGCAGCCGCGATCGCGGCGATGCCCGTTCCCAGCCCCAGGATTTTCTTCATCATCGACATGACTCTCTACCTCCGTCCGATTGATGGAGTCGCTGCCGGTAAAACGTTCAATCAGCTGCTGTTGGCACGACGTTGGTCGTAACAACCGTTCGACTCATCGCTGCAAAATGAACCTCAGCTAAACCCACAAAAAAAGAGGGCGACCGTTTGCGCGGCCGCCCTCGATTCACCCACTTGGGAAAGGGGTTATTGGTAGTCGGCGGTCAGCGTGAACAACGCTGAGTAGGTGCCGTTCGGCTGGTTCGCGGCAATTCCGAAATCGCCGCCAACATAGACGGTGAAATTGCCGCCCGAGCCGATGACCCGGGTCGTGGCGCCCGACTGGTCGAGCGACAGGCTGTTGACGGTGACGCTGTTGGTGCCGCTGACCAGGACGTTACCCGTCGGCGGGGTGAGCGTCAGGATAACCGTCTGGCCGGCCTGGCCGAGACCGTCAAAGCGCGCGCGCGTCGGCGAGCTCGGAACCGGCACGACACCGCCGCTAACCGTGCGGAGGCCCGTGTCGGCATCAACGGCAACGGTGCCGAGCGCGTTCGTCGAAGCAACGGTACCGAAGTCGAGGTCGCCGCTGTTGACGAGGCTGAGCGGCGACAGGACGGTGCCCTTTGCCGTGCCCGAAGCAGTACGCAGCTGGGCTGCGGCCGGCGTCGCCACGACAAGAGTAGCGGCAGCAGCCGCGAGAAGGATATTCAAACGCATCTTGGTTCCCCACTTCAAAAGGTCGAGGCAGCCCCAATGCCTGATCGCGCCTTCACACCGGTTGAAAGCTTATGGTTCCCCAAAAATTTACTTTTTGCGTGAGGCACTCGTTCCTCTCGCGCGCGCTCGAATGCAAAGGAGGTTCAATGCACGACGTCACAAGATAATCGCGGCGTTAACCGGCTCGCTTAGGCCAGTTTGTAGAGCATATATTTTGAGAGCTCGGCGTTCCATTCTCAATGAACCGTTTACTCGTGTGAGTTTATAAGGCGTACAAGATGGACGAGAGCAGCATTTCCCAGAACCGACGCTCGAACCGCTCGCCGGTTCTGCTGAGCGCCAAACTGAGCATGGGCGGCGAGGAGCTCTCCGTCGTCCTTCGCAACCTTTCGTCCGAAGGCGCGCTGGTCGAAGGACCGCAATTGCCGGTCGAAGGATCGGCCACCGTGTTCAAGCGCAACGAGCTTAGCGTTGCCGGCCGCGTCGTCTGGGTCGAACGGCGCCTCGCTGGCATCGCGTTCGACCGCAAGCTCGAGCCGGGCGAATTGCTCCGCCAGGTTCCGCGGCCGCGCCAGAAGTTCGACGCGAACTTCCGTCGGCCAGGCCTCGCCTGCCAGCCGCTCAGCGAATCCGATCGCAAGATGCTGGAAATGTGGATGACCCAGGCGCCGGTCGTGCGCCCGGGCGACTGACCACCCTAAAAGACCTCGGCCGGGATCTTCATCAATGTCTCGGCGCCAGCCTCGATCTTCTTCCTCAATGCCGTTGAAAGCGGAAGCTCGCGCGCAGCATAGAAGCGGGCCGTTACCAGCTTCGCCTCGTGGAAATCGCGGTCTTCGGCACCTTCGCTCAGCGCCCGCTGGCTGGCCGCGGCCATCTTCAGCCACATCCAGCCAAGAGAGACTAGACCAAGCAAGTCCATATAAGCATAGGCGCCGGCACCGGCATTATCCGGGTCGGCCATTCCATTCTGTGCCAGCCACATCGTCGAGGCCTGAAGGTCCGCTAGCGCCGGCTCCAGCGCCGCAGCGACACCGGCCGGATCGCCGGCCGCCTTGGCGTCCGCAATCTCGCGGCCAACCAATTCGAAGAAAGCCCGGACCGCCCGGCCGCCGTCCTTAGGCAGCTTGCGGCCCACCAGGTCCATCGCCTGGATGCCGTTAGTGCCTTCGTAGATCTGCGTGATGCGGGCATCGCGGACGAACTGCTCCATGCCGTGCTCGCGGATATAGCCGTGCCCGCCGAACACCTGCTGGGCCTCGACCGCGGTCTTGAAACCCTTGTCGGTCAGATAGCCCTTGATGACGGGGGTGATGAGGCCCAGCAAATCGTCGGCGTTCTGGCGCTCAGCTTCGTCCTGTGATCGCCGCATGAGGTCGACCTGCAAGGCGCCCCAAAGGACGAGCGCCCTCCCCGCCTCATTATAGACCCGCGCTTCCATCAGCATCCGGCGCACGTCCGGGTGGACGATAATAGGGTCCGCCTTGGCCTCGGGATCGCGCTCGTCCTGCTTAAGCGCCCGGCTCTGGCGCCGTTCGCGGGCGTAGGTGGCAGCGTTCTGATAGGCGACCTCACCCTGCGCGATCCCCTGGAGACCCACGCCGAGGCGCGCCGCGTTCATCATGATGAACATCGCCGTAAGGCCCTTTTCCGGCTCGCCGACGAGCCATCCCTTGGCACCGTCATAATTCATGACGCAGGTCGCGTTGCCGTGAATGCCCATTTTCTTCTCGAGCGCGCCGCACGAAACCGGATTGCGCGCGCCTAGCGACCCGTCCTCGTTCACCAGGAACTTGGGCACCACGAAGAGCGAAATGCCTTTCACATTGTCCGGCGCACCGGCGATCTTGGCGAGAACGAGGTGGATGATGTTCTCAGCAAGGTCGTGCTCGCCGGATGAGATGAAAATCTTGGTGCCGGTGATCGAATAGCTGCCGTCGTCGTTGGGCTCGGCGCGCGTCTTCAACAGTCCGAGGTCGGTGCCGCAATGCGGCTCCGTGAGGTTCATCGTGCCGGTCCATTTGCCGGTAATCATGGTCGGGACATATTTTTGCTTCAGCTCGTCGCTGCCCTTCACGAGCAGTGACGCGATCGCCCCGGCTGTCAGCCCCTGATACATCTCGAAGCTGTGGTTGGCCGACAGGATATACTCGGTCACTGCGGTGCCGATCACCTGCGGCAGGCCCTGCCCGCCATATTCTTCGGGACCCGTCAGGGTCGGCCAGCCCGCTTCGCAGAACTGCTTGTAGGCCTCCTTGAAGCCCGGAGGCGTCACGACCGAGCCATCGTCGTTGCGCTTGCACCCGACCTCGTCGCCGATGCGGTTCAGCGGCTGCAGCACTTCGGCTGCAAATTTCCCCGCTTCCTCCAGGATCGCCTCGACGAGATCGGAGGAGGCGTTAGCGAAGCCCGGCAGGTTCGAATAGCGGCCGATGTCGAGGACGTTGTTGAGGATGAACTGCGTGTCGCGCACCGGCGCGGTGTAGCTGGGCATTGCTTACCTCCGTGTCAGCAGCGTCCTTTGCCCTGCGGCGCGCCGTCCGTCCAGCATCTGTAAATGTCGGAAAGCGCACATTAGATCGCAGCCGAAAGGATTTTGGATGAAGCTTGGTACATTTCTTACGCTCGCGGCCCTTTTTGCCGCTCCTGCAAGCGCCGCCCCTCGAACCGAAACTGCCGTCCTCGCCGGCGGATGCTTCTGGGGCATGGAAAGCGTGTTCGAGCACGTGAAAGGCGTGAAGGACGTCGTGTCCGGATATGCCGGCGGCGACGGCAAGGACGCCAGCTATGACGCGGTAAGCTCCGAATCCACCGCGCATGCGGAGGCGGTGAAGATCACTTATGATCCATCGCAGGTCAGCTATGCGCAGCTGCTCCAGATTTATTTCACCGTCGCTCATGATCCCACGCAGGTGAACCGCCAGGGGCCCGACGTCGGATCAAGCTACCGTTCGGCGATCTTTCCTCAGTCGGGAGAGCAGGCGGCCTTCGCCAAGGCCTTCATCGCGCGGCTGAATGCCTCGCATATTTACAAGGCCCCGATCGCCACGAAGATCGAAAGCGGCGGCTTCTTCCCAGCCGAAGCCTATCACCAGGACTTCGCCCGGAAGCATCCTTTCTATCCTTATATCGTCGTCAACGACCGTCCGAAGGTTACGGCGCTTCAGAAGAAATTCCCGGCCTATTACAAGGCCTAAGCAGCTAAGCTGCTAAGATTTCACGCTTTATTCAGGCTGGGGGCGACAAAGGGTCGCCCTCACCCTATATGACAATTTCATTGCCGCCAGCTGGGGCCGGGACATGCTGACGACCAACCCGTTCGACGACGACAAGCTCAAGGAAGAATGCGGCGTATTCGGCATCTGGGGTGCCGATAACGCGGCGAGCTTTGTAGCCTTGGGACTGCATGCGCTGCAGCATCGCGGTCAGGAAGCCGCGGGCATCACCACCTACGACGGCAAGCATTTCCATTCACACCGAGCGATGGGTCACGTCGCCGGCAATTTCGACCGTGACGATGTGATCCGCCGGCTCGCCGGCCGCGCCGGCATCGGCCACGTTCGTTATTCGACCACCGGCGAGACTGCCCTTCGCAACGTCCAGCCCCTGTTCGCCGAGCTCGCCGAGGGCGGCTTCGCGGTCGCGCATAACGGCAACCTTTCCAACGCGATGAAGCTCAGGCGGACGCTCAACCGACGCGGCTCCATTTTCCAATCGACCAGCGATACCGAAGTGATCATCCACCTCGTCGCGACGTCGGATCGGGCGAACATGCTCGACCGGCTCACCGACGCGCTGAAGCAGGTCGAGGGCGCTTATTCGCTTGTTGGCCTCACTCCTGAGGGCTTGATCGCGTGCCGCGACCCGCTCGGCATTCGCCCACTGGTCATGGGCAAGCTCGGCGAGGCCACGATTTTCGCGTCGGAGACCGTGGCGCTCGACGTCATCGGCGCGAGTTTCCTTCGCGACGTCGAGCCGGGCGAGCTGATTATCGTCAACGACAGCGGCATCCGCTCCTTCCGGCCGTTCGAAGCCCAGGCGCCCCGTCCCTGCATCTTCGAGCATGTCTATTTCTCGCGCCCGGATTCGATCGCGGAAGGCATGTCGGTCTACGAGGTGCGCAAGAACATCGGCGCCGAGCTCGCCCGCGAAGCCCCAGTCGAAGCCGACTACGTTGTGCCGGTGCCCGACAGCGGCGTCCCGGCGGCAATCGGCTACGCCCAGGCCAGCGGCATCCCGTTCGAGCTTGGGATCATCCGCTCGCACTATGTCGGCCGCACATTCATCCAGCCGAGCCAGGACGTTCGGCTTCAGGGCGTGAAGCTCAAGCACAATGCCAATAGTGCGCTGATCGACGGCAAAAGCATCGTGCTAATCGACGATTCGATCGTTCGGGGCACGACAAGCGTGAAGCTGGTGCAGATGATGCGCGATGCCGGAGCGCGCGAAGTGCACATGCGCATCGCATCCCCGCCGACGCGTCACGGCTGCTTCTACGGCGTCGATACACCGGAAAGGGCCAAGCTTCTCGCGGCGCAGATGAACGTCGACCAGATGCGCGATTACATCAACGCCGACAGCCTTGCCTTCATCTCGATCGAGGGCCTTTATCGGGCGCTTGGCGATGAGCGCGATGCCACCAATCCGCAGCGGTGCGACGCCTGCTTCACTGGCGCTTACCCGACCTCGCTTACCGACCTCACCGAGAAGGAAGGGGGGGCGGCCCTGTCGCTGGTCGCGAGCCGCTAAGCTCAATCCAGCCGCGATCATTGAGTGAAGCGGCGACAACCCACGAACTGACCATGATCGCGGTAGAGACGACCGTCTCCTGCCAGTGCATCGCTGTCAGGTCGCCTGAGACCACCATGGGTCCCCAGACCAACAAGGTTATCAGCATGATGTTGATGGCCGCCAGCGCTGCGCCCGCCCGTGCGGCAACGATGCTGAGAAGCCCTACCCCGCTCAAGAGGTAGGCCGATCCCGTCAGGTATGCCCAGAATACCGGCGCCTGCATCCACTTCGGGACCAGCGGCGCCGTAAGCTCGAGATAGGTGAAGTGCGAAAAACCGAAAGCGACTAGCGCCAGCCCGTAGAGCAGATAGGCAGCCTGCTGCGCGACCGGCCTGCCGAACCATTCACGCTCACCATCTCTGCCTTGGATATAGAGCAACAATGCCGCCGCGAGCCACGTCAGGTTCTCGCCGATGCTCTGGTAGGTACCCTCGACCAATGGCGCCTGCAGGACGAAAGGACCTTTGAAGACGATTACCCAAGCTAGGAAAACGACGAAGAGGAGCAGCGCTGCCGGGGCGGCGGTGCGCTTTACCAGCAGCCCGACGCCGGCAACCAGCGACACCAACGTGCTGAAGTAAGCGAGCGGGTCTCGCGCTGGGAAGCCTGACGCCACAGGCCGCCAGATCGGTGAAAAGCCGCCGCCGACGATGCCGATCACGCCGATCGCAATCATCGTCACCGCGAAGAAGAGTCGGGCCAAAGTCCTGAAGTTCATCCTCGCCTCCGCCGGAGGTGCTTCACAGATTCCGACCGGTCCGATACGCCTTTTCTAGCAACAGCCTCGTTTTTGCGGGTGAACGTGTGCTCGTCTAGACGCCCGCGCATGAGTGATTCGAAGCCTTTTCAGGACAAGCTCGCTTTAGTCACCGGCGCCAGCCGCGGCATCGGAGCTGCGACTGCCGAGGCGCTGGCGGCCGCCGGAGCGCATGTCATCCTCGTTGCGAGGACCGCGTCAGCGCTTGAGGAAGTGGAGGACCGCATCCACGCCGCAGGCGGCAGCGCAACGATCGCGCCGCTCGACCTCACGGACGGCGAGAGTATCGGCAAGCTTGCCGCCGCGGTCGCGCAGCGCTGGGAAAAGCTCGACATCCTGGTGCTGAATGCCGCCATGCTCGGCTCGCTCAGTCCCGTGCAGGATATCGACCCCAAGGAATATTCGCGGATCCTGAGCCTTAACCTGCTTGCCAATCAGGCTTTGATCGCCGCGTTTGATCCCCTCCTGAAGCGCTCCGATAACGCCGACGTCGTGGCACTGACATCTTCGGTCGGCGCCGAACCGCGCGCGTTCTGGGGCGCCTACGGATCATCCAAGGCCGCGCTCGAGGCGCTCCTTGGGGCTTATGCCGACGAGAATGCCTACAACGACCGCGTCCGCGTCGTCGTCATTGACCCCGGCGCGACTCGCACACGGATGCGCGCCATCGCCTTTCCCGGCGAAGAGCCCGAGACGGTCAAGCCGCCAGAAGTCGTAGCGTCCGCGATCGTCCGGCGCCTGATGGTTGATAATCCGACCGGCGAGAAGATTCGCGTCGAAGCATAGACAGTTATTTTTCGTTAAACGGACGTTGCCCGACTCAACGTTAATTCGTATGACGGTCGGAAGGTTCGGCGCGGCCGGAAATCATCCCGGTCGGTTTCAGTTTCAGTTGCGTTCGTGAGCCAAGAGCGCCGGGCCAGGGGCCTCTTCGAGTAATGCGCATTGCTCGGTGCAACGTTGCCCCTGTGCCGAGCACGGGTGAGCCCTGCTAAGGCTTCATGCCCCGGCAGAGCTCACCCGATCTCCTTCATCATCGTCACCTGCGCAACGTCGATTGCACCGCCGCGAAAGCCGCCCTCGCAATACATCAGATAATAGCGCCAGAGGTTGTGGAAGGACTCAGCAAAGCCGCTGAGCGAACCGCGCGTGACCGCATGGTTGTAGCGTTCGCGCCAGCGCTTCAGTGTTTCTGCGTAATCGGGACCAAAACCCTTTCGCGCCCCCCAACTGAGACCGCGTTCCCTCGCCAACCCTGCGAATTCGGGCTCGTCGAGCAGAAGGCCACCCGGAAAGATGTAGGTCTGAATGAAATCGGCGTTGCGCGCGTACCGTCCAAACAAACGGTGATCCATAGAGATGAACTGGAGCGCTGCCCTGCCGCCCGGCTTCAGATTGCGAGCGATGCAGTCAAGATAAGCACCCCACCAGCGGCGGCCGACGGCCTCCACCATTTCGACCGAGGCGACCGCATCGAACTGCTCGGCAGTGTCGCGATAATCTGCCAGTCGGATCTCAATGCAATCTGACAGACCGGCATCGGCAATCTTCCGATCGGCCCACGCTTTCTGCTCGGTTGATAGGGTGAGACCAACCACGGAGACGCCGCGCCTGGCAGCTTCCATAGCCAGCGTTCCCCAACCGCAGCCGATCTCCAGCAACCGCTGGCCGGGCTTGAGGTTCAGTCGATCGAGCAGCGCATGCACCTTGCGTAGCTGGGCTTCTTCGAGCGTGTCGTCCCGGGATGCAAAGCGCGCCGACGAATAGGTCATCGTCTGGTCGAGCCACGCGGAATAGAAATCGTTGCCGAGATCGTAGTGCGCAGCGATGTTCTTGCGCGCCTTTCGCGGAGCGTTGTCGCGAAGTCGATGAGCGATTGCATTCACCCAGCGGAACGCGCCCTTGGCGCGGCCCAGCTCGCCCAGCTCAAACGCATTGGCGGAGAAAGTCTCGAACACCGTTACCGGATCGGGGCTCGACCATTCGCCCAGCGTCCAGGCCTTGTACCAGCCGACCGAACCTGACGTCGCCAGGCGCACCACCGCTAGCCAGCTGGAGATCCGAACGACGGCGTGCGGGCCGTCCGCGTGGAAGCCGAGGCGGCGCTTGTCGCCATCGGGCAGGACGACCTCGATGCCGCCGCGCGGAAGCCGCCGGTCGATCTCCTCCAGCATCTTGGAAATGGCGGGGGTCGTGAGCCGCGCAAGGATGCCACCGCCGGTCGCGAAACCGCGGTCCGCGCGAACCAGATGCTCGCCGCGCGTGCTCATGCCGCGCGAGTTATGAATTCATTTATTGTTTGTCGAGCGGGACGAGGAACGGCTGGCCCCGAAACCAGTGTCGGACTGCCCCGGGAATAAGGCGTGATCGCAGGGGTCCGTAGAAGCGCTGGTCGATTAGATAGGAATGTCCGTCCTTACGAATGACCACCGGCATTCGCGACCAGACCATATAAGCCTTGATGTGCGGCTGCGTCCGAATAGCCTCCGCCAGTGCCTGGTCGTCGAGGCGAAGGGGCTCGGCGACGGGATCGATCGTCAGGCCTCTTTGCAGATCGAAATCACCGCTGCCCCACAGGCGGTCGCTTCGCCATTGAATGTTCCGCTCCCAGAAGGCGATGGGCGGCGGACCCGCAACGATCAAGGTCGGCTCGATACCGCGTTGTCGCAGCATTTCCGCGGCGCGCTGCTCGATGCGCGCACTCTCGCCGAGATTGAACGCGATGTAGGCGAGCATGATTACGCCAGCGACCTGCGCGGGACGTCCGGGGTTCGGCAGATGATGCCGCCAGCGCCGTGAAGACCACGCAATCCCGGTGATCATCAGCACCCAATAGACCCAGTCGATGATGAAGATCGCGTTGCCCGAATACCAACGCCAGCTGACCGGCGCGAAGATCGCGATGGCGTACGTGGTCAGCCAGTCCAGGAACGGATGCGACATGACGGCGACAAGCGTCGCCACGAACAAAGGGCCGGCTCGGAACTCCAATGCCGAAGGGCCGCGCGGCTTGATCCGGTCGATCGCCCAAAGAAGGCCGACGATCAGCGCGGCGAGGATCGGCCAGGCGAACACTGCGTGCAGGGGCCCGCGGTGAAACTCGATGCCTTCGACCTGAAAGAAACGCGGCGCGAAGACGTCGATGTCCGGTGCGTTGGCGCCGAGCAGGCATGCAGCGAAAGCGAAGCGCGAGCGGCGCCGAAGGCCCATTTCGGCGAGCAAGCCGCCGGCCAAACTGTGCGTAATGTTGTCCAATCAGGAGCCGCGGATCAAAGCTTGTGCGGCTCCTTTTCGACCATCCAGGTCTGGCCCTTGCTGACGAGCTTCTGCAGGTCCGGCTGCTTGCCCGATGCGGCGGCCTGGTTCTGCTCGACGACGGCGCTTTCGAAGGTCGGCGCCGGATCCTCGTAAATGACGCCGAGCGCGACCGGGAAGCCCTGCGGCATTTCGATCAGCATCGCGGCGATGCCCTTGTTCTTCGGGTCGTGAACGATGACCGCGGGGTCTTCGC
>Ga0207678_10001497_pt1 | contig 21406 bp, 21 predicted proteins | sample KBSC63metaG_FD_184319 | JGI IMG/M metagenome (GOLD analysis project Ga0207678, IMG submission 184319) | Corn rhizosphere microbial communities from Kellogg Biological Station, Michigan, USA - KBS C6-3 metaG (SPAdes) (version 2) | ecosystem: Host-associated > Plants > Roots > Rhizosphere > Soil ... | reverse complement strand
CGTCGTTGTAGACGCCGTCGAGGATGGCCTTGCCGGTCGCGCGCGCGGCCAGCAGGCACAGCGACAGCCCGCCCAGCAGCGGCCCGCGGCCCGGGACGAACTCCGCGTGCAGCTCCTTGGCCAGGTCGTTCGTGCCCATCACCAGCACGGTCAGCCGCTCGGACGCCGCCGCGATCTCCTCGGCGTGCAGCATCGCGACCGGCGTCTCGACCATCGCCCAGATCTTCGTGTGGTCCGGCGCCCCGCCCAGCTCCAGTGCCCGCTCGATGTTGTGCACCTCGGCCGCCGAGTTCACCTTCGGCACGACCACCGCGGCCGGGCCCGCCGACGCGGCCGCGCGCAGGTCGGCGTCGTGCCACTGGGTGTCCAGGCCGTTGACCCGGATCGTCACTTCCCGCTCGCCGTAGTTTCCGGCGGCAGCGCAGACGCGTTCGCGCGCGGCTTCCTTGGCGTCGGGGGAGACGGCGTCCTCGAGGTCGAGGATCAGCGCGTCGGCGGGGATCGTCTTGGCCTTCTCCAGGGCGCGCTCGTTCGCGCCGGGCATGTAGAGGACAGAGCGTCGGGGCGTGGTCATCCGAGGGCCTCCTTGGTGGCGGCGTCGTAGGCGGCCGCGAGTTCGGGGTCGTCCGCCGCGAGCGTGTCGGCCAGTTCGGCGACCACGCGGCACTGCTTCACCGACGCGTCGTCCTGCATCTTCCCGTCGATCATCACCGCGCCCGTGCCGTCGCCCATCTCGGCGATCACCCGGCGCGCCCAGGCCACATCGGACGGCGAAGGCGAGAACACCTTCTTCGCGATGTCGATCTGCACCGGGTGCAGGCTCCACGCGCCGACGCAGCCGAGCAGGAACGCGTTGCGGAACTGGTCCTCGCACGCGACGACGTCGCGGATGTCCCCGAACGGCCCGTAGTACGGCAGGATCCCGTGCATCGCGCAGGCGTCCACCATTCGCGCGACCGTGTAGTGCCAGAGGTCCTGCTGGTAGGTCGTGCGGCCCGCGGTGAGGTCGTCGCCGGCCGGGTCGGTGCGCACCAGGTAGCCGGGGTGCCCGCCGCCGACGCGGGTCGTCTTCATCCGGCGGCTCGCCGCCAGGTCGGCCGGGCCGAGCGAGATGCCCTGCATGCGCGGGCTCGCGCCGGCGATCTCCTCCACGTTGGCCACGCCGCTCGCCGTCTCGAGAATGGCGTGGACCAGCAGCGGCTTCGTCAGCCCGGCGCGCGCCTCGAGCTGGGCCAGCAGCCGGTCGACGTAGTGGATGTCCTGGGCGCCCTCGACCTTCGGCACCATGATGACGTCGAGCTTGTCGCCGATCTCGGTGACCAGCGTGACCAGGTCGTCGAGCACCCACGGCGAGTCCAGGCTGTTGACGCGCGTCCACAGCTGCGTCTTCCCGAAGTCGTTCGCCTTGGCGATCGCGACCAGCCCGGCGCGCGCGGCCTCCTTGCGGTCGGCGCGGACGGCGTCCTCGAGGTTCCCGAGCAGGACGTCGACCTTCTTCGCGATGTCCGGCACCTTCGCCGCCATCTTCTCGTTCCCGGGGTCGAAGAAGTGGATCATCCGGGACGGCGTCACGGGGATTTCCCGCACGGGGGCGGGCGCGCCCAGGGCGAGCGGGGCGAAGAAGTCCTTCGGGGAGCGCATCGGTCCTCCACGGCGGCGGCTAAGTGACTGGTCGGTAACTTTAGTCCCGCGCGCGCGGGACCGCTGCGGTGCAAGTCACCGCCATGTGGGTGACGGCGGACATCCGCAGCTCAGCGGCCCGCGTCCACTGTGGATCGGCCGGTATTGCGCCGAACGGGCTAGTCGGACCGCGTTTGGTGAATCCTGCCCCGGGTAGTCGGCCGCAGCCGGACGGTAGTGCCACTCACCCCGCGATCACTCGGTTGGCCGCACCGTTCGACCGAAGTCCGATGACCGCCTACCGACCGGTCATCGACCGCTGGGCGCCGCCGATCGCAGCCACTCGCACTACCCGGCGACGCCGCGCCGCCGCGCTGTTAGACAAGTGAGGTGCCGGTTTCCCCCGGTCACGAAGCGGTGCAGGTTAGAAGGAGGCGGACTCGTGGCGGCTACACCTCAGAACACCGAGCGCTCGACGGTCGCCGGTGGCGCGAAGCGCAGCCGGTCGATGCCGAGCCGCGTGGTGCCGCCGATCGAGCTCCCCGCGAGCGTCGACGAGCTCGCCCGCGCCGCCGCCGCCCAGCTGGGCTGGAACGGCATCGTCCTCCCCGAGACCACGATCCTCGGCCGCAAGGTCTGCGTGGTCGCCAAGCTCCGCACCGACGTGCACGCCGAACGCATCGCGATGGGTGCCGGCCCGGTGGCCGACCGTGCCACCGTCGACACCTGGACCTGGCCGGAGCTGGCCGGAACCGCCCCCGCCCCGGCCGCCGAGATCGTCGGCGTCCTGGCCGTCGCGCGCCACTGGCGCACCGCGATGGCCTCCGCGGTTCCGTTCGCCCGCTACGGCGAGGCCGCGATGGTGCTCCCGTCGCCGGCCATCCTCACCGAGGACTACGTCGGCAACTGCCTGCCGCGCGCCCGCGCGTACGGCCTCGCCGTCGTGACCGCCGACCCGAACGCGGTAGTCGACCTCGACCTCGAGGGCCGCACCGAGCGCGTCGTGCTGGCCGAGGACCCGGTCTCCCGCTTGGTGAACGAGCTGGTCTACGACCACCTGCTCCGCACCGCAGAGGCGCCCGCTTCGCACTAGGGTCGGCTCCATGCGAGTCGTCATTGCTGGTGGACACGGTCAGATCGCGTTGCGGCTGGAGCGGCTGCTCGCCGCGCGCGGTGACGAAGGGGTCGGGATCATCCGGAATCCCGCCCACGCGGCGGACCTCGAGGCCGCCGGCGCCCAAGCCGTCGTGCTCGACCTCGAAAACTCCGATGTGGACGCCGTCGCCGAGGTCCTGAAAGGTGCCGACGCCGCGGTGTTCGCAGCCGGCGCGGGCCCGGGCAGCGGCACCGCCCGCAAGGACACTGTGGACCGGGGCGCCGCGGCGCTGTTCGCCGAAGCAGCCGAGCGAGCCGGCGTCCGCCGGCACATCCAGGTCGGCTCGATCGGGGCCGACAACCCGGACAACGCGGGTGTCACCGAGGAATTCCGCCACTACCTGCGTGCCAAGCGCGCGGCGGAGGACGACCTGAAGGCGCGTGACCTCGACTGGACGATCCTCCGGCCCGGATCGCTGACCGACGACCCCGGCACCGGCCTGGTCCTGCTGGCCGAGCAGACCGGCCGCGGCCCGATCCCGCGCGACGACGTCGCCGCGGTGCTCGTCGGCCTGCTCGAGACACCCGCGTCGGTGCACCGCACCCTCACCCTCATCTCGGGCGAAGACGCCATCGGCGAGGCGATCTCCGCACTGTGAACGACACGTCGAGAGAGATCGCCGTCTTCAGCGGCAGCGCGCACCCCGAGCTGGCCGAAGAGATCTGCCAGCACCTCGGCGTGCCGCTGCGGCCGGTCGAGATCCAGCGGTTCGCCAACGACTGCCTCGAGGTGCAGCTGCAGGCGAACTGCCGCGAGCGGGACGTCTTCATCATCCAGCCGCTGGTCAAACCGGTGCAGGAACACCTGGTCGAGCTGCTGCTGATGCTCGACGCGGCCCGCGGCGCGTCGGCGTCCCGCATCACCGCCGTGATGCCGCACTACTCGTACGCGCGTTCGGACAAGAAGGACGCGCCGCGCATTTCCATCGGCGGCCGGCTGGTCGCCGACCTGCTGGTGACCGCCGGGGCGAGCCGCGTGCTCGCGATGACCCTGCACTCGCCGCAGGTCCACGGCTTCTTCAGCGTCCCGGTCGACCACCTGCACGCCCTGCAGGAGCTGGCCAAGCACTTCCGGCAGTACGACCTTTCGCGCGCCACCGTCGTCTCACCCGACCTGGGCAACGCGAAGGAGGCTTCGCACTTCGCGCGGCTCCTCGGCGTCCAGGTCGCGGCCGGGGCGAAGGAACGTTTCCCCGACGACCGCGTCCAGATCACCTCGGTGATCGGCGAGATCACCGGCCGGGACGTGATCGTCCTCGACGACGAGATCGCGAAGGGCAGCACGGTCCTCGAACTGCTGGACCGGCTGGCCGAGCTGGAACCGCGTTCGATCCGCGTCGCCTGCACGCACGGGCTGTTCGCGGCGAAGGCCATCGAGCGCATCGGCAGCCGGCCGGAGGTGCTGGAGATCGTCTGCACGAACACGGTTCCGGTGCCCGAGGAAGAGCGCACCGAAAAGCTGAAGATCCTTTCGATCGCGCCGGCGATGGCCGAGGCGATCCGCCGGATCCACAACGGCGAATCGGTCTCCGCGTTGTTCTAGGCCGGGCCGAGCACCCGGTCCAGATAGGTGTTCGTGAAGACGCCGTTCGGGTCGGTTTCCTTGCGCACGCGCAGGAAGTCGTCGAAGTGCGGGTAACGCGAGCGGAGGACGCCGGCGTCGAGGTCGTGCATCTTGCCCCAGTGCGGGCGGCCGCCGACCGCGCCGGCGATCTTCTCGAACGCGCTGAAGTACTCGCGGTAGGGCATGCCGACGAACTGGTGGATGGCGATGTAGGCGGAGTCGCGGCCCTGCGCGGTCGACAGCCAGATGTCGTCGGCCGCGGCGACGCGCACCTCGACCGGGAACATCACCGGGTCCTTCAGCTTCGGCACCAGGGCACGCAGCTCGGTGAGCACGTCGAGCACGGATTCACGGGGGACCGCGTACTCGGTCTCGGTGAAGCGGACGTTCCGCGCGGTGACGAAGACGCGGTGCGAGAGGTCGCTGTACTCGCGCGCGGAAAGGACGTTCGACGCGAAGCTGCCGAGTGACGGCACGAGCCGCGGCATCAGCCGTCCGGTCCGGCAGAGCCCGCCGAAGGCGACGTTCTCCATGATCCGGTAGTCGACGAACTCGCGGACCTTGCTCAACGGCTGGGCGGTGCCGGTCCGGTTGTTGCGCTTGACCAGGGCGTTCTTGCCGTAGGGGAACCAGTAGAACTCGAAGTGGTCGTTCTCGTCGGCGAAGTCGTGGAAGCCTTCGAGCACCTGCTCCAGCGGCTCCGGCCGTTCCTGCGCGCGCAGGTAGAACGAGGGCTCGCAGCGCAGGGTCACCGTGGTGATCACGCCGACCGCACCGAGGCCGACGCGGGCGGCGGCGAAGAGGTCCGGCTTTTCCTCGGCCGAGCAGGTGACGACCGAGCCGTCCGCGAGGACGAGTTCGAGCGCGGCGATCTGGGTGGCGATGCCGCCGAGCTTCGCGCCGGTGCCGTGCGTGCCGGTGGAAATCGCGCCGGCGATGGTCTGTGCGTCGATGTCACCGAGGTTGGTCATGGCCAGCCCGAGCGCGTCGAGAGCGGCGTTGAGCTCGCGGATCGTCGTGCCCGAGCGGACGGTGACGTGGCCCGTTTCGAGGTCCACCCGTTCGACGCCGGTCCAGTGGCGCAGGTCGAGCGCATCGGAGTCGGCAGCGGCGATGGCGGTGAAGGAGTGCCCGCTGCCCCAGGGGCGCACGGTCCGGCCGGCCGCGCCGATGCGTTCGACGGCCGCCGCGATCTCAGCCGCGTTGCGCGGCTGGTGAACGTGCTGGGGCGAGGCGGAGGCCGTGCCCGCCCAGTTGGTCCACCGGGTCATGCGCGCGCACCCTTCATCCGTGGTGCCCGAAACAGTAAGTGAATAGTATTCGCGTTTCAAGCCTTCGTGTCGTACTTTAGACCTCGTGACCAGTGCGACGGTGTACGACTTGGCGACCAAGGACCTCGATCCCCCCTTGGCCGTGGTCGACTTGGCGGCGTTCGACGCGAACGCCGCTGACCTGCGCCGCCGCGCGGCGGGCAAGCCGATCCGCGTCGTCAGCAAGTCGGTCCGCTGCCGCGCCCTGCTGGAGCGGGCGCTCACGATGCCGGGCTTCGAAGGCCTGATGTGCTACTCGCTGGCGGAAGCGGTCTGGCACGTCGAGCACGGCACGACCGACGACATCGTCGTCGCGTACCCGACAGCCGACCACGAAGCCCTCCGCCGCCTGGCCGCATCCGAGCGTGCCCGCGCGGCGATCGCGATCATGGTCGATTCCCCGGAGCACCTCGACCTGGTGGACGCGGCACTGGGGCACGGCCACCCGGACATCCGCGTGTGCCTGGAGCTGGACGCGTCCTGGCGCCCGCTGCCGGGCATCCACGTCGGCACCCGCCGCTCGCCGGTGTTCACCCCGAAGCAGGCGTCGACGTTCGCCCGCCAGATCGTCGCCCGCCCAGGCTTCCGCCTGGTGGGCGTGATGGCGTACGAAGGCCAGATAGCCGGCCTCGGCGACGCGGCAGGCCACCGCATCAACCGCGCGGTGGTCGCCTGGATGCAACGCCGATCGGCGGCCGAACTGGCCCACCGCCGCGGCGCCGTGATCCGGGCGATCGAGGAGATAACGCCCCTGGAGTTCGTCAACGGAGGCGGCACGGGAAGCCTCGAGTCCACGGGCGCGGACGCGGTGGTCACGGAGATAGCGGCCGGATCCGGCCTGATCGGCCCCACGCTGTTCGACGGTTACTCACGCTTCCGGCCCCGGCCGGCGGCGTTGTTCGCCCTGCCGGTGGTCCGCCGCCCCACCCGCAAGATCGCCACGCTCTTCTCGGGCGGCTACATCGCCTCGGGCCCAACAGGACCATCCCGCCAGCCGACCCCGTACCTGCCGGCAGGCTTGAAGTTCCTCGGCTTCGAGGGCGCGGGCGAGGTCCAAACGCCGGTGACCGGCCGAGCGGCCCGAACCCTGAAGCTCGGCGACCGAGTGTGGCTGCGCCACGCGAAGGCGGGCGAGCTGGCGGAGCGGTTCACGCACTACCACCTGGTGATGGGCGACCGAGTGGAACGAACGGTCCCGACGTACCGAGGCGAGCACCAGAACTTCGGCTGACCAGGCCGGGCCGCCCCAGAAAGTCCCCCACCCTCCCGGGGGGCGTGCCCAAGTCCAGTCTATCGGCCCCCACCGACAACCCACCCCGAAACCGCCACGTTGTCCACAGCTGTGCATACCTGTGGACAACTCCTGTGGACAGCCTAGGACCGCTCCCCGAACCGAGCCGCCAGATACCCCTTCACCACGTACTTGGCCTCAGCCACGATCTTCTCGTCCCCGCTGGGCTCCCGCCGGAAAGCCAGCTTCATCAGCGCGTCGGCCACCTCGTTCGCGATCGTGATCGCGAACCGCAGATCCTCGACCGGCCGATCGACCTGCGTAGCCACCAGGTCCGTCAGCGAGTCCACGATCACCGCGTTGTTGTCGCGCGTCTCGTCGAGCAGCTGCCGGTCGATGATGTCGCCGAAGTGGACCTTCGAAAAGCCCGGGACCGTCCGGTGCATCTCCAGGTAGATGTCGAGGATCGAGTCCACGACGTCCCACCAGTGCTCCGGCCCCAGCTGCTTCAGCCGCTCGTTGACCGCGCCCACGAAGCGTTCCAGGTTCCGTGCGGTCAGCGCCTGGACGACGGCTCGCTTGTCCGGGAAGAACTGGTACAGCGAACCGACCGCGACGCCGGCTCGCTTGGCGATCAAAGTCGTTGTCAGCGCGTCGTAACCGAGCTCGTCGATCAACGCCGCGCTCGCGTCGAGCATCTGCTCGACCCGTTTCGCACTACGCTGCTGGACCGGTTGACGGCGTAAGGGGGTGGCTTCTGCCGGCACCTTCGCGGCCTGGATGTCGGACACGGCACTCCTCCTCGTCTGATCTGGGACTTTATCGTGCCGACGGGCTTCCCCACGGACGAGTGAAGACCTAGTATATGAGAACTTTTCATGTTCACCCGTACGGGTGCCCTGACGAAGGGGTCAGCAGCCGGTGCAGAACCCGATCTTCCCGCCCGACTTCCTCTGGGGTGTTTCGACATCGGCTTTCCAGATCGAAGGTGCCACCAGTGAAGGTGGGCGCGGACCGTCCATCTGGGACACGTTCACCGCGACCGAAGGCAAGATCGCGCGCGGTGAACACGCCAACGTAGCCGCCGACCACTACCACCGCTACCCCGAAGACATCGCGCTGATGGCGGAACTCGGCGTCGGTGCCTACCGGATGTCCGTCGCCTGGCCCCGCATCCAGCCCGACGGCAAGGGCGCGCCCAACTCCGAAGGTCTCGGCTTCTACGACAAGCTCATCGACGCCGTCTGCGAGGCCGGCATCGCCCCTGCCGTCACGCTTTACCACTGGGACACCCCTCAAGCCGTCGAAGACGAGGGCGGCTGGCTCTCCCGGGCGACCGCTGAGCGCTTCGCCGAGTACGCCCACATCCTCGGAGAGCGCTTCGCCGATCGGGTGAAACTGTGGATTCCGCTCAACGAGCCCATGGTCATGTCCATCTTCGGCTACGGCATCGGCGAGTACGCGCCCGGCAAGACACTGCTGCTCGACGCCATTCCCACCGCGCACCACCAGAACCTCGCGCACGGCCTTGCCGTCCAGGCCCTCCGCGCGGCCGGCGCCACGAACATCGGCACCGCCAACAACCACTCGCCCATCTGGCCCGCGGACGACGACGCCCAGGACGCGGCGGAATACCTGGACGCCCTGCTCAACCGGCTCTACGCCGACCCGATGCTGCTCGGCAGCTACCCCGAGCAGCTCCACGCGCACCTGCCCGCCGGGTTCGCCGACGACCTGCCCACCATCGCGCAGCCGCTCGACTTCTACGGCGTCAACTACTACGAGCCGCAGGGGGTCGCGATGCCCGGCCCCGGCAACCCGCTGCCCTTCGAGCTGCGCGACATCGAGGGCTACCCGATGACGACGAACGCTTCGCCGATCGTCCCGCACGCCCTGCGCGAACTGCTGCTGGACTTCCACCACCGCTACCAGGACAAGCTGCCGCCGATCCAGATCACCGAGAACGGCTGCAGCTTCGCCGACGAAGTCGCCGAAGACGGCGGTGTCCACGACGCCGAACGCATCGACTTCCTGCACAGCCACCTCGTCGCGCTGCGCGAGGCGATGGACGCCGGCGTCGACGTCCGCGGCTACTTCTGCTGGTCCCTGATGGACAATTTCGAGTGGTCCAAGGGTTACGCGCCGCGCTTCGGCCTGGTGCACGTCGACTACGAGACCCTGCGGCGGACGCCGAAGGACTCGTTCCACTGGTACCGGAAGCTGGTGCGGAATGAGTGAAACGACCCAGGCGCTCCCGGAAGCGCTTGCCGAACCCGTCGTGCGGGTGCGGCCCGGCTGGATGAGCCTGCTGTTCTTCGCGAACATCGCGCTCTGGCTGGGCATCTACGCGCCGATCCAGGTGCTGATGCCGAAGCAGGCCGAACTGCTCGACCAGGTGAACAAGGAGTTCGTGCTCAGCCTGGTGATGGGCGTGGGCGCGGCCGTCGCGCTGGTCGTCAACCCGGCGGTCGGGCTGCTGTCGGACCGGACGACCTCACGGTTCGGCCGCCGCCACCCGTGGACGGTGATCGGCGCGGCGGTCGCCGCCGTCGGGCTGCTGGTGCTGGCGTTCGCACCGAACGTCGCCTTGATGGTCACCGGCTGGTGCCTCGTCCAGGCCGGGCTCAACGGCATGCTCGCCACGCTGATGTCCGCCATCGCCGACCGCGTCCCGGTCGGGCAGCGCGCGCAGGTCGGCGGACTCGTCGGGATCGCGCAGATGCTCGGCACGGTCCTGGGCGCGCTCGTGGTCGTCCTCGTGCTCGACTTCGCGGGGTTGCCGCTGGCCTACGCGGTCTGCGCGGGGATCGTCCTGGCCGGCGCCGCGTTGTTCGTCCTCCGGACGCCGGACGCGCGGCTGCCGGTCGAGTTCCGTCCGTCGTCCAAGGCCGGCGAGGTCATCCGCAACCTGTGGGTCTCGCCGCGGCAGCACCCGGACTTCGCGTGGGCGTGGTCGTGCCACTTCATGATCAACCTCGGCAACGCGTTCGGGACGCTCTACCTGTGGTTCTTCCTCAAGGACTCCGTGCACTACCCGGACCCGGACACCGGGCTGCTCATCATGATGGCGCTGTACGGCGTCGCGCTCGTGGCCGGCGCCGTGCTCGCGGGGCACTTCTCCGACAAGTCCGGACGGCGCAAGCCGTACGTCCTGGTGGCCTCCGGTGTGATGGCGGTGGCCGCTTTGCTGCTCGTCGTCTGGCAGAGCTGGCCGGTCGCGCTCGCGGCGTCCCCGCTGCTCGGCGTCGGGTTCGGGGCGTACATGGCGGTCGCGCTGGCGATGCTGACGCAGGTGCTGCCGACGGCGCAGGACCGCGCCAAGGACCTGGGTGTCATCAACATCGCGAACTCGCTGCCGCAGGTGGTCGCGCCGCTGGTGACGCCGCTGGTGCTCGCCTACCTCGGCGGTTACTCGGGGCTCTTCGCGGCTTCGGCGGTCGCGACGCTCCTGGCCGCGGTGCTCGTGCTGCGCGTGAAGGCGGTCCGCTAAGTCCGAACGCAGTGAAGGCCGCACCCGGGGAACCGGGTGCGGCCTTCACTGCTGTGCGGGTATGGAACCGCGGGCCGGTGCCGGTCGGGGGAGGGGAGTGCAACGGCACCGGCCCGCGGAATTCGAGGGCCGCTCTGGGGCGGGTTACGAGCGCGACCACCTGCATGATCGCTGCTGCGTGTGTTGATCAATCTAGCGGGGGATTACCGCCTGGGCTAGGTCTAACGCGGATCTTTTTCGATTAATCGCGGTGGGGACCGGGTGTTGGCCGAGGACTGGTTCGCGCTGCTCGGGGGTGCGGGCGAAACAGCCCTCGGCCGAGGCGAGTGTCGACGCGGGTCCGATGGGGCGATCGGCCGGCCGCGGCTCGCCGCTCAGGGGGTCAGGCCGTGACCGCTCGGCGCGGGTTCACCAACGCATGGCGCCCGGTGGTCTCGGCCGCGGTGGGCGGTGCGTGCGTCGGGACCGGGCTCTTGCGGCGGCCCTGCAGGCGGCTGTCCGCCGAAGACTGCTGCGGGGCCAGCCCGCCGGCCACCAGGTGTTCGTGGGCGACCTGCCAGACCGAGCACGGCGCCTTGCAGCGGTGCCACCGGGTCGAGCAGGTCGGGCAGTCGCCGCGCTCGTCGGGCTCGTGCATCTTCAGCATCGCGCGCCACGCCTCGGTCAACCGGGGCAGTTCGGAGCGCGCGACCGAGACGAGCGACTGGGCGTCGGCGCGGTTCGCCAGGTCGGTCAGCATGTCGAGGCGCTCCCAGACCGCGTTGCGGAGGACCTGCCCGAGTACCTGATCCATGTCAGCTCACCGTTACCTTTCCGCCATCTTGGCGGCTTCGTTGAGCGCGGCGCGCAGCTGTCCGAGCTGGCCGGACGTCAACCGCGCGGTCTCACCGGGAGGCGAGACCAGTACCACCTGGTTGTCTTCGACGAACACCGTGACCGCACGTTCGCGGCTGATGAGGTCGCCGCACTGCACGCGCCAGACGAGCTGGCCACCCTCGTAGTGGCGGACGCTCGCGGTGCGGGGGTCCACCGCGGCGGCGGGCGTGACGGGGCGGACGGCGGAAACGGGAGAGACCGTCGCCGGCCGCACGGCGCGGGTCGCCGTGCCGGCATGTCCCCCTGCGAACGAGTCCACGAACTCCACGCCCTTCTCCGCTCTGTCGAAAGTCTCCGAAGATGCCTTCTGCAACATCGCTTTGTCACAACGCTGCGGTTTTCGTAGCTCTCCGTGATCGCTGCCGGTGTGCGCCCGGTGACGGAGATCTGACAACTACAGTGAGGTGAAACCGAGTGCGATAGAAGGTGGAATCGGCGTCATAGCGGTGACTGGACTCGGTTCCACGGTAAGCGGTCAGCGGACTTCGCCCGGACCGATCAGGGCACCAGTTCGGCTGTTCACACGGTTCCACAGGTTTGCCTACGCTGTTTCACAGACGCCCGACCGGACAGTGGAGGGGGCGCGATGGACGCCAGTAACGGTGGCAGTGCCGAAGCCCGGCAGAGCCACGCAGTTCCCGCTGACGCGTGGGAGCAGCCGGAGATGAGAACGGCTCTCGCGTCGCGCGAGATCAGCGCCGTGTACCGGCTCCTGCGCAAGCACGGTGTCTCGCAGCGCCAAATCGCCGCGATGACCGGCCAGTCCCAGTCCGAGGTGTCGGAGATCCTCAAGGGTCGCCAGGTCATGGCCTACGACGTGCTCACGAGGATCGCCGACGGCCTGGGTGTCCCCCGTGGATACATGGGCCTCGCCTACGACGAGGCCACGGCGATACGCGTCGTCGGCTCCGCCGACGGCCAGCAGGCTGAGGAGGACGAGTCCGTGAAGCGACGGAGGTTCCTCGCGCACGCTGCCCAGGTCACGATGGGCGCGGCCGTGTTCGGTCCGGAATCGGGCACCTGGTCGGCCGGGCCGGCCAGGACGCCGGCGCCCGGGCGCATCGGCATGACCGACGTCCGCCAGGTGGAAGCCGCGACGCGGGCGCTCCGCGCGCTGGACTACCAGTACGGCGGCGGGTTCTGCCGCGACGCCGTCGTGGCGCAGCTGTCCTGGGGGCAGCAGATGCTCGAGGCGCACGGCACCGACATGGTGAAGAACCGGCTCTACGTCGCCCTCGCCGACCTGCACTCCCTCGCCGGCTGGACCTCCTTCGACACCGGTCTGATGGACTCCGCCCGCGGCCACTTCGCGAACGCCCTGGACCTGGCCAAGCAGGGTGACAACCACCCGCTGGTGGCCAACGTGCTCTACCGCATGGGCCGCGTCTACCTGCACCAGGACGCCCCGAACGACGCGCTGAAGCTCTTCCAGCTGGGCCAGATCGCCGCCCAGGAAAGCGGTTCCGAGCTGGCCGTTTCCGTGCTGTGCGCGAACGAGGCCTGGGCCTACGCGATGATGGGCAACGAAGAGCAGGCGGTGAAGCTGCTCGGCCGGAGCAAGGACGAGTTCGAGCGCGCCAACCTGGCCGAGGCCGAGTCGTGGGTCAAGTTCTTCACCGAGACCGACGTCTACGCCATGGTCGGCACCGTCCACACCGTGCTCGCGCAGAAGAACGCCGAGCACACCAAGTACGCGATCCCCGCGCTGACCAAGGCCGTCGAGACCTACGACGACGAAATGGCCCGCTCGAAGACGTTCATGCTGAGCGCGCTCGCCACCAACCACCTGCTGGACGGCGACCTCGACCACGGCGCCAAGGTCGGCGGCAAAGCCATCGACTGCGCGGAGGGCATCAAGTCCGAGCGGGTCAAGGACCGGATGCGGCCTCTGCAGGAAGAGGCCGAGCGCCGCCGCAACAACGCCGACGCCCGTGACCTCGCCGACCGCCTCCACGCTTTCTACGCCGCATAACCCCGAAGGCGCCGGCGCGGTTTTGGACGGCCGGTTCACCTCCGGGAAGCTGCGTGGCGTGCTGGCCGAGACCTGCGCGCTGCTGGGGCTCGACCCGGCGGGCGCGCGGCTGCTGCGGTTCACCAACAACGCGGTGTACGCGCTGGCCACCGCGCCTTTCGTGGTGCGGATCGTCGGCTCGACGCAGCTGCGGCACCGCGTCGGCACGGTCGTGCGCGTGGCCCGGCACTTCGAACGCCACGGCGTCCCCGCGATCCGGCTCCTCGGCGACGTCGAGCAGCCCCTGGAGGTCGGCGCGCACCTGGTGACCGTGTGGCACCAGGTGCCCAGCATCGGCCGTCCGGCGACGTCGGTCGACCTGGCCCGGCTGCTGCGCCGGGTGCACGCGCTGCCCGCGCCGCCCGGCCTCGCCGAGTGGGCGCCGTTCGCCGCGGTGCGGGCCAGGGTGTCCGACGCCGAGGAGATCAGCGACGCCGACCGGGAGTTCCTGCTCGACCGCTGTGCCGAGCTCGAAGCGGAGCTGGCCGAGCTGGAGTTTCCGCTGCCCAGGGGCCTGGTCCACGGGGACGCGTACCCCGGCAACGTCATCCCCGGCCCGGACGGGCCGGTGCTCTGCGACTTCGATTCGTCGTGCGTCGGCCCGCCGGAATGGGACCTGACGCCGCTGGCGGTCGGCCGTGAGCGGTTCGGCGACCCGCCGGTGGCGTACCGGACGTTCGCCGCGGAGTACGGCTTCGACGTGACGTCGTGGTCCGGGTTCGCCGTGCTCCGCGGCATCCGGGAGCTGAAGCTGACGACCAGCGTGCTGCCGATCCTGCGCAGCCGCCCCCAGGTGCGGCCGGAGCTGTTCCGCCGTCTGGACGATCTTCGCAGCGGCCGGACGGACGTGCGCTGGACGCGTTACCGCTGACCGTCATCTGTCACTTGGTGTGATCGACGCCACAATCTGCACGTGCATTCGCCGACTGCAAATGACCGTTCGTCGCATCCGAAAGGCGGTCCGCTCTGGGTAGAAAGTTCTGCCCGACCGGTCACCCCCAATGGATGCCGAATCATCCCAATGCGCAACTTGCAGCTACTCGCCGTGACTTCGGACCGGGTCCTACCTGCGGCGACAGCGATCAGGAGGCGACGACCGGCGCCCGCGTCAGCACGACGGCGAATCCGAACGCCAGTCCCATGACGGTCAGTTCGAGCGTGGCCCAGGCGGCGAGCGCCGTCCGGTCGTGCCGGACGATCCGCGGCATCAGCCGCCAGCGGACGTTGGCGCCGAGCAGGGCGATGACGCCGGTGCAAACGAGCTTCAGGACCAGCAGCTGCCCGTACGGCGTCGTGAAGATCGCCGCCCAGAACCCGATGGTCGGGTTGAGCGAGATCTCGACCAGGCCGTTGAACAGCCCGGTCGCCGCTGAGATGACCAGGCAGAGCGTCGCGAGCTTCGAGAACCGGGGCAGCGCGTGCGCCAGGAGCGTCCGGTTCGCCACGAGGAGCACGGTCATCGCGCCGAGGCCGCCGGTCCAGGCGACGGCGCTCATCACGTGCAGCTCCATCGAGATCATCGTGTAGTCGTGGTAGTTCCAGTTCGACGCGTGCCCGGTGACCGGCAGCGGCAGCAGCGCGAACAGGCCGAGCCCGACGCGCACCTCCGCGGGCACCTTCTCGCCGAACCGCAGCGCCAGCGCGCCGATGCCGGCGTGGACGAGCGCGAGCACGGCGACGATGACGAGCGCCTTCCCGGCGCCGACGTCGGCGATGTACTGGCCGATGTCGGACGGCGAGAGCGTCGACGAGCCCGGCTTGTACTCCGCGGTCTGCAGGATCAGCGCCACGACCGCGGCCGTGGCCCAGACGAGCGCCGCGGCGACGCCGGCCGGGCGGGCCAGCCGCATGACCGGTTCGGTCAGCTTCGGCCGGTCGTAGCCGACGAGCACGGACAGCAGCGCGAGCCCGATCGTGGTGACCGCGGCGAGGTCGAGCAGAACCCGCACGACCGGGATGCCGGCCGAGACCACCGCGTCGGGCTGCACCACACCGGGGACCGGGGCGGTGGCGGTGAGCGCGACGCCGATGAGGGCGCCGAGCAGGCCCGCCGTCACGACGCAGAGCAGCGTCGAATAGCGGGGCTTGGCGGTGGTCTCGGCCTGGGTCATCAGTTCTTCTCTTCGATCTTGCCGCCCGAGCGAAGGGCCACGGTGAGCCCGATCGCCAGCAGCACGACCGCGCCGGCGATCCAGACCCAGATCGGCACCCCGGTCGACGACGACTCCGGTGCCGCCTGAGCCGAGCCGCCCGGCGACCTCGCCGCGTCGACGGTCGCCGGCGTGCCGGTGCCCGCGGCCGTCAGGGTGAAGGTGAGCTCGCCGGTCACCGGGTGGCCGTCCGCGGACAGCACCCGGTAGCCGACGGTGTACTTCCCGGCCGGCCCAAGCGGCCGCAGGGGCGCGCTGATGACGTTGTTCACCACGCTGATCGGTCCCTCGGCCCACTGGCCGCCGCCGGGTCCGGTGACCGCGATCTGGTTGACGTCCGCGCCCTGCACGTACTGGTCGAAGGTCAGGCTGATCTTGGCCGGGCCGGCGGCGACGGACGAGCCGTTGGCCGGGTCGGAGGAGATCAGCACGTTGTGCGCCAGCGCCGGGGTGGCCGTGCCGAGCACGGCCACCGCGGTCAACGCCAGCGCGACGAGCGCCTTACCGATCCGGCCGAAAGCAGGCGGACACGGTCCGCAGCCGATCCGCGCCAGGCGAGGGTTTCCGCCGTGACTGCCGGTCGGATTGGTAACGATAGGCACACCGCGCATTTAGCTGTTGCCTCCCGACTTGGCCGTCGCCTTGCGGGCCCGGATGGTCGCGCCGGCCCCGACGCCGAGGCCGACCGCGCCGACGAGCAGACCGGCTCCGCCGAGCCAGCGGGCGGTGTTGTCCGACGTCGCTGCCGCGGCTTCAGTGTGCTCCCCGGTGGTCGACGCCGTGTTCGCCATGCCGTGCTCGTCGCCCTCGGACTTCGCGGCCAGCTTGACGGCGGGCGCCGGGTGCTCCGGCTCTTCACCGTTCGCCGGGGTCGGCTGGTTCCAGTCGACGACCTTGCCGTCGCTGTAGGTCTGGTGGGCCGGGAACTCCACCTGGTCCACGTTGGTCGGCAGCGGGCCGAAGCTCACCGAGAACTCCTGGTAGTCGGTGGCCTTGAGCTCGCTGCCCGGCTGCGCGGTCCAGGTGACCGCGGTGACGGCTTCGGTGATCTGCGTCCCGTTGGCCTTGGTGATCGGCGCGGGCAGCTTCGACTTCGTCACCTGGGCGGTCCAGCCGGGGACCGGCTTGGTCCGCACCGAGCCGATGCCGTAGTCCGCCTTGAAGTCGACGGCGACCTTCGTGGTGGTGATGGGGTCCTTCTCCTCGCTCGGCACGCGGAAGACGATCGCCGCGTAGCCGCCCTTCGTGGGCTGCGGGCCGTAGACGTTGGCCGTGACGTGCGCGGACGCGATGCCGGTGCCGAGGAGGCCGGCGACACCGACGGTGGCGGCGAGGAAACCGGCGCGCTTGAAGACGTGCTGGGACATGGGTTCACTCCTGATGAACGCAAGAAGGGGCAGCGGACTCGGGCGTCCGCTGGTTCGGGGATGAGCTGGGTTTCAGGAGTGGGCCGGCGGGCCGCGCCGCCCGCGGATCCGGCGCAGGTCGACGCCGACGAGGTGGTCCGGGCCGTCGACCCGGGCCGGGACGAGCGCGGGTGCCGCGGACGGCACCGGCAGCGGGGTGAGCAGCCGCGGCAGGATCGCGCGCAGCACGGCCAGCACCGTGAGGAGCATCGTGTCCGCGCGGGCGAGCAGCAACGCCGTGAGCACGGTCGCGATCACGTGCGCGGCGGTCATGCCCAGCCCGGTCGGGCCGGGCGTCGCATACATGTCGTGGTGGCCGGCGAGCGTGGTGAGCAGCAGGTGCATCACCAGCTGGGCGGCACCGAGCAGGCCGATCGTGGCGAGCGGTCCGCGTGCCTTGCGGGCGAGCGCGGCCGCGGTCCAGCCGAACAGGCCGGTGAGCAGGACGGTCATCGCCGGGTCCGGCAGTCCGCCGTCGGCGATCCGGTGCGCGGTGACGGAAAGTGCTCCGGCACTCACGGCGAGCAATAGACCGCGGGTAGCGCCCAGCACGGCGGGACGCCGTACTGGATCGCTCATGAGGAGCAGCCTAAGGGACCTGCTTCGCCGTGAGCGTGTGATCCCGTGAACTGAGCACACACCGAGTTCACGGCGCGCGCGGCGGCCCGGTTCAGGGAATTTGTTGCCGATCTCCGGCGGGTAGGCCACGGTGGGCCGGAGACGGGGGTTTCGGACGGCTGTGTCGTGGGTACTGAGCCGCTGGTCAGGAACTAGCCCGTTCGGGTGAAGGCCTGCACGAAGGGCGGGAGAGCGACACGGATGAACCTCTTCGACTACATCTCCGACCGGGCGAGCAAGCTGTGGCTGGAGGCCTACCTGCACACCAGCATGGTGGTGCAGTGCACGATCCTCGCCGCGGTCCTCGGCGTGCTGATCGGGGTCGCGGTGTACCGCAGCCCGATCGGTTCGGCGGTGGCCACGGCGCTGGCGAGCACGATCCTGACGGTCCCGTCGTTCGCCCTCCTGGGCCTGCTGATCCCCATCTCGGGGCTCGGTCCGACGACCGCCGTGATCGCGCTGGTGCTCTACGGCCTGCTGCCGATCGTCCGGAACACCATCGTCGGGCTCGACGGCGTCGACCCGGCGATCACCGACGCCGCCCGTGGCATCGGGATGAGCCGCTTCGGCGTGCTCACCCGGGTCGAGCTGCGGCTGGCCTGGCCGGCGATCCTCACCGGCATGCGGGTGGCCACGCAGATGCTGATGGGCATCGCCGTGATCGCCGCCTACGCGAAGGGGCCCGGCTTCGGCGCCGAAGTCTTCTCCGGGCTCACGAACGCGGGGAGCACGAACTCCCTCAACCAAGCCGTCGCCGGCACGGTCGGGGTGGTCATCCTCGCCTTGCTGCTCGACGGCGTCTACGTCCTGATCAAGCGCTTCACCATCTCTAGGGGTGTCCGTGGCTGAGAACGAGGAAGTCTCCGGCGTCGAGATCGAGCTGGCGAACGTGACCAAGCGGTACCCCGGCACCCGCACCCCGGCGGTCGACGACTTCTCGATGGTCGTGCCCGCCGGAAAGATCGTCGTCTTCGTCGGCCCGTCCGGCTGCGGCAAGACCACGACCATGCGGATGATCAACCGGCTGATCGAGCCGACGTCCGGCCGGATCACCATCGGCGGTGAGGACGCGCTGAAGCTCGACGTCGACACGCTGCGCCGTCGCATCGGCTACGCCATCCAGCAGGCCGGGCTGTTCCCGCACTTCACCGTCGCGCAGAACATCGCGGTGGTGCCGGGCCTGCTCGGCTGGGACAAGAAGAAGGTCAACGACCGGGTCGAGGAGATGATGGACCTGGTCGGGCTGGACCCGGCCGACTTCCGCGACCGCTTCCCGCGTCAGCTCTCCGGCGGGCAGCAGCAGCGCGTCGGCGTGGCGCGGGCGCTCGCCGCGGACCCGCCGGTGCTGCTGATGGACGAGCCGTTCGGCGCGGTCGACCCGATCACCCGCGGCAACCTGCAGGACGAGCTGCTGCGGCTGCAGAGCGAGCTGAAGAAGACGATCGTGTTCGTCACGCACGACTTCGACGAAGCCGTGAAGCTGGGCGACAAGATCGCGGTGCTCGGCAACCAGTCGACGATCCTGCAGTACGACACCCCGGAAGCGATCCTGGCCAACCCGGCGGACGACACGGTCGCGGGGTTCGTGGGCGCGGGCGCGTCGCTCAAGCAGCTGACGCTGTTGCGCGTCCGGGACGTCGAGCTCCAGCAGGACGCGCTCACCGTGACCGTCGACGAGTCGCCGGCTTCGGTGCGCGAGAAGCTCGACAAGTCGCGTCGCCACTTCGCGCTCGTGCTGGACGCCCGCCGTCGTCCGACGCGGTGGGTGCACGCGCGCGAACTCACGTCGGCGTCCTCGCTGGCCAACCTCGGCAAGCCGCTGCGCGACGTCGTCAGCCTGCAGTCGACGCTGCAGGACGCGCTCGAAGCGATGCTCGCCGAGGGCGGTTCGGTGCCGGTCACCGGCGCGCGCGGCGAGTACGCGGGCACCATCCAGCTGGACACCGTGATCGCGACCATCCAGCAGCTGCGCGACGAGCACACGAACGGTGAAGAGGTGTCCGCATGACGACGGCCGCCGTCGACACCGGCTTCAGCACCGAATCCGGCTCGAAACGCGCGGAACGCGTCCGGCTGTTCGCCCAGCCGGTCGTGGTGCTGGTGATCGTCGCGGTGACGCTGGTCGCCGTGTTCTCCAGCGGCCTGAACGCGACGGAGAAGGAGACGCTCAACGCGCCGACCTTGTTCACGGCGTTGTGGGACCACCTGCTGATGACGCTCGTGGTGACCGCGATCGTCGTGCTGGTCGCGGTGCCGCTCGGGATCATCGTGACGCGGCCGTGGGCGCGCTTCCTGGCGCCGATCTTCCTGGCCGTCGCGAACATCGGCCAGGCCGCGCCCGCGCTGGGCGTGCTGGTGCTGTGGTTCATCATCACCGGCGCGACCGGCGGGATCTGGGTGGCCGCGCTGCCGCTGGCGTTCTACTCGCTGCTGCCGGTGCTGCGGAACACGATGGTCGGCATCCAGCAGGTCGACCCGGCGCTGATCGACGCCGGCCGCGGCATCGGGATGTCGGCGGGCGCGGTGCTCTGGCGCGTCGAACTGCCGCTGGCCGTCCCACTGATCCTGGCCGGCCTGCGCACGTCGCTGGTGCTGGCGGTCGGCACGGCGACGTTCGGCATGTTCGTCAACGCCGGCGGCTTCGGTCTGCTCATCGACACCGGCTACAAGCTGAACCTGACCCCGGTGCTGGTGACCGGCTCGGTGCTGGCCGTCGCGCTGGCGCTGCTGGTCGACTGGCTGGGCGCGGTCGCCGAACAGTTCTTCGGACCGAAGGGGCTGCGATGAAACTCCGTCGTGTGGCAGTCGTGGCGCTGCTGGGGGTGACGTTGTCGTCCTGCGGGCTGACGGTCAACCAGGCGGTGCCGTACGACATCAAGCCGGGCTCGATCCAGCCGATCCCGTCCCTGCAGGGGGTGAAGGTGACGGTGGGGTCGAAGGACTTCACCGAGAACATCATCCTGGCGTACATGGCCGAGATGGCGTTGACGGCCGCGGGCGCGGACGTCGTGGACCTGTCCGACATCAAGGGGTCGAACTCGTCGCGGCAGGCGCTGCTGTCCGGCCAGACGGACGTCACGTGGGAGTACACGGGCACGGGCTGGATCAACTACCAGGGCAACGAGCTCCCGGTCCCGGGCGGCGAGAAGGCCCAGTACGAGGCGACGGCCAAGGCGGACGAGGAGAAGTTCGGCGTCACGTGGCTGAACTACTCGCCCCTGAACGACCAGTACGCCTTCGCGGTGACGGAGGCGTACGGCGCGCAGAACAACCTGAAAACGACGTCGGACTTGGCGGCGTTCATCAAGCAGAAGCCGGACCAGGCGGTGTTCTGCCTGGAGACGGAGTTCACCAGCCGCCAGGACGGCTTCCCGGCGGCGATCAAGGCCTACGGTTTCCAGAACCCGACGGTGAAGAACTTCGGCATCGGCACGATCTATTCGGCGGTGGCGAGCGGAACCTGCCCGGTCGGCGAGGTCTTCACCACGGACGGCCGCATCTCGGGGCTGAACCTGAGGGTGCTGGAGGACGACAAGAAAGCGTTCCCCCAGTACAACGCGGTGGCCACGCTGCGCACGGAGTGGCTGAAGCAGCACCCGGAGGTCCGCGGGCCCCTGGAGAACGTGAGCGCGGCGATCGACAATGAGCAGATGATCGAGCTGTGCAAGCAGGTCGACGTCGACGGCCAGGACGCGGGCAAGGTCGCCCACGACTGGATGGTCAAGAAGGGCTTCATCAAGTAGCCCGCGGGGGCGCCCCGTTCTCGGCTCTACCGGCCGGCACCGACAGTTTCGCGGTGCCGGCCGGCCTTGACCCGGTCCTACCGTCCGCGTTTTTGGCTTCGGATCGGGGTGGCGGGGGAGGGCTGGGTGGGGTGCCCGTCGTGCCTACGGCGTTCTGTCACACCGGTGAGGCACTTGGGCGTAGGGCGTTGCCGGAACCCCGCCAGGAACAGGGCGGGGCTGCCGGTCAGAG
>Ga0207678_10001496_pt1 | contig 21424 bp, 15 predicted proteins | sample KBSC63metaG_FD_184319 | JGI IMG/M metagenome (GOLD analysis project Ga0207678, IMG submission 184319) | Corn rhizosphere microbial communities from Kellogg Biological Station, Michigan, USA - KBS C6-3 metaG (SPAdes) (version 2) | ecosystem: Host-associated > Plants > Roots > Rhizosphere > Soil ... | reverse complement strand
GGCGGAGAAGGGCTCCCACGAAGGGACGACGAAAAGGTCGCCCCGGCTGACCGACCACGTCCGGTTGCCGACTGTCACGGTGCCGGAGCCGTCGAAGATCTGGAAGACCGACGAGCCGGTCTCGCGTACCGGTGCCGTCTCCGCGCCGCGCGCGATGCGGTGGAACTCCGCACGGATCGTCGGCAGCACGTCCGCGCCGTTGTGCGGGTTCGAGAAGCGGACTGCCGCGTGGCCGTGCTCGACGGTGCCGCCGTATCCATCCCTCTCGAGCGCCAGCTGGTCGCCGAGGGCGCGGTTGGTGTGCTCCCACTTGTAGGACAGCAGGGGGGTGCCGGGGGCGACGTCGCCGGTCGACACCGGTCGGAGGCCGGGGTGGCCCCAGAGCCGCTCGGACCGGGAACGCTCGGGCGTGACCCGCTCGCCGTCGCTGATCTCGTCGCGACCGAACTCGAAGAACTGCGCCTCGGTCCGGTACTGGAACGGGATGTCGAGCCCGTCGATCCAGGCCATGGGCTCGGCCGAGGCGTTGTGGTGGGCGTGCCAGTTCCAGCCGGCCTGGGGCAGGAAGTCCCCGCGTCGCATCGCCACCGGGTCGCCGTTGACGACGGTCCAGACACCGGCGCCCTCGATGACGAACCGGAACGCGTTCTGGGTGTGCCGGTGTTCCGGCGCGACCTCGCCGGGCCGCAGGTACTGGATCGCGGCCCACAACGTCGGTGTGGCGAACGGAGCACCGCCCAGGCCGGGGTTGGCAAGCGCGATTGCCCGGCGCTCGCCGCCGCGGCCGACCGGCACGAGGTCGCCGGCCCGTTCGGCGAGCGGCAGCAGGGACTTCCACCGCCAGACGTGCGGCACTGCCTTGGAGGCGGGCCGCTCCGGCATCAGGTCGCCGATCTCCGTCCACAGTGGAACCAGCAGGTCCGCCTCGAACGCCCGGTACAGCTGCTCCAGCTCGGGGGTCCGGGGTGGCTGGTCCGCGGCGTCGGTCGCGGTGATCTTCACCGGTGATGGCCTGGTCGTCATGAGGGGCTCCATAAAGGTCGGGCTAGTCGGTGTCCTCGACGAGGCGCCGGGCGAGTTCCAGGTCGGTGATCAGGACGTTGACCCAGCCACCGCGCAACGCACCCCGGATCGCGGAGAACTTGCGGTGGCCACCGGCGACTCCGATGCGCCGTGGAATCTTCGCCAACTCGGCGAGGGCTATTCCGATGAGGCGCTGGTCGAGTGTCGACTTCACGGGCTTGCCGTCGGCGTCGAAGAAGCGGAAGCACACGTCGCCGACCGCGCCGAGGTCGCGCAGTTCACGCTGGTCGGTTTCGGCGATGGCGTTTCCGCTTCGTCGCAGCAGCGGGGACGGTTCGAGGCTGCCGATCCCGATCAGCGCGTCGGTGAGTTTCGGCCACAGTTCGGTCACCTCCACCACCGAGGGGTCCTTGGTCAACGCGCGGCGGGTGGCGGGTGTGCTCACCAGACCGGGCGTCGGCAGGAAGACGGGGTCCGCACCGGTGAGGTCGGCGAGGCGGCCGGTGAGGTGGGTGGCCAACCGCTGGACGGCGGGATCGCCGAGTCCACCGACGACCTGCACGATGCGGTCGACCACGCGGGTGCTCTTGGGCCGCATGACGTCGACGCCGGCGATGAGTGTCTCGCTCCAACTCGACACGCCGACGAGGTGCCCCCCGGTCAGCGTGACGTCGAGGTACTCGGCGAGCGCGCTGCCGAGGGCGGGCAGCACGTTGTCTTCGGCGCCGCCGGCGTCGACGACCACGGCGTCGCGCAACCCGTAGCGCTCTTCCAGTTTCTCCTCGACGTCGGTGTGCACGCCGGCCGGCATCGTGACGATGGTGCGCACGATGCCGAGCTCCGTCGCCTGGCGGAGCAGTCGCGACACGCGCGGCTGGGAGATGCTCAGCTGGGTGGCGATCTGGGGCTGCCGGATGCCGCGCTCGTAGTACATTCGGGCGACCTTGCCGAGCAGGCGCAACTCATCCGGCGTGGGCATCGGATGTCGGGCCATCCGCCGGTTCGGCTGCGGGTTGGTCATCTGGCGGTACTCCCTCTTGCGGGGCCGTGGCCGGGTTTGCACTTCCGCGGCCACATTAGTCCGCCATGATTTTCTATTCATGGGCGCCACGTGTGCGTGCGGCGGGCATCCGGGCACGGTCGACCGCCGCGCGCCAACTCGAGCGCAGACCGCGGCGGGCCTCGTCCGGCAGGTTGGGCCGGAACACGTCGCGCGGGCGGGGCAGCGCGTCCAGGTCGGCTCGGCTCCACAGCCCGATGACATGACCCGCCAGGTGGGCGGCGCCCAGCGCGGAGAGCGACTCCAGGCCGGAGCGGTGGACCTCGCGTCCGCTGATGTCGGCTTGCAGGTGCATGAGCGTGGGATTGGCGGACGGCCCGCCGTCGGCGAGCAGGGTGCTGATCGGGCCCAGTGTCCGGTCGGCGGCTTCGACCACGTCGTCGACCTGGAACGCGATCGACTCGAGCGCGGCGCGGGCCAACTGGGGTAGGCCGCTGCCCATCGTGAGGCCACTGATCAGTCCGGCGGCCTCGGCATCCCACCAGGGTGCGCCGAGGCCGTTGAAGGCCGGCACGATGTGCACGCCGTCGCTGCTGGCGCCGGCGGCGAGGGCGGCGAGTTCCGCCGGCGTGCGCCCGACGCAGCGGCCCAGCCAGCCGAGCGTCGCGCCGCTGGCCCGGATGTTGCCTTCCACGGCGTAGGACGGCTCGCCGTCGTCCCAGGCGACGGTCAGGCACAGCGCGTCGCCGACCTTGGTGTCCGCCGGGCACACACCCATCACCGACGATCCGGTGCCGTAGGTGGCCTTGACCCGACCCGGCAGCCAGCCGGCGTGTGCGAACAGGGCGGCGTGGGAGTCGGCGAGCACGGCGGTCACCGGGGTGCCGTCCGGAACGGAAGCAAGCCCCGTGGCGGCGGGGAACGGGCCGATCGAGGACACGACCCGCGGCAGGGCGGCCGCCGGGATGTCGAAAAGGTCGAGCAGTACGCCGTCCCACTGCCTGGTGTGCAGGTTGAGCAGTTGGGTCCGGGAGGCGTTGCCCACTTCGACGACCGGTTCCCCGCCGAGCCGGCTCAGCAGCCAGGCGTCGACGGTGCCGAGACACAACTCACCTGCGCGGGCCCGGTGCCGGTGCGGATCGGCGTCGTCGAGCAGCCAGCGGGCTCGGGTGGCGGAGAACATCGGGTCCAGCGGCAGGCCCGTGCGTTCGCGCACCGTCGGTCCGTGGCCGGCGTCGAGCAGGGCGGCGCAGGCGGCGGCGGTCCGCTGGTCCTGCCAGCCGATCAGCGGGCTCAGCGGTTCGCCGGTGCGCCGGTCCCACAGCAGCAGGGACTCGCGCTGGTTTGTCAGCGCGACCGCGCTGACGCGGGCCGCGGGGGCCGCGTGCAGGCAGGCGGCGACGGCTGTCTGCACGCCGTGCCAGATTTCCAGTGGTGCCTGTTCGACCCACCCGGGGTGCGGGAAGGTCGATGCCACCTGCGTGGTGGCGGTGGCCACGACGCTGCCGTCCTCGGACACCAGCAGCGCCTTGGTGGCGCTTGAGCCCTGGTCGACAGCGAGGATCAGATCACTGGGTGCCATTGCCGGCCAGTTCCCGCGCCGCAGCGGCAATGCCGTGGGCGGTGAGCCCGTAGTGCTCCAGGAGGAAGGACGCGCTGCCGGTGGGTGCGAAGGTGCGCGGCACGCCGAGGATCCGCATCGGGCCCGGGTGGGTCTGTGCGAGCAGGGTGGCGACGGCGGCACCGAGTCCTCCGGTCACCGTCGCCTCCTCGGCGGTGACGATGCCGCGGGTCTGCCGGGCGGCGGCAAGCACCGCCGTGTGGTCCAGCGGCTCGACGAACGGCATGTTGATCACCCTGGCCCGGATGCCGTCCGCGGCGAGTTGTTCGGCGGCGTCCAGGGCCCGGGAGACCAGTGTTCCCGCGGTGACGATCGTGATGTCGTCGCCGTCGGTCAGTTGGACGCCGCGGCCGAACTCGAAGGCGGTGCCGGGTGCCGTGACCGCGGGTACCGGGAACCGCGGGATGCGCAGGTAGCTGGGTCCGGTGTGGTAGGCGGCCCAACGGACGGCGGCCCGGGTCTGCGCCGGATCCGCGGGCACGACGACGGGCAGGTCGGCGACGGCCCGCAGCCACGACAGGTCCTCGATGGAGTGATGGGTCGGGCCGAGCTCTCCGTACGCCAGGCCCGGGCTCTGTCCACAGAGGACGACCTTGACCTGGCTGTAGGCGAGGTCGGCCTTGATCTGTTCCAGTGCCCGGCCGGTCAGGAACGGGGCGGCCGCGCTGACGAACGGGATCAGGCCGCCGTTGGCCAGGCCGGCACCGACGCCGACCAGGTCCTGCTCGGCGATGCCGACGTTGATCAGCCGGTCCGGGAACTCCTTGCGGAATCCGACGAGGTTGCTCGATCCGACCGAGTCGTTGCACACCGCGACGATGCGCTCGTCTTCGCGGGCCAGCGCGAGCAGTTCCTCGGCGAAGGAGACGCGGCAGTCGTAGGTCACGGCGGGTGCGGCGGTCTGGGTCACCGGGTCAGCTCCTCGCGGGCGGTTTCGACCTGCTCCTGGCTCGGCACCTTGTGGTGCCACTCCACCCGATCCTCCATGAAGGACACTCCCTTGCCCTTGGTCGTGCGGGCGATCACGCAGACGGGCCGGTCACCGCGGTCGGACCGCAGCGCGTCCAGTAGTGCCGCGTGGTCGTGGCCGTCGACCTCACGCACCTCCCAGCCGAAGCTGACCCACTTGTCCGCGAGCGGCTCCAACTGCTTGGTGTCCTCGGTCGTCGCCCCCTGCTGCAGGCCGTTGCGGTCGACCACCGCGGTCAGCGAACTCAACCCGTAATGGCTCGCGGTCATCGCCGCCTCCCAGTTGCTTCCCTCCTGGAGTTCACCGTCGCCGAGCACCACGAACGTGCGGCTGCTCGAACCCTGCAACTTCGCGGCCAGGGCGCACCCGACGGCCACCGGAAAGCCGTGCCCGAGCGGGCCGGTGTTGGTCTCCACGCCCGGTACCTTGACCCGGTTGGGGTGCCCGTTGAGCGGAGACAGCGGCTGGGCGAAGGAGTCCAGGGCCGACGCCGGGAAGAACCCGCACGATGCCAGCGTGGTGTACAGGGCGCCGGCGCAATGGCCCTTGCTCAGGATGAACCTGTCCCGGTGCGGTGCGTCCGGGTGCCGCGGGTCGACCGACAGCACCGCCCAGTACAGCGTGACGAGGATGTCGACGACCGAGAAGTCACCACCGATGTGACCGAGCTTGGCGCGGTACACCATCTCCAGGTCGGCCAGGCGGATGCTGGCCGACAGTGCCCGCAGGGTCGGTGCGGCGTCCGTTGCCACGCCCTGCCGAAGGCGTTCGCGTTCGGCGACGTACTCCTCGGCGCGGTCGAGGTCCGCTGTGAGCATGGGGTTGGTCTCCTATATCCGTGCGTCCGAGTGTTCAGGCGCTGTACAACGCGGCCTGTGCGATCTTGAGGGCGCCCATGGCGTCGTGGCGGGCCTGGGCCTGCCGCAGACCCTCGACGTCGAGGGCGTCGAGGGCCCGTTCGACCTTCTTGAGGAAGCCGATCGCCAGGTTCGCCGCCTCGATGCTGTCCTCGCGGAAGGGGAACTGGTCGAGCTGCCAGACGCCCTGCCAGTCGTTGCGCCGCAGGGTGTAGAAGAACTCGAACAGTTCGATCGGGTGGACGGTTCCGGCGACCATGTCGTCGTCCCAGCCGCGCAGGTTGTCGTTGACGTCCATGCCGAACAGGCGGCCGTGGTCGATGGCCAGCTGCGCCGAGTCCGCCGGTGACTCGCCGCCGAACAGGGCATGTCCGAAGTCCAGCAGGATGCCGACGTTGGGCAGCCCGATCTTCTCGATGCCGAGCAGGGTGCGGGCCACCGAGTCGAACGACATGTGCACGCGGGGCTCGCGCGGCTTGTACTCGATGACGAACTTCAGGTCCGGGTTTTCGCCGGCGAGCTGGCCGACGCCGTCCAGCGACGCCTTCCACAGGGTGCCGTGGTCGACCTGGAAGGGGTAGTCCCAGCCGTCCTGCCCCGGCCACAGCTTGACGTAGTCGGCACCGAAGTAGCGGACGACGTCGGCCGCCCGGGTGATCAGGTCGTGCGCCTCCCGCCGGACGCCCGGGTCGGGGTTGGTGAAGGCACCCTTGGCGAACGTGCGGGTGTAGATCTCCGGTGTGATGCCGATGACGTCGAGTCCGTGCTCGTCGAGCGCCGCCTTGATCTGCTCGTCGGTGAACTGACCGCCGAAGTAGGGCCAGTTCAGGTCGACCACCGACAGGTCGTCCACCTGGCCGGCCAGTTTGATCGCGTCGAGGATGGTGCGGGGCGCACCGTAGCCATCGGTCGCGTAGCGGTCCACGTAGGTGGCGAAGTGCCAGATTCCGGCCCCGTAGCGCTGCTTCCCGCTCATCTCCACTCCGGTCTGAATAGAAATTCGCATCTGATTATCAATGCATCAATACTACGGGTCGTATCCATCGAGGGCAACGGGTTCGGACGTCAGCTCTCGATGCCCTCGTAACGGAACTCGGCGAAGCTCACCTCGCCACTCACGGCGTACAGCCCGAGGACGCGCCCGGTGAACGACGCCGCGGTCTCCTGCGACAGATAGCGCCCGTCCAGCCGCGCCAGCTCACGCCTGCCGGCGCCGGCGCCCGAAACGCCGAGCACCACGATGTCCGACGTCAGGACGTCGAGCATGCGGGAGCCGCTGGGCGGCACGCAGCCGAGGTGCAGGGTCACCGTCTCCGCGGGAGCCGCACACGTCCACTCCTGCCGGAGGCCGGCCACCACACCACGGGCGACGACGGTTCCGCCAGCCACTTCGACCTCGTAGTGGTGCAGTTCGTCGAAGCGCACCGCCAATCCCCCGATTCCCGCACCGGCAGTGACGGTGACCGACGCCTCGAACCGCCGGTGACGTTGCCGGCGACCGACGAACACCGGCTGTGGATCGTCCATTGTGGAGCCGTCGCCGGTGAGGACCAGCCGCCCGGCCGAAGGGATGTGGGCAAGGTCGGACGGGAAGCGCCGGACGCCGATCCACTCGGGTGACAATGCCGGGCCGGCGAAGTCGTCGGTGAACCCGAAGCCGTCATCGCGCGGCGCGAGCTCGACCGGGTCGATCGCCAGCCAGCCCGCCTCCCACCGGGCGGCGGTGATGAACGTTTCCCGGCCCAGCGCCGAGAACGCCTGGGTCGCTCCGGCTGGCCGCATGCCCAGCATGACGACCGCCCAGCTGCCGTCGGGCGCCTGGACCAGGTCGCCGTGGCCGGTGTTCTGGACGACGCGCGACGTGCTGCGCGCCGACACCACGGGGTTGCCCGGACCGCCCTCGAACGGGCCGTCCGGGGCGGTGCCGCGGGCGACGCTGATGCCGTGGCCGCGCTCGGTGCCGCCCTCGGCGATCATCAGATACCAGTGGCCGTCATGCCGGTACAGGTGCGGGGCCTCCGGAAACTTCAACCCCGTGCCCGACCACAGTTGCCTCGGCGCGGACAGCGGTTTGCCGGTGTCCAGGTCCACGGTGACCTGCCGGATGCCGCCGTGCCCGCCGAACCGTTCTCCGGACGTCGTGTCCAGGCCGGAGTAGGTGATGTGGGCGGTGCCGTCGTCATCCCACGCGAGGTCCGGATCGATGCCGTGAACTCCGTCCACCACGATGCCGTCGCTCCACGGTCCCCGCGGCGAATCGGCCGTGAAGACGAGCATCCCGCGGCCCATCGCGTCGGTGACCACGACGAAGAACGTGCCGTCACGGTGCCGGATGGTCGGCGCCCACGCACCCCCGTTGGTGGGAACGTCGGAGGCGAGCTGCCCCGGCCGCTCCACCACGTGCCCGATCAGCTCCCAGCTGACCAGATCGGTGCTGTGGAACACCGGGATCCCCGGCAGGTACTCGAACGTCGACGTGGCCAGGTAGTAGTCGGCTTCGACCTTCACCACGCTGGGATCCGGATGGAAGCCGGGGATCAACGGATTCGGATACGTCATGCGGCGACATCCGCGGCGGCCTGTGCGTCCAGCAGTTGCCGGCGTTGCTCGCGCCGCTCCCGTTGCCGGTCCGGGTCGGGAACCGGGGCGGCGAACAGCAGCCGCTGGGTGTACGGATGCTGTGGCCGGGAGGTGACCTGGTCGCCCTCGCCCCATTCCACGATCTCGCCGCGGTACATGACGGCGACGCGGTGGCTCAGGTGGCGGACCACCGTCAGGTCGTGCGACACGAACAGGTACGCCACCCCGGTGCGGTTCTGGATCTCCATGAACAGATCCATGACGCGGGCCTGGGTCGACAGGTCGAGCGCGGACACCGGTTCGTCGCAGACGATGAGCTCCGGCTCGAGCGCGAGGGCGCGCGCGATGGCGATGCGTTGCCGCTGCCCGCCGGAGAACTCGCGTGGCAGCCGGCCGGCGGCGTCGGACGGCAGGTGTACCTGGTCCAGCAGCGCGTGCACCCGTTGCGATGCCTCCTTCGACGCGACGCCCTGTGCCGTCAACGGCTCGGCGAGGATGCGTTCGATCGTCAAGGACGGGTTGAGCGAGGTGTACGGATCCTGGAACACGACCTGGATCTCGTTGGCGAGCCCGCGGCGTTGACCGCGGTTGAGGTGGGCGATGTCGCGTCCCTTGTAGAGGATCTGGCCACCGGTCACCGGAGCCAGCCCCAGAACGGCCCGACCGAGGGTCGTCTTTCCGGAACCGGACTCGCCGACCAGGCCGACCGTCTCACCGGGACGGATGTCGATGGACACGCCCTTGAGCGCCTTGAACGGTGGCTTACGGAAGCCCTTGGACGGATATTCGACGACGACGTCGCGGATGTCGAGGAGGTCGGTCATGACGACGATCCAATCTGCGAACGGGGACCGACCGGCTTCGCCTGCGCCGGAACGGACGCCGTGACCAGCGGGCCGCGGGCGTGCTCCTCCTCGAGGATGTCGGCCAGCAGCGAGCGGGTGTATTCGTGCTCGGCGCCGTAGAAGATCGAACGCACCGGGCCGCTCTCCACCACCCGACCGTTGCGCATCACCGACACCCGGTCACACACGTCGGCCACCACGCCGAAGTTGTGGGTCACCAGGATCACGGCCATGTGGAACTCGTCCTCCAGCGCGCGGAGCAGTTCGAGCACCTCGGCCTGCACGGTCACGTCCAGGGCGGTGGTGGGCTCGTCGGCGATCAGCAGGTCCGGCTCGCACGACACCGCGCCGGCGATGAGGACCCGCTGCGCCATGCCGCCGGAAACCTGGTGCGGGTAGGCCGCGAACGTCCGCTCCGGGTTGGGGATGCCGACCTTGGCGAGCAGGTCGAGCGCCCGCCGGGTGGCGTCCTGCTTGGAGATCTTCAGGTTGACCCGCATCGGCTCGACGAGTTGGGACCCGATGGTGAACGCCGGGTCCAGGTTCGACATCGGCTCCTGCGGGATGTAGGCGATCTTCCGACCGCGCAGCTTGGTCAGTTCCTTCTCCGGTGCGTTGGCGATCTCCTGACCCTCGAAGGTGATGGCCCCGCCGGTGATGTGGCCGCCATCGGGGAGCAGCCCCATGATGGCGAAGGCGGTCTGGGTCTTTCCGGATCCGGATTCGCCGATCAGCCCGTGCACCTCGCCGCGCTGCACCGTCAGGGACACGTCGTGGACGACGTTCCTGACGGTCTTGTCCGGCTGGTCGTAGCCGATCGACAGGTCGCGCACCTCGAGCAGCGTCTCGCCGGCCAACTGGCGGGTGTGCTCGTCGTCGGTGTGGGTGACGATCGCGACCTTCTTCGGGTCGGCCGGGCGCTCCGCTGCGGGCTTGCCCCGCCGACGCCGACGCTGTCCGCCGCTGCGCTCCAGCAGGTCGCGCATCGTGTTGGCGAGCATGATCAGCGCGACGCAGACCAGCGCGATCACCAGCGACGGCCACAGCACCAGGCGCGCGTCGGTGTACATGTTGGGGAAGCCGTCGTTGAGCATCGTTCCCCAGGTCGGGATCGACATGTCGCCGAGACCGAGGAACTCCAGACCGGACTGGATCGCGATCGCGATGCCGAGGATCATCGCGGACTGGATGATGACCGGGGCGCGGACCACGGTCAGGATGTGCCGGACGATGATCCGCACGTCGGACAGTCCGGACACCCGGGCCGCATCGACGTAGAGTTCGTTGCGCACGGCGGTGACGGAGGCGTAGACCAGCCGGAAGAACGCCGGCGAGATGAGCACCCCGAAGATCGCCATCGCCGTCCACATCGACGGTCCGAGGACCGACCGGGCGGCCAGCAGCAGCACGATTGCTGGCATCGCCATGATCAGCCCGGCCACCCAGGACGACACGCTGTCGAACCAGCCGTGGTAGTAGCCGGCGATCAGTCCGGTGATCACGCCGACCACGGCGGCGATCACCAGCGTGAGCAGGGCGCCGGCCAGGCTGAACCGGCCCGCGAACAGCAGCCGGGACAGCACGTCGCGGCCGGAGCCGTCGAATCCGAGCGGATGGCCGGGGGCGGGCGGGCCGAGCACGTCGCCGATCGAGGAGTAGTTCGGGTCGGCCGGCGCGAGCAGCGGCGCGAAGATCGCGCTCAGCGCGATCAGGGCGAGCACGACGAGGCTGAACAGCCCGGTCGGGGATTTCACCAGCCGCTTGAACAACGACGCCGTCCGCTGCGGCTGGTGGGTCGCCGCTTGGACCAGGTGCGCGTCTTGGACGTGGACCGGATCGACCAGCGGATTGGGCTCGGTCATGACAGACGCACCTTCGGGTTGAGCCAGCCTTGCAGCAGGTCGATGATGAGGTTGACGACGACGACGATCGTGGCGATCGCGACCACCAGCCCCATCACCATCGGGACGTCGCCCTGGCTCGTCGCGCCGACCGCGATGTCGCCGAGGCCGGGAATGGCGAACACCCGCTCGACGATCACGGCGCCGCCGAGCAGGCCGACGAACTGGACGCCCAGCACGGCGAGCGCCGGACTGCCCGCGTTGCGCAGCGCGTGCTTGAACACGACCCGGTTGAACGGGAGGCCGCGGCTGCGCAGCGTGCGCACGTAGTCGCGGCGAAGCACGTCGGTCACGGATCCGCGGACCTGGTTGGCGACGCTCGCGATACCGCCGATCGCCAGCGCCACCACCGGCAACGTCACGGTCTTCAGCCAGCCCGTCGGGTCGTCGGTGAAACTGATGTAGCCGGTCGGGTCGAACCACTGCAGGTTGATGGCGAACACGAGCACCAGCCCGACAGCGATGAGGAATCCGGGGATCGCGAAGCCCAGAATCGTCACCGCCTGGACCACCTTGTCGACCCAGCCGTGTCGGACCGCCGCCCACACGCCGAGCACCGTGGCGATCAGCGCGGTCACCACGATCGCGCCGATGACAAGCGACAGGGTCACCGCCACCCGCGACGTGATTCCGGAGGTGACCTCCTCACCGGTGAACCACGAACTGCCCAGGTCGCCGTGCAAAGCATTGCCCAACCAGTCGAAATACTGCGTCAGCAACGGCCGGTTCAGCCCGAGCTGCTCCTTCTTGAGTGCGACGTCCTCCTGGGTGGCCTGCTGCCCGAGGATGTTGCGGGCGATGTCGCCACTGCCGACATACAGCAGGATGAACGTCACCGACGAGATCACGAACAGCAGGACGATGCCCGCCCCGATCCGCCGCAGAACAAACATCAACATTGACATACTCCTCGCCGGGCCTGGGCCGGGCGGGGGCCGGCGTTGCGACCGGCCCCCGCGCCGCCGCTCAGCCCTTCGGCTTGAAATTCCAGAGGTACGGGTAGGCGTTGCCGGGTTGCGCCTTGACCTCGGTCTTGGGATCGGTCGCGTAGTTGGACTTCACCCGGTACCACGGGGCGAACCAGGCCTGGTCGACGACGTAGGTGTTGAGCTCCTTGACGGCCGCCGTCGCGGCGCTCTCGTCGGTCGCCTTCAGGTACCTGTCGATCAGGTCGTTCACCTTCGGGTCGCTGTACTTGAACGGGTTGAACGTCGCCGCCGGGGACAGCTCGAAGTTGATGATCTGCCAGTCGGTCGGGTCCATCTGCAGGGCCAGCCAGCTCGCCGGGTACTTCGGTGCGAGGATGTCCGGGATGAAGTTCGTCCCCGCGTCGGTGAGCTGCACGGTGATGCCGACGTCCTTGAGCGACTGGGTGATCAGCGGGTACAGCGCCGTTCCCGCGCGTGTGGTGCTGGGCATCGCGAGGGTGAACCCGTTCGCGTATCCGGCCTCGGCCAGCAGCGACTTGGCCTTGGCCAGGTCGTGCGGGTACTTGGAGTCCAGCCCGGAGTCGTAGGCCGGCGAGGTCGGCGGGAAGATCTGCGAGGTCACCGTGCCGTAGCCCTTGCCGTACGCCTGGAGCAGCGCGGCCTTGTCGAAGGCGTAGTTGATGGCCTGGCGGACCCGTACGTCCTTCAGCGCCGGGTTCAGCTTCCCGTCGCGGTCGAGCAGCAGCAGACCGGTCCAGTCCGTCTCCTGTTCGACCAGGCTGTACCCGGAACTCTTGATCTGGTCGTTGAAGTCGTTGTTGATCAGTTTGGCGCCGTTGATCTGCTTGCCCTTGACCGCGTTCAGCATGGCGGTCGGGTCGTTGTAGACCTTCAGCACGAGCTTGTCGTAGTGCTGGCTGTCCTTGTCCCAGTAGTTCGGGTTCTTGTTGAAGGTGTACGAGCTACCGATGACCGTGTTGCCGGTATCCATCATGTACGGCCCGGACCCGACCGGGTTGGTCTTGGCGTCGGGCTTGTTGAACGCCGACGGCGCACCCATCATGCCGGCGTTCTGCGTGAGGTAGTTCAGGAAGCCCGGGTCGACCTGCTTGAGCGTGATCGAAAGGTGGGTCGGGTCGACCGCCTTCGCGTCGGCCATGTTCACCAGGAACGACTTGTTCGGCGAGTTCCCCACCTGGAACCGCTTGAGATTCTGCACCGCCGCATCGGCGTTGAACGCCGTCCCGTCGGTGAACTTGACATCATCGCGCAGCGTCAGGTCGAGCTGCGTCTTGGTGTCGTTGTACTTCCACTCCGTGGCAAGCGACGGGACGACCTTGCCGTCGGTGTCGGCCTTGAGCAGCGTGTCGTACACGGCCTGGCCGTACGGTGACTCGTTGGCGAAGTTCATGTCCGCCGCGACGAACGTCGTCGCCGGCACGATCAGGCCGAGGGTCAGCGTCTTCGAGCCCCCGCTCGAGCTGCCGCCGGATGACGAGCCGCCGCATCCGGCCGCAGCGAGGGCAAGCGCGACGGTGGCCGCGATCCCCGCGAGAGGTAGTCTTCGGAACATCGTTTTCCTTCCAGGCATTGCGACGGATGCGCTACGAGTCGGCGGATTCACCGGCGCGCCGGTGAATCGATCTAATTCGATGTCTGTCGATGGCTGACGGGAGCACCGAACAGTGGCGGCGATGGCGGCCGGATGGTCGCCCGACCGCCGATGGGTGCGCACTGCCACCGCCTGAGGCGTGACAGCCGCTGTTGCAGGAGCACCGGGAACCGGCACCCCGCACGGAAGACGTGTTCCGCACGCGGCACGGTCGGGATGAGTCGGCCCGCCGTCCACGTTGATCGGCGGGACCGGAGGCCCGTCGCCCCTGGCTCCTTGTGAACCGCCCGCCTCCGAGCGTCTCGGACGGGGTCCAGGCCCGAGAGTTGTTATATATTCAGAGGCGATTGGATAATCAGTGGGTTAAAGATAGGTTTCGTTGTCCGCACTGTCAAGTGACAGACAGTCAAGTTCGAGGAGTGAACGTGGAACGTCGATCCTTCAACGACGGATGGCTGGCCGGGCACAAGGCGGGGCCGTTCGACAACTCCGCCGGCGCGCTCCCGCCCGCCAGGGCGGTGACCCTGCCGTACGACATCGTCCGCGACCTCCCCCGATCCGCGGACAGCGCGCAGGGATCCCACAACGGCTACTTCCCGGGCGGCCACTTCGAGTACGCCAAGACCTTCGACGTGCCGGACGAGTACCGGGACAAGGTCGTCACGATCGAGTTCGAGGGCGTCTACCGCGACGCGATGGTGTTCATCAACGGCGAGTTCGCCGGGCAACGCCCGAACGGCTACGCCGGCTTCACCGTCGCGGCCGACCCGTACCTGACCTACGGCCAGCCCAACTCCATCACCGTGGAGGCGCGGTCCCACCGGGACACCCGCTGGTACACCGGTGCCGGAATCTACCGCGACGTGCACCTCATCGTGGCCGACCCGGTGCACGTGACCCTCGACGGCGTGCGGGTCACCACGGCGGACATCGACGCCGACCGGGCGGTCGTCGCCGTCGCCACCACGGTCCAGAACGAGACCCGGCACACCCGCACGGTGCGCGTCGACACCCGCGTCCTTGATCCGCACGGCGCGGTCGTCGCGAGCGGTTCGGCGCCCGTCACGCTGCTACCCGGCGCCGTCGCGGTCAGCCGGGTACGGCTCGCGGTAACGTCTCCGTCGCTGTGGAGCCCGGACGCACCGGCCCGCTACGAGGTCGACACCGCGGTGGTCGACGGCGCCGAGGTCCTCGACCGGGAAACCAGCCGGTTCGGGATCCGGCGGCTGCAACTCGACCCGGTCCACGGCTTGCGCATCAACGGCCGGCCGGTGAACCTGCGCGGCGCGTGCATCCACCACGACAACGGCCCGCTGGGCGCCGCCACCATCGCCCGGGCCGAGCACCGCCGCGTCGAGATCCTGAAGGCAGCCGGGTTCAACGCCATCCGCAGCGCGCACAACCCGGTCAGCCGCGCCCTCCTGGACGCCTGCGATCGGGTCGGGATGCTCGTCATGGACGAACTGACCGACGTCTGGACCGAGGCGAAGGCGCCGTTCGACTACACGCTGTCGTTCCCGCAGTGGTGGGAGCGCGACGTCGAGGCCATGGTGGCGAAGGACTTCAACCACCCGAGCGTGATCATGTACTCCATCGGCAACGAGATCTTCGAAACGGGCACGCCGATCGGCTCGACGTGGGGTCGCGCGCTCGCCGAGAAGCTGCGCTCGCTCGACGACACCCGGTTCGTCACCAACGGAATCAACGGCACGCTGGCGGTGATGGACCGGACCGCGTCGACAGGGGAGGTCGGGGAGCACGTCGACGTCAACACGATGATCGCGAACATGGGCGCCATGTTCGGTCGGATCAGCGCCTCCGATCAGGTCACCGAGGCGACCGAGGAATCCGCCGCGGTGCTCGACGTCGTCGGCTTCAACTACGGCGACTCCCGGTACGAACCCGACGCGATCCGGTTCCCGAACCGGGTGATCGTCGGGTCCGAGACCTTCGCCGGGCACGTCGGCGAACTGTGGCGCCTGGTACGCGCCAACCCGCACGTCATCGGCGACTTCACCTGGACCGGCTGGGACTATCTCGGCGAGGCCGGCATCGGCCGGGTCGACTACACCGACGACGAGGACTACGTCGCGACCGGCGTCGAGGCGGGCTATCCCTGGCTGATCGCCTGGTGTGGCGACATCGACATCACCGGCCACCGGCGGCCCATCTCCTACTACCGGGAAATCGTGTACGGGTTGCGGGACACCCCCTACATCGCCGTGCACCGGCCGCAGTTCCACGGCCGGCCCACCGCGCAAACCCCGTGGTCGTGGACCGACTCGGTGTCGAGCTGGAGCTGGGACGTTCCGGTGGGCGCACCCGCGACCGTCGACGTCTACAGCAACGCCGAGGAGGTCGAGCTCGTCCTCAATGGACGGTCGATCGACCGCGTCCGCGTCGGGACCGAAACGGCGTTCCTGGCCCGGTTCGAGACGACCTACGAACCCGGCGAACTCGTCGCCGTCTCCTACCTCGCCGGCCGCGAACAGGCGCGCGCCGTGCTGCGCACGGCCGACGATGCGGTCCGGCTCGTCGCGACGTGCGACCGCGACGCCATCGACGCCGACGACACCGATCTCGCCTACGTCACCGTTGCCCTGCGCGACGACGACGGAACTCTCGCCACCCACCGGGACCGGCCGGTGACCGTCCAGGTCAGCGGTCCGGGTGTGCTGGCCGGCCTCGGGTCGGCCCGGCCGCGCACGCAGGAGCCGTTCGGCGGGTCGCGGTGTACGACCTTCGACGGTCGCGCGCTTGCGATCGTGCGGCCGACCGGACCGGGTGAGATCACCGTCCACGTCGACGCCGACGGCTGCGAACCCGTCACATCGACGATCCTCGCCCGCTGAGCGCCCGGCGGACGGGTCACCGTAGCGCCATCACCGGGACCATCGCATCGAGGAGCGCGCCGACCGGGACGGTGGCGAACCCGACGCGGGTGTCGCTGGCCCCGTAGGGAAGCCACAGCGTCCCGGAGTGGATGAGGCCGCCACAGGAATACAACACGTTGGGGACGTAGCCGTGGCGCTCGGTCCGGTCCGGTTCGAGGAGAGGGTCCAGGAGTTCGGCGATGACCCGTTGCGGGTCGTGCAGGTCCAGTAGCAGTGCGCCGATGGCGTACTGACGCATCGGTCCGACTCCATGGGTGAGGACGAGCCACCCGGCGTCGGTTTCGATGGGCGAACCGCAGTTTCCGACCTGGATGAGCTCCCACCCCCGGTGCGGACGGTGCAGCGGCACCGGCGTTTGCCACCGGTTCTCGCCATCGAGCGTCGTCAGACCCGTCGTTTCGCCGTCGGAACGGCACAACGCGAGATGGCGCCCGCCGACGGGCCGCGGGAACAGCGCGATCCCCTTGTTGCGGACGGCGGGACCGTGCATCGCGGTCACCTGGAACCGGCGGAGGTCGTTGCTGTGCAGTGACCTGCTCGCCACCTGCCGGCCGTCGTATGCGGTGTAGGTGGCGCGGTAGACGGGCTCGCCGTTGTCGCCGGTGAAGCGAACGAACCGGGCGTCTTCCATGCCGTTGCTCTCGGCGGCGGTCGCCGGCCACAGCACCCGTTGGTGCAGGAGCGTGTCGGCAGGGAACTCGGCCGCGTAACTGGTGGCGTTCGTGCGTCGTAGTAGTTCCAGCGTGTCCTCGGCGTTGGCCCGCGAGCGCAGATCGGACGGCAGGTCGCCGACGATCCGCTCGAACGTGGCGTCGTCGAACCGTTCCGGCAGGGAGCCCAGGACGGTGGCGGACACCTCGTTGTCGCAGGCGTTGTCGGCGAGACCGGCCGCGAGAACGTGCCGGCGGTGCTGTGCCGGCACCCGCCGGCCGGCGGTCAACGGCCCGGTCCGCGCGGCCACGTCGAGGCGCGTGCCGGGTCCCAGAACCGCGGTGGCGAACCCGATGGACGACACGTGACCTTCGCCGATCTGGCGCATGCTGATCGCCGCGCGAACCTGGCCCCGGCCCACGTTCGTCTGATCCGGATGCACCACCATGGACGGGTTGCACAGGGCCGCGGCTTCGACCGCGAACTCGTGTGTGAAGTAGGCACCCACGAGGAGGCGGGCGGTGGCCGACAGCCGACCGGCCCGGTCGACCCGGTGGTGCACCAGACCGTAGTGATGCAGCCAGGTGGCTTGCAGGTCACGGTGCCGGCCGCCGAACCGGTCGAGGGTGTCCCGGACGAGGCGACCTGTCTCCTGCTCGTCCAGCGCCGCGATACGGTCGACGAGTCCATGGGCGCGGGTGTGCACCACGGCCGCGTCCTCACCGGGCACGAACAGCTTGGCGATCACCCGGCGGGGATCGGGGATCAGGGTGGTGGCATGCCGGGCCGCCAGCGGCCGGCCGGTCACGCGCGTGAGCCCGCTCCGCTCGGTCACGGCCGCGCGTGCTGCATCGTCGAGATCAGGGCAAGGGTCGACTCGGCGCCCTGATTGAGGTTGGGCCCGTGCAGGGTAAGCCCGTCGTAGCCGCCACCGGTCGTCGGGTCCCACATGGCGGCGCCGATGTCGTTCTCGCCGAGGAACCAACCGATCGCCTGCCGCACGACGGCGTCCCACGCCGGGTCAGCGGTGACGGCCCGCGCGGTGGCACCGGCGTCAGCGAGCGCGGCGACCTCGATCGGTTGCTGGTCGTGTCGCAGTCGTGGTGCACCGCGATGCCAGCCCTTCGCCGGAAGGACGGACAGCCGGCCGCCGACCAGCTGGATGTCGCGCAACCATCCGAGCATCCGCAGCCCGGCACGGAGCACGGCCCGGTCGTCGCCGAAATGACCGGCAAGGATGACGACCTCGGCGAGTGCGGCGTTGGCATAGCTGAGCCGTGGATGCGGCCACCGCCAGGTCGGATCATCGTCGGGTACGCCGACCGCGAGGGCGGCGTCAGCCAGCAGACCCGCCGCGCCATCGTCGTCCGGACGTACCCGCAGCACCTCCGCCGCTCCGAGTCCGGCGAAGGCCATCGCGTGCGGCGCCGACGAGCGGCGGGCGGCGCCGGCGGTGAACGCGCCGAGCGCTTCCTCCCGGATCCATCCGGCGGGACTGCGTGCCACCGCCGTGCCCAGACCCCACAGCGCCCGTCCCCACCAGTCGCCCAGCCCCGGCTTGTCGGTCCACCGACGATCGAAATCGAGCCGGTTGTGGAAGGCGCCGTCGCTGTCCTGCGCGTGGGTCAGGAACGCGAGATAACACTCCGCCAGCCGGATCACCGCCGGCGGCGGGTCCGGTTCGCGGCTCGTGACGACCAGGCCGCGGGCGACGTCGTCGGTGCAATAGCCGTGCGCGCGTCGCACGATCGCGTGCCGGGCATGCTCGAAGAGTCCGGTGTCGTCGGTCAGCCGGATCAGGTGCGCGAAGGTGGGCGCGGGCGGCCGGGATCCGTTCACCAGTCCCGGGCGGGCCGCTGTGGTTGGCCGGGCCGCTTGGGCGGTCACTTTGCATCGACGGTTGTCGCTTCAGCGCGAACGAGCCGCTGGGCCAGTGCCTCGTAGCGTTCCGCGACCGCCGGCCAGCGCAATGTCGTCGGGGGCGAGACGTTCACCCCCGTGTCCGCGGCCGGCCATTTCAGCACGAGCCGGATGGCGGCGGCCAACGCCGCCGAATCCTGATGCGGCACGATGACGCCGACCCCGTCGGACAGCAACTCCACCGCGTGCGGGAAGGCCGTGGCCACCACCGGTACCCCCGCGGCGACGGCCTCGATGAGTACTCCGGAGGTGACCTGCTCGCGGGAGTCGTAGGGCAGGACCACGACGTCGGCGGATGCGATGAGCCGGCTCAGCGTGGCCGGATCCTGGTAGTCCGCCCGGAAACTCACCGCATGGGCGATGCCCAGCAGGGCTCCGAGCCGCTGCAGGCGATCCCGGTACGCCTCGCCCTCCCGCTCGACGACCTTGGGATGGGTCTGTCCGGCGATCGTGTAGTGCAGGGCCGGATCGAGGTCACGGAGCCGCGCGAGGGCCCGCAGCATCCATTCGATGCCCTTGCCCGGGCCGAGCAGCCCCCACGTCAACAGGTGTGACCGCCGCGTGCGCACGGGCGGTGCGTCGGCTCCGACAACGACGCCGTGCGGGATGACCGACACCTTCGCGGCGTCCACGTCGTAGCCGACGAGCAGCCGGTCCCGGCCCGAATCGGTCATCGTCACGACCGCGTCCGCGGCCGCGACGACCCGCTCCAGCACGTCCTTCTGCCCGACGCTGGGTTGTGCCAGCACCGTGTGCAACACGACGATGGCCGGTACCGTCAGCCGGTTCAGCAGCCGCAGGACGTCCGCACCGTCCGCACCCGGATAGATGCCGTACTCGTGCTGGATGACGGCGACATCGTAGGAGTTGAGCGCATCGGCGCCGCCCTGCCAGCCGCCCGCGGCGCCACTCGACCAGGTGTGCACCACTCCGGGCACCGAGCGTTCGTCGTCACCGTTGCCGGTGACCCGCACGACGCCACCCGACCCGGCGTCGGAGATCAACTCGGCGGCGAGGGCGGAATTGAACGTCGCCAGTCCACACCTCGTGGGCGGATGGGTGCTGAGCATGCCGTAGCTGATGAACATCTGCCGGCCTTCCGGTCGTCGGCCCCCGGCGCGAGCGCCGGTGACCTCACGCGGTATTGGCGTCCACGGGCCAGCGTGTATGGCGGGTGGAACGGCGTGCAGACTCAGCGGTGCGTTGGCTCGATGAGCTTCTCGTACACGGCCAGATAGTCGTCGACCATGCGTTCGGCGTCGAATCTGTCGACGGCCCGCGCTCGACAACCACCGCGGTCGATAGCTGCGACCCGTTCCACGGCGGTCACGGCCTGCTCGACGGTGTCTACCAGCAACCCGGTGACGCCCTCGTCGACGATCTCCGGCATCGAGCCGCGCCCGAAGGCTATCACCGGTGTACCGCAGACCATCGACTCCACCACCGACAGGCCGAACGGCTCGTCGAAATCGATGAGGTGCAGCAGGGCGGTGGCTGCGCCGAGGACCTCCGCCCGACGTTGCGGGCCGACGGCGCCGAGAAAGACGACCCGGTCGCCGTCGATGTGCGGTGCGACCCGTTCGGCGAAGTACCGCTCGTCCTGGACGATGCCGCAGATGGTCAACCGCTGGCCGACCCGAAGGGCCGTCTCGATCGCGCTGTGGATGCCCTTGTCGGGGTGGATGCGGCCGAAGACGACCAGGCCGTGACCGGCGTCGGGGTTGAACGGCAACTCGTCGATGTCGACACCGTGGTGCACGGTGGCGACGTAGTCGATCCCCGCGTGGCGGTCGGAGTCGGAAATGGACACGAACGCGGCGCGTCCGGAGTCGACGGCACTCGTGTAGGCGGGCACGATCCCCGGACCGGAGAAGCCGTGCACCGTCGTCAGCAACGGCGCCCGCCAATGCTCGGCAAAAGCGAGCGGCAGCCAGTCGAGATGGTTGTGCACCAGGTCGAACTCCGCCGACCTGGCCAGCGCGTGCGAGACGTGCAGCGCTTCCCACACCCGCCCGTCCACCGCAGGGTCGTCGGCGTACCCGCGCGGGCACACGCCGGACAGGCGCGCCGAGGTGACCGAGTCCAGAGTCGCGAACAACGTCACGTCGACACCCCGCGCCGACAGGCCCTCGGCCAACAGCCCGGTGACCCGCTCCCACGGCCCGTAGTCGTGCGGCGGCGTGCGCCACGCCACCGGCCCGAGCAGGGCTATCCGCACAATTGCGAACGTTCTCGTCGCTCCGCGACGGTCGTGCATTCCCGAACGGTCATGCCCTCTCCTGGCGCCCCCTGGCGTAGCCGACTGGGCCGGCGACGAGGGTATCGACGAGCCTTGATGGTCGGAAGCTTCATCGTCGAGCGCGACCGAACAGCTACCGGAGCCCCGGAGCGGCTCCCCCACCCTACGCCTGTCCACTGTGCGGCTGCGAGGGCCTCCGATCAGGACATCGCGGGGCGAACCTCCCCCGGGCCCGCGAGCGCTCGCCGCCGTCAACACGGGGTGTTAAGGTTTGATGTTGAATACCGCAGCTCGGCACGGCTTGTCGGGTGAAAGTGGCGGTGGCACAAAGTCAGGCCCCAGGACCCAGGGCGACGCATCACCCAGCTGGATCACGATGCAA
>Ga0207678_10001495_pt1 | contig 21425 bp, 14 predicted proteins | sample KBSC63metaG_FD_184319 | JGI IMG/M metagenome (GOLD analysis project Ga0207678, IMG submission 184319) | Corn rhizosphere microbial communities from Kellogg Biological Station, Michigan, USA - KBS C6-3 metaG (SPAdes) (version 2) | ecosystem: Host-associated > Plants > Roots > Rhizosphere > Soil ... | reverse complement strand
CTGAGGTTGATCTTGCCTTCCGTGCCGACCGCGGTCGAGACGGTCGATGCGGCCGTGCCGGTCGCACCGGTGATGGCGTCGATCGCGTCGAGTACGTCGTCGACCGATGCAGTTGCAACGTCGAGATAGCTGATATCGGGCGAAGCAGGACCAGCAGCGCTATTCGGCGCGCCGTTTGCGAGACGCGAGTCGAAGAACTGGATCGTCTTTCCGTTGACAACCAGCTCCTCTGAAGAGCCTTCAACCTTCAGCGATTGCGGCCGGTTGGCCGCCTGACGCTTGAGTTCGCCGATAATGGATTCCTTGAGTTTCTCTTCCAGCATCTGTTCTCTCCGTCCGTCATTTTGGATTCGGGTCTTCGAGTTCGCTACCCGGCTCCTCGAGCTGTCCGTTCCGCGCGAGCCGGACGGCATTGCCGAGCGCCCGCGTCGCGTTCAGTACTTCCCGCTGGAATTCGCCGTCTTCATCGAATGCGCGATGTGAGGCCGCATATTGCTCCATGTAGCCGACGTAAAGATCGCTCCCATTCTCCAGAAAGGGCAACGTCGACTCGACACTCGTAAGCGAAGACCGCTGCCGCTGAAAGGTCTCAATCGACCGACGAAACCAGTGGTCAGCCTCCGTCGCCTGTCCAGCCTCCGAGTAGAGATGCGCCAGATTGCTCTCCGCCTCCCACTGCAACGAAGGCACATCGGCCGCGTGATCATCGAGGCGCAGCAACTGCTTCGTCGCACCCTGACGGTCGCCTCTTGCCTTCAGCAACAGAGCATCCAGCAGCGCAGGTTCAAGCCCGGCCCTGTCATTTTTCATCAACGCGGCAAGGCGGTTCGCCTCACGCACATGAACTTCCGCAGCATTCGCATCACCCAACCGCAGCAGGAGAAATCCAAGGTTCACATGAGCGTCCAGGATCAGCTGTTGATTCTGAATGGATTGAGCAAGGGTTAGTGACCGCTCGTAGTAGGGACGAGCAGCCTCAAAAGCTCCAAGTCGATACTCACTCAAGCCAGCATTGTCCAGCAAACCAACTTGGTCGATCGTTGAACCCAACTCGGCTGCTTGCCTTTCAGCTTCGGTCGAATAGGTGAGAGATCGCTTGAAATCACCAAGCTTGTAATAGACCCATCCAAGATTCGCTGTAGCTTTTTCGAGGATTAGCTTTGCGCCGATCGGCCGCGCCAGCGCTGACGCATTGCCGAAGCGCAGGAGCGCATCTTCGTAATGTTCCTTCTGCAGGGCAACGACCCCCAGGTTCATCTGAGTGCGTATCTGAAGGTATCGATCATCGCTAAGTCTGGCGCCTGTGAGGCCGGCCTCAAACATTCGCTCCGCTTCGTCTAGATTGCCTCTATCCAGATAGATACTCCCGCGAGTGCTTGCGATCTCAGCACGCAGGGAGCAGTCAGAGCACTGACGCTGCGCCTCCAGCAGCGCCTGTTCCGCCAGATCCAGATGGCCTAGCCGGTCCTCTGCGATCGACAGAAGAATGTCCCGCCTTACTCGGAACTCGACACGGGACCGAGCAGGAAGCTGCTCTTGAAGAAGCGGCAAGGCTTCGCTGCTATTACCTTGGTAAATAAGAATCTTTGCCAGTTCGAGCCGGAAGGTTACTGCCCAGTCAGACCGATCAGCTTCAAATCGACGAAACGCTTCTTCAGCCAGCTTTCGAGCATTGGATAAGTCGCCGGAGATGAACTGTCTTTCAATCTCTCCATACATCACCTCTGGCTTTGGTGGCGTGGCGCGCTTACACCCGACACTCAACACAAACAGGGCTGCAACAATCGCTATGGAATTGGGAATCCATTGGAATTGGCCGTTGCGAAACTCGCCTTTCCTTCGGCGGGACATCCCATCTCGATCCGGATCATGGTGAGCCGGAAGGTATGTTGATCCGTCAGCAACTCTCCCAAAAAGACGTTGCCAAAACCCGGCACCTGCACGACATGCCCGAATGAACTCCCCGGCTTCGTCCCCTGCACCTCGTCCACCAGGGAACATAGAACGTACCCCTTCTGCCTGCGCGCTTGCTCAGATTGTATCCAACCATACCTCTCTGAGAGCCAGTGGGGGACACCGGACGCAGCCAGCTTCTGACTCTGGGCAGCAGCTCTGGCAACAAAGTCTCCATCTTCCACCAGAGCCTTCGCTGGAAACTCGCCCTTCGGAAGTGGCGTAACCGGACTTCCATTCAAAACAGGATTAACCTTAACACCGTCGATGCGGAGATTCTCAAACTGAGAACCGACAAGAGAGACCTTAGGGCGATATCCCACACGAGGATGCTCAACTGAGAGGATCGCCACGACCTTGTCAGCCGTGACCGTTTCAACGACGTTCAACCCCTCAACCACCGAGGTCACCAGCGTCGTCCACGAGCCGGTCTTCTGATTCACCGTTCCATAGATCTCCGAATACGCCTCCTCGCAGGAGACCAGACCATCCAGACGAACCGACTTGGCGCGTGAGGAAGCATGTCCACCCGCCTGCGCCAGCGAGGAGGAACCGTGACTCGGCACAATCTGCTCGATCGGATGGGTGAAGTGGCCGCCAAAAGGGGCGGCGTCTGCGTGATAGTAAAAGACTCTCTGCTGGCTGGCTTCCATGACTGCTCCCAATGTTTAGCTATCGTTGAATTTTGACCCGAAATCTATACCTGGCGAGGTCTTCCAGCGTACCACTGGAGTTTCCGCCGTCCGACAAACCCTGGATAAGAAATACGCTCAGCCCTTCCTTTACCCTGTCGGTCGGCACACGAATGAGAAGCGCATCGCGCGCCTGTTCGGGCGAGACGGTAGTCTGCCAGACGAGCGTCCCATCAGGGTTATACAACGAACACCGATAGCTCGAAAAGCTCCCGGATGTTGGAACGTCCAGCGAGATTGCGAAGTCACCATGCTCCGGCGCAACAATCTCGGGGATCGAGCCGCCACGGGGTCCCGCGTTCGCGAGAACCAGCGGATTGAGCACGGCAGGAGTCTGCGCTCGTGCCACTTCCATCCTCATGCGCGGTTGAAGAATAAATGTCTGAAAAGCCATCACAAGCAGGCACGCAGCCAGCGCCGGGGCAAGCACCCACGGACTCATCAAACGGGAGAGCCATCGCGACACGCTTTCTACCTGGGACACAATAACCCTTTGGGGAACACTCAGCTCCGCCCGAGCAGCATCGACGAACGTTGTGCCAGCCTTCACATCCGCGGCGCACTCCGCGCACTCGAAAAGATGCTCCTCAAAGCTATCCAGAGACGCACCGCTGAGCTCGCCCAACAGATACCGTTCCACCGCCATTTCCCGGAGTGCATCCTGATGATTCATCCTGCAGATCCTCGAACTCTCCATAGTGCATCTCAGCCGTCAAACGTTTCACTTCACTTGCATGACCTGCTTTCCGGTCAGCCAGATAATTGGGCTACCTGCCGAAACCCGCTCGTCTGGAATACATCGCACGAAAGGAGCTCTTTGCCCGGTGGAGGAGCACCCTGAGATAGTCCCGATCGACTCCAAACTCCTTGCATACCTCCTCCTTATCGCGCTCCTCCAGAAAAACAGCCTGGAGCAGGTTTCGGTCCCGCTCGTTAAGGTCATTGAGAACATGCCGAACCAGTTCGCGCGTGTCCTGGGAGATGACCATACTCAAGGCATCGGGCCTCGTCTCGACCAGTCGCTCTGCGACCCCATCTTCCAGTACTCCGGCGCGGCTCGAAGAACGGTACTGCTCCATCAAAATGTTATTGCAGATCGAGTTGACCAATGGACCCAGCCGTTCGGCATGGCGAATCCCTCCCTCACTCCGGATTAGGGACAGTGTGCGAGAAAAGGTCTCCTGCCTCACATCTTCAACCTGCTCTGGTCTGCGTAGGCGCTGGCGCAACTTCAGCTGGATGAGTTCGCTGAAATAGGCGATGAAGTGCTGTTCGGTTGGCGCGTCCCCGGCACGCAGCTTACTCACATAGGAGGCATCAAATGCCACGAAATCCACTGAACCTTCCTCCAGGCCTTGTGCTCAGAAGTTTACATGGCAAACGTCAGGAAGATGTATGACAGGCGTTATTCCAAGGGAATTGGCGTTTCTTCAAGCACGGCAAGTAGCGTTGTCGTTCAAATACGAAGGTTTCGGTCACCGCAAAAATTCTGTGAAACGATCTTGCAGTCCTCGTCACTATGGCCTTGAAGTTTATTTCAAAGTGACACAAAGGTTATTTGAATGCGCGCAAATCTTATTGCATGTTTGTTGGCAGCTGGATTCTTCGCCTGTCTGACGATATTGGATTTGAAGAGCAGAGCCGCTCCGCGAGCGAATCTCCGTCACGAGAAGGAACCCGCGTTAGAAGATGGCAGCCTGGCCGAAGGAGCGGACGCCTACAAGGTGGCTGTGCTGCTTTCAATCGGAGCAGCCATTCTTTCCCTCTTTGCATAAAGGCAGGCGCATGCCTGCACGATCGGCGAACCAGCAACCTGTTATTCAAATATCCGAAAAGGTGAACTCATGGGGCAATATAAAGGCATAGTGAAGTGGTTCAACAACGTAAAGGGTTATGGCTTCCTCGGGCGCGAGGACGGCGAGGATGTATTCGTCCATTACAGTTCCATTCAAAAGGAAGGTTTCAAAAGCCTCAAAGAGGGCGAAGCCGTATTATTCGACATCGTTCAAGGCGAGAAGGGCCCGCAAGCGGATCGGGTAGCACGGCTGGCACCGTCTTCGCAAGCCACTGCAACGTAAGCTGTAACCCGGTTGGCAAGCTGTAGACGAGCGGTGCATCGTCAAGCCTTTCACAGGGAATGCTCGATGGAAGTAGCCTCTAATCGATCCACGTCTTGATCCAAAAAACGATGCATCGTGAAGATCAGCATGATACCGGCCAGGCCGTAGATCGTGGAAGACAAGGCAATCGCCTTCCCGAGCGACATATAGAGCGCGGCAAAGCCGATCAGAACAGGCGCGATTCCTCCGCCCAGCAACCAGCCTACGCAGTTCATGGATCCGCTTACCGTGCCCCGGCTCTCGGTCGGAATGACATCAAACGTCGAAGCAAAGATGTTTGAATCGTATACGCCTTTGAAAAAGCCCCAGCAAATCAATGCAATCTTCACCAGCATCAAAGACCCGCTCAGACCGCAAAGCACAACAAAAGGCGCACCGGCCATCACCCCGATGCACTGTACCAGTAGGCGTCCACGGCGAGTGCGTTTGGCAAACATGTCCGCCAGGTATCCGCCACAGACCGATCCCGCCATACTCGCGACCTGCGGATAAACCGCCGCATCGAAAGCCGCCGCCCCTAAGCTGAGATGAAACCTGGTGTAGAGATACATCGGCATCCAGGCCAGAAGCACCATCGCTACAAAGTTTGCGCATGCAAATACCGCCATCAGCATCATCAAAGACTTGATCGTCAGGATGGAGCGGATGGCGCGAAGTGAAAGAGGCGCACTGTGTTGCTCCGACGGATCGCTCAGTCGTTGCATGCCGGATTCAGCATCCGCGCTCCCTCGTATCGGCTCGCGCAGCAGGCGAATCAGACCAAGGCCCAGCAAACAACCGAGTCCGCCAAACACAAGGATCGAGATCCTCCAACCGTGCCGTTGCGCGATGGCGCCGGCCCAATATCCGCCCCCGACTGTCCCCGCGTAGACGCTCGTCTGCAAAATCCCCATCGCCCGCGAGCGGGTACTTTTCCCGTGATAGTCGCTGACCATCGATAGCGCAGCAGGATAATAAATAGCCTCGCCAAATCCCTCAGAGGCACGAAAGATCAGAAGCTGGAAGAAGTTGCGCGAGAGCGCGGAGAGCACGCAGATGATGCTCCAAAATTGCAGCCCACCGAGGATCGCGGTCTTGCGCCGGATTCGATCGACGATAAATCCAGCGAACGGACCCGAGATACCGTACACCACAGCAAAGGAAGACCCTAAAAGGCCAAGTTGCACTGTGGTGAGTTTCATCTCCTTTTGCAGCAAAGGAAAGATTGAAAAGAAGGCTTGCCGGTCAGCATAGCTAAAGAAACAAACCATCCACAGGAAGAAGACGACCACCCAGCGATACGTACTGGACGCCCCCGGCAACCCATGCAGATCACGCTGTGTGCGAAACGGGCCTGGAGAGCCCTCACTTAGAACTGCTTGTTTCATATTGAGCCCGCTCCGCGCATGAAGACATCGATCCGAGAGTATGGTTCTAATCGCTATTTATTTTGCTGGCGCAATTCCTTGCTGTCTCAGATGCTCTTCGATCTGCCTTCTCTCATCCTGGGTCGATTGCTGATAGGGCCACGTCGGCACCCCGCTGCAAAGTCCCAGCACGGAGAGAGCACATTTCAACCTGCGCAAATAGCCCGGCTCTGTCTCGCTTGCATTCCATATGGGATCACCAATCCTCACCATCTGCGCCTGCAACTCCTGCATCTCGTCGTATCTCCCATCGAGAAACGCCTGATACAAACGCACCGGAAGCGTCGGATAGATATTGGCGCCACCTGGGACTCCGCCGTGCGCTCCGCAGAGCAGCGCCTCCGCCAATAAGTGCTCCGGCCCCACAAGAATGGAAAACTCCGGATGAGCTTTCCCGACCAGCGAGAGAACCTCCTTGAGATAACTCATATGTCCGGAACTATCTTTCAAGCCCCAGACATTGGGTATCTCGGCAGCTCGCGCAACCGTCTCCGGCTGAAAACTGATCTTGGTGAGTTCCGGCTGGTTATAGAGATACAAGGGCAGAGCAGATTCCTTAGCCAGACTCTCAATCAACCGAAGGATGTCGCTCTGGCTGATCTGAAAGTAAAAAGGTGGTGCCGCGACGACGGCCGCGGCGCCAGACTTCGCCGCAAACTCTGCAAGATGCAGCGATTCTGCATAAGCCGAATCGGTAATTCCCACCAGCACCGGAACCCGCGTGCCAACCTGCGCGCAGACACGTTCAATCAACTCGCGCCGCACTCGATAGCTCAGCGCAGGTCCTTTCCCGGTCGTACCTAAAAGGAATAAGGCGTGCGCCCCCCCACCAAGAATATGTTCGACCAGCACCTCCAGACCGGGCAGATCCAGTGCATCGATCGAGGCCAATGGAGTGGCCATGGGGGGGATGATGCCGCGAAGAGGGCGCAACTTTCCTTCAGTATTCATACATGCTCCTTAAGAGATCCTTTGTAAGAACCGAGATCGTGGCTTCAGTACAAAATGCTCCTATCCAACGACGACCTTTCGATACCGAGTGGATGGAGAATTTGCTCGGCCCCTAAACGCATCAGCCCCAGCTCTGTTACGGATTGAAAGAATTGAAAGCCCTCTTTGTGATAACGAAGCACCTCTTCCGCACTGCCCGCCGGACGGCCAAGAAATTTATGATGGCGCTGCGCAGCGGCGCGGATCTTCCCAATCGCTTCCTGCAACAGAGGTTCATCTTGCCGCCCGCGCAATCCAAGTGAAAATGACAGATCGCTCGTCCCAATAAACAGCACATCAACGCCGGGAGTAGCAGCGATCGCATCCACATGAGCAAGCGCCCGCTCTTCCTCGATGACGCACACCGTCAGCATATGCGCATCGGCGGAATCGTAGTAGATCCCCGGCTCGAACCATGTCGATGCTGCGAGCCCCGCTCCAGAGCCCCGCAATCCGGCCGGGGGGTAGCGGCAGGAGAGAGCAGCAGTCCGCGCTATATCTTGATCGGCGACGAACGGAAAAATAACCCCGCTCACTCCCTGATCGAGCACTCGCTTCGCCGTCCACAACTCGACCACCGGAACGCGGGCAAACACGGCCGTCTCGAGCCCACGCGTACCCAGAACGATCGACCGCAGCGATTCCAGCGACACGGGCGAGTGCTCCATCTCCACCCACAAAAAGTGAAAGCCAAGTTGAGCGCCAAGCACTGCAGTTTCCAGATTATTGGAGGTGATCGTCAGCCCGATTACAAAATCTCCAGCATCGAGCCGCGCACGCACCCGATTCGGGTTTCCATCTCCTCCGCCAGAAACATCGTGTGACATTCCAAAAGCCTCCATGTTACTTCTGCTCCGCATTCGAAACGGGCATCAGCCAGACCTCCGCAACCTGGCAACCCGTACCATTCCCACCCAAACCAGCTTCGCGAGTCCATGAGAGCTTGAGTGCGCCTTCAGACGTTGCTGCCTTTGGAATCGCAAACTCTTGCGGAGCGGGAGGCCACGCACGTACTGCGTAGGGATGAATCTCAATATGGTCGTTCGCTTGCATTCGAATTTTGAAGCGTGAGCTGCCTCCCGAATAGACAACGCGCACCCTGTACTCGCGATCTGGGTCAAGCCCTTCATAGCGGAGTTCAATGGGAGCATCATAGAGCGATCCGACCCAACGCTTCCAGGCGATTGGTGCCGCTGCTCCCCACCGGTCGGGATAACCGAATTCAATCTTCGGACTATGACGAAATTCAGGGTCTTTGATCGATCCCGGGCCCGGTATGAAATGAGGGCGGTTGGCAACGTTCCCCAACTCATCGTAAAACCCTCCCGGCCCTGGGTCTGTTCGAGACAACAGTTCCCGGATCGCTTGAACCTGTTTCTCCGGGCCAACAATGCCTTTGATTGCGGCAAGCTGCTGCCTCATCCACGGGACATCGGTCACCGGCGTGTCGAGCGTATCCAGATTGGCCCCGCGTTCCACTGCTTCCCCTTGATAGCGCTCCACGGCAAGCTGCATGTGGATACTTTGGAAAAGTGCATACCCCAGTTCCACGACACGCGACCGCAAGACCGCGCCTGCTGGCCGAATTGCGGATTCGTCCAAAATCCTCTCTGCTGCCTCCAGCAAAACGTTCGGATCCAGTCGGTTCGCAGGATATTCAGCAGGCGTTGCGCCAATACCGAGCGGCAAAGATCCCCACCCAAGCTGCCAGACACGGCTGAGCAGATCGCGCGCGCGAACCAGTTGTCCAGTTTCGTCCAGGAGCCGCCGTCGTACATAAGCATCGTAATAAGCCCGGTACAAAGCCTGTTGCCAACGCCAGTTTTGAATCACGCCAGGAGCGGCTGAACTCTCCATGTCCTGAAAACCTGCGAGGGTAATGTCGACGTGTTCATTCGTAGCTAAGGAGCCGCGCCAGTTCCGCTCTAAATTCAAGAGTCCCTGAGCGAAGCCGTCCGCCTGCTGCGCGCCAATAAAGTAGTGGCTGAAGTCGCGCAACACGGAAGCGATCGATTGATCGGGATCCCACCCGAGTGCGCTCCACACGAACTTATTGACATCGTCGTTGCAGCCTTCGGAGTAGGTGATAAAACCCATCGTCTGCGGCAGGGTGAGACGCAAAATATCAGCCTGACTCTCCGGCCGAGGATTAATGATCTCTCGGCCCTCCGTAAGCGCATACGCAATGTCCCAGTCCGGCACGGGATACTGGCAACTGATGCTATGGGTGATGTCCGGATAGAAGCGAACCGGGTAGTGTTGAGGAACCTCGCGGCGAAACTCTTCCGGCGAAAGTCTCGACTGAGGCCCGAAAACAACTCCATCCAGCCAGCTCTCTGTGTGCGGCTGTTTCAGAATATCCATGAACTGTGTCGTCCATGTCGCATCGAAGCCCTGCGGAGAAACCCACATCTGGACCTTGGGATGAAAGCGTCTGATATTTTGCTTCTGCTTCTCTAGCAGCGCCAGAAGGTACTTCGGTTCTGTGTGACCCGGATCTCCTCCAGGCACAAAGATTGCGTCGACTCGCGGTAACGTCTGCAGGACCTTCCCCCACTCCTCAATGGCCGATTCGACCGTGTGAGGATCGCTGTAGTCATGGTCCATGGCCGGATACCATACCCAGACATCCAACCCATAGTCATCGGCAATCCGGGACATCTCAACCATCATGCGAGCCGGTGGCAAAGGAAAGTGCGGGCTGTCTGGAAGATCGTCGGACCGCGGGGGAGCCAGTTCGATCGCATTCGTACCAAACATGGCCATATCGCGGATGTATTGTTCCCACATCTCGACGGACCAGCCATCATAGGCATTCGTCTTCGGGCGATACCCCAGTTGGTGTCCACGCAACGGATAGTGTGGGCTGCTGGAGATCTTAAGCAGGTTCGCATTCACCCGCGCGCTTTGTCGCGAGAATACGACCGAGCGCAGCAGCTTTCCAACACCGAACAACAATCCCCGTTCGTCCGTCCCGAAGATCGCAATCCATCGGCCGTTCGCATCGGTTCCCGTTTGCAGGGCAAAGCCCTCTGCCGGCAATGCACGAGACGCAGAAGCAACTCCGGCCACCTGCTGACCAAGCCTGCCCCAGGATGCCCGAGTGCCTGCATAGATCGTGACAGCTCCGCTCTGCGCTTTATTCTTGATCGACCAGTCAAGACCGCAGCGCTTGCGTGACTCTTCCACAAGCACGCGAGCCGCGTTCGTTTCCCGTGCACTAGGCGAGCCTGGCAACACAATCACTGCATGCTGCAGGTCAATCCAGTCTTCCGATGTAAGAGCATGCAGCCAGCTGGACCGCAGACCCGTAGTAGCTAACACCGCTGTCGAGCTTTTCAGAAAGCTTCTTCGTCGCATTGCTTCAGATCTCCTCTACTGGTCGGGTTTCCTACCAATGAAAACGTGCAGCGAACTGAATCTCACGAGAGTTCGTAATCACGCTTGAGACTGTACCTGCCGACGCCGACCCGATACTGGTTCCAGGAATTCCAAAATTCGAGTGGTTCAGCAGATTGAAAGACTCGACGCGAAACTGCATGGCGAGTTTCTCCACGATCTGGAAATTCTTATCCAGACTAAGGTCGAACGTTTGCAGACCAGGACCAATCAGGATGTTGCGCCCAGTGTTCCCGAAAGCATACTGAGGCGGGCTCACGAAGCACGAAGTATCGTACCAATGCTTAAGAGTCCGCTTGGAGCCTGAAAGATTGCCATTGCACAAACGGTTCGGCCGCGTAAATGTGCCGGTATTTGCAGCCGATGTCGCCATCGAAACGGAGAAAGGTGCCCCGGATTGCAGCGTCAGAATACCGGTAACATCCCATCCGCCCAAAAGTGTCTCCGTAACAGCGCCATCGTTCGACAAGAATTTGCGTCCATGCCCAAACGGCAGTTGATAGATCGTGCTATCCGTGAACCTCTGAGAGTAGTTGAAATCCGACAAACCGTACTCAGCCGCAACATTGCGAGGGTTCTGAACATTGCTCCGCGATTCGCTGCTGGAAGAGTTACCTCCAGCGCCTTCGTCAAGGCTTCGGCTGTAGGTATATGCAGCCAGGAAATAGACTCCGTGCTCGAGTCGCTTTGTAGCAGAAAGCTGCAACGCGTTATAGTTCGAGACGCCAATCGGCTGCCACCCCGATATAGAGGAGTACGCAGGGTAGGGTTGACGGGCAGCAACCGCGCCCGGTCCGGGGTAGGCCACGTTGGGATTGAGTGCGATGTTAATGTTGCTCCCATGCGATCCGACATACGAGCCCCTTACCACCATAGCCCCAGGCAGTTGTCGCTCCAGAGTCAGGTTCCACTGCTGGATGTGCGACGTGGGATTGTCGAGAGGCATGTAGGTGATCTGCGGCAGAACCCCTGCACTGGAGGTGTTTGGAATTCCCGTGGACGTATTCAGGCACGGGGTCGTACTGGTACAAGTTGCGCTATTCGTGACAACATACGGGTAGTTGAGAAAGAGTCGCGCCGAACCGCCCGTGCCCTGCTCGTCGAAGTAGAAGAGGCCATAGGCGCCTCGAAGGACCGTCTTATCTCCAAAGCGATAGGCTGCGCCGACACGAGGGCTGAAGTTCTTACTTTGTGTGTGCAGAATCCCCTTCGACACGCTCCCCTGGCCAGCCAGCGCAACCGTCGATCCTGGATTCCCTATTCCTACAAAGCCAGCGGGCCCCGGAACAAAATTGGACATCCGGTTCTTGCGCTCCACAGGATTCGTGAACAAATCGTAGCGCAGACCCGAGGTGATAGTAAGGCGCGGCGTGACCCGCCACGTGTCCTGCGCAAAGCTGCCAAATTCGTTATAGCTCAGGACAGGAGCACCATAAAGCAAAGACGTCTTACTCGAATTGGCCGGCAATCCAAGTAGGAAATCTGCAAAACCAGATCCAGTTCCGGAAGTATGCGCCGGATTATTTGTGTAGGTCCCAGTCCATGACAACGAGCCGTACAAACTCGTCACCTGCAGGAAGCCAAAGTTGTTATGAATCAGGTCAACACCGAACGCGGAGACGTGCGATCCGTGAACCCGGGTTACTGTGTCGCTGAACTCTTCCGTATTCTGCGGGATGATCTCCGGCATATTCCCTGAACTGTAGCCGGAAAATCCGGTAATGTTGAGACTCGCCAAGCCCGTGCCTTGTCCCGGCGAATCAGAACCAAGCAGTCCCAATTTTTGAGAAGTGTTATAGCCCGCATCCAGAGGAGCCACATTCAAGGCCTCCCTGGTATAGCCCAAAATAAACTGGTTACTCAGCGTCGGAGAAAAAACATGAATCTCCTGAACTGTCGCCTGCTGACTCGGATCCGAGTTGTTGCGTAACGTGTTACCGGAGGGCGCCGCAAAGGCCAGCGGATTCCAGTTTCCGTTGATCTGGACGGGCGTTTGCGGGTAAGTGAGCTCGGCCGTTCCACGGGTATAACGGGCAAACATACTATCCTTGCTCGAAATCACTCCGTCCAGTCGAACATCAAACTGATTCTGCGCATTCGCCTGCAGAGCATTCACGCGCATGTTATTGACTTGTCCCGGCAGATTCGGCAGCGGAATCGTCGCCAGTAGCGCCAGTGCCACAGGATTCAGTTGGTTCTGTGGAATCTGATTATTCGCAAAAGGTTGCCGGGTATTCGTAGTGGCATCATAGGTGGTGGGATCATAAATCACTGCAGGAAATGCACTGAAATCTCCAGCACGCAGGGCCGCTGTCGGTTGCGACCGGATAGCGCTGAAGGCATCGTGAATCCGCAGCCCCTGGTAGTCGCCAAAGAAAAACAACTTGTCCTTACGAATAGGCCCGCCAATCGATCCTCCAAACTGATTCTGTTTGTAAGGCGGAATGGTGTGCGGTGCGTCGAAGTATTGACGCGTATCGAGTGCGGAGTTGCGCAGGAACTCAAATGCAGACCCATGGAACTGGTTCGATCCGGAGGCAGTCGTGACATTGATCACCGCCCCGCCGCTCATATACTCGGCGTCATAGTTGCCGATTTGAACTTTGAATTCCTGAATAGATTCAATGTTCGGGAACACCTTGATCGTCCCGATCAATTGATCGTTGTTATTCAATCCATCGATCAAGTATGTATTGAAGGACGCGCGCGCACCGTCGGCGACGATATTCGCACCAGCTCTCGCAGTCTCATTTCCAGATCCGGTACTACGAGTTCCATTCACCTCACCACCGTTGGTTCCTGGAACCAACAGGGCAAGTTGAGAAAAATTACGCCCATTGAGTGGAAGCTGGATCATCGGTGCCCGAGAGATCACGTTTCCGAGATCCGTCGACTCCGTGTTCAAAAGCGGAGCGCCACCCGTAACCGTCACCTGCTGATTCACACTACCGACTTCGAGGCGGAAGTCCTGCTGCAGCACCTGAGCAACTTCCAGAGTCAGGTTCTGTCGCATCGACACATTGAAGCCCGGAACCGTCACTTGAATCGAGTAATTGCCCGGCTTCAACAAAGTAACGGAATAGAATCCACTGGAATTCGTCTTGGTCGTTGTTGCCGCGCCCGTTTGGCTTTCCTTGATCAGAACTGAGGCCATTGCAATGGATGCGCCACTGGCGTCCGTCACATGGCCTGAGATCGTTCCACTCGCTACCTGGGCAAATACCGCCGTGCCCGCGAGCCCCAGGTAAAACAGCCCAACCACCAGGAGCGACCATCCAGCCTTTGCGATCTTCGAAGCTGCGCCGAGCGCTCTCCGCTGCATTACATTCTTAGCTTCTGCCTCTTCATGGAACATCGTTCCGCCTCCGGGTTCTCTCGATCGTTTCAAGCAGGAAATATCGGCCATCTCAAGAGCGGAATAAGATATATACAAGAAGAGTGCCCTCTGTCAACATGATGTCTACATATTGTCTTTTGAATAAACGGGGCTCCATACAAGAAGAGGACTGGGAATGCAGGCGGGATTACGATTGTCTTGAGTACTCCTCAAGCCACTAACAGCCCGATCACTCTATAGACAGGAATTTCGACGATGAAACTGGTTGTCCTTGATGGATACACGCTGAACCCCGGTGACCTTTCCTGGGAGTCCTTGCATCGCTTGGCCGAGTGCACTATTTTTGAGCGCACGGCAGAGCATGACATCCTCATGCGTGCACGAGATGCTTCTATTGTGTTGACCAACAAGACGCCTCTTCGCAGCGCCACGCTTGCAGCGATGCCCGCCTGCCGATATATCGGCGTCCTTGCAACCGGGTACGATGTCGTAGACCTCGAACAAGCCACACGTCAAAACATCGTTGTGACGAACGTTCCCGCATATGGAACGAACTCCGTCGCTCAAATGGTCTTCACGTTACTCCTTGAGCTTTGCAACCATGCAGGCCTGCATAGCGAAGCGGTCCGTCAAGGAGCGTGGTCTCGCAATCCGGATTGGTGCTTTTGGCAAAAGCCTTTGGTCGAACTTGCCGAAAAAACTATAGGAATCGTTGGATATGGCCGAATCGGCAGAAAAGTAGCCGAGATGGCCCAGGCCTTCGACATGAAAGCAATCGTCACCAGCGCCCACCGTCCTGCGAATCTCCCTCCGGGAATCGCGTGGGGATCGCTCGACGAAGTCTTTGCAACTGCCGATGTGGTTTCGCTCCACTGCCCTCTTCAAACTACGACTCGTGGATTAGTGAACGCAGCGCGCATCGCTCAGATGAAGCCGGGCGCATTTCTGATCAATACTTCCCGAGGCGGCTTGATCGTTGAAGAGGACCTCGCCCAGGCCCTCCGCTCCGGCCGACTCGGAGCTGCCGCTCTCGATGTACTCACGACCGAACCACCCGTGGCTTCCAATCCCCTGATTGGAGTCGAAAATTGCATCATCACACCGCACATTGCCTGGGCCACCCGCGAATCGCGGGCACGGCTCCTCGAGACCACGATCTCGAACCTGGAGATGTGGATCAATGGACACCCCAAAAATGTCGTGAATCAGATTATTCCTTCCTAGGCACAACCTCGGCCTCAACCCATCCGCCGACACAGGGCCTCCATTGAAAGTCTGGAGGCCCTGTGCGGGATCGTTAAGTCAGCCATTTTAACTACGTGCAACTTGACGGTCTGAAGCACGAATGGAAGAGTCTACGGAATAGTGACGGCAATCTGGTTCGAAGGAGTACTTTCCGCCCCATTCGAATCAATGCTTTTCGCAACATAGTTGTAGGTAGACCCACTTACGACCGTATCATCCACGTAAGTAGTCTGTGCAACTGTAGATGAATTAACGAGTTGAAAGGAGCTGCTGCCGGTCGAGCGGTAAATGTTATAACCCATAATCGGACTGCCTGTACTTGTGGGTGCGTCCCAGCTAAGATTCACCGAATGCGCAACGGATGTGCCGCTTCCGTTCAAAGCGACGGCCGTCGTGCTTCCACTCGAGGAGTTACTGCTGATTGTTAGTTGTCCGGTAGCTGCTCCGCTTGTAGTCGGCTTGAACTGCACCTGGAGCGTCGTAGTCTGCGAAGGAGTCAGTGTCAGAGGGAAACTGCCGCCCAGAATTGCAAAGCCCGTGCCTGACACCGACGCCGAGTTGACCGTGAGGGACGAGGTGCCCGACGACGTAAGCGTCACGGACTGCGTCGCTGATGAACCGACTGCCACGCTACCGAAGCTCAGAGTCGTCGCGCTTACTGTCAATTGCGGCTTTCCTGCTGTCGTGCCTGTACCGCTCAAGGACACGACGGCAGTACCACCAGTCGTCGAGTTGCTGCTGATGGTGAGCTGCCCTGCGACGGCCCCAGTCGTTGTCGGCTTGAACTGAAGCTGCAGTGTCATTGACTGGCCTGGATTCAACGTCACTGGGAAGGTGCCTGCAACAAGAGTAAAACCTGCGCCCGAGATCGACACCGAATTGACCGTCACCGCCGAAGTACCCGATGAGGTAAGCGCCACCGCCTGCGTCGCCGACGAATCGACAGCTACGCTACCGAAGCTCAGAGCCGTGGTGCTTACCGTCAACTGCGGCTTTGTTGCTACCGCGCCCGTACCGCTCAAGGACACGACGGCAGTACCACCAGTCGTCGAGTTGCTCTTAATCGTAAGTTGTCCTGTAACTGCCCCAGTCGTCGTTGGCTTGAACTGAACCAGCAGGGTTATCGACTGATTGGGATTCAACGTCACCGGAAAGCTGCCTCCCACAATGCTGAAGCCCGCACCGGAGATCGATGCCGAATTCACCTTTACTGCGGAAGTGCCCGATGACGTAAGAGTTACCGACTTCGTTGTCGAGGTGTTTACAGTCACACTCCCGAAACTTAGAGAGTTGGCACTCACCGTCAACTGCGGATTCGCGACCACAGTCTGGGGCGTATACACCACATCGACCCAATAGTTCGTCGAATAGTAGCTACTGGTCGGAAAACCTCCGGAGGATGAATAGAGATACACGCCATTGGGCCCGTCAACACCGTTAGCCAGTGCATGGAGCGGCGGCGAGTCAATCCCCGTTCTTGAGAAAACGTTTATGTTCTCTGAATAGTGCCCTGCAGGTGCAAAGTAGGATGCCACGTAGGTCGTATTTGCAGACACCGCAATCGGCGTCGAGAAATTGACCTGTTGCCAGCCTGACTTGGTTTCACTTGTAAAGGTCGCGCTACCCAACAAAACGCCAGCCCTCGTCCAGAGGTGCCCAACGTGAGTGCCAACATTCGTGCTTGCCTTATAGAAGCGCAGGCCAGTGATATAGCCATTGCTATCGGCTCGGAACTTCACGCCAACTTCAACTGGACTGGTTACGTTACTGTCGATTGACGCGGGCTTCGCTGAAGCCTTCATAATCGTGAATTGCCCCTTGGCGGAGGCGCCTAACGTTAGGCAGCAAGCCAGCACCAGGAGGAGAGTCCTACACCGTTCGATCGCCGGATGGGAACTTATCCCAGACCAGTGGCGAAGTCGAATATGTCTTAGCGAGACATCTGTGGAGTTACTGGTTAATATCGAAAAAACAGGACCTAGGGGCCGAGAAAAACACCGATTACGGGACAAGATTACCTCTTTACTCGTGCAGGAATGTATGGTTCGTAGCAGAGTAAAAAAAGAAAAAATAACAATTCGTTATAAGCCTGTATGATTGCACGCCGCCCGATTCGGAGGAGCATTTGGGTGCAATAGGATGCATTGTCTTACCTGGCAACTACCATGACGCTGCTCAGGTCGCCGATTCTCATTCCCCTGTTTTCATACGAAAATCAGAAAACGATGTTTGATTTGTTAGAAATAGAACAAAGATGATACAAAGTGGGAGGTATCTGTGTATCTCCTCATGTCCAGATAGACATCCCGAATCGATATGCACTTTTATGCACTTCTCGCGATTGGTGCCATCCATTACTTCCGTTTATACCAAAGATTCCTTCAAAGAAGCAATCCCCGACTTATGGATTAACTACTCGCTGAATAATCACATTGTTCTTATAGAGTTACAAAAGAATATATTGTTCGGCTTGTACAAATCTCCGCTCGCATAGCACCTCATACTACCCATCGCGGCGCACTTTCTACCGGCGTCTTCTACGCCATACAATATGGACTGAGTCTTATAAATCAGAAATAAATACTTTGCGATCATGCGGATAGCGGAACAGTCGTATTAAGCAACATTCTTCATAGCTTCATCTGACACACGAAACAGAAGAATTAGCTTGCGAGCGTCTACAACTTTTCGGTAATGGGAATTCTAACCGCGTGAGATGAAGACAAATCCGCTACACTATCGCTGATAGCCCTTGTAAGTCATTGAAGGGCCTGTAGCTCAACGGTTAGAGCAGGGGACTCATAATCCCTTGGTTGGGGGTTCAAATCCCTCCGGGCCCACCAATCTCACAACCACGCTTTGCGTCATGGGGGTTCAAATCCCTCCGGGCCCACCAATCAGTCATCAACTTAGTGCTTCTATTGATCTGAATCTCATTCCTCCGCATCCTCCACCGGCCTCTTCGCAGTAGCGAGTATCTTCTCGGCAACTAACGGTGGCACCACATCGTAGTGCCCCATCTCCATCCGAAAGCTCCCTCGTCCTTGCGTAATCGCGGTCAGCGTCGCGGCATAGCTCAGCATCTCGGCCATTGGAACCTCGGCCCGCACAATCGTCCCTGCGCCGCCACTCTCCATGCCCTGCACCCGCCCCCGCCGCGAGTTCAAATCCCCCATCAGCGCCCCGGCAAACTCATCCGGAGCTTCAATCTCCACCTTCATCACCGGCTCCAGCAGAACCGGCTTCGCCTGCTCCATACACTTGCGAAACGCCGCTCGCCCCGCCATCTTGAACGACATCTCGCTCGAATCCACGTCGTGGTAGCTCCCATCGAACAGCGACACCCTGAAGTCCACCACCGGATACCCTGCCAGGAATCCCCGAGCCGCCGACTCCTGAATCCCCTTCTCCACCGCAGGAATGTACTGCCGCGGAATCGCTCCCCCAAAGATATCGTTCACAAACACGATCCCGCTTCCCCGCGGCAACGGCTCCATGCGAATCTTGCAATCTCCATACTGGCCATGTCCGCCCGTCTGTTTCTTATGCCGGCCCTGCGCCTCTCCTTTCCCACGAATCGTCTCCCGATACGGGACCTTCGGCGCTTTCAGCGTCACCTCCGTGTGATAACGCCGTTTGAGCTTCGACACGATTGCCTCGATATGCGGCTGCCCCACCCCCGCCACCAGAAACTCATTCGTCTGTGGATCGCGGAAGAACCGCACCATCGCGTCCTCTTCCATTAGCTTGTGCAGCGCCGGCGCCAGCTTGTCCTCATCCGCCCGCGTCTTCGGCTCGATCGCATACGTCATCGCCGGCTCCGGCATCGACACCGGTTCGATAAAAACCTCGTTGCCCTTCTCCCCCAGCGTATCGCCGGTCAGCGTCACGCGCAGCTTTGCCACGGCCCCCAGGTCCCCTGCGTGAAGTTCTCCCACCTCCACGGCCTTCCGCCCCTGCATGATCGAGAGGTGCGACAACCGCTCCTGCTCCTGCCGCGTATAGTTCTGCACCGTCGCATCCGTCTTCACCATCCCACTGATGACCTTGAAGAACGAGATCCTTCCTGCAAACGGATCGGTCATCGTCTTGTAGACATACAGTGCCAGCGGCTCCTTATCGTCCACGCGCCGCATCACGATCTCTTCCTGCAACTCCTCACTCCCCTGCGCCTGGCCATTTCCATTGCTGCGCTGCAACCCGCGCGCCGCAACCGGCTCCCGCTCCACCGGAGAGGGAGCATACGTCTTCATAAAATCCAGCAAATGATCCGTCCCCACATTCCTCAACCCGCTCGCATACAGCACAGGAAAGATCCTGTCCTCGCGAATGGCCTCATGCAGCGCCGCAATCAGGTGCTCCTCCGGAATCGTCCCCTCCTTGAAGAACTCCTCCATCAACTCGTCCTTCCCCTCGGCGACGAGTTCCACCAGCGCCTCATGCGCAGCCTTCGCATCCGCCAGGTTCCCTTCCGGAATCTTTCCCACCTCACCTCGACCGTCGCCATCCGGCTTATACAGATAAGCCTTCATCGTCACCAGATCCACGACACCATGAAATCCATCCTGATCCACGATCGGCAACTGTACCGGCACCACCTGCCTGCCCCACTTCTCCTGCAACAGTTCGATCATGCGCATCCGGCCCATCCGGCTATCAGCTTTGGGATGGTCCACCTGGTTGATGACCAGCACTCGCGGCAGATTCACCTCCGCGGCATACTTCCACACGCGGTCGGTCACCGCCTCCGCCCCCGTCTGTGCGTTGACCACCACCAGGGCCGCCTCCACCGGCAGCATCGCCCCGCGCGCCTCATGCACAAACATGTGGAACCCCGGAGTATCCACCAAATTGATCTTCACCCCATTCCACTCCGCGAACGCCACCGCATTCGACATCGTCGTCCGCCGCGCCACCTCTTCCTCGTCGTACGCCGTCACCGCCGAGCCATCCTCCACCCTCCCTCGCGTGGGAGTCATCTTCGCCGCATACAGCAGTGCCGCGATGAGAGTCGTCTTCCCGCTGTGTGCATGACCCACGACAGCAACGTTGCGGATATCGCTTCCCACATAGGTCTTCATCGCATGATCCTCCGAACATCTCAGAGACGGTTACGAGCCAGCTATTGAGTCGCCAACATTAACAATGGATATAGACGCGCTCGCGGTAGACCTCAGCAGTAGAAATCGGCACTTCCCCGGAGCGAAGTCTCACTCGCGGCGTCGCCGAAGACGCCGTATCTGCCAGCCTGTTTCTGCCAGCCTCACCGGTCTGCCCTTCGCTGCATCCATCAGGCACCAGCCTTGCCCGCTCGCTGCAATCTCCGCAGCCAGCAACCCTACCGGAGCGGCCATTTTCAAACTCTTCACGGGCTCGCATCCCGAGGAACACGGATGCTATCACACCCGGAATAAAACGTGCCCCGCAATTCCAATCGTGAACGTCACCGCTGACTGGGGTAGACTTCCTCTGTTCGTTTCGCCGTGATATTTCCGTCGCCGAGCAACGAAATCGCAACGCACAAGGAGCTGTCCGTGACCGTTTTTCCCCGCCTCGCCGCCGTTTGCCGCAGTGCAAACGTTCTCGTTCTCTCCGCCGCTTTTCTTGTACCCGCTCTCAGTTTTTCTGCGAACGCACAAACCCCCGCGCAGGTCGCCAAAATCATCAACTCGCTCTCGCCTGAATCGCAGAAGGTCATCGACCGCCTCTCGACCTTCGACAACCTCCCCGCAGAGCAGTGGCGTTTCCACGCCGGCGACCTCTCCCACGGCGAAGCCCTCAACCTTGACGACAGCTCCTGGCCACTCGTCAAAGCTCGCAGCGAAGCCCCCACCGACGCCGTCTGGTACCGCCGCGAAGTTGAAGTCCCCAAGACCCTTAACGGCTACGACCTCACCGGCGCGCGCATCTGGTTCACCTTCCACGCCAACGCCAACGGCCCCATGCCGCAGATCATCTACTTCAACGGCCGCCGCGTAGCCCTCGGCGACGACCTCGAACCCATCGTCCTCTTCGATCAGGCCAGGCCCGGAGAAAAGGTTCTCATCGCCGTCAAGCTCCTCCACACAGTCGACAAGAAGCGGTTCGCCGGCGCCACTCTGAATATCGACTTCGCCCCCAACCGTCCCAACCCGGAAGACCTTCGCAAAGAATTCCTCTCCGCCACGATCCTCATCCCCTCGCTCTCGAAGAACGCCTCCGCGGACCTAGCCACCCTCCAGCACGCCATCACCACCGTCGACCTCAGCGCACTCGACACCAACGACCAGTCAAAGTTCGACGC
>Ga0207678_10001494_pt1 | contig 21427 bp, 10 predicted proteins | sample KBSC63metaG_FD_184319 | JGI IMG/M metagenome (GOLD analysis project Ga0207678, IMG submission 184319) | Corn rhizosphere microbial communities from Kellogg Biological Station, Michigan, USA - KBS C6-3 metaG (SPAdes) (version 2) | ecosystem: Host-associated > Plants > Roots > Rhizosphere > Soil ... | reverse complement strand
CTGGAATGACAGTAGCCTCGGAGCCGAGTGCCTGCAGGATGATGTTGCGACGGTCGCTGTGCGCCGCCTCGCCTTCGGTCATCTCGCCAGCATCGATCAGCCGCTGAATCAGCGATTGATCCTTGGTGATCTGCCTTGCCTCGCCGCCGCGCACCAGATATGCGCGACTGTCGCCGACCTGCGCGATCGTGATGACGGAGTGGTGTACCAGCGCGAGTGTCGCGGTAGTGGCCATGCCGCGATGTTGGGGATTGCCGGACGCGTAGGTGAAGATGACGTGATTGGCCGAAGACATCGCGGAGCGCAGCGCGGCCTCGACCCCCGCCGGCGTGCGAGGCCACTCCGACTCGTATCTGCGGCGGAGCTCGATGAACATCGTGTCTGTCGCCATGAGACTTGCGATCTCGCCGGACGCGGCGCCACCGACGCCGTCCGCTACCACCAGTAGCGCGGGCGTGTGAGGGACTGTCAGCGTGGTGGTGGCCCCTTTCATTACCACCGCATCCCGTCCCAGCGCAGCGACGAGATAGGAATCTTCGTTGAGGTTCCGGACCCGCCCGACGTCGGTGCGGCCGCCCGCGACGACGACCAGGCCGCGCGGCGCCGCCGGTGGATCAGGAATTTCACGAACAGGCATGGGGAAGAATACACCCACGGATGCTGACCGTCACTGTCTGTCCCACTACCTTTGTCACATGCCCCGCTGTCACGTCACACCAGGACGTTTTTCCCCAGGGGCGGTGCTGGCCGCGGCAGCCCTGGGACTGGCGTGCGCCAAGTCGCCGCCATCTACCGCACCCGCGCCGGTTCCGACCCCGTCAGGGCGCCATGCTGCGCCCGCCGCGTTGACGATCGCGAGAGCGCCACTGCCCGCTCCCAATCCCAAGCTCCCGCCAGTTCCCGACGTCGACGGCCCGCTCGCGATCAAGGTCGTCTATCCGCCGCGCAATGCCGTCATCGGGTCCCGCGATTCGAATTTCGTGTTCGGATCTGTGGGGAATGGCAACGCAGGGCTGACCATCAACGGCAACCTCGTTCCGGTGTGGCCAAACGGCGCTTTTCTCGGCTGGGTTCCAAACCCGCCCGCCGATTCGCAGTGGTACGATCTTGTAGCCTACACGCTCCGCGACACAGTGCGTCTCCGTTTTCCCGCACGCACGCGAGAAGGTTTGGGGCCGCGACCCCCTGTAGCTCCGGAGATCACCGAGTTCGCACATCCAATTGTCGCGGCGCTGCGGGATGACTCGCTGGACAGAACGGTGAGTGACACCGACAACGTCATCATCGGACGCCCGACGCCGACGGGTGACTACAAGTGGTTCCTGTTCCCAGGAACCATCGTGCGAGTTCTCGAATATCGCGACGACATGGCGCGCGTGCAGCTGGACAGGGGACAGGACATCTGGGTAGACCGGCGCGCCGTCAAACCGCGCCGCCGGTCTGCATCGGCGAAGCCGCTCCGCGTGACGCATGCATCACTCGCACCGGGGCGCGCGAGCGTGAACCTGGCGCTGCGTGTCGCGTCACCTCCGGCATATGTGGTCTCCGAAGATGAACGCGGGCTGACTCTTACACTCTACAATACCACTACATCGACGAAGCTGAGGAAGGTCCCGGATTCGCTCATAGCCGCCGTCACGCAGTCTCGGGAACGGACTCGCACTGTCTACCACTTCACGCTCACGCGTCCGGTTTACGGGTACGAAGCGCTGTACGAGAAGGGCATTCTCAAGTTCAGCATCAGGCGGCCGCCGGTGGTCGATCCATCGGAGCCTCTGCGCGGAATGACCATCGTCGTCGACCCGGGCCATCCGCCGATCGGTGCGACAGGTCCCACCGGTCTCTGGGAGCCGGTACCAACTCTGGCGGTAGGCCTGCGCGTACGCGATCTCCTGCAAGCGCGCGGCGCCCACGTTGTCATGACCCGAACCGGCGCCGGTCCCGTCGCACTGGGCGATCGCCCCATCTTCGCGCGGCGGGCAAATGCCAACGCATTCGTCTCCATCCACCTCAATGCCGACGCGGACGGTCAGAACCCGTTCCGCGACAACGGCACGGGCACGTATTACTTTCATCCGCATTCCCGATTGCTCGCGCGCTCGGTCCAGGATTCTCTGGTACCGGAACTGGGTCTGCGCGACCGGGGCATTTTCTATCAGAACCTTGCGGTGTGTCGTCCGACGTGGTTTCCCGCCGTACTCGCAGAGGGACTGTTCATCATCATGCCCGATCAGGAATCAGCGATCAAAACGCCCGAATATCAGGAAGCCTACGCACGTGGCGTCGTAGGGGGATTGGAGAAGTTCTTCGCAACCTTCGAACGCTAGAATGCCGTTCATCGCTGGATGGCGAAAGATTGTCGTCCGCGTAATCTCGGCATTGGCGATTTCCGTATTCGCCGTAAGCCGGCTTTCGGCGCAGCTGCCCGTGAACGAGCGGTGGCGGACGATCGAGACGCCGCACTTCAGAGTTCACTTCACGCCTCCGCTCGAAGCCGAAGCGCGCCACGCTGCGGCGGTCGCCGAGCGCGCGTACGCGAATCTGGCGACGGAGCTCGTCAAGCCGCGCGGCCCCGTCGACATAGTCGTGAGCGATGGGACCGATGCATCCAATGGATCGGCCACCGTGGTCCCGCGCCCTCGCGTGGTCATGTACGCGCGCCCACCGGTCGACGACCCGTCGCTGGAGAGCTATGACGACTGGACGGTGCTCGTATTGCAGCACGAGCTGACGCATATCTTCCATCTCGATCGCAGCCGCGGCTGGTGGCGCGCCGCTCAGTCCGTGTTTGGCCGCAATCCGGTTCTGTTTCCGAACTATTACACTCCTTCATGGCTGACTGAAGGTCTCGCTGTCTATTACGAATCACGATTCACGAGCGGCGGCCGTTTGAACGGGAGCTTCGACAGCGCCGTCGCACGCTCGGCCGCGATCGACCAACTTACGCCGTCGCTGAGCGAGCTGTCTCTCGCAACTTCGCGCTTTCCGAACGGGCAGTCGGTGTACGTCTACGGATCGTTCCTGTGGGATGACATCGCGCGCGAGCACGGCGCATCCGCGATCCCTGCGTTCGTCGAGCGTTCGAGCGAGACGATGATTCCTTTTTTGCTCGATCGTGAAGCGAAGCGGGCATTCGGCGAGACCTTCACGCATTCCTGGAACCAGTGGCGTGATTCGGTTCTGAGTGCGGTGGACGATTCAGCAGCGCTGCGCCAGCAATTGGCAGCGACTCCGGCGGCCTTCGCCTCGTCGCGCGCGGTCGTGATCCCCAAAGGCGGCCGCTACATCGTCGAGCCGCGCTGGGTCGGCGATTCTGCGCTGGTGTTCGCCGCGAACGACGGCCGCGAAACTCCAGGGTTGTATAGGGCGCGCCTCGGTGAAGCACCGGTCCGCATCTCTCGGCGCAATTCACTGGACGTCAACGATCCGTCGCACCACGGTCTGACAGTATTTTCGCAGGACGATTACATCGATCGCTATCACGTGCGCGGTGATCTGTATGCAACGCGCGCCGGCGTGGAGACGCGGCTCACTCACGGCAAGCGTCTGAGCGCGCCGAGTGTGCGGGCTGATGGCGAGATCGTCGCGGTTCAGACGGTGCCCGGCGCAACACGACTCGTGCGAGTGTCGCGCGACGGAACGCGCATCACGCCGATCACAACGGCGTCGCTCGATACGCAATGGGCCGCGCCGCGCTGGTCTCCGGACGGAACGCACATCGTCGCAGTGCGAATCATCGGTGCGCCGAACGAGATAGTGGTCATGGACAGCACCGGTCGCGTGGAGCACGTTCCGGTCAGAGAGAGTGCAGTGCTCCGGTCCCCGGCGTGGACGAATGACGGCCGATCGATTCTCTTCACGTCCGACCTGAGCGGCGCATCGCAGCTTTGCATCGTTCCTGGCGATGGAGAATTTGCCAGCGTGACACCTGCGCGTCTCACGGCGGAACCCGGCGGTGTGTATGGCGTCGATGTCGTGAATGCAGGCACGGATTCCGCACGTGTTGCGACGACGGCGCTGCGTGGCGACGGATACCACATTCTCGTGTGGACCGTGAACAATGCAGATCTGTCATCGGCCGGCGCCGGCACGTCCGGCGCCCCGTCCCGCGCGCCGGACGTGAAGCCAACCACCGATCCGCGCTGGCGTGTGACCGACGATACGAGCCGCGCGCGGTCCTATTCGCCCTGGCGCACACTCGCTCCTGCGTACTGGTCGCCGACATTTGCACAGGTCGGTGCGGGCCGCGGCGCGCTGATCGGTGCGCTGACCGGTGGATCGGACGTGATCGGCCGTCACTCGTACGTGGCGCAGGTATCGGTCAACACGCACAACAGCAACATCGATGCGTCGCTCGATTACGCCTACAATCGATGGACCAACCCGGGGCTCGCGCTGTCGCTGGAGCAATCGTGGACGTACGCGAACATCACAGGTAGCGGGCACAAGGTCGGCGACCTGGGCGAGCGCAGTCGCTTCTTCAATGTGCACGCGACGTTCTCGCGTCCGCGCGTGCGCACCTACTCCGCAATCACCGTGGGCGCCGAGCTGGAGAGTGATCAGTACACATCCAGCCCGGGTGATTTGCTGCGCAGGCTGGATTCGTTTTTCTCGGCGACGCACAATTATCCGTCGCTCGTCGCCGGCTTCGTGTTCTCCAACACGCAGTCGCCGGCGTTGAGCATCTCGCCCGAGGATGGCGTGACGTTCTCGAGCTCCGTGCGACAGCGCTGGGAGGCTTCGACGGGCGTCGCAGGCCGGAGCGCGGTTGCTGTCGGCGCCGCATACAAGTCGCTGAATCTGCCAGGCTTCGCGCATCACGTGATCGCGATACGGGCGGCAGTGGGCTCCGCCGATCACAGGTCGCCGAGCGTGTATTCGGCCGGTGGTGTGAGCGGCGAGTCTTTCGAGATCGTGCCGGGAATAACGTTCGGCAGCAGTACGCGCACGTTTCCGGCGCGTGGTTTTGCCGCCGGCAGCGAGACCGGAATCGACGCGTCTTCGTTCAGCGCGGAGTATCGCGTGCCGCTGACCGCGCCGTCGCGCTCTCTGGGCCTGTTTCCGTTCTTCCTGGATCGTGCGTCGCTGGCATTCTTCGGCGACGCAGCGCGCGCGTTCTGCCCATCGCGCGCGACGCCTGCATGCTCGCCCTCGTCCAATGCCGGGCCAACGCTCGGATCGGTGGGCGCCGAGCTGAACCTGGATTCGGCGCTCCAGTTCGATGTCCCCTACCGGTTCAGGTTCGGGCTTGCACACCCCGTAAGCGGGGCTGCGTACGCTGGTGCGTCGACTCTGACTGCCTACGCTACACTCGGCCTGGCCTTCTGATCATTTCGGTCAGAAAGTCGTTTGGGGCATATCCTCTGCAGCCACGTGTTTCCGAGCAACGCTCCGAGTGTTGCCGGATATTGGAGAGTGACTGGGTGATCACAAAGCTGCTCTCCGCGCGCACCAAATATAGTTAAGTGCTTGTGCACCAATCTGTTAGCAGTGGGGTATCAGGATGGTGTCACAATTATTCGCCCGACCCGTCAATGTTGACAGGCCATGAGGAAAAGCGAACAGTCACAGATGTTCGTGACTGTCAATCTCCAACTCGTTGTGGCTCAAGGGGTTAACAGTGCACTGGCGCGCAAACACGTACGGACGTAGTATCACGACCCCTGACCTGATGGCGCAAATACACCGCTCCGGATGGTCTCCCCATGGCAGTCAATGAAGTCACGCTTGGTGGTACATTCCGCCTGGCGAACCAATCAGCACAGTTTTAGAGAGAGAGTAGAGATGGCCGACGCGAATAATCAGGAGTCGCTGCCCGATGCGCAGCTGAATCAGAACGCCCGGACGGTCCTGTCCAAGCGGTACCTGATCAAGGACAGATCGGGTACTCCGACGGAGCGTCCCGAGGACATGTTCTGGCGGGTGGCCACGACCGTCGCGGAAGCTGACCGCCGGTACGGGGCGAGCGCCGGAGCGGTCCATGCTCTGGCGGAGCAGTTCTATCGCCTGATGACGGAGCGTCGCTTCGAGCCGAATTCACCCACGCTGATGAACGCAGGGCGCCCGCTGGGCCAGCTTTCGGCCTGTTTCGTGTTGCCGGTCGAGGATGCGCTGTCCAACGGCCACAACGGCATCTACGACACGCTGCGAGCGATGGCACTCATTCACCAGAGTGGCGGCGGAACGGGGTTCTCCTTCTCGCGTCTGCGCGGCAAGGGCTCGATGGTCCGCTCGACGACAGGCGTCGCCTCGGGTCCCGTCTCGTTCATGAAGCTGTATGATGCCTCGACCGACGCGGTGAAGCAGGGCGGCACGCGTCGCGGTGCGAACATGGGGATACTGCGGGTGGATCATCCGGACGTGCTGGACTTCATCACGTGCAAGGAAGATCTCTCCCAGATCACCAACTTCAACATCTCCGTCGGCATAACGACGGCGTTCATGAAGGCGCTCAAGGCGGGCGAGATGTACGATCTGATCGAGCCCTCCACCGGTCACGTCGCTGGCCGGCTCGATGCGAAAATGGTGTGGGACAAGATGCTCGACGGTGCATGGCGCACGGGCGAGCCCGGCTGCTTCTTCATCGATGAGGCCGAACGTTACAACCCGGTTCCGCATCTGGGCGCGTACGAGGCGACCAACCCGTGTGGCGAGCAGCCGTTGCTGCCGTACGACGTCTGCAACCTCGGCTCCATCAACGTCGGCTTCTACGTGAAGGACGGCGTGATGGACTGGGATTCGATGAAGCGCGACATCTATCTCGCGACGCGATTCCTGGACAACATCATCGACGTCAACAAGTATCCGCTCCCTGAGATCGACGCACTGTCCAAGCGCATTCGTCGCATCGGGTTTGGCGTGATGGGCTTCGCCGACGCGCTCGTGCGGCTCGGCATTCCGTACGATTCGCCGGAAGGCGTGGAGTTCGGCCGCACGCTGCAGGAATTCGTCGACACCGAAGCCAAGCGCGAGAGCGAACGTCTCGCCAACGAGCGCGGGCCGTTCCCGGAATGGGCACGCTCGATCTTCGGACCTGATGAAACGTGCGCACGGGACGAGAATGGCGAGCGCCTTCGGCCCAAGCAGCTGCTGCGCAACTGCAACGTTACCACGGTCGCTCCGACCGGAACGATCTCGATCATCGCCGGCTGCTCGTCGGGAATCGAGCCGCTGTTCGCCGTTGCGTTCATGCGCAACCAGGCCGGCGTCATGATGCCGGACGTGAACGAGGATTTCGTCGCGGTTGCGAAGCGGGAAGGGTGGTACTCCGATAATCTGATCGAGCGCATTGCGAAGGAAGGACACATCCACTTCGACGAAGTGCCGGAGAAGTGGCGTCGCGTGTTCGTCACGGCGCATGACATCACGCCCGAGTGGCACGTTCGCATGCAGGCCGGTTTCCAGCAGCATTGCGATTCCGCGATCTCCAAGACGACCAACTTCCCGCACGCTGCAACGCGTGACGATGTTCGCGCGATCTACGAGCTTGCGTACGATCTCAAGTGCAAGGGCGTCACGGTGTATCGCGACGGTTCGCGTGACAACCAGGTCCTCTCGACCGGTGCAACGGCGCAGGCCAGCGCGTCGCGTGACGAGAAGACCGACCGCCGCGAGATGGGCGAGTTGCAGGGGACGATCGCCGAGTTGACGGCGGAGATGGAGCGGTTGAAGCAATCGTTGTACGATGCGGAGGCTGAGAATCTGCAGCGCCGCGTCAAGCGCTCGCGCCCGGATCGCCTGCGCGGTACGACGATTCGCAAGGAGACGCCGCTCGGCACGATGTTCGTCAACATCACCGAAGACGAGAAGGGTCAGCCGTTCGAGGTCTTCATCAACCTTGGCAAGGCGGGCGGTGCAGCGATGGCCGACGCCGAAGCGATGGGTCGCATGATCTCGCTCGCGCTCCGGTCAGGAATTCCGCTGCGTGAAGTGCACAAGCAGTTGCGCGGCATCAGCTCCGATCGCGCGGTTGGACTCGGACCGAACAAGGTGTTGTCCGTTCCGGACGCGATCGGAATCGCGCTAGAGGAATGGACGCGCGAGAAGCAGGGTGTTCAGCAGGAGCTGCTCTCCGCAGCGAACGCTGCTGCACAGGCGCCACGCGCGACCGCGGAAACCATCAAGGCCGCGTCGGACGTTGCTGCTGCGCAGGCTCAGATGCAGATGGGTTTCGATACGTACAGCAACAGCGACGGCTTCATGCAGACGTGTCCTGATTGCGGCTCGCAGCTGGAGTTGGCTGAAGGATGCGCCAAGTGCCACGTGTGCGGATTTTCGGAATGCGGCTGAAATAGGCGGCGTGGCTGTCGAGCCTGTGGGCGATGGCCGAGAAGACTGCATTGGTCCGCTGTTGCAGCTTGCACACGCCACGCCCACAGCCGCCGCAGGTCATGCCTGTGACCTGGAGCCTATGCAGTACCGGTTTGCGGTACGCGACCTCTGGAACTTCCGTTCCCGGGGTGGTACTATCCAGTGTCATGGTAACAGTTTCCGGGCGTCGTTCCAGCAGGCTCGCTCCATTCGTCGGTACGCTGCTGTCGGCCGTACTGGCCTTTCAGCTCACGCTGGCGGGCGGTGGAATTCTGTGCCTCATGCCGCATGATGGTGCGATGTCGTCGATGCAGCCCATGCAGGCCAGCTCACAGATGGCTGCAGGGCTCACCCTGCAACGCACCGGTCAGGGAAGCCCAACTGATCAGCCGTGTGATGGGCAGAGTCAGCCTGCGCAATGCGTGACGATGACCGCCTGTGCACCGAGTGCCATTCCGGTCGCTAGTGCTGTCGCTCGCACGACGCCCAGAGTACCCGCTGTCGTCGTGTCCGCGCCTACGATCGTTCCTCTCTCGCAGACCTCAGCGCCCGAGCTCCCCCCTCCGCGGGCGTAGTCCAGCCTACATCGGCTACATCTCGTAGCCGTCCGTAAGCCGCTCGGCAGCATACGAATACGTCGGATGCGCCGGACAGGATCAATCATGCCGCGTCGCCACGAACGACGGCCCGGATGGTGATCCCGGACTTCAATCGAAGGATTCATGTATCCCAAAATTTGCGGGCGCGCTTTGCGTCGGCAGCGACGCGTGCAACGTGTCGGGTCTCGCAGGCCCGGCATTCCATGTAGTGTCGCAAGCATCGGCGTTATCGTGGTCCTTGTCACGGTTTCCCATGCTGCCAGTGGGCAAACGGCGCCATCCATACCGAGAGCCAATTACAACGGGTCGGCTACAGTGCAGGTTGTGCGGCGCGCGAGCGAGCCAGACTCGGGCGCGGCGGCGCTCGACTCGCTCGTCGCTCTGGCCCGGACCGCTAATCCGGCGGTGCGTGCTGCAGAGTCTCGGGTTGTCGTAGCTCACGCCACAATAGGTCCAGCCGGAGCGAGGCCCGATCCAATGCTCATGGCCGGCGTGCTGGATTTCCCGTATGGACGGCCGGGCTATTCCGACGACTTCACGATGAACATGCTACGCGTAACGCAGACATTCCCGTTTCCCGGAAAACTGTCGCTTGCGACACGCGCGGCCGAGGAAGACGAGGCCGCGGCTCGCGCCACACTCGCGCAGCAGCGGCTCGATGTGGCGCGCGATGTTCGTGATGCGTACTACGAGCTGGCTTTTGTACGACGTGCGCGGGACATCGTGCAGCACAACGCAGAGGTCCTGGGGAGCCTGGCCCGGATCACCGAGACTCAATACACAGTTGGAAACAGTGCGCAGACTGATGTACTCCGGGCTCGCGTCGAGGTGGCACGCCTGGGCGGTGAAGCAGCATCGCTGGACGCCCAGGAACGCACCGCGTTGGCGCATCTGAACGCAGTGCTCGACCGTCCGAGCACCACGCCCGTCGGTGTGGCTGTTATCCCCAACGAGATCGCACGTCTTGCGGGCGTCGACTCTGGATCGCACGTGCACTTCTCCTCGAGCGCACTTGGGGACGCCCCGTCGGATTCTCCTCTTCTCCCGCTCGACTCGCTCGTAACGCTTGCAATGACACACAGCCCCGTGCTCCGGGCGCGCGAGGCGCGCATCGGCGCTCAGGAGCAGAGACTCGCGCTCGCACGCAGAGCACACTTGCCGGACTTCGATATCTCGCTCGAGTACGATCAGCGGCCGCAGTTCCATGATTACGTCTCGTTCTTCATCTCGGTCCCGCTCCGGTTACAGAAGCGTCGGAAACAGGATCAGGAAGTAGTGGGCGCCGCGGCGGAGCTAAGCGCGTTGGCGGCAGAGCGTATGGCCGATGTGAATTCCATCCGACAGGAAGTCGCGACGCGCGTGAGCGAGGTCGAGCGCGAGCGCACCATTCTCGCTCTGTCGCTCAAGGCAGTTCTGCCGCAGGCACGGGCGACGTTTACCTCGGCGACAGCAAGCTATCAGGTCGGACGTGTCGACTTTGCTTCACTAGTGGATGCCCAGGCGGCGGTGTTCAACTACGAGACCGCGTACTGGCGGTCGCTCACTGATTTCGCGAAGGCGATCGCCGAACTCCAACGAACAGTAGGTACCGAGGTGCTTCGATGACCCCAATGAACGAACTATCCAACTACGGCCGCAATCGCACGATGCGCTTCGCCGTTGCAGGTATCGTGACTGTTCTCGTCGTCGGAACCGCGTGGTATCTGGTGTCGCGTCATAAAGTGTCTGGCGTGGCCACCTCCTCCAGCGGCAACATGGCAGGGATGCCTGGCATGAGTAGCAGTACGAGTAGTGATGCAAGTGTCAGTGGCGCGATGAGCGGAAGTATGGCGGGGGCGGCTGGAATGAACGTCACAGCAAACGGATCCGTGAAGCTGACCGCGTCGCAGATCCATCAGTTCGGTGTGACTTTCGGCACTGCGGAGGTTCGTCCACTGACCAGTGAGACACGCACCACCGGCACCGTCACCTTTGACGAGACGAAGATGGCGCAAATCGCGCCCAAGTTCGGAGGCTTTGTAGATCGGCTCTACGTCAATTCAACCGGGCAGCAGGTGCGGCGCGGGCAGCCCGTGCTCGAAATTTATTCCCCCGAGTTGCTGGCTGCAGAACAGGAGCTTCTGCTGGCTGGCCAGGTAGATCGCAGCATCGGCAAGAGCAGCGTTCCGGGATTGCCGACAGGGCAAACTAATCTGGCGGACGCGTCCCGCCGGCGGTTGCAGCTCTGGGACATCTCTGATGCGCAGATAGATCAGATCCTGCGCACGGGTCGCGTGCGTCGCACACTCACGCTCTATGCTCCAGTGTCGGGCATCGTCGTAGAGAAGAAGGTGCTACAGGGACAAGCGGTAACGTCTGGCGAAGAGCTTTACACCATCGCCAACCTGTCGGACGTCTGGGTCGACGCCCAGTTGCGTGAGGTGGACGCGGGCAACGTACGCGTGGGCTCACCCGCTGACATCGTGTTCACGGGGCTTCCCGGTCATTCGTACAAAGGCCGAGTGGCTTACGTGTATCCGACGCTCCAGCCAGAAGCGCGCACGATAACGGCGCGCATCGTGGTGCCTAACACGGCCGGTGTGCTCAAGCCCGGCATGTATGCGACCGTAAGACTCTCCACTCCCAATCGCACCGCGCTGACTGTTCCCAGCTCGGCCATTCTCCAGACGGGTGATCGGAATATCGTCTTCGTTGATATGGGGAAAGGCATTCTCATGCCGCACGATGTAGAGCTCGGACGAGTTGCGGGTGAGTACACCGAGATCCTCTCCGGTCTCGAAGCAGGACAACGCGTAGCTACATCGGCGCAATTCCTCCTGGACTCCGAGTCCAATCTAGGTGACGTACTCAAGAGCATGATCAGCAATATGCGCTCGGGCGACAAGGCCATGCAGAACATGCCAGGTATTGACGACAAGGGCGCCAATGTGAATGGCATGCCTGGGATGCAGATGCCTCCGGCACCACCGAAGCCGCGGAGATAGAGCAATGCTCAAGCGAGTCATCGAGTGGTCAGTGAACCACAAGATCATGGTGCTTCTGGCTACGCTGGTGGTTGTGGTCGCAGGCACGTGGGCGATGTTCAGGACGCCGGTGGATGCGATCCCGGATCTGTCCGATGTGCAGGTAATCGTCATGACCGAGTGGCCCGGACAGGCACCGCAGACTGTGGAGGATCAGGTTACGTATCCGCTGTCGACCGAGATGCTCAAGGTACCGCACATCAAGTTCGTGCGCGGCATGAGCCAGTTCGGCCTTTCGGCGGTGTACGTGGTGTTTGAGGACGGCACGGATCTGTACTGGGCACGCAGCCGCGTGTTGGAGTATCTGAGTAGTGCACGAGCCAAGCTTCCTCCTGACGCCTCGCCGATGATGGGACCCGATGCCACAGGCGTCGGTTGGGTTATGCAGTACATCCTGGCGGACACTTCAGGCAAGCTCAACCTGGCGCAGTTGCGCGCGTTGCAAGACTGGACCGTCCGGCCCGCGCTCACAGCGGTACCTGGCGTCGCCGAGATCGCGTCCTTCGGTGGCTTTGAGAAGCAGTATCAAGTTGATGTCGATCCAGCCAAACTGCTCGCGTACGACATTCCGATCCAGAAAGTGAGCGATGCCGTCCGCGCCTCGAATCAGGATGTTGGTGGCCGCGTGCTCGAGATGGGCGGGTCGGAGTACGTGGTACGCGGACGTGGGCGGTTCCGCAGTCTTGCTGATATTCGCAACGTCGCGATAGGCACAGGTCCTGGAGGTACGCCCGTCACGGTTGGAGATGTCGCCAACGTCCAGATCGGACCGCAAATCCGGCGTGGGATCGCCGATCTGAACGGGAAAGGCGAGATCGTCACTGGTTGGGTTGTGATGCGGTATGGCGAGAATCCGTTGGCGGTAATCAACGGTGTCAAGGCCAAGATGACGGAGCTGCAGAAGGCACTGCCCAATGGCGTGGTCTTCGTCGACGGGTACGATCGGTCTGGACTGATCGAGAGCGCAATCGAAACGCTCCGCAGCAAACTCGTAGAGGAGTCGTTGATTGTTGCCGCCGTAACACTGCTTTTCCTGTTGCACGGATCGAGCGCACTGGTCGCAATCCTGACGCTACCGATCGGCATTCTCATGGCGCTGCTGGCGATGCATCTTCTGGGTCTGAGTGCCAACATCATGAGCCTGGGTGGGATCGCGATCGCAATCGGTGCAATGATAGATGCGGCAATCGTGATGGTGGAGAACATGCACAAGCACATCGAGCACAATGCGCGCGACGGAAACCCGCGAACGCACTGGGAGGTTGTGATCGATTCGGCCAAGGAGGTTGGTCCGTCGCTCTTCATCTCTCTTCTGATCATCACCGTGTCGTTCATTCCGGTCTTTGCGTTTCAGGATCAGGAAGGCAGGCTGTTCAAGCCACTCGCATGGACCAAGACGCTGTCGATGGCGTCAGCATCGCTTCTATCAATCACGCTCGTGCCAGTAATGATGGGACTCTTCATTCGTGGCAAGCTGCAGCCTGAATCGGCCAACCCAGTCAGTCGGTTCCTGATCAGGGCCTACCGACCGGTCATCGCGTTTGTGCTCAGGCATCGATGGCCAACGATCATCGTGGCTGGCGCTGTGCTGCTCGTGACCATCTTCCCCTGGTCGCGCATCGGAAGTGAATTCATGCCGCCCCTGAACGAAGGGGCCATCATGGACATGCCATCGCTCTTCCCCGGTGTCGGGAGTGAACAGGCGAAAGAGATCCTCACGCAGCGTGATGCGGATCTTGCAAAGATCCCCGAAGTACAGATGGTATTGGGCAAGATCGGTCGTGCGGAGACCGCGACCGACATGGCACCGCTGTCGATGATCGAGACGATCGCGATCCTCAAGGACAAGAAGTACTGGCGTCCAGGGGTGACGTACGACTCGATCGTCGCTCAGGCGAATGCAACGGTGAAGACACCGGGTGTTGGTAACATGTGGTCGATGCCCATCAAGAACAGGCTCGACATGCTGGCGACCGGGATCAAGACCCCCGTGGGGATCAAGATATTCGGGCCGAGTCTCGATACACTGGATGAGATCGGCCAGAAGATCGAGGGAATTTTACCGGCGGTATCGGGAACCAACACCGTCTTTGCGGAGCGTGCGGTAGGCGGCAAGTACCTGGACGTAACGATCAACCGTGATGCAGCGGCGCGATATGGGTTGACCGGTGACGACGTGCAGTTGGCGTTGAGCGCAGCCGTCGGCGGCGTGGACGCGGGACAGGTGATCGAAGGGCGAGAGAGATACAGCGTGCTCGTACGCTATCCGCGCGCGTTGCGTGACAATCCTGAACAGGTGCGGAACGTGCTGGTCGCCACGCCGTCAGGAGCCCAGGTCGCGCTCAGTGAGCTCGCGAGTATTGCCGTGGTCAAAGGTCCAGTCCTCATCAAGTCCGAGAACGCGTATCTCAACAACATCGTGTACGTCGATGTCGAGGGACGTGACATTGGGAGCTACGTTGGCGATGCAAAGAAGGTGCTCGCGGAGAAGTTGACGCTTCCGCCAGGCTACCGGCTCGAATGGTCAGGACAGTATGAATCACTGGAGCGCGCGTCGAAGAAACTTGGCGTTGTGATACCGATCACGCTCGCCATCATCTTCGGGCTCCTTTACTTCAATTTCAGAAGCGTAACGGAGAGCGCGATTGTCATGCTCTCCCTTCCTTTTGCGCTCGTGGGCGGGGTATGGCTAATGTGGCTGCTGCACTACAACATGAGCGTCGCTGTAGCGATAGGCTTCATCGCGCTCGCAGGTGTGGCGGCCGAGACCGGGGTGATCATGCTCATCTACCTGGATCAGGCGTATCACGAACGCGACGCGCGTGGTGAGCTGTCGAACCGGGGCGACGTGGACGCGGCAGTCGAGCACGGCGCAGTCGAACGTGTCCGACCCAAGTTGATGACGGTGACAGCGATTACCGCTGGCCTCGTCCCCATTTTGTGGAGTCAGGGGACTGGAGCTGACGTGATGAAGCGAATCGCGGCACCCATGGTAGGCGGAATGGTCACGAGCACGATACTCACGCTGGTGGTGATTCCAGCGATCTACTCCCTTTGGAAGGAACGGAGCGTATCAGGAAAGTGACACACCTTTCAGATGTCATCAACCAGGTTGTAGCATCCAGTAAAGGTTCTCGAATATGAAGCCGCCTTGATTCAGCCGTTCCTCGTCGGAGCGATGGTGCGCATACAGCTCATCCAATACACGGGCAACGTCGGCTGTTCCAGCACGTCCGAACAGATCATCCTTACAGTCGATGTCATGCACGATCTCCGCAATCGCGCTCAGGCCAACATCATTCCGAAGCTCGAATGCATCCAGCAGCACCTCGAAGGTGCATGCCGCGCCGACGTGTGTGTACTCGGCGTCGAACATATCGAACCGTAGTTCGCCCTCGCGTGGTTCATGCACGGCTGGATCGACGAACTTGAAGTCAGCGGCTGGATCGATGAAACGCCGAATGAGCCATGCACTCGCTATTCGGTCAACGTGAACGCCGCGCCTCGTGATCCAGAGTGCGCCGCGCGGCCAATGTCTGCGACGCCGACCGTTTCGGCGCCCGATCGATGACACCGGCAGCTCGGGATGGCTCACCGTAGCGAGAAAGTTTGCTTCGCACAGCGTGGCCTCGCCCCCACCCGCAACGATCTCCCGCGCCAGCCACTCGAAGTCCTCGCGCTCCTCCGCCCCATTCGGCAGAACGTAGACGGAGTTCTTGAGTGCCACCGCCCCGATTCGCTTGAGCCGTCGCCACACCTTGACCCGGAAGTAGTCCGGGTGCGGCGGTAGCTGGTGGATGAGGAGTAGCCAGCGAGGTCGAGATGTCACGGAGTGGCGGCTGGCGGATTGGTTCGCTACGCAATATGATACAACTGTATCATACTAACATAACGTCCCTTGCGCGAGGAGGAAACGTGCAGTTGACCAGATGCTCGTACCACAGTTCGTACCAGGTGCTGGCGGCTTATGTCATGGCCATAGTAGCATCGGCAGCGGCGGTTCCTTGCAGGGCGCAGGCGACGGCTTCGTTGCCACCGTGGACGGCCTCCGTAGATGCAGCGCTCGGACGCCACGGCACGATGAACGCTGGCGGCGTCTACAAGTTTGGATTTCCACGCTCCGACATGGACGTAACCGTCGAGGGCGTGCAGCTCAGGCCTGCGCTCGCCCTCGGTTCGTGGGTGGCGTTCAAGCCGATGGCTTCGGGCAGGACGATGGTTATGGGGGACCTGGTACTGGCTGAGACAGAGGTTGCGGCCGTGATGCAGACGCTGCAGGACAGTGGCATCACTCAAACGGCATTGCACAACCATCTCCTGCATGAGAATCCGCGTGTGATGTACATGCACATCATGGCGATGGGCGATGCGGCGAAGATTGCTCGGTCCATCCACGCGGCGCTGGCTCGCAGCAAGACACCGCTCGGAACGCCCGCAACACCGATTGCCGCTGCATCAGTCGAACTCGATACGGGTATCGATACCGCGCGAATTGCGCATGCACTCGGCTACTCCGGCAAGACGAACGGTGGTGTCTACCAGGTCAGTGTTCCGCGCGCGGAAACGATTCGCGAACATGGAGAGGTAATTCCGCCGGCGATGGGAGTTGCGACGGGCATCAATTTCCAGCCTACAGGCAGCGGGCGAGCCGCTGTCACTGGCGACTTTGTATTACTCGGGACGGAAGTCAATCCCGTGATTCGGGCGCTTCGGAGTCACGGAATTGCAGTGACGGCCGTGCACAGTCACATGCTCACGGAAGAGCCGCGCTTATTCTTCATGCACTTCTGGGCCAACGACAATGCAGTGACACTTGCGTACGGACTTCGCGCGGCACTCGACGCAACTGGCGCCCGGCACTGAGCAGTCCAGCCAACGGCTGCCATCAAGCGTTCCTGTCTGCCGGAGCCGCGAAACAGGAGCGAGGTCCCGAGCGAGCTATCGAAGCGGCCGACGTACGCCGCGTGGGCAACTTGCATCCCATGGTGATCGGTGTGCATCGTGGATGCGCGCACGTCGTGCGCCTAGTCTGGCGCCGTCGCGTGGTCGACGCCGCGTGCGTGCACCGTGCTCACCTATCCAATACATTTGGATAGTATGAGCCCGAGCGCCGCTGATTGACCCCCTGATGGCGAACCCGATCACACCCAAGATTGACGGAGTTCCGTTATATCCGTCAGAAAGCCTGTTCGCCAAGCCGATGTCGCGGTGGCAACGGGTGGTCGCGTCGAGTGGTGTCGCCGTCGTGGTTCTGGTTATCGGCGTGATCACCTATAGCGGGATCGTTCGGGCGCGCGAGGCCGGTGAGTGGGTCGAGCACACCCACCAGACGATCGATCGTACGCGTGCGACCCTCTCCGATCTCAAGGACGCCGAAACAGGCCAACGCGGCTTCATCCTGACCGGTGATGAGGCATATCTCGCCCCGTACACCAACGCACTCACGGCGCTGGCGGCCGATACGAGCGCGTTACGACTGCTGACCGCCGACAACCCGGTCCAGCAGCGGTACCTCGACGAGCTCGCGCCTCTGGTAACCGCGCGACTCGCCGAGCTTGATTACTCCATCGATCTGCGACGCACTCAGGGATTGGCGGCCGCCGTCGCCAGGCTGCGTACCAACCGCGGCAAGCAGATCATGGATTCCCTTCGCGCGCACGTGGCCACGATCGAGTCCACCGAGCGGTCTCTCCTGGCCACCAGGTCAACGGTCGAGGAATACCACTCCGAGATCGTGACGCTCGTGCTGATCGGCGGTACGCTCGCGGCAGTTCTGTTCGCGATAGTTCTCAACGGTTTGCTGACTCGCTATGCGGAAGCACAGTCGGTCGCCGCTCGTGCGCTGACGTTGCAGAACGCTCAGCTGGAATCACAGGCACTCGAGCTGGAGCTGCAGAACCAGCAGCTCCAGGAGCAGGCGTCCGAGCTGGAGCTGCAGCAACAGCATCTGTACGAACAGGCAACCGAGCTCGAGGCGCAGAACGAGCAATTGCAGCAACAGACAACCGAACTCGAGCGGCAGACCGAAGAGCTTCACTTAGTGACCGAAGCGCTGGAGGGCCGCACGAGGGAGTCCGAGCGCGCGCGGGTCGCGGCCGAGCAGGCGCAGCTGGTGGCTGAGTCGGCCAACCGGGCCAAGGCCGAATTTCTCGCGACGATGTCGCACGAGCTCCGCACTCCACTGAATGCAATCGGCGGCTATGTCGATCTGATGCAGCTCGGCATACGCGGCGCGGTGACGCCGGAACAGCTCGACGATCTCGCTCGCATCAAGAAGAGCGGCCGTCATCTGCTCGCGCTGATCAACGACATTCTGAACTTCGCGAAACTGGAAGCAGGGAAGGTGGACTTCAACGTCGCCGACACCTCGCTGCTCGATCTCGTCGGCGGTGTGGAGGCGCTGGTCTCGCCGCAGATGCATGCCAAGGGAATTCGCGTCGTGTACGAGCGATGCGAGTCCGATATCGTGACGCGTGCCGACGCGGAGAAAGTGCAGCAGATACTGCTGAACCTGCTTACCAACGCGCAGAAGTTCACACCCTCTGGTGGCAGAATCGGTATCACCTGTGCTGCTGCCGATGACGTGGTGAGCATTGCCGTCAGCGACACGGGGCGCGGAATACCGGCTGACAAGCTGGAGAGCATCTTCGAGCCGTTCGTGCAGGTGGACAGGCATCTCGCGACCGATACCGTTCCGTACAGCCAGCGAGGTATCGGCCTGGGTCTGGCCATAAGCCGGGAGCTTGCGCGCGCGATGGGCGGTGATATTACTGCGGAAAGCATTTTGGAGCAGGGATCGGTCTTCACGCTCACACTGCCGCGCGGCACCACAGTCGACGCCTCGCCGAATCTTGCCGCAATCGAGCAACAAGGCACCGGAGAGGCCGTCGATGGCGTCAGGGAGGCCCGCGATCCGGGTGGGGCGGGGAAAGGCACCCACCGCGCGAGCAGCGCCGAGATCAGTTCCCCGGAGCATCCAGAAGGGCTGGATAGCTAGATTAAGGGGTACGATCGGGTGTCCTGATGAGCCGATGGCGCCAAGTAGCGCGATTCTTGCGCTTTGAGAGGTTTATGAACGTTTGGTTGAGCACCACCGCGACGTAATGACCGAACTGTAATGGCTTCCGGGCGTGTGCCGATTCCTTCGGCTGACTCGAGCGAATCGACGTCGACTGAATTGGCCGACCGTGAATCAGTGCGCAATTCGCCCGTAACGGTCGTCGGAATCGGCGCATCCGCGGGTGGCCTCGAAGCCCTGTCCGAGTTCTTTCGGAACGTTCCAGCAGACACCGGGCTTGCGTATGTAGTGGTGCAGCACCTCAGCCCGACGCACGGAAGCATCCTGGCCGAGCTGCTCGCGCGGCAAGCAACGATGCCGGTGCATCAGGCGGCCAACGGCGATCGCGTGGAAGTCAATCACGCGTACGTGATCGCGCCGGATACCAAGATGACCTTGACCGACGGCCATCTGAAGTTGGTGCCGAGAGATCCGGACGACCGACCGCCATTGCCGATCGACGCATTTTTCCGATCGCTGGCAGAAGTACAGGAACGCAGGACCATCGGCGTGATCCTTTCCGGTACGGGCTCAGACGGCGCACTTGGCGTTCGCGCGATACGGGGAGCGGGCGGGATCGCGTTCGCGCAGGATCCCGCAACGGCAACCGCCGAGGGGATGCCGCGATCGGCTATCGCAACAGCGTGCATCGACATCGTTGCGTCACCAGCCGAGATCGCGGCGCACATCGCGCGACTGGGGCTCAATCCATACTTGCGTGCGCACGCCAGCGACGGCTCATCGGATGGTACATCCGACAGGAAGCGCGATTCGGACGCCCGGCCGCATAGCCGCGGCGTGTCCGGTGATGACGCGGACACCGGCACGAATAGCGACGCCCTGGCTGCCATCTGCGCGGCGCTCAGGAGTCAGTTCGGCGTCGATTTCGACCTCTACAAGATGGGAACTGTCGAGCGGCGAATTCAGCGACGCATGGCGCTTCGCAGGACCGACACGATGGGACGCTACGCAGAACTTCTGCGCGAAGACGGCGAGGAGCTGAGCACGTTGTACGGCGATCTCCTCATCGGAGTGACGCGTTTCTTTCGCGATCCGGATCTGTTCAATGCACTGACCGATAAGGTTCTACCGGACTTCATCGCGCGCCGCGTGGCGGTTGGCCACACTGCGCGAGCGGATTCCGTTCGCGATGACGCTGCCATACGCGTGTGGATAGCAGGATGTTCGACCGGTGAGGAAGCATATTCGTTTGCCATCTGCCTTCTCGAGCTGCTGGAGGCCCATGCGCTCGACACTCCGATCCAGATCTTTGCAACCGATCTGAACGCAGCCGCGATTGCTTCCGCGCGCACCGGGATGTATCCACGAGGTATCGAGGCCGATGTCACACCCGAACGGCTGAGTCGCTTTTTCAGGAAGGAAGACACTGGCTATTGCGTCACGAAGGCTGTGCGGGATTGCTGTGTCTTCGCGGTACAGAATATCACCGCGGATCCGCCGTTCTCTCACCTGGACATCGTCAGCTGCCGTAACGTTCTCATCTATCTGCAGCCGAACGCACACACCAGACTGCTGTCGGTCTTCCACTATGCGCTCAGGCCAGGGGGCATACTGGTGCTTGGAAGCTCGGAATCGGTGAGCACTGCTGCAACCCTGTTCACTGCGATCGACAAGAAGCGCCGCATCTACACACGCATTCCCGGCCCGGTACACGCGCTGCAGCTGAGCGTCCGGCCGGCACATCCGAGCCGATCATTGATTCAGGATCGCGCCAGCGCAACCGCCGTCGGTATCAGGCGATCGCAGAACGTCGAAGACTCGGCTGGCGCATCCGGCAATGCGCCGTCGCCCGACGTACAGCGCGCCGCCGATCAGATCGTACTTGGCAGCTATGCGCCGGCCGCAGTCGTGGTGGACGATCAGTTGCGAATCCTGCAGTTCCGCGGCCGAACAGGGAAGTACATCGAACCTGTCGCAGGCACTGCGAGTTTTCTGTTGCTGAACATGGTCAAGTCCGAATTGTCAGCCGAGCTGCGCCGAGTGCTGGAGGCAGCTCGAAACGAAGCACGGCCCGCGCGCGTGGAAGGCGTTTCGTTCCACGACGGAAAGCACATCGAGTACGTCAGTCTCGATGTGCGCCCGTTTCGAGTCACGGGATCCGATGCAAAGTTCTTCATCATTTCGTTCGAGGAGAGCCGCGCCGACGGAACGCGTCCATCGGCTGATGGTGACGGTGGGCAGCCCGGCACGACGAACAGGCGCGGCGCCCGCGCAAGCATCGTCGAACGGAAATTGGCGGACAACGCAACCGAGCTTGGAGAGCTGCGCCAGGAACTCGAGGCAGCGAAGCGCCACCTCCAGACCGTAGCCGAAGAGCATGCATCGGTCGTGGAGGAATTCCAGGCGGCGAATGAGGAGATCCAGTCCAGCAACGAAGAGCTCCAGAGCACGAATGAAGAGATCGAAACCTCCAAGGA
>Ga0207678_10001493_pt1 | contig 21439 bp, 20 predicted proteins | sample KBSC63metaG_FD_184319 | JGI IMG/M metagenome (GOLD analysis project Ga0207678, IMG submission 184319) | Corn rhizosphere microbial communities from Kellogg Biological Station, Michigan, USA - KBS C6-3 metaG (SPAdes) (version 2) | ecosystem: Host-associated > Plants > Roots > Rhizosphere > Soil ... | reverse complement strand
GCCGCTGATACCAGATCGATGGCTCATTCAGCAAGCCGGTTTGCGCAAGGAGTTCAGGCGTGCCGTCCGTTGCCGCGTTGTCGATGACGAGAATGCGTTCGGGCGCGAGGGTCTGTCTTAGTAGGGCTTCCAAACACTCGACGAGAAGGGCCTTGCGATTGTAAGTGACGACAACAACGGCGACGCGGTCAGCCACGAACGGTTTCTCCTTTCGCCGCTTCGACCAGCGGCTCGACCGCTTTAAGGGCGGCGGCGACCACTTGATCCATATTGTAATAGCGATACTGCGCCAGGCGGCCGACGAATGTCGTGTCCGGTTCGGCGTCGGCGAGGGCTTTGTAGCGCTGGTAGAGCGCTTCGTTGTCGGGGCGCGGGATCGGATAGTAGGGATCGCCTTCGGCGCGCGGGAATTCGCGAACGATGGACGTTCCGGAGTGTTCCTGAGCGGTTAAATATTTGAACTCGGTAATGCGGGTGAAATCGTTTTCGTTCGGATAATTCACCACCGCGCGGTCCCAGGCGACAATGAGAATCGCTCCGACGATGAGCGGGAGGGCGATTGTCGCCGCCAAAGAATAATTGCGCGGCGCACCGCCGTGCGCTACCTCACGGGGCGACTCTTCTGATGACTTCGCGAGATCTGATGCCATTACTTCTTGGCTTCCCATGCGTAGGGCTCGATGTCACGCCCCTCGGGCACGAAGGACGAATCGGTGTAGTCCGTAAAGCCGACCAATCCCTTGAAGATTCCCGACTCCTTGGCGTACTTCTCGATCTCTTCAAAGTCAGCTCGGCGCACGTTCAGATTGGTGTACTTGACGCGATCCGGCGGTTTACTCAGGACATACGCGAGCAACTTGGGATCCTGATTGTAATAGTTCTTCGAAACGAACTGGGCCGCCTGCATCCGATGCCGGTCGTCCTTCGACAGCGGTTGTCGCGTGAGCGAGGCCCCGCCGCAGCGGCGCACGGCAAACTGGACACGCCTGCACCGCTGCGGTACTGTTCCGCACAATTCGCGCCAGACCGGGCTGTGCCGGGGCGGGCGCCGCCGCGAAGCGATTTCAATCCCGGGGACCTGTCGATGGACACGTTACAGATGATGCGCATTTTCGTCCGGGTGGCGGAAGAGGGCAGCTTCACGAGCGCGGCCCAGCGCCTGGACATCACCACCGCCTATGCGTCGCGTTCGGTCGCGCAACTCGAAACGCATCTGCGCACGCGCCTGCTCAACCGGAGCACGCGCCGCATCGCATTGACCGATGCCGGGCAGCGCTATCTCGACCGGTGCCAGCGCATCCTCGGCTATATCGACGAAGCGGAAGCCGAGGCGGCGGATGCGCAGGCGAAGCCTTCGGGGCGCCTGCATGTGCATGCGACCACAAGTTTTGGCCAGGCCTACGTGGTGCCCGCGGTCGTGCGATACCGGCAGCGCTATCCGTCGGTGGCGGTCGAGCTGACGCTGTCGCAACACGTGCCCGACATCATCGACGAAGGTTACGACGTGTCGTTGCAACTGAGCTCGGCGGAGCTGCCCGATTCGGGCCTGGTGTCGCAGCGACTCGGCGATGTTCATAGCGTGCTGTGCGCGTCGCCCGCTTACTTGAAGGAGCGCGGCACGCCGCACAGCGTGCGCGATCTCGAAGCGCATTCATGCCTGCAGATCGTCACGCCGATCTTTCCGCGCGACCGCTGGCATCTCGACGGCCCCGACGGTCGCGAGACATTCGAGCTGCCGCTGCCGGACTTCCAGGTGAACATCGCCGACGCGCTCGGCGCCGCGCTGCGCGCAGGCCTCGGGATCGGCTCGTTGCCGATGTCGAGCGCGGTGCCCGCACTGGCGAGCGGCGCGCTGGTTCGCGTGTTGCCCGAGTACCGGCTGCAGAAGCTGACGGTCTACACGCTGTATGCGTCGCGCCAGTACCTCGACGCGAAGATCCGGACCTTCGTCGATTTCCTGCGGGAATGCGTGCCCGAATTGCTGGCCGCCGACGAAGCCGCACTGCGCGGTTCCTGCGTGTCCTGAGCGAAAGTGGGCAGCGTGTGCCCGGTTGAATGACGCGGCACACGTTACGCAGTTCATGAATCGATGTTGGTCCGTGCCAGATAATTCGCACACCGAAGTTGATGGCAAAGACGAATCGGCGCCACATCTCCGATCGCTTGCGTCGCGCGATGCACGCCTTTATGAAAGCGCCTGCTTTCGATATCGGACTTCGTTGGTTCGGTGCGAAGCGCCGAACCCCTAGAATCGATTCGACTCCCGCTCCCTTCCCATCGAACCCAGGACATCATGGCAGATCGACTATCCAGATCCCGCCGCCGGCTCATCCAGTCCGGTCTGGCGCTCACTGCCGGCGCTGCCGCCCAGCCGCGCTTCGCGCTCGCTGCCGCGGCCGGCGCACGCACGTTGCGCATCGGCTATCAGAAAGGGCCGCTCAGCCTGCTGAAGGCGAGAGGCACGCTGCAGGACAAGCTCGCGACGCTCGGTGTGAACGTGACATGGACCGAGTTCCCGTCGGGGCCGCCGCAGCTCGAAGCGCTCAATGCGGGGTCGATCGACTTCGGCGATGTCGGCGAGGCGCCGCCGATTTTTGCGCTCGCCGCGGGTGCGCCGCTCGTCTACTACGCGCAGACGCCGGCAGGACCCTCGACCGAGGCCGTGGTCGTCGCGAAGGATTCGCCGGTCAGGACCTTCGCGGATCTGCGCGGCAAGCGCGTCGCGCTCGTGAAGGGATCCAACACGCACTTCCTGCTGGTCCGCTTGCTGCAGGCCGCGAAGCTCGACTTTGCGGACGTCAAGCCGGTCTGGCTGTCTCCGTCCGATGCGCGCGCCGCGTTCGAGAACCGCTCGGTCGATGCGTGGATCATCTGGGATCCGTTTCTCGCCGTCGTCCAGCAGACGTTGGGCGCGCGCATCGTCGCGGATGGCACGGGGCTCGTCGAGAACCGCAGCTACTACTTCGCGTCGCGCACCTATGCGCAGCGCAATGCCGACGTGCTGGGTGTGGCCGTGTCCGAGCTGACGACGGTTCAGCGATGGCTCGATGCGAATCGCCCGCAGGGTGCGGCCGAGTTCTCGAAACTGTGGGGCATTCCGGAGCCGGCCGTGGCACTCGCGTTCCGCCGTGCGCGCTTCGGCGTCGAACCCGTGACGCGCGAGACGCTCGCGTACCAGCAGCACATCGCGGACGTGTTCTATCAGGCGGGTATCCTGCCGAAACGCGTGGACGTCAGCGCGGCGGCGCCGCCCACGCTCGCATGACGAATTCGTAGCCGCAAACGACAACGCCACGGATGCAGGTCCGTGGCGTTTCGCTTTGCGTGCATCGCTGCACGGCAGCGGCGGGTGCCTGCTGTCTGCTGCGGTATTACTGCTGCTGGCCCCAGAGCGTGCGCCCGAAGAACGTCAGCGTGCGATCCCACGCGATCTGCGACCACACCGGATCGAACTGCGTGCCGCCGATGCGGCCGGGGCCGACGGCCGTTTCGTTCGCGAACGCGTGATGCGCGAGATAGCGGTGGAATTCGATGTCGACCTTCGCATCGGTCAGCTTCTTCTCCAGCGCATCGACCTGATCGATCGCGAAGAACGCATCCTGGGTACCCCAGTGCCCCATCAGCGGCACCTTGATCTTCGACGGATCGAGGTAGTCGAGCGGAGGGAAGCCGTACCACGTGACGCCGGCATCGATATCGGCGAACTGCAGCGACAGCAGCGTGAGTGCGCCGCCCATGCAGAAGCCGGTGACTGCCACGCGCGACGCGCGCGTCTTCAGATATTGCACCGCGCCCGGAATGTCCTGCGACGCGGCGTCGCCGAAATCGAGGCCGGTCATCAGGTGGTGCGCTTCTTCCTCCTCGACCGTCGACTTGCCGCGATACAGATCGGGCACGAGCGCGAAGTAGCCGCAGCGCGCGAGGCGATCGGCGACGCCGCGGATCTGGTCGTTCAGGCCCCACCACTCCTGGACGACGACGACCGCGGGTGCACCTTCGGTCTTTTCCGGTGTCGCGAGGTAGCCCTGCAGTTCCTGGCCGTCGGGGCGCCGAAACGTGATCATGGAACCGGATGTTTGAGACATGAAACCGCTCCTTTTCGAAAAATGCGATGAGTGCGGCATCGGGTCGGCCAGCGAGCGCGGTATGCCCGGTGACTCGAGGTTTCGCTCGCGTTCGCTTCGGCCGGCGCCGACCACGCGGCCATTCTATGCGCAAACGCCGGCCGTCTGCGTGAACGGTTCCGGGCAGCGGCCGCGCCGCGCTCGCGCATCGATCGCGCGGCGTGCAGCGCGCAGGTCGGAGGCACCGAAAACGAAACACCCCGCCCCGATGGACGGGAGCGGGGTGTTTCGTCGGCAGCGCGCGTATCGAAGTACGCGCCGCGTGCGTCGGTCTTACTGACCGAAATAGACCGAGTCGCGAGCGGTTTGCTTGACCGCGATCACGCGGCCTGCGCGCACGCCGGCGGCGGCTTGTGCGCCGTAACCCGTTGCGTCGCTGTTCGTCACACGTGCCTGCGCGGTTTGCAGCGCATTCGGATAGTGGGCGTCGGACGCCTCCGGCTTGTAACCGGCTTGCTCGAGCTGCACGAGTTCCGCGCGGACCTGGGCGCGCGTCAGTTCGCCCGACGGGTTCGACTGGGCGAACGCGCCAACGGATGCGGTAAGGGCGGTGGCAGCGGCGACTGCGTAGATGAACGACTTCATGGTGACCTCCGGTTTTCGTAGATTTCGCGCTTCGCTTGTTGCGTTCAGCGGTTGATTGCATCGTAGCGATCGCGATACCGGTCGGAAATAGGCGTTCCAGCGAATAATTATTGCAACTGGGTAAACGATTGGCGGGAAAGCCGCGTTTTGTCTGAAGATTATTGGCGTGTCGGTGAACATTCGCGGGACACGATTGGCGGTGCCGAATCAGGAGCCGGCGCGATCCGGGACAGAGGTGTATTGCAACCGCACGCCGACCTCGGTCGGTCGAAGGATCAATTAAATCGGATAACGAAGCATTGTTTGCGGGCACGGAAGTGCGTTCGTCCCATCGCTTTGCATTCCCGACCGACGCCGCCTTTTCACGCACCGACGCGAGTATTAACGCCGCATCGTTGCGCATACCGCGTCACTCACTCGTCGATGACCGACTGTCGTTTCCGGTATTCGGCAGGCGTGATCCCGACATGCTTAGCAAACGCCCGTCTGAGCGTATCGACATTCGCGAAGCCGCATTTCGCGGCGACCTGCTTCGGCGTGTCATGTCCGTTTTCGAGCAGTTGCCGGGCCGCGGAGATGCGGGTCGCTTCGACCCACGCGGCCGGCGTCATGCCGACCTCCGCGCGAAAGAGCCGAGCGAAGTGGCGCGGGCTCATGCCCGCATGCTTCGCGAGGGCCGCCACCGAGTGTTCGAGTTCAGGATGGCTGGCGATCCAGCGCTGGACTTCCTGCAGCACCGAGCGCCCCGCTGGCCGCGCCTCGCCGCTGCGGCTGAACTGAAGCTGCCCGCCCGGACGCTTGAAGAACATGACCAGTTGCGCGGCGACGCGCCGCGCGATTTCCCGGCCGAGATCCTCCTCGACCAGCGCGAGCGCGAGATCGAGGCCGGCCGTGACGCCCGCTCCGGTGCGCAGCTTGCCGTCGCGTACGTACAGCGCATCCGGTTCGACCGTAAGCGACGGATACGCATCGGCGAGCGCGTCGGCGGCGGCCCAGTGCGTCGTCAGGCGTCGTCCTTTCAGCAGGCCGGTCGCCGCGAGGATGAAGGCGCCGGTGCAGATCGAGCCATACCGCTTGCTGTGCATGGCGGCCGAGCGCAGCCATGCGAGGACGTCGGTTCGCAGCGCGACGCCGGCGGCATGCGGCGCACCGGCGACGAGCAGCGTGTCGAGGCGATCGGGAATGTCGGGAGCGATCCAGTCGGCCAGCAATTGCGCGCCCGATGACGTGCGGATCGGCCCCGACTCGCTCGCGATGATCCGCAGCGTATAGAAAGGCTTGCCGCATTCGACGTTGGCCTGGGCGAATACGTCGAGCGGCGCGGAGACGTCGAGCAGTTGTACGCCCGGTACCGCGAAAATTCCCACGACCTTCGGCATGTTCGGTTGCGTGTTGTATCGATGTGTCGAGCTTGACGCGTAGGAGTATAGACGCGCGATGCGAGGTGACGAGCGGGGCATCGGCGCGCACTTCGCGGGCACGATTCGAGGGCTCCGGCCGCGATGGCCGTCGATCGAGTGAAATGGCGGAATTTGGCGTAATACGCTGATTGATGCCAAACCCGGGCCTCCCGAAAATGGTTGCTGTCTTCAATGGAGGTCGATCATGACTGTGAACGTCGCCGGCATCACCGTTCCCGATAGCCAACTCGCTCGCGAGATCACCGAACTCGTACGGGATACCGAATCCGAGTTGTTGTTTCATCATTCCAGCCGCGTCTACTACTTCGCCGCGCTCGCGGGGCAGCGCCGCGGGCTCCGCTACGATCCCGAGTTGCTCTATTGCGGCTGCATGTTTCATGACATGGGGCTCACGCATCGGCACAGCAGCGCGTCCGAACGATTCGAAGTGGACGGCGCCAATGCCGCCCGCGATTTTATGAAGAGCAAGGGCATTTCGCAGCAGGACATCGACATCGTATGGACAGCGATCGCGCTGCACACCACGCCGGGCATTCCGAAGCATATGCATCCGGTCGTCGCGCTCGTCACCGCAGGTGTCGAGATGGACGTGCTGGGTCTTGCGTATCAGGAGTACAGCGACGTCGAACGAGACGCCGTCGTCCGAGCGCATCCGCGCACGCCGCATTTCAAGGAAGACATCATCCAGACGTTCTACGACGGTATCCGGCACAAGCCGGACACGACGTTCGGCAACGTGAAGGCCGACGTGCTGGCCGACAAGGATCCACATTTCCATGCAGGCAATTTCTGCAGCGTAATCCGATCGTCGGCATGGGCGGGCTGATTGGCATCGGCGCCGGGCAGGGCATCGGAGGGAGGGCGCCCGGGGCGGCGCACGTCGCACTTACCGATCGCTATTCCTTAGAAAAATTGTTACGTGACAACCCCCTCACGTCGGTACGGACCTTCATATCCTGAATTTCACTGCCTCAGCTTCTGCGCAAACCGTCGATTCCCAGCCCGCGGCAACATGTAATGGGGCCGGAGTGGTATGCCGAAAGCTAGGCCGACGAGCCCGCGACGACGCACGATCGAACCCGCGACGACAAGAACCCGCCCGCCTTCGGCAAAACGCCTATAATGGATGGGCAAATTGCCGGAGAAGCATCATGAGCACGATCGCGTTTCACCCTTCTGGCGTCGCGCACCCGCGCCAGGCCGAATTCACGATACTCGAGCAACTGCTCGCGATTCGCGTGCGCTCGGGCGCCGATCTCGCCGAGCTGGCGAGCGCGCGCGTCGACGTCGCGGTGATCGATCGGCTGTCGGAGCGCGGCCTGAAGTCGGACGAACTCGCCTTCATCATCCCGCGGCGCACGTTGAGCCATCGTCGCCAGGCGCACGAGCGCCTGTCGCCGGAGGAATCCGACAAGGCGATCCGGCTTGCACGCATCGTCGCGCAGGCGACGGCCACGTTCGGCGACCAGGACAAGGCGATGGCGTGGCTGCGCAACGGGCTCCAGCGCTTCGGCGGCCGCACGTCGCTCGACATGTCGAGCACCGAGCACGGCGCGCGACTCGTCGAAGAGGCGCTCACGCAGATCGACGAAGGGTATTTCGCTTGACGACGCTGTGGCGGATCAGCAATTACGCCGATCTGAAAGGCATCGGCGGCTTGCGGGCCGGCGGGCGCTGGCATTTTGCCGGGCAGCCCGTCGTCTATCTCGCCGAGCATCCGGCGCTCGCGCTGCTCGAGACGCTCGTTCACTTCGAAATGGCCACCGTCGCGCAATTGCCGAGCGGATACCAGTTGCTGCGCGTCGAGGTGTCCGAATCGGTGGACGTTGCCGAGATCGCGGAAGGCGATGCGCCGACCGACTGGCGGGAGAACATCGACTGGACTCGCAGCGCCGGCACCGAGTGGCTGCACACGCAGCCGAGCGCACTGCTGCGCGTACCGAGCGTCGTCGTGCCGCACGCGCACAACTTCCTGTTGAATCCGCTGCACCCGGCCGCATCCGACGTCCGCATCGCGGAAGTCATGCAGTCGCCGTACGACAGCCGGATTCTGCGGCTGGTCAAGTCGAACAAGAGCGAATAGGGCGCGTTGCGCACCGCGCATGTGAAGCGGCAGGAACATGTCGTTCATTGCGCCGCCGCGTGGTGCCTGAAACGGCAGCGCCGTTGCGGGTGCATCCGCCGAGATCGACCGCCATCCCGCCAGCAGCCTTTTATGCGGGAAGCGAACGTGCGGCGCACACCGCGGCATGACAAATCGCCGACGCGTCGTCGACGTGCGCAATGCCGCGACAGTCACCACGCTGACCCTCCGATTACATTTTCGTAATCGAGCCATGCCGCCGGTCGGCGAAGCCTTTCGCCCGCCGGTTTCCCGGTAACATCGCTGCATATTCCAACCGAATGCGATGGAGTCGAGCATGCGCATCCTGATAGTCGAAGACGAACCGAAGACGGCCGCGTACTTGAAGAAAGGCCTCGAGGAATCCGGCTTCAGCATCGATCTTGCGAAGGACGGCGCGGAAGGGCTGATGCTCGCGCAGGAAGAGAACTACGACGTGATCGTGCTCGACGTGATGCTGCCCGTGCTCGACGGGTGGGGCGTGCTCAAGCGCCTGCGCGACACCCATACCACGCCCGTGCTGTTCCTGACCGCGCGCGACGATGTGCAGGACCGCGTGCACGGTCTCGAGCTGGGCGCCGATGATTACCTCGTGAAGCCGTTCGCATTCGTCGAACTGCTCGCTCGCATCCGCACGCTTGCGCGCCGCGGGCCACCGCGCGAGACCGAGCGCATCGTGGTCGGCGACCTGGAAATCGACGTCGTGCGCCGCCGCGTGAAGCGCGGCACGGTGCGGATCGACCTGACGCCACGCGAGTTCTCGCTGCTGCAATTGCTCGCGCGCCGGCAAGGCGAAGTGCTGAGCCGCACGCAGATCGCGTCGTATGTCTGGGACATGAACTTCGACAGCGACACCAACGTCGTCGAAGTCGCCATCCGGCGACTGCGCGCGAAGATCGACGATGCGTTTCCGGTCAAGCTGATCCATACGGTGCGCGGCGTAGGCTACGTGCTCGAACCGAAGGACGGTGCATGACGCTCGGTCGATCGCTTGGCGCGACGCTCGCGCTCGCGTTCGGGGCGACGATGCTCGCGGTCTTCGCGCTCGTCGGCACGTACGTGTATACCGGCCTCGAGCGGCAGGTGAGGACGCAGGACGATCTGGACATCGTACTGGCCGCACGACACACGCGCCGGCTCGCGGGCGAACTCGATTCGCTCGACGCCGTGCGCGCGCACGCGGACCGGCTGACGAGCCAGGTGCTCGGCAACACGGCACTGTCGATGGCCGTGGTCGACGAGCGGGGCAACGTGCTCGCGCGGCACAACGTCAAGCGGACCGAGCGCGAGGATCTGCCGCCGGCTGCGTCGGGCACGGCGTCGCCCGCACCGCCTGCGTTGCCCGATGCCGAGCTGTTTCCGCCCCACGCGACGCCGGTGCCGGCGGCCGAACGGATCACGGTCGACCGGATCGCGACATGGAGTGCCGACGGCGGCACGCCCGTGCGCGGTGTCGTTGCCGGCGCGATGCTGCGCGACGGTACGCAGATCCGCATCGCGATCGCGCGCGACATGAGCGATCGCGCCGAACTGCTCGACGGCTATCGCGACAAGCTGAAGCTCGCCGGCGGGCTCGGCGCGCTGTGCGCGATGCTGCTCAGCTACTGGCTGATCCGCACGGCGCTCGCACCGCTGCGCGAGATCGTCGCGAACACCGGCCGGATCACCGTCGACAAGCTCGACGCGCGGCTCGATGCCGCGCGCGCGCCGCGCGAACTGCGCGCGCTCGTCGATGCGCAGAACGCGATGCTCGGCCGCCTGCAGCAAGCTTTCGGACATCTGTCGCAATTCAGCGCCGATCTCGCGCACGACCTGCGCACGCCGCTGAACAACATGCGCGGCGCGACCGAGGTGGCGCTTGCGCGGCCGCGTTCGCCCGGCGAATACCAGGCGCTGCTCGAATCGAATCTCGAGGAATACGATCGCCTCGCGCGGATGATCGAGAACGTGCTGTTTCTCGCGCGCGCCGAACACCCGACCTTCGTGACGCGGCAGCGCGCATTTGACGTGCATGACGAGCTGACGCGCATCGCCGAATACTTCGAAGGGCTCGCCGATGAAGCGGGTTCGACGCTGCGTGTGGAAGGGCACGGCCAGCTGACTGCCGATGTCGAATTGTTTCGCCGCGCGGTCGGCAACCTGCTCGCGAACGCGCTGCGCTATACGCCTGCGGGCGGCGTCATCGCGCTGAGCGTCGATGAAACGGCGGACGCGGTACGCGTCGTCGTCGAGAATCCGGGCGAGCCGATCGATCCCGCGCTGCTGCCGCGCATCTTCGACCGGTTCGTGCGCGGCGACCCCGCGCGCAGCGGCGGCGTGCCGGGCGGCACGGCCGGGCTCGGGCTCGCGATCGTGCGCTCGGTGATGGAGCTGCACGGCGGCACCGCGCGCGTCGAAAGCGATGCGGCGGGCACGCGGTTCATCCTCATCTTCGTCAGGAATCCTGCGTCTTGATCGCCGTGCCCGATCCGGCGGTGGAAGCGGCGATATCCGCGCCCGCGTGCCAGCCGCCGCCCAGCGCCTTCAGCAATCCGACCGCAGCTTCCATCCGGCGCGCGGCGATCTGGTCGGCCTGACGCCGATTGGTCAGCGCGATCGTCTGCGCGGTCACCACGTCCAGATAACTGACGGCGCCGGCATTGAAGCGATTCGTCGTCAGCCGCAGCGACAGGTCGGCCGCGTCGGTCGCGCGCTGCTGACTCGCGGCTTCGGACGCGAGCGCATCGAGCGCGGACAGTTGATCCTCCACCTGCTGGAATGCGCCCAGCACGGTCTGCCGATAGTCGGCGACCTCGCCATCGTACTGCGCGTGTGCGCCGCGCAGCGTCGCGCTGCGCCGGCCGCCGTCGAACAGCGTGCCGACGAGTTGCGGGCCGAGCGACCAGAACAGGCTTGGCGCGGTCAGCCACGGCATGAAGAACCCGCTTTCGAGCCCCGCGCTCGCCGACAGCACGAGGTCGGGGAAGAACGCGGCGTGCGCTTCGCCGATCTGTGCGTTCGCGGCCGCGACGCGACGCTCGGCAGCGGCGATGTCAGGCCGTCGTTCGAGCAGTTGCGACGGCACGCCGGCCGGAATGGCCGGCACGTCGAACGCTTGAACGCGCGGCGGCAACGCGAACGTCGACGCGTTCTCGCCGACGAGCGTCGCGATCGCATGCTGGAGCTGCGCGCGCGACGCGTCGATGTCGGTATCCTGCGTGCGCGTCGCTTCCAGTTGCGTTTCGGCTTGCGCGACGGCGGACGCATCGATCGCGCCGGCCGCGAGCTGCTGTTGCAGCAGCTTCAGCGCATCCGCATACGCGCGCACCGTGTCGTCGAGCAGCTGCTTTTGCGTGTCGAGCGAGCGCAGCGCGAAATAGTCGGTCGCGAGTTCGGCCGTGACCGACAGTTTGACGGCTTGCAGATCGGCCGCGCTCGCGTCCGCGTTCGCCTGCGCACCTGCCACCGCATCGCGCACGCGGCCGAACACGTCGGGTTCCCAGCTTGCCGCGACGCCGACCTGATGGTCGGGTGTCGTCTTGCCGGCGAGTGACGAACCCAGCTTGTTCTGCGATATGCGTGAACGGCTTTGCGCCACGCCCGCCGTCACGGTCGGCAGAAACCCCGCATGCTGGTAGTCGACTGACGCGCGCGCTTGCTCGAGGTCGGCAACGGCTTTCTTCACGGTTTGGTTCGACACGTCGACGCGCGCTTCGAGCGCGTTCAGATCCGCATCGTTGAACACGGTCCACCACGCGCCGCGCGACGCGGCATCGGCCGGCGCCGCGACTTGCCAGCCCGGTTGCGCGGCCGGCGCGCCGGCATAGTGCGCGGGCACCGCGACGGTCGGCGGCGAATAGGGCGGCAGCGTCGAGCAAGCGGCCAACGCGGTGACAACGCCGAGCGCGACGACACGGCGGGCGAACGGGAGCGGGTGAGGAAGGCGCATGGCAGAAATCTCGCAGGTAGGCATGGCGGGTCAGGTACGGGCGTTCGAGGTACGCGCAACGGGCGCGGAGGCGGGCACGGACGTCGCCGCGCGTGGCGCTGACGGCACGCCGCTTGCCGTGGCCGGTTGCGCGGCCGGCAAAGCCGCTGGCACCGCGCCGTGCTCGACCGACACGATCTTCACGGTTTCGCCGTTTGCGATCGAATCGCCCGGGTTGTCGATCACGCGATCGGTCGCGCCGAGCCCCGCGACGATCTCGACATGCGTGCCGAAATCGCGCCCGATCTGCACGGTCTTCAGCGCCGTGCGTCCATTCGCGTCGACCGTGGCGACCGTCACTCCGTTCGGCCGGTACAGCAGCGCACTGACCGGCAGCTCGAACGCAGGCGCCGCGCTCGGCACGAGCAGATGCGCCTGCGCATACGCGCCGGGCAGCAACGCGCCATCGCGATTGTCGACGTCGATCTCGACGCGCAGCGTGCGCGTGACCGGGTCGATCGCGCCCGCGCTGCGGGCGACGTGCGCGGCGAAGCGCCGCCCCGGATACTGCTGCGTGGTCAGGTAGACGGCCGTGCCGGTGGAGACGCCGGCCGCGCTGTCCTGCGGCACGTCGACGAACACGCGCAGCGTGTCGGTCTGCTCCAGATGGAACAGTTCGCCCGACAGTCCGGGGCTGCCCGGCGTGCCGCCTGCCGTGACGAGCGTGCCGACGTCGACGTTGCGCGCGGTAATCACGCCGTCGAACGGCGCGGTCACGGATTCGAACGAGACGAGCTCGTTCAGATGGGCGGCATTGGCCTGCGCGGATGAGAGCATCGCGCGCTTCGCGTTCATGTCGGCCACCTTCGTGTCGGTGTCCTGCTGCGATACCGATTGCGTCTTCAGCATGTCCTGCCAGCGCAGTGCGGTCGATTTCGCATAGTCGTAGTTCGCTTGCGCCGTTGCCGCGTCCGCGCGCGCCTGGCGCAGTTGCGCGTCGAGGTCGGGCGCGGTGATCTGCGCGAGCGTTTGCCCGGCCTTCACATGCGTGCCAATGTCCGCGCTCCAGTGTGCGATGTAGCCGCTCGTGCGCGCGTAGATCGACGCTTCCGCATACGGCGTCACGGCACCCGGCAGCGTGAGCGTCTGGTCGGCCGGTGCGGCGCCGGGCTGGATCACGGTCACCGGCAGCGCCTGCTGCGCCTCCACCTGGTGACGCTGCGCGGCGCGCGCGTCGATGCGCGGCACGATGCCGATCGCGAGCAGCGCGGCGGCGACGGCAATCGCGGCAAGCGGGACGGTCAGCTTGCGACTGCGCCGGGGCGGCGGCGTTTCTGGTGCGGCGCCGCGCGCGGCACGTTGCATCGTTTCCGATTCGGCAGCCGGCGGCGGGGCGAGAGGTTCGGTCGTGTCGTTCATGATGAGTTCGATGTCGGGCGAGTCGTGGGGAATCGGGATGCGTGCTTGATCAGCGCATCACCGGCATGTCCTGCGCGCGGCGGGCGTCGGCCGCTTCGCGGCGTCGGTCGAGCCACGCGTGGATGAAGCCGAACAGCACAGGTACGAACAGCAGTGTCGACAGCGTGCCGAACGCCAGCCCGCCGATCACCGCACGGCCAAGCGGGGCATTTTGTTCGCCGCCGTCGCCGAGGCCGAGCGCCATCGGCAGCATGCCGATCAGCATCGCGAGCGCGGTCATCACGACTGGACGGAAGCGGCTGAATCCGGCCTCGAGCGCGGCCTGCCACGGTGATGAGCCGCTCGCGATCAGCTCGCGCGCCGCGTTGACGACGAGGATGCTGTTCGCGGTCGCGATGCCGATGCACAGGATCGTGCCGGTCAGCGCGGGCACCGACAGCGTGGTGCGCGTGACGAACAGCATCCACGCGATGCCGGCGAGCGACGCGGGCAGGCCGCCGACGATCACGAGCGGGTCCAGCCACGACTGGAAGTTGACGACCATCAGCAAGTAGACGAGCGCGATCGCGATCGCGAGCCCGCCGAGCAGCCCGGCAAACGATTCGTGCATCGCCTGCACCTGGCCGCGCAGCACGATCGACGAACCGGGCGGCAGTTGCGCGCGCGCATCGTCGACGAGCTTCGTCACGTCGGCCGTGACGCCACCCAGATCGCGCCCCTGCACCGACGCGAAGATGTCGAGCACGGGCTGCACGTTGTAATGCGACACCACGGCCTGCTGCGTCGCGCGTGAGAACGCACCCAACGCGCCCAGCAGGTTCTGGGCGGGCGCGCCTGCGGCCGGACCGCCGGCGGGCGTCTGCGGCGGGCGCGCGGCACCCGTCGGCAGCGGTATGTTCGCCAGCGACTGCAGCGAATCGACCGAATACTGCGGGGTCTGCACGATCAACGGGTAGCTGACGCCGTTGCGCGGATCGAGCCAGAAGTTCGGCGTCGTCTGCGAACTGCCCGACAGCGCGATCAGCAGGTTCTGCGCGACGTCGCGTTGTTCGAGGCCGGCCTGAATCGCCTTCGTACGGTCCACGTCGACGTTGATCGCCGGCTCGTCGCCGGGCTGCTGGATGCGCGTATCGACGAGGCCGCGCACGCCGCGCAGCTTGGCAAGCAGCGCATTCGCCACCGCGCGGTTCTGGTCAAGTTTGTTGCCGACGATCTGGATGTCGACCGGCGCGGGCAATCCGAAATTGAGAATCTGGCTGACGATGTCGGCCGGCAGGAACGCGAACGTGACGCCCGGGAACGATTGGGCGAGCAGGTTGCGCAGCTTCGCGACATACGCTGCCGTCGGCGCGTGGTTCGGCTTCAGCGTGATGTTCACGTCCGCATCCTCGGTGCCGATCGGGTCGGACGAGTCGTACGTGAGGTTGATCCCGCTCACCGGCACGCCGATGTTGTCGAGCATGCCGGCCAGCTGGTTCGCCGGAATCACGGTCCGGATGCGCGCTTCCACTTCGTCGGTGAGGCGCGCGGTTTCCTCGATCCGCGTGCCGGTTGGGGCGCGCAGATGCAGACGGATCTCGCCCGTGTCGACCGACGGGAAGAAATCCTGGCCGGCGAATGCGAACAGGCCGGTCGATGCGGCGCACGCGAGAAGAAACGCGGCCGCGAAACGGCGGCGATTCGAGATCGCCGCGGACAGCAGCGCGCGATAGCGCAGCCGGACCGCCTCGAAGCGCCGTTCGAACGCGGCCTGGAATCGTGCGATGCGCGCGAACACGCCACGCGGCGGGCGGCCTTGCCCCTTCGCGCGCATCAGGACCATGGCGAGCGTCGGCACCAGCGTGCGCGAGAAGAAATACGACGCGACCATCGCGAAGATCACCGCTTCGGCCAACGGCACGAACAGGTAGCGCGCGACGCCCGTGAGCATGAACATCGGCACGAACACGATGCAGATCGACAGCGTCGACACGAAGGTAGGCACGGCGATTTCGCCCGAGCCGGTCAGAATCGCGTCTTCCAGCGGCTCGCCGCGTTCGAGATGATGCGTGATGTTCTCGATCGCGACGGTCGCGTCGTCGACGAGTATCCCGACCGCGAGCGCGAGCCCGCCGAGCGTCATGATGTTGATGGTCTGGCCGAGCGCGCCCAGCGCGAGCAGCGACGTGAGCACGGCCAGCGGAATCGATACGGCGATGATCAACGTCGCGCGCCAGCTGCCGAGGAACAGCAGGATCATCAGCGCGGTCAGGCAGGCGGCGATCAGCGCTTCGCGCACGACGCCCTGGACCGCCGCCTTCACGAACACCGACTGATCGCCGAGCGCGGAGATGTGCAGCGCTTTCGGCAAGCCGGCCGCGATCTTCGGCAGCATCGCCTTGACCTGGTCGATGATCGTCAGTGTCGACGCGCTGCCGGTCTTCTCGACGGTCAGCAGCGCCGCGCGCTTGCCGTCGACGCGCACGATGTTGGTCTGCGGGGCGTAGCCGTCGCGCACGTGCGCGACGTCGTGCACATAGACCACGTTGCCGTCGATCGTCTTGACGGGCAGGTTGTTCAGCGCGGCGACCGTCTGCGTGCTGCCGTTCATCTGCACGTTGTACTCGCGCGTGCCGATCTTCGCGGTGCCGCCCGGCAGGATCAGGTTCTGCGCGTTGATCGCGTTCACCACGTCGATCGGCGCGAGCCCCTTCGCCTGCAGCGCGCGCGTGTCGAGGTCGACGACGATCTGGCGAATCTTGCCGCCGAACGGCAGCGGTACCGCCGCGCCCTGCACGGTCGCGAGCTGTGTGCGGATGAAGCTGTTGCCGAGGTCGTACAGTTGCTGTTCGGCTAGCGTGTTGCTCGACAGTCCGAGCTGCAGGATCGGCACCGTCGACGCGTTGTACGTGATGATGTTCGGCGGCAGCGTGCCGGGCGGCAGGATCCGCAGGATCGACGCGGAATTGCTCGCGGCTTCCGCGATCGCGCGATTGATGTCCGCGCCGGGGTGGAAGAAGATCTTCACGACCGACACGCCGTTGAGCGACTGCGATTCGATGTGCTCGATGTCGTCGACGTCCGACGTCAGCGCGCGCTCGTAGTTGGACGTGATGCGCTTCGCCATGTCCTCGGCGGAAAAGCCGTTGTACGACCACACGATGCTGACGACCGGAATGTCGATGTTCGGGAAGATGTCGGTCGGCATGCGCAGGATCGCGAGCGGTCCCGCGATGAAGATCAGCAGTGCGAGTACGACGAATGTATAGGGCCTGCGCAGCGCCAGCCGGACGATCCACATGATTTTTTCCTCGAAGCAGGGCATGGGTGCCGCATTCGATGCGGTGAGCATGCAGTCTGCTGGCGCGGCGTTGACCCGATGCTGACCTGAACATTACGAAACTGTTATCCGGGCGCGGGCGACGGATTTCAAAGTTGTCATCTGGCGGTCAGCGTGGGGTACGGGTCGATCGCCAGAATGGACGTGTCAGGCGGCGAATCGCGATTGCGGTCCCGCCGGCGGCGCATCGACGATGCGTCTTCATCGAACCGTTCTCGGGAGTTTCATCATGAATCGCAAACTGATCGCAGCCGCACTGCTCGCCGTCGTCGTCGGAACGCCGGTCGCCGCCTTCGCTCAAACTTCGTCGTCCGGCGTGACCCGTGCCGAGGTGATCGCCGATCTCGTGCAGGCAGAACGCGACGGCACCGTGCCCACGTCGAACTCCGACTATCCGCCGAGCGCGGCGACGGTCGCACGCAACCGCGAGCTCTACGCGATCGCGCACGGTGACCCGCGCACCGCCATGGCCGCCGCGGCAACGACCGTATCGACCGCGAGCGCGCAATGAAGCGGGGGAACGCGACGAAGCTCCGTTCCCGGATGGTGGTCGCCGCGCTGCTCGCGGCGACGGCCATGCCGGCCCTCGCGCGCGGGCAGCCGGAATTGCCGAGCGATGACGGCGGCCGTGCGAGTGTGCTGCGCGAGCTCGATCCGACGCGGGTGTCGGATGATGCGCGGTCGCGCACGGCATCCGCCTCCGCCTCCTCGAATGGCGGAGGCAATGCTGACAGGAATACCGCGACCTGGCGGGTGCGAGCCTCGCCGAGCGCACAGGGGTGATCCGGGGTTTGAGTTCGAGACCCTTTCACGCCCGTACGTCGAAGTCGGCGCGACAGTGAGCCGCGGCGGTGTAGTCCTGTCGCGCGTCGCCTGTCACCCGGTCAAAAAGATGTCGTGCGGATTGGCACGGAAGACCGGCGGCATAACCGCCGGCGCCGTCTAGCAAGCCCGTGCTTGCTGCGCCGCCGATGCGCCGCTCACATCGCATCAATTCCTTATTGCGGAAAAAAATCCGGTCATGGGACTATCGAACGCGTTGTCCGCCCGCCGAGGGGCGGCGCCGTCAGCGTGACGAATGCGCAACGACCTACGAGAATCCCGAGAGACCATGAACAGAACCGCGCTTTTCCCGTACGTGTCCGCACTGGTCGCCGCCGTCCTGATGACGGCGTGCGGCAGTGACGAAATCGAAAGCAACGCGGGCGCCACGTCGCCGCCCGCGCCCGACACGAGCTGCCTCGCGATCGACAGCAGCGGCTCGACGGTCGTCGTGGGCTCGAACCAGCCCGGCGATCCGTCGCTGCCGGAAGCCTCGTCGGGCTACCGCACCGGCATGAAGCCGGTCTACGCGAAGCGGTACCTCGTGGCCACCTCGAACGCGTATGCAAGCGCGGCCGGTTGCGCGGTGCTCAAGCGCGGCGGCACGGCCGCCGATGCGGCGGTCGCCGTGCAGGCCGTGCTCGGCCTGACGGTGCCCGAGGCGACCGGCCTCGGCTCGGGCGGCGTGCTGCTCTACTACGATGCGCGCGCCAGGACGCTGCAGGCGTACGACGGACGGGAAACGGCGCCGGCGGCGGCAACGGAGAACTACCTGCGCTATGTCGACGACCAGAACGACCGGTCGGCGCCGCAACCGAACGCGCGTGCAAGCGGCCGTTCGATCGGCACGATCGGCGTACCGAGGCTCATCGAGGCGTTGCAGCAGGATCACGGCAAGCTGCCGTGGCAAGGGCTGTTCGGCGACGCGATCACGCTCGCGAACAACGGCTTCCCGATCGGCGGCCGGCTGGCCGATGCGATCGCGTTGAACGCCGCGAACCTGAAGCGCGATCCCGAGGCCGCCGCGTATTTCCTGAAGGCGGACGGCACGCCGAAAACGCTCGGCACCGTGCTGAAGAACCCGGCTTACGCGCACACGCTGACGCTGATGGCGCAGTCCGGCGCGAACGCGCTGTACACGGGGCAGATCGCGCAGGACATCGTCACGAAGATCGCGACGACGCAGGGCGCCGACGGCTCGACGATCACGCCGGGCAAGACCACCGTCGCCGATCTGGCCGCGTACCAGGCGAAGCGTCGCGACCCCGTGTGCACGACCTATCGCAGCTACTGGGTATGCGGGATGCCGCCGCCGTCGTCGGGCGGTATCGCGGTCGCGTCGGCACTCGGCATTCTCGAGAACTTCGACCTCAAGTCGCTGAAGCCGACGGCGATCGATCTCGAAGGCGGCAAGCCGACCGTCGCCGGCGTGCACCTGATCACCGAAGCCGAGCGGCTCGCGTATGCCGATCGCGACAAGTACGTGGCCGATACCGATTTCGTGCCGCTGCCGGGCGGCACGTGGGACACGCTGCTGAACAAGCCGTACCTGAAGTCGCGTGCCGCATTGATCGACACGAACCACAGCATGGGCACCGCGCAGCCGGGCAATTTCGGCGCGGTGCCGCTCGGCGTCGACACGACGCTGATCGAACACGGCACGAACCATTTCACGATCGTCGACGCGGACGGCAGCGTGCTGAGCGCGACGACGACCGTCGAGTCGAGCATGGGCTCGTTCCACATGACCAACGGCTTCCTGCTGAACAACCAACTGACCGATTTCTCGGCGAACCCGCTCGACAGCGCCGGCAATCCGGTGGCAAACCGCGTGCAGCCGGGCAAGCGGCCGCGCAGCTCGATGGCGCCGACGATCGTGTTCGGCACCGCCACGGACGGCTCGCGCGGCGATTTCGTGATGGCCACCGGTTCGCCGGGCGGCGGCACGATTCCGCAATACGTGGTGAAGACGCTCGTCGGCGCGCTCGACTGGGGGCTCGATGCGCAGCAGTCGGCGGGCCTCGTCGACTTCGGCGCGAGCAACAGCCCGACGACCAACATCGGCGGCGAGCATCCGAACATCAATGCGGCGAACAACGGCGCGAACGATCCGCTGATCGCGGGGCTCGTCGCGCTCGGGCACAAGGTATCGACGTCGGCGCAGGCGAGCGGCGTCAACACCGTGATGCGCGTGACGGTCGGACAGTCGCCCGCGCTGCAGGGCGGCACCGATCCGCGTCGCGAAGGCGTCGTGCTCGGCGACACGTTCAAGCCGTAAGCCCGCGGTAGCGGAGAATGGCGTGCGGCTCCTGTCTGCCGGTCGCGGCGGATACGGTGCGGCACGTCGCCGATGCCGAACGTGAAAGCGGCGCATGGCGGCAACGATCGATGAAGAGAACGGCCACGCATCGTGGCAAGGGGCCGCCGTGACGAACGCGCATCTGCTTGAAATGGACGCCGTCCTGTCGGCCCCGGGTTTTTTCGATTTCCTCGGCGACCTCGATTGCGATCGCGCGCTGGCCAGCCGCGACGCGGAGCCGTTCGACGCGCGCTGGATGGCGGCGTTCGACGAAGTCGACGGCGAACCGGGTGCCCCGCTCGACAAGCAGGCGGTGGATGCGCTCAGGGAAAAGGCGTTCAGGCTGGCGTTCCGCGCATCGGGGAATGCCGACATCGCGGCGTGCGTGTCCGACGACATCGAGCTTATCGCGCGAAGCCGTTCATCGGGTCGCACCGACGGCTGGCCGACCGAGATTCTTTGGGACGCCTACAGGAATGGCCGCTTTCCCTGCTAGCCGACGCGTTGCGCCCGGCGCACCGATGCATGCCATCGAACGATGCCAATCACGGGCCGATTTCGATGTTTGTCAAACAATGTGAGTCAATCGTCAGCATTTGCAACGGAAGTAACAGTCCCCGCAATTCGACGGTTTTGGGCGTCGGCGCCGCTACATTAGCTCCACCTGCCGCACGTCGCGGTGAGGCATGCGACCAGCCGCAGAACGCGGCCCGCAGCAACAACGTCTTTGGGGAGAATGACCATGAACAAGATTCGCACGATTCTGCTTGGCGCCGCGCTGACGGCAATCGCATCGGCGGCTTTCGCACAAACGGCCCAGACGGGCGCTGAGGGTTCGGCCGGCGTCGGCGCACAAGTCCAGACGCCGCTGCTCGGCGGCGGCGTGGGCGTGCAGGCGGGCGCGGGCGCCAATGCCGCAGGCTCGGGTGCGGGCGCAGGCAATGTCGTCGGCGGTGCGCTGAACGGCGTGGGCAAGACGGTCGGTAGCGTCGGCTCGGCGGCCGGTAACGCGGCCGGTAACGCGGTCGGTGGTGCGGTCGGCGGCGCGACGCAGGCAGTCGGCTCGGCCGCCGGTTCGGCGAAGGACGCGGCGGTATCGGCCACGCACGCGACGAAGTCGCACGTGAAGCACGTCGCGAGCTCGGCGAAGAGCCATGCGCAAGGCGCGGTGTCGACGGCGGGCGATGTCGCCGGCGGCGCGAAGGCGAAGGCCGGCGAAGCGCTCGACGGCGCGACGAACTCGGTGCAGGGCGGCGCATCGGTCGGCGTGAAGGGTTCTGCATCGGCGCAAGGCGGCGCGCTGTAAGCGACCTGCTTCCCGCACAAGCCCGGCCCGCTTCGATGTGAACTGCACCCCGAAAGTTGGACATCGATCCAACCTTTGGGGTGTTTTTCATGAGCAAGTACACGGAGCAGTTCAA
>Ga0207678_10001490_pt1 | contig 21462 bp, 20 predicted proteins | sample KBSC63metaG_FD_184319 | JGI IMG/M metagenome (GOLD analysis project Ga0207678, IMG submission 184319) | Corn rhizosphere microbial communities from Kellogg Biological Station, Michigan, USA - KBS C6-3 metaG (SPAdes) (version 2) | ecosystem: Host-associated > Plants > Roots > Rhizosphere > Soil ... | reverse complement strand
GCTGCTGGCGGGGATCGAGACGACCAGGGTCACCGGGCCGCGGCTTGACCGCGAGCCGGGGGCGGTGGTCGAGTCGCTGCGGCGGCACCTCGCGCGCCGCGCTCCCATAAAGTGAGCCCGTGGCCGAGAAGACCGCGAACGGAGACGAGGCAGCGGCGATCGCAGCGGCGGTCGCGCGCTTCGAGGCGGAGTTCTCCGCCGCGCCGGCGGAGGAGCCCAAGGACGCGATCGGACCGTGGCAGCGCGCCGCGCTGCTCGAGGGAGTGGGCGCCGGCCAGAACATCCAGGACCCACAAGCACGAGGAGGAGCGCGTTGGCAGTCGTGAAAATCATCGAGCTCGTCGGCAGCTCCAAGACATCGACCGACGATGCCGCCAAACAGGCGCTGGCACAGGCGCAGGGATCGCTGCGCAACATCCGCGCCGTCGACATCGTCTCGACCGGGATCCGCGGCGAGAACCTGGACGAGTACCGGGCTCACGTCCGCGTCGCCTTCCTGATCGAGGGATCGGAGGTCAGTTGATGAGTGAGGCAGACGCCACGCCGAAAGAGGTCTCCCGCGCCGAGGCGCGGCAGATGCTGGAGAAGGGTGCCCAGCTGGTCGACGTCCGCGTCGACCACGAGTGGGAGACGGGCCACCTCCCCGGCGCCGTCCACATCCCCCTGGCCGAGCTCCCCGCGCGGGTCGGCGAGGTCGACAAGGACCGTCCGGTGATCCTCTACTGCCGCGGCGGCAACCGCTCCACGATGGCGACCGTCGCGCTGACCGAAGTCGGCTACGACGCGGCAAAGCTCACCGAGGGCGCCGTCGGCTGGGAGGAGGAGGGTCTGCCGTTCGAGCCGGAGGGTGGTTACGTGGCCGAGTCGGGCGAGGCCGCAGCAATTCTTGAGGCCCGCGAACGTAGCTCCTGAGCCAAATTAGAAAACCTCTCGGATAAATACCCTAATCCCGGTCAGGGTTTTGCTAATTTGCTCCGCATGGAGTTGGCCGTAGCCGAGAACAAGGAGCAGCGGGGCAAGGGCCGCGTCGGGACCCTCGAGAACCCGGAGACCTACGAGAACGTCCCCGGCAACATCATCCCGATCCTCGAGCGCGAGTTCGACGACTTCGACAACGAAGCCGAGAGCTACCTGAGGGGCGAGAAGGCCGAGCTCGACTTCATCCCCTTCCGCCTCAAACAGGGCGTCTACGGGCAGCGCCAGTCCGACGTCCAGATGATTCGCGTCAAGCTTCCGTTCGGCGGCGTCAGCCCCGACCAGATGGACGCCTTCGCCAGCGTGGTCGAGAAGTACGCGCCGCTCGGCAAAGGCCACATCACCACGCGGCAGAACATCCAGATCCACCACGTCCCGCTGCGTGACGCCGAGCTGCTCCTGCGGGAGATCGGCGAGGCCGGGCTCTCCTCGCGCGAGGGCTGCGGCAACACGATGCGCAACGTGACCGGCGACCCCTGGGCGGGCGTCGCCCCGGACGAGGTCTTCGACCCGACCCCCTACGCCGGCGCCTACGTCCGCTACTTCGTCCGCCACCCGACGACCCAGCTGATGCCGCGCAAGTTCAAGGCCGCCTTCACCGGCTCCGACGCCGACCGGGCGATCACCGGCATCCACGACATCGGCTTCATCGCCCGCGAGCGCGACGGCGTCAAGGGCTTCAAGGTCGTGGTCGGCGGCGGCACCGCGATCATGCCGCGGATCGCGCCGGTCGCCTCCGAGTTCGTCGCGGTCGACAACGGCGACTACCTGAAGTTCGCCGAGGCGATCCTGCGCATCTTCGACCGCCAGGACTGGCTGCGCGTCAATCGCGCCCGCGCCCGGATCAAGGTCCTGGTCGACAAGATCGGCATCGAGGCCTTCCGCGAGCAGGTCGAGGACGAGCTGCAGGGCGACTGGGTCGCCGAGCGCGAATTCGGCTCCGAGCTGGTCGAGCGCCTGAGCTTCGAAGACGACGAGGCGAGCCGCGCCCCGGCCGTGCCGCCGGCGCCCGCCTCGCCGAACGGCGACCGCTCCGAGTTCGAGCGCTTCCTCGCCGGAAACGTGCAGGCGCAGCGCCAGGAGGGCTTCTCGACGGTCGAGGTGAAGATCACCCGCGGGGATCTCACCCCGGAGCAGTTCAGCGGCCTCGCCCAGATCATGCGCGACTTCTGCGGCGGCAACGCGCGCAGCACCGTGCAGCAGAACTTGGTGCTGCGCTGGGTCCGCGACGGGTCGCTCTACGACGTCTGGCAGCGGCTGGTCGAGCTCGGCCTCGGCGAGGCGGGCGCGCGGGAGATCACCGACACGGTCTCCTGCCCCGGCACCGACAGCTGCAAACTCGGGATCACCTCCTCGATGGGCCTCAACCGGGCGATCAAGGAGCGGGTCGAGTCGATGCGGATCGAGGACGACCTGGCCAAGCGCATCCACATCAAGATGAGCGGCTGCCCGAACGGCTGCGGCCAGCACCACATCGGCACGGTCGGCTTCTACGGCGCCTCGCTGAAGCTCGGCGACCGCCAGATGCCCGCCTACATCCCGCACATCGGCGGCCGCTACGAGGGCGGGGTCGCCTTCGGCAAGCGGCTGAAATCGCGGCTCCCGGCCAAACGCGTCCCCGACGCGGTCGAGCGCTGGGTGCGCATGTACGAAGGCGAGCGGGCCGACGGCGAGGAGTTCAACGCCTTCGCCGAGCGGGTCGGGACCGGGCGCTTCGAAGCCGAGGTCAAGGATCTGACCATGCCGGTCGACTTCTCCCTCGAGACCATGCAAGAGTTCATCGACTGGCAGCGGGCGACGCCTTACGAAGTCATCCGCGGCGAAGGGGAGTGCGCGATCTAGGTCGCGCCCACGCGAGGGGACACCACAAGGGCAACCAATGAAGCCGCCGCCTATCACCTTGTCCGGCAACGTGCCGACAGTCACCGACCTCGACCACGAGGCGATCGCGGCCGAGCTCGAGGACCTGACCGCCCGGGAAACGATCGAGTGGATGTTCGACCAGTTCGGGCAGGACCACTACATCGCCTGCTCGTTCCAGAAAACGAGCTCGGTGACGGCCCACCTCGCCAGCAGCATCAACCCCGATGCGCGCTTCTTCTACCTCGACACCGACCTGCTCTTCCCGGAGACGTACGAGACCCGGGACCGCCTCTCCGAGGCGCTCGGGATCGAGTTCGACCGGTACCACAACCTGACGCTCGAGGAGCAGGCGGCGGAGTACGGCGACGAGCTCTGGAAGCGCGAGCCGGACGCCTGCTGCGGGCTGCGCAAGGTCGAGCCGATGCGTCGGGCCCTCTCATCCGTAGACTGCTGGGTCGCAGGCGTCCGCCGGGCGGATTCCAGCTCCAGGGCCGGAGCTCCCAAGTTCAACTGGGACAAGAAATTCGGCCTCTGGAAGCTGAACCCGCTCGCCGACTGGTCCGAGCGAGACGTCTGGAACTACATCCATGAGCACCGTCTTCCGTACAACCCGCTTCATGATCGCGGCTACCCCTCGATCGGCTGCACGCACTGCACGCAGCCGGTGGGCCCTGGCGGCGATCTCCGCGACGGCCGCTGGGCCGGCGTCGAGAAGACCGAGTGCGGCATCAACTAGGGCTCCCGTGAGGGGCAGGTAGATGGAGGAGACGACGAAACTGCGCCCTGTGGCGGTCGAGCTGGACGATCTCGACACGCTCGAGGCAGAGTCGATGTTCATCATGCGCGAGGTCGTCGCCGAGTTCGAGCACCCGGTGATGCTCTTCTCCGGCGGCAAGGACTCGGTGCTGATGCTGCAGCTGGCGCGCAAGGCGTTCGCGCCGGCGCCGGTCCCGTTCCCGATCATGCACGTCGACACCGGGCACAACTTCCGCGAGGTGATCGAGTTCCGCGACAAGGTCGTCGACGAATACGGCCTGCGGCTGGAGGTCGCCTCGGTCCAGGAGCTGATCGACGACGGGACGATCAAGGTCGAGCACGAACTGGCGTCCCGCAACCGCCACCAGACCCGGGCGCTGCTCGACGCGATCTCCGGCGGCGGCTTCGACGCCGTCTTCGGCGGCGGCCGGCGCGACGAGGAGAAGGCGCGCGCCAAGGAGCGGGTGTTCTCCTTCCGCGACAAATTCGGCCAGTGGGACCCGAAGAACCAGCGGCCCGAGCTCTGGCACCTCTACAACGGCCGCCATCGCAAGGGCGAGCACATCCGCGTCTTCCCGATCTCCGACTGGACCGAGCTCGACGTCTGGCGCTACCTGGCGCGCGAGGAGATCGAGCTGCCGCCGATCTACTTCGCCCACGAGCGCGAGGTCGTCGACAACGAAGGCCTGCTGATGGCCGTCAACGAGTACTTCCCGCTGCCCCCGGGCGCCGAGTCGAAGCTGGAGTGGGTGCGCTACCGGACCGTCGGCGACGCGACCCTGACCGGGGCCGTGGCCTCGCAGGCGACCGATTACCAGTCGGTGATCGAGGAGATCTCGGTCACGCGGATCACCGAGCGCGGCGCGACCCGCGGCGACGACCGCTTCTCCGAAGCGGCGATGGAGGATCGCAAGCGAGAGGGCTACTTCTAGTGGCGCGCGCGGTGGGGGCGCGGCGCTGATGCCGGCCACGGAGATCCTTCGCATCGCGACCGCGGGGTCGGTCGACGACGGCAAGTCGACCCTGATCGGGCGGCTCCTGCACGACACCAAATCGATCTTCGAAGACCAGCTCGAGTCGATCGAGCGGACCTCGGAGAAACGCGGCGACGAACAGACCGACCTGGCGCTCCTGACCGACGGGCTGCGCGCCGAGCGCGAGCAGGGGATCACGATCGACGTCGCCTACCGCTATTTCGCGACGCCGAAGCGCAAGTTCGTGATCGCCGACACGCCGGGCCACATCCAGTACACGCGCAACATGGTCACCGGCGCCTCGACCGCGAACCTGGCGCTGCTCCTGATCGACGCCCGCAAGGGCGTGCTCGAACAGACCCGCCGCCACGCGCTGCTGTCCTCGCTGCTCGGGGTGCCGCACCTCGTCCTGTGCGTCAACAAAATGGACCTGGTCGACTACGAGCAGGGCGTCTACGACGAGATCCGCGAGGAGTTCACCGCCTTCGCCGCGAAGCTCGACATCACCGACCTCGGCTTCGTGCCGATCTCGGCGCTGGTCGGCGACAACGTGGTCGAGTCCTCGCCCAACATGCCCTGGTTCCACGGCCAGCCGCTGCTCGGCCACCTCGAGGACGTCCACATAGCCTCCGACCGCAACCTGGTCGACAACCGCTTTCCGGTCCAGTACGTGATCCGCCCGCAGTCGGCGGAGTACCGCGATTACCGCGGCTTTGCAGGCTCAGTCGTCGGCGGGATCTTCAAGCAGGGCGACGACGTGCTGGTGATGCCGTCGCGCAAGGCGTCGAAGATCGCCGCGATCGACACGCCGGAAGGGGAGGTCGCGCAGGCCTTCCCGCCGATGTCGGTGACGCTGCGGCTGGAGGACGAGGTCGACGTCTCGCGCGGCGACATGATCTGCCGCCCGACCAACCAGCCGACCGCGAGCCGCCGCTTCGAGGCGATGATCTGCTGGTTCGACGAAACCTCGCAGCTGCGCACCGGAGCGCCGTACCAGCTGAAGCACACGACGCGCTGGGTCGCCGCCGAGGTCGAGGAGCTGCGCTACCAGCTCGACGTCGACACCCTGCACCGTGATCTCGCCGCGGAGACGCTCGAGGTCAACGACATCGGCCGCGTCGCGATTCACACCACCTCGCCGCTCTTCTTCGACGAGTACCGGATCAATCGCACCACCGGCAGCTTCATCTTGGTCGACCCGGCGACCGACCTGACGGTCGCGGCGGGGATGATCATCAGCGCCGGCGGTGACCCGAGCGTGTCGAGCGACGCCGCCTCGATCGTCGCCGAGAACATCACCTTCCACCCGAGCAAACTCTCGCGCGAGGAACGTTGGGGGGCGCTGGAAACGGGCGGCGCGACGATCTGGATGACCGGCCTCTCGGGCTCCGGCAAGTCGACGATCGCGGTCGCGATCGAGCACACGCTCGTGTCCTCCGGGCGGGCCGCCTTCATGCTCGACGGCGACAACCTGCGCCACGGCCTCAACGCCGACCTCGGCTTCTCCGAGGAGGACCGCAACGAGAACGTGCGCCGCGTCGGCGAGGTGGCGAAGATCCTCGCCGAATCGGGCACCGTGGCGATCGCCTCCCTGGTCAGCCCCTACCAGGCGGAGCGCGACCGCGTGCGGGCGCTTCACGAGGAGGCTGGCATCCCCTTCTACGAGGTCTTCGTCGACACCCCCCTCGAGGAGTGCGAACGCCGCGACCCGAAGGGCCTCTACGCGAAGGCGCGGGCGGGAGAGATCAAGGACCTGACCGGCGTCGGCGCCCCCTACGAGGCCCCCGAACGTCCCGACCTCGTCACCTCGCCGGACCTCGAGGAGGCCGTCCGGCAGGTTCTCGGCCTGCTGCCCTGAGGAACCTGTGGCTCGGCGAGGCCTACCCGGTCCTCCGCGCCGAGGCACGCGCGGCTCGGCGGCCGGGCACCTCGCGGTCGTCCTTTCGTCCGGTCGCCCGATCCCGGTCGATCTAAAGTCCGGTAGCCGGACCAAAGGACGACCGCGCCACGGGTACCGGACCAAGGGACGACCGCGCCGTGGGATCAGCGGCCGGGCTGGGTCGGCACCTGCGGCGCGCCGAGGCCGTAGGTGTCGTAGGCGCCGAACTTGGCGAAGGTCTTGTGGGTCGGGCCGTGAAAGTCGGAGGAGGCAGTGGGGACGAGGTTCAGCTCGGCGCAGAGGTCGAGGAGGTGGCGCGTCTGCTCTTCGGTGTGGGTCGGGTAGAAGGTCTCGACCCCGTCGGCCTTCAGGGAGCGGATCAGGTCGTCGACCTCGCCGGGCGCGGAGAGGTCCCAGTAGGGGTGGGCGATGACGGCGACGCCGCCGGCCTCGCGTATCAGCCCGATCGCCTGCTCGGCGTCCGGCCAGCGACGGGGAACGAAGGCTTTGGCGCCGGGCACGAGGTACTCCTCGAAGAAGGGGCCGAGGTCACCGGTGGCGCCGGCGGCCTTGGCGATGTGGGGGCGGCCGATCGAGTCGGCGCCGCCCGCCTCGCGGATCGCGTCGTCGATGGTGAGGTCGAAGCCGAAGCCGCGGAGGTTCTCGACGATCTCCGCGGCGCGGGCGCGGCGCTCTTCCTGGGCGCGCGCGCAGGCCGGCCCGATCTTCGCGAGGTCGACCCAGTAGCCGCAGATGTGCAGGTCTTCGGCGTACTCATGCACGCATGACATCTCCACCGCGGGCACGATCTCGACGCCGAGATCCCGCCCCGCCTCTTCGGCCTCCGGCACCCCGGCAACCGAGTCGTGGTCGGAGAGCGCGAGCGTCGTGACCCCGGCCTTGGCAGCTTCCGCCACGACCTCCCCTGGCGCCAACTGCCCGTCCGAATGGGTGGAGTGACTCTGCAGCTCGATGAGGGACATCGCCGGAGCCTAGTCAGGCCCGGTGGGGAGCGGTCGGGCGGGACCTTCCCAGGACACTCACGCGAGCGTAAGCGAGCGGTCCCGGGTGGGTCCGCCCGACCGCTCTTCGCAAACCCAAATAGACTGCGCCGCCGATGTTCAAGAAGGTCCTAATCGCCAACCGTGGGGAGATCGCGATCCGCGTCGCGCGCACCTTGCGCGAGATGGGGATCGGCTCGGTGGCCGTGTATTCGGAGATCGATCGTGACGCGCCGCACGTGCGCGAGGCCGACGAGGCGTTCCTGCTCGGCCCGGCGGTCCCGGCGGAGAGCTACCTGAACATCCCGAAGATCATCGAGGTCGCCAAGGAGGCCGGCGCCGAAGGGATCCACCCCGGTTACGGCTTCCTCGCCGAGAACGCCGACATGGCGCGCGCGTGCGCCGACGCCGGGATCACCTGGATCGGCCCGCCGCCGGAGGCGATCGAAGCGATGGGGTCGAAGACGCGGGCGCGGGAGATCATGGCCGAGGCCGGCGTGCCGATCGTCCCTGGCTCCACGGAGGTGGCAGCCGACCTCGAGGCGGCGCGCAAGCAGGCCGACGAAGCCGGCTACCCGGTCGCCTGCAAGGCCGCGGGCGGCGGCGGCGGCAAGGGCTTCCGCGTCGCGAAAACGCCCGACGACCTGCAGGACGCCTTCGAAGGCTCGGCCCGCGAAGGCGACAAATTCTTCGGCGACCCGCGCGTCTATATCGAGCGCTATCTGGAGGATCCGCGCCACGTCGAGGTCCAGGTGCTGGCCGACTCGCACGGCAACGTGATCCACGTCGGCGAGCGCGACTGCTCGATCCAGCGCCGTCACCAGAAGGTGATCGAGGAGGCCCCCGGCCCGCACGTCGACGAGGAGATGCGCGAGCGGATCGGCAAGATCGCCACCGACGCGGCGGCCGCGGTCGGCTACCGCGGCGCGGGCACGATCGAGGGCATGCAGGTCGGCGACGAGTACTTCTTCCTCGAGATGAACACCCGCGTCCAGGTCGAGCACTGCGTGACCGAGATGATCAGCGGGCTCGACATCGTCCGTGAGCAGATCCTCGTCGCCGCGGGCGAGCCGCTCTCGATCTCCCAGGACGAGGTCGACCTGCGCGGCTGGTCGATCGAGTGCCGGATCAACGCCGAGAACGCGGCGAAGAAATTCGCCCCCGCCCCGGGCCCGATCGGGCCGTCCTACCGCGAGCCCTCGGGCCCCGGCGTGCGCGTCGACTCCGGCGTCGAGGGCGGCGGCGAGGTCAGCCCGATGTACGACCCGATGGTCGCCAAGCTCGTCGTCTGGGACGTCGACCGGGAGAAGGCGACGCGGCGGATGCTGCGGGCGCTCGACGAATACGACTCGGGCGGTCTGACCACGCTGATCCCCTTCCACAAGGCGATCCTGCGCACCGAGCAGTGGGCCAGGGGCGAGACCTGCCGTGACCTGATGGAGGACACGGAATGGCTGAAATCGACGGCGCCCGAGGCGGTCGCCGCGCCGGACCCCTCGGATGAGGGCGCCGAGATCGTCACCCGTGACTACAAGGTCGAGGTCTCGGGCAAGCTCTTCGACGTCAAGGTGATCGGCGAGGCGGTCGCCGGTGCCGCGGCTCCGTCCCCCAACGGGCGCAAGCCGCCGAAACGCGAGCGCGGTGGCGGCGGCGGCGCCGCGGCTTCCAGCGAGGCACTGCCCTCGCCGCTCCAGGGCACGATCCTCAAAGTCGCGGTCGCCGAGGGCGCCGAGGTGAGCGAGGGCGACCTGATCTGCGTGATCGAGGCGATGAAGATGGAGAACGAGATCACTGCCCACCGCGCGGGCAAGGTGACGTCGCTGAACGTGGCCGAAGGCGCCGCGATCGGCTCCGGCGACGTGATCGCCGTCATCAAGTAGCGCTGCTCGCTCAGCGGGGCGGGGACGCCGGGTGACCCTCGACTGAGCGCACCTCCTCCCTGCGGTCGGAGGAACATGGATCGCGCCTTCGGCGCGAGGAATATGCAACGAGTTGTGGAGGCTCAGGCGGGGCCTACCCGGCTCCCCCGCCACGAAGCGCCCCCGGCTCCATGTTGATGGGCCGAAAACTAGTCCTATAGCAATACTTTTCGGCCCATCAACACCAAGTGGCGCTGGGCTTCGTCCCTTCCAGCTTTAGCGAGCTCCCGGACGCGAGCGTCGTACTCATACTTTCCGAGGAGGGAGACCTGACCCCCTCCGAACGGCTTGTAACGAGGGCCCTGAGGCCATCTCGGTCAGCGGCAATTCGATCCAGCCCGAGTTTGAGCGAGGAGGGGGTCAGGTCTCCCTCCCCCGCAAGCCAAAAGAAGAACGGGCCCCTCAGTGTTTGTGCGCTTTTTCCCGTTCGCGCCGTTCCCGTTCCCGTTCCCGCTTTTCGCGTTCACGTTCCCGTTCCCGTTGTTCCTTTTCCTTTTCGCGCTTGACCTTGAGCTGGTCGCGTTTGGTCAGCGGGAGCTTTTCGGCGACTTCCTGGCAGGTGCGCCCGGAGCATTCCTCGAGGCGGACCAGTTCTTCGTGCAGGAAGTTGCGGATCGGCGCGTAGTTGCGGTCCCGGACGATGTTGTTGAGCTCGTACGGGTCTTTGTTGATGTCGTAGAGCTCCTTCTCGCCGTCCGGCCACTCGATGTACTTGTAGGGGCCGAGGCGGATGCCGTAGTAGTTCTTCGGCGGCGCCACCACCGAGGCGTGCGCGGCGGCTCCACTGGCGCGCGCGGCGGCTCCACTGGCGCGCGCGGCGGCTCCGCGGGCGCTCGCGCCCTTGACGCCCAGCTTGCCGCGGGCGCGGCCGGCCGCGGTGGTCGATTCGCCGGTCGCGGCGTTGCCGTCCTGTTCGACGTCGTTGGTCTGGACGAAGGACTCGAAGAGCAGGGGGCGCCGCGTGCGCAGGCTCGGTTCTTGCATGAACGGGACCAGCGAGGTGCCGTCGACGCTTTTGTCCGGCGTCACCCCGGCCAGTTCGAGGATCGTCGGGGCGATGTCGATCGTCGAGGCGAACTGTCCGGTGTGGGTGTTCGGTTCGATCCCCGGCCCGCGGATGATCAGCGGCAGGTGGGTGGCGGGCTCGTAGGCGAGGAACTTGCCGCCGACCAGGCGGTGCTGGCCGAAGAAGAAGCCGTTGTCGGAGGTGAAGATGACGTAGGTGTTTTCGAGGCGGTTCAGGGCGCCGAGCTGGTCGAGGATCTGTTTGACCCCTTCGTCCACCGAGAGCAGCGCCGCCAGGCAGTTCTGGTAGTAGACGCGGTAGGTGTGGATTTCCGTTGCGCTCAGGTAGGGCGCTTCGCGGATGAAGCGGGGCTTGTCGTTGACGTTGCCCTCGTTGAAGCCTTCGGCGCGGTTGTCGGGCAGCGGCGCCCCGGCGAAGCGGCCGATGTGCCGCGATGCCGGCTGCGGCCCCGCGGGGCGGCGGAAGTCGCCGTGCGGCGCGGTGAAGTCGACCTGCATGTAGAACGGCTGTTCCGGCGAGGTCGCGGCGAGTTCTTCGACCGCCAGCTGGTTGAACTTGTCGGTCTCGTAGTAACAGGGCAGGCCGTTGAGCGGCGCGTAGGGACAGCCGGCGTCGTCGATCGCGCCGTATTCGCGCGTTTCCCAGGAGCCCGAATCACCGTAGGGGCCTTCGACCACGCCGTTGTTGTTCAGCATGTAGCCGTAGGCGTAGTGGTTGGTGTCCGAGTTGAGGATCGTGTGCCAGGAGTTCCAGCCGGGCGGCTCTTCGGTGCCGGGGCTGTAGGGCGCGTCGCCGTAGCCGTTGAGGATCTTGCCGATGTGGATCGTGCGGTAGCCGGCGCCCTGCAGCCAGGTGGCGATGTTGTGCGAGTAGGCGAGGCGTGACTGGAAGCCGGTCCAGCCGCCGTTCGGCGGGACGTTGCCCTGGACGTGGTTGTTGTGCGCGTAACGGCCGGTGAGGAGGCTGACGCGGGAGGGGGCGCAGAGGCTGTACGGGGTGTAGTAGCGGGTGAAGGTGACCCCTTGTTCGCCGAGCAGCTGCAGCGTGTTCGGCATCGCGAATTCTTCGCCGCCGTTCAGCGTGCGGATCCCGTCGTAGAGCTCTTCCAGCGTCTGGTCGTCGGTCTGGATGACGACGAAGCTCGGCTTCTGCAGTTCCGAGGCCTTGGCCCGCGCCGCGCTCGCTTCCTCGCTGGTCGCCATCACCAGCCCGAAGATGAGCGCCAGCGCCGCGATCGCCGCGGCCACGCGCGCGGCGACGCCGCCGCGCCACGACTGGGTATGGAGATCACGCAAGGTCATTCAGAAGCGCCCTACCGCGAGGAAACCACCGGCGGATGCCGGAGTTGCGCTCCGCAAACTAAAAGACGCTCAGGACGCGCCGAGCTTTTTCGCTGCTTCGCGGAAGTTTTTGACCGTCGCCGACGGTGCTTTGCGACCTTCGAGTTTCTCGCCGTGGCGGTTCACCCAGATCGCCGGGACGCCCATTTTGAGGACCGGGGCGATGTCGGTCGTGTAGTTGCAGCCGATGTGGATCCAGCCTTTTTTGCCGCCGAGGCGACGGGCGCACTCTTTGAAGTGGACCGGGTCCGGCTTGTAGCTCCGGACCTGCTGGGCGGTGACGACGAGGTCGAGTTCGGTGCGCAGGTGGCGGCGCGAGATCCCGAGCAGTTTGTCGTCGATGTTGGAGATGATCCCGATCTCGTACTTTTTGCCGAGCCGGTCCATCGCCGCGTTGGACTCGCGGAACGGCAGCCAGTAGGCGACGCTGTTGGGCAGGAACTGGGCCCGCGAGGGCTCGATCTCCCAGCCCAGCTCACCGGCGACTTTGACGATCGTGCGGCGCAGCACCTCGGCGTAGAGCTCGTACGAGCCCGCCATGACTTCGGCCTGGACCTCGAAGAACCGGTCGAGGAACGGCTGCTCTTCGAAGGAGAAGCCATCTTTGGCGGCCTCTTTCTGGACGGCCTCGAGGATGCCCTTCTCCCAGTCGATGAGGGTGCCGTAACAGTCGGTGGTGACCCAGTTGATGTTTTTGAGTGAGGGCAGGGCCATCGGAGCGCGCGGGATTATGGCATTCGGATAGGGTTTCGCGCCGCGCCCCTCCGACGGAGCGCACTTCCCCACACATGGACCTCCTCGAATATCAGGGCAAGCAGCTCTTCGCCAAGCACGGGATCGCCGTGCCGAGCGGCGAGGTCGCCGACAACGTCGACGATGCCGTCGCCGCGGCGGAGCGCATCGGCTACCCGTGTGCGATCAAGGCCCAGGTGCTGATCGGCGGCCGCGGCAAGGCGGGCGGGGTGAAGATCGCCAAGGACGTCGATGAGGCGCGGCAGTTCGCCTCCGGCATCATCGGCATGGACATCACCGGCCCGCACGGCGAGGGTCCCTTCCGCGTCGACTCGGTCTGGGTCGAGGGCGGCTCCGACATCGCCGAGGAGTACTACGCGTCGATCATCCTCGACCGCGGCGAGAAGAAGCTGCTGGCGATGGTCTCCGCCAAGGGCGGCATGGACATCGAGGCGGTCGCCGCCGGGAACCCCGCGGACCTGACCAAAGTCCACATCGACCCGACGGCGCCGTTCGACGCCGCCGCGGCGCGGCCGATCGTCGAGGCCGCCGGGCTTGCCGAGGACGCGCTCGACGAGGCCGCCGACGTGCTGGCGAAGCTGAACGAGGTGGCGCGCGAGGAGGACGCGACGCTGATCGAGGTCAACCCGCTGATCGTCACCGCCGACCGCAAGGTCGTCGCCCTCGACGCCAAGGTGACGATCGACGGCAACTCGCTCTTCCGTCACGAGGACCTGGCCGAGATCGCCGACACCGTCGAGGACCCGCAGGAGCAGATGGCGAAGGAAAAGGGCCTCACCTACGTGAAACTCGACGGCAACGTGGGGATCCTGGCCAACGGCGCCGGGCTCTGCATGTCGACGCTCGACGTCGTCGCCCAGGCGGGCGGCGCGCCGGCCAACTTCCTCGACGCGGGCGGCGGCTCCAAAGCCGACGCGATCGTCAACGCGCTCGAAGTCATCAAATCCGACTCCAAGGTGACGGCGATCCTCTTCAACATCTTCGGCGGCATCACCCGCTGCGACGAGATCGCCAAGGGGATCGTCACCGCGTCGAGCCAGATCGACCTCGACCTGCCGCTGGTCGTCCGCCTCGACGGCACGAACTTCGAAGAGGGCCTGGCGATCCTCGCCGAGGCGAACCTGCCGAACCTGCACCAGGAGAAGACGATGCTGGACGCCGCGCGCCGCGTCGTCGAGCTCGCCGGAGGCGCCTCGTGAGCATCATCGTCGACGGGAACACGAAGCTCGCCGTCTCCGGGCTGACCGGGCGGGAGGGCTCCTTCCACGGGCTGCGCAACAAGGCCTACGGGACCGACCTCGTCGCGGGCGTCACGCCCGGCAAGGGCGGCCAGGACGTCGAGGGGACGCCGGTCTTCGACACGATCGCCGAGGCGGTCACCGAGGCGGGCGCCAACACCTCGATGATCTTCGTCCCGGCGCGCTTCGCCGCGGCGGCGATCGACGAGGCGATCGACTCCGGCGTCGAGACCGTGATCGCGATCACCGAGGGCATCCCGGTCCTCGACATGCTCGGCACCTACTGGAAGGCGAAGGAGAAGGGCGTGCGGCTGATCGGGCCGAACTGCCCCGGCGTGCTCTCGCCCGGCAAGGCGAACGTGGGGATCATCCCCGACGCCTTCTTCGACCCGGGCCCGATCGGCGTCGTCTCCAAGTCGGGCACGCTGACCTACCAGATCGGCAACGAGCTGAAACAGGCCGGGACCGGCAACTCCTCGATCGTCGGCATCGGCGGCGACCCGATCGTCGGCTCCGACTTCATCGACATCCTCAAGCTCTACGAGGCGGACCCGGACACCGAGCTGATCGTGATGGTCGGCGAGATCGGCGGCGACGCCGAGGAGCGGGCCGCCGACTTCATCGCCGTCGAGGTCTCCAAGCCGGTGGTTGCCTACATCGCCGGCTTCACCGCCCCGCCCGGCAAGCAGATGGGCCACGCGGGCGCGATCATCTCCGGCTCCTCGGGCACCGCCCAGGCAAAGAAAGACGCCCTCGAAGCGAAGGGCGTGCGGGTCGGCGAAAGCCCGACCGAGACCGCGGCGATCGCGGTCGAGACGCTGCGCGGCTAGTCCGCCGTCGCGAGGAGCGCGCGGATCTGCGCGGCGAGCCGGTCCGGTTCCTCGCTGAGGCGGCGATGGGTGACGCGGACGGTGCGGTAGCCGGCGAGCAGGTGGTCGGTGTCGCGATCGCGGTCCTTCTCGAAGGCGGCGCGGTGTGCGTGGAATTCCCAGGAGTCGAGCTCGACGATGAGCCGGGCCGCGGGCCAGAGCGCGTCGACCACGTCCTTGCCCACGAGGACGTTGGTGTGTGGCGGCGGCAGGCGGTGGGCGATGGCGAATGCGGCGAAGCGGTCCTCGAGCGGCGAGGCCGTGTCCGCGACGTGGCGCTGCTCGGCGAGTAGAAGAGGTCGGATGCGGGGGCGGGCCCGCCGTCCCCGGCCGCGCTCGTAGACGGCGACGACTTCGGGCACGCGCAGCAGGTGGAGCCGATCGGCTTCGTCCCAGGCGTTCTTCAGTTCGTAGGGCCGGGAGCGTTCGGCAAGGTCGAAGAGTGTGCGGGCGACCGTTGAGACTGGGATGCCGTCGCGGACGGTGACTTCGTCAGGAGCGAACTTGCAGCGATGCACCTTGATCCCCGAAGCCCGTCCGGGGCGGACCTGCCGTCCCCGGGGCGCGTTGACGTCGACCTTGGGCCGATCTCCCGCCAGCCCCCAGAGCGCCGCCGCGCTTTCGTGGCTGAGGAACGCCTCGGGTCCCATGGCGAGGACCGCCGCGAGCCACTTCCCACGCTTGACGACGATCCGGTGCCCGACGGCGTAAGCGTCCCGGTGCAGCGGATGCAGTCGTCCCGAAGCGAGCGCACCTTTGATCGACTCGTCCCCGAACCCCAGCTCGATGAGCTGCCACCGTCCCACGACCCCGTACTGGCGGCCGGCAAGGGTAGCCAACCGCCGTTCCCGCTCCGCCCGAGCAGTCGATCGCCGCCGTCCCCCGCCGTGCTTCCGAGCTTTGGTGGTCATATGCACCCCTAAGCTCGGAAGCACCGGTGGCTCTCCCCCCTGGGGGGATGAAGTTGGCGGAGTTCGCGGGAGTTGGGACCGTTGCTAGGGTCAATTTCATGCCTGACACGATCTCTTTTGCGCGCGGGGCGCCGAGCGCCGACATCCTTCCCCACGAGCAGGTGCGGGAGGCCGCGCAGCGGGCGCTCGCCGACGACTGGGAGACGGCGCTCTCATACGGGGTCGGGATCGGACACCCGGGGCTCTGCAAGTGGATCGCGGAGCGGCACGGGGACGTCGACCCGGCGCAGGTGATGGTCACCAACGGCTCGCTCGAGGCGGGCGCGATGCTCTTCGCGCACCTGGTGAAGCCGGGGACGCGGGTGGCGGTCGAGCAGCCGACCTACGACCGGACGCTCCTGCTCCTGCAGCAGCTGGGCGCCGAGTTGGTGCCGATCCCGCTGGAGGCCGACGGGCTCGACCTCGCGGCGCTGGAGTCGGCGCTGGCCGACAGCCCGATCGAGTTCATCCACGTCATCCCCAACGCCCACAACCCGGCCGGCTGCACGCTCTCGATCGAGAAGCGGCGGCGCCTGGTCGAGCTCGCCGCCGAGCACGACTTCTTCATCTTCGAGGACGACCCCTACCGCGAGCTGCCGTTCGAGGGCGAGCCGCTGGAGACGATGCTCTCGATGGACTCCGGCGAGAAGGTGATCCACGCGTCGTCGTTCTCGAAGACGGTGAGCCCCGGCGTCCGGGTCGGTTACCTGGTCGGCCCGACCGAGGAGATCGCGAAGCTCTCCAAGCACGCCAACGAGCAGTACATCTCGCCCAACATGCTGGCCGAGTCGATCGTCCTCGAGTTGTGCCGATCGGGCGTCCTCGACGGGAACATCGCCTTCGTCAAGGGCGAGTTGAAGGCACGCTGCGAGGCGCTGGTCGACGCGCTGCGCGAGCGCATCCCCGAGGCGGTCTTCGTCGTCCCGCAGGGCGGCTACTTCCTCTGGCTCGACCTCGCCCAGGGGACCGACACCAAGGCGCTCCTGGCGGAGGCCAAAGGCGAGGGCGTCTCCTTCGTCGCCGGCCCCGACTTCATGATGAGCGGCGGCGAGAACAGCCTGCGGCTCTCCTTCGCGCCGGTCCCCGCCGCCGACGCCGCCGAGGGCGTCGCCCGTATCGCCACCGCGCTCGAGAAGCTGCGCGCCGGCACCCCGGCCTGACTGATCCGGCGGCGCGCCGTCGCGCGTAGGTTCGGGTACAGAGATGCCCGTGCGACGTGAGAAAGCCGAGCGACTTGCCGATGAGGAGCTGATGCCGTGGATCGGCCGCAGGGACGCGGAGGCGTTCGAGGTCTTCTACGACCGCCACGGCGGCGCCGCCTACTCACTCGCCTACCGGATCCTCGGTGAACGGGGCGCCGCCGAAGACTGCATCCAGGAGGCGTTCATCTCGATCTGGCGCACTGGCGGCCGCTTCGACCCGACCCGCGGCAGCGTCCGCTCCTGGACGCTCAGCATCGTCCGCAACCGGGCGATCGACGTGCTCCGCAGCAGGGCGGGGAAGGCGCCGAAGTTGACCTTCGACGACGAGGAGATCCTCGAGTCGCGGCCGTCCGGGGAGCTGACCGAGGAGGAGGCGATGCGCCACGAGACCGCGACCGAGGTGCGCGGCGCGCTCTCCCAGCTCCCCGACGAGCAGTCGAAGGTGATCCAGCTCGCCTACTTCGGTGGCTTCAGCCAGTCGGAGATCGCCGCGATGCTGAGCCTTCCGCTGGGCACGGTGAAGGGACGGATGCGGCTCGGATTGGAGAAGATCCGGGGCGAGTTGGCGGAGGGACCGGCATGAACGCGAACGAGCACGACCGCCGCCTCGAGGAGGTCGCGGCCTACGCGATCGGCGCGCTCGACCCGGGTCAGGTCGCCGAGCTGGAGCGACACCTCGCGGGTTGCGGGCGCTGCCAGGAGGAGCTGCGCTGGCTCTCCCCCGCGGTGCGGGCTCTGCCGGAAGCGGTCGAGCGCCAGGCGCCGCCGCCGGAGCTGAGGCGGCGGCTGATGGCCGAGGTGCGCTCTGACGCCGCCGCCGAGGAGGAGCGTGGCGGCGCCGCCGAGACGCGCGGCGCCCGCGGTGAGGAGCGGCGCGAACCGGCGCGGTCGCACGTCGGCCTCGGCGAGTGGCTGCGCGGCCTGAACGTGGGCGGGCTGACCTGGAAGCCGCTGGCGGGCCTCGCGCTCGTCGTCCTCGCGATCGCCGGCGGGATCGGTTACGCGGTCGGCAACGGCGGCGGCTCCGGCGGCGCGCACACCACCGAAGTCGAACCGGGCGCCAACGGGATCGCGGCAAAGGTCGTCACCGAAGACGACCGCGGCGAGCTCCACCTCGCCGGCGTCAAGCCGCTGCCGCAAGGTCGCGTGCTGGAGGCCTGGGTGGAACGCGACGGCATCGTCGAAGCGGTCCCGGCGCTGTTCGCCCCCGACCAGGCGGGGCGCGCCTCGACCACGATCGAGAGCATGAAGGACGTCACCGCGGTGATGGTCACGCGCGAGCCCGCCGGCGGCAGCGACAAGCCGACGGCGAAGCCGATCGTCGAAGTCCCGATCGAAACCTAGCCGCCCAGCTGTTCCTTATGCGCCTGTGAGGCGCATAAGGAACAGCTGGAGGGTGGCCGCGTCGATGCGGGAGGATGGATCCCGATGCGGATCCGTCGGTTGACGCTGGCAACGGGAGATTTGGAGGGGCAGGCCGCTTTCTGGGGCGGGCGGCTCGGGCTGCCCGTGCGCGGCGACGGCGAGGACGCGATCGAGGTGCGGCTGCGCGATTCGGCGGTCCGCTTCGAGCGCGCCGAGGCCGGCCTCGGCGCTCGCTACCACTTCGCGTTCAACGTCCCGTCGAGCTCGATCCACGCGGCGGTGGCGTGGCTGCGGGAGCGTCACGAAGTGCTCACCTTCGACGGCGACCCGGTGCGGACCGACGTGGGCGCCGGCTGCGTCTACTTCCTCGATGCCGCCGGGAACGTGGTCGAGCTGATCGCCAGCCCGAGCATCGCGGACGGCGACGGGCCGTTCGGTCCCGACTCGCTGATCGAGGTCGCCGAGATCGGGATCGCCTCTTCCGATGTCGATGCCACCAGCGCCGCGGTCCAGGCGGCCTTCGACCAGCCCGTCTTCTGGCACGACATGGAGTCCCGGCTCACCGCCGTCGGCGACCGCCACGCGGTCGTGATCGTCGCCCCCATCGGCCGCGGCTGGATCCCGGTCGACCTGACGGCCCGCCCGCTGCCGACCGCGATCGTCGCCGTGGGCCAGGGCCCCCGCGAGATCACGCTCCCCGAGGGTCCCTATCGGCTACGAGTAGAGCCTGCGTCAAGGGATCGATGACGACGCGGACCCCGGGGTAGGGGACGGGGCCGTCGCACGGGGAGCCTGCGGGCAAGGACGACACACTTCCCCAACATGGCACGATCGCGCTGCCTGTATTTGGGCCCCTATGGGGGCCCAAATCTTGGTCGGGTGAATCTGAGCAGTGAGGGCGTGGCGGAACACGCACGAACGCGCCGGAAGGGTCACGGAAGGGGGGAGAAGTGGCGCTCCGGCGCGCCTCCCGCGCGCCGCGCAGCGGACTCGGCGCCGGCGGGCGCCAAGTCGACCGGCTAGCGCCCGTAGCGGTCGCTGGAGAGGACCAGCTGCTCGGGGATCGCGGCGCGCGGGGGCGGGGCCGGATCGGCGCGCACCGAGACCGTCTCGGCGACGCTGTGGGTGACGACGTGCTCGCCGTCGGCGGACTTGATGGTGACGTGGTCGTCGTCGGACTTGGCGAGCTTGCCCTCCAGGCCCGGGTGGAGGCCCGCGTCCTTGAGGTAGTGGAGGAGCTCCTCGGCCTCGTTCTCGAAGCGCAGCACGACCACGTCGGCGCCGACCTCGACGTCGGCGAGCAGCGAGCCGCGCTCGCGGATGCCCTCGACGATCGGGTGGCCGTGCGGGCAGGTCGTCGCGTCGCCGATCGCGGCGCGCATCCGCTCCTCCAGCACCGGCGACATCGCGTGCTCGATCCGCTCCGCCTCCTCATGGACCTCGTCCCAGGGGATGCCGAGCACGTCGGTGAGGAAGCGCTCGATCATCCGGTGGCGGCGGACGATGTAGGAGGCGCGCTCGCGGCCGTCCTCCGTGAAGGCGAGCGATTTGTCGGCGTTCCGTTCGACGTAGCCGTCTTTGATCAGCCGGCCGACCATTTCGTGGACGGTCGGGGCGGAGAGCTGCATCGCGCGGGCGATGTTGGCGCCGGTCATCGGCAGGCCGGCCTCGTCGATCCAGAACATCGACTCGAGGTACTCCTGCTCCGCGACGGTCGCCGTGTCGGCTGCCAACTGTCCTCCTTTTAGGCGCCCCTCATCAGGGTTCCCTAAGATCACTTTCCTTGACGACGATCTACCACTCGGCACGCCGCCACTGGCCACTTTACCTGGGCGGCTTGCTCGTCGCGCTGCTTGCCTGGAGCGCGTTCGACGCCCACGGCGGCACCCCCGAACCGGGCGTGGGCGAGCACTTGAGCCACGGCGCCGTCGTCCTCGACAGTGCCCTGCTGGTCTTCCGCGAGGGCCTGGAGACGATCCTCGTCCTCGCCGCGGTCACCGCCACCATGGTCGGCGCCGCGCAGGTCTACCGCAAGCCGATCGCGCTCGGCGCGGCCACCGGCTTCCTCACCAGCGTCGCCACCTGGTTCCTCGCCGCCTGGGTGCTCGGGCAGCTCGGCGGCGGCGGGCTCGCGGTGCAGGCGGCGACCGGCCTCCTCGCGGTGATCGTCCTGCTCGTGGTCATGAACTGGTTCTTCCACAAGGTCTACTGGACGGGCTGGATCCAGAACCGCAACCGCCACAAGCGGGAGATCCTCTCGCGCTCCGGCGTCGACGGCCGGCGGGCGGCGATGTGGGGGCTGGTCCTGCTCGGCCTCACCTCGGTCTACCGCGAGGGCTTCGAGGTTGTCCTCTTCCTGCAGAACCTGCGCCTGACCTACGGCGCCGGGACCGTGCTGGAGGGCGTCGCGCTCGGCCTGGCCCTGACCGGCGCGGTCGGCGTCATCACCTTCCTCGCCCACAAGCACATGCCCTACAAGCGGATGCTGGTGCTGACCGGGGTGATGCTCGGCGTCGTCCTGATCGTGATGGTCGGCGAGTCGGTGCAGGAGATGCAGCTGGCGGGCTGGCTGCCGGAAACGACGGTGGCGCTATCGATCCCCGGCTGGGTCGGCCTCTGGTTCGCGGTCTTCCCGACGGTGGAGGGCCTGGTCGGGCAGGTGCTGGCGGCGGCGCTCGTGCTCGGGTCCTACTTCGGGGCGGAGTACTGGCGGATCAAGCGGCCGCGGCGGCAGGCAGCGGAGAAGGCGCCGCGCGAGGACGCGCCGGTGCACGGCCCGGCGCTCACCCCGGACGCGCTGCGGATCGGCGCGACGGGCGCGGAAGCGCGCTCGATCACCGCCGCGGCACGCCCTCAGCCTTCCATCAGCGCCGAGACGACCGCTTCGTAGAAGCCGTCCCCGTTGGTGCCCTCGGTGACCGAGACGTTGCCGAACTGGGGCAGGTAGGCGCGCAGGCCGGGGTCGCGCTCGGGACCGTTGGCGACGACGAAGAAGCGGCCGACCGCGGCGGCGACCTCGAGGTCCTCGACCGAGTCCCCGACCGCGATGCAGTCCTCGGCGGCGAAGCCGCGGGCGCGCGCGTGGGCGGCGACGGCGGCGGCCTTGGAGACCGTGCGCGGCACCAGGTGGTAGGCGTGGGTCTGCCCCTCGACCGTCTTCATCGGCGTGCCGATCGCGCCGTTGTCGAGGAAGCGGAGGTCGTCGTCGCCGTGCTCGCCGAGCAGGGCGTTGGCCTCGTCGACGTCGACCTTGCCGCGGAAGAGGTGGGAGTGCTGGCGGCCGTGGTGCCAGGGCGAGTGGTACTCGAGCCGGCCGCCGAAGTGCTCGAAGAGCATCGCCGGGATGCCGCG
>Ga0207678_10001489_pt1 | contig 21481 bp, 19 predicted proteins | sample KBSC63metaG_FD_184319 | JGI IMG/M metagenome (GOLD analysis project Ga0207678, IMG submission 184319) | Corn rhizosphere microbial communities from Kellogg Biological Station, Michigan, USA - KBS C6-3 metaG (SPAdes) (version 2) | ecosystem: Host-associated > Plants > Roots > Rhizosphere > Soil ... | reverse complement strand
CGGAGATGCTCATCTGAAGGTGGTGAGTTCTACCGGCAAGGCTGGCCATGCGGCAACAACCAGCAGCGACTTGAGCGCAGATACGCTGACCGCGCACTTCGCGCCGGCGGCAGGCGCGCAGCGGCTGGCAGTGGTCCATGGATTGGGACATACGTCGCTGCGGAGGGTCGATGCGGCTGGCGCGGTCAATACGAGTTCGGGGGATACGCTTGAGGTCCGCTTCAAGCCCGGAATGAACTCTGCCGAGCGTCCGGGAGACGAGATTTCGACTGCAGTGCAGGAAGGCAACGTGGTGATAACGCAGATGCCGGTAAAAAAGCCGGGAGATGCGAACGCGCCGCAGCAGGAAAGGGCGACAGCAGCCCGAGCCGTCTACGATGGAGCGACGCAGAAGCTAACCTTGACCGGCAAGGTGCAGGTTACAGATGCGGGCAGCGTGCTATGGGCAGACCGGGTTGCGGTGGAACAGAAGACGGGCGATGCCGAAGCGGATGGCGCGGTGAAGGCTAGTTATATGTTGAGCGGGAAGGGAAGTGAGCCTGTGCATGTGCTGGCGGCGCGTGCTGCGTTAAAGCACGATTCAGGGCAGGCGATCTTCTATGGCTCGGCGGGGAAACCGGCGCGACTTTGGCAGGGCGCTTCGCAGGTGGAAGCTCCGGTGCTTCAATTTGAGCAGAAGGAAAAGCGGCTGGTGGCGCGGGGCGCCGGCCAGGGCGCGGCCATGGCCGTGCATACGGTTCTGGTGAGTGGAGGCTCGGCAAAGGCCGTCTCCGCAAAGCCGGGGACAGGCAAAGCTCAGGTGCTGCGCGTGGCCAGCCGGGAGCTGACCTATTCCGACGCGACCCGCCAGGCGGAGTTTATCGGAGGCGTGCAGGTCGAAAGCGCGGACGGCAGTATGAGAGGGCAGCAGGCCGTGGTTTATTTGCAGGCGGCCAATGCCAGCGGACCGAAGACGCATTTAGATTCGGCGCCGGGCGGGTTCATGGAAGGCAGCGTGGAGAGAATTGTCGCGACGGGGCAGATCGAGATTGAGCAGCCCGGGCGGCACGCGACCGGAACGCGGGTTGTTTATACGGCGAGCGATGGAATGTTCGTGATGACGGGGACGGCAGCGGCTCCTCCGAAGATTGTCGATGAAGCGCGAGGGACGGTGACGGGCACATCGCTGCGATTCCATGCAGCGGATGAGAGCATCGTGGTTTCTAATGGATCTGACGGAGTCGAAAGCAAACAGAGGGTGCGCACGGAGACGCGGGTGAAAAAGGGGCGATGAAGACTCTATCGACGGAGGAGATCGGCAAGTCGTATGGCGGCCGCCAGGTAGTGCGTGGCGTGAGCCTGCAGATCGAGCAGGGAGAGGTCGTTGGCTTGCTGGGACCGAATGGCGCGGGAAAGACGACGAGCTTCTACATTATTGTGGGGCTGGTACGTCCCGACGCGGGGAGGGTGCTGGTCAGCGGCGAAGACATCAGCCGCTTGCCGATGTACTTGCGGGCGCGGAACCATGGCATCAGCTACCTGCCGCAAGAGCCGTCGATCTTTCGCAAGCTGACGGTGCAGGACAACATCCTGGCAGTGCTGGAGGCGCAGCAGCTAAGCTGGGAGACCCGGCGGACGCGCACCGAGAGGCTGATCGATCAGTTGAATCTGGGTCACATCCGCAAGACGCGCGGCTATGCGTTGAGCGGTGGTGAGCGCCGGCGGGTAGAGATTGCGCGTTGTCTGGCAATCGAGCCGGCGTTCATCCTGCTGGACGAGCCATTTTCGGGCATTGACCCGATCGCAGTACTGGACCTGCAGGAGATCATCTTCGGATTGAAGAGGAGCGGGATAGGTGTTTTGATCACGGACCATAACGTCAGGGAGACGCTGTCGGTCACGGACCGGGCTTACATTATTAACGAGGGCAGAATCTTTCGCGCGGGAACGCCGGGTGAACTGGGGAGTGATCCCGAGGTACGGCGGATTTACCTGGGTGAAAATTTCTCCATGGCCTAGAACGATACAACTTCTGTTGTAATGCTGGAACACGTGGGTGCGGCACGCACAGCCCTGGCAGAGTTAAACTTACAGCCAGAACAGGATGGGACGTGTAGACTGTGGCCAACCGCGGTTGCCTTGGCATTGCGCGCCCTCTAGAAAGTGGAACGCTACCTGCTCGCGCGGAGTTTTGAAATGATGGAGAGAGGGAAAGGTTAAGATTTGCTGCTACAGCCCAAGCTGAATATGAAGGTCTCGCAACGCCAGGTGCTGACGCCCGGGCTGGTGCAGATGGTCAGTGTGCTCGCACTGAACAAGCTTGAGTTGAAGGAGATGATCAACACCGAGATGGTGGAGAATCCGGTGCTTGAAGAGCTTGAGGATACGGCGGTCTCGCTCGAAGAGCGGGCGGGAATGGAAGGCGACCGGGAGCGCTCAGCCGAGGAGGTAGTGGCGGAGAGCGAGCGAGCGGAGAAGGATCCGTTCGACGAGATCGACTTCGGCAGTTATTTTCAGGACTATCTCGATCCGGGGTTTCGCACCGCGTCAAACTTCGAGGAGTACGACAAGCCTTCGTTTGAGAATTTCCTGTCGCAACCGAGCACGCTGAGCGACCATCTGGCGTGGCAACTCGGCTCTCTGACGCTGACGGAGGAGGTCCGATCGGCGGCGGAGCTGGTGGTGGGCAATCTCGATGAGAACGGCTACCTTACCGCAACCGACGAAGAATTGGCCGATGGCCTGGCAGAGTTCGAAAATCCGGCGTCTAACCATCCGCTTCCGTTTGAGCGCGGTGGGAAGACGCCGCCGCAGATGCCAATGAACGGCGCTTCCAACGGTGTCGCGGACGAGGAGACGATCGAACTCGCTGCTGCTGCCGAAGGGAAGGATCAGGGACGCGAGGCGTTGCTTGCCGTTATTCAGGAGGCGCGATCGATCGTCAATTTCCTTGATCCGGTGGGCGTCGGCGCGCGCGATCTTCGCGAATGCCTGTTGATCCAGATCAGCGCGCAGCAGGGCGAGGCATCGATGGTGCTGCATCGGCGGCAGGCGGCAGCGGAAAACGAAGCGGCCCGCGATGAGGAGGACGATAAGGAGGACTATGCCGCGGTTGAAAAAACGCAGCCGCCGGTCGAGGATGCGGGCCGTGGGGATGTCTTCAGCATCGCGACGCACATCGTGGCCCACTGCCTGGCTCTCTTGCAGAAGAAGGATATGCGCGAATTGACGAGGACATGCGGCCGCACGGCGGAGGAGGTTCACGCGGCGGTCGAGTTTATACGGACGCTCGATCCTCGGCCCGGACAGCGCTACAACCAGAGCGAAGCGCGGCTGATTGAGCCGGATGTGGCCTTCGTCAAGCGCGACGACAAGTATGTGGTGCTGATGAACGATGAGGACATGCCCGCGCTTCGCCTGAATCAGGGTTACCGGAAGATGTTGCAGCAGAAGCAGACGGAAAAGGAAGTGAAGGAGTATGTCAAGGAGCGGTACAAGTCGGCGATTCAACTGCTGCGGAATATTGAGCAGCGGAAGAACACGATTGTGCGCACCTGCGATGTGATCGTGCGGAGACAGACGGAATTTCTGGAGCATGGGGTTAATTCGCTAAAGCCGATGATGATCAAGGAGGTCGCCGAGGAGATCGGGGTGCATCCTTCGACGGTAAGCCGCGCGGTGGCGAACAAATATGTGCATACGCCCCAGGGCGTGTTCGAGCTTCGCTTCTTCTTTTCCGAAGGAGTGAATGGGCCCGGGGGCGGAGACTTGCCGCTGGTCTTGTTGAAGCGCAAGGTCAAGAAGCTGATTGAGGAAGAGGACGAGCGTAAGCCGTTCACGGACGATCAACTGGCGGCTGAGTTGCAGCGGCAGGGCATCCGGGTGACGCGAAGGACAGTCGCCAAATACCGCGAGGACATGCAGATTCCCAGTACGCACCAACGTCGTGTACGCTAAGCTGCATCGTACAGAGACGAGGTAATCCCATGGATGTCGAGTACACCGGAAGACAGGCAAGCGTCACGAAGAAATACAAGGTGCAAACAGAGGTGGGGCTGGCGCGGATTGTAAAGATTGTGGGCAACGCAGGTAGCGCGCATGTGACCTTATCCAGAGACAAGTACCGGTATATCGCCGAAATCACAGTCCAGACAAAAAGTCTGAAGCTGGTGGCGGCCTGCGAGTCGACCGAAATGTCGACCGCCCTGCACGATGCTCTGGCAAAAATCGAGCAGCAGGCAATTCGGCGCAAGAAGAAGACAGTGTCGATCAAGCGGCGGGGCAAGTCCGGCGTAGCGGTAACTGGCGATGAGGAAGCAGAGTCCCCGGTAGACGCTGCGAAGCCGTCTACCGACAAGGTTGCGGTGAAGGCAAGTTCAGGTCGAAAGCCGGTGCCGATGCTCGTCCATTCGTTCCCATCTCACTCTCCTTTGCCGGAACCGCACGTCGCGCGATCGACGGACGGTGTGGCCCTGCGGCCGATGTCGCTCGAAGAGGCCGTGAAAGAGGCCGCGTTCCGGGACCGCGATGTCTTCGTCTTCCGCGACCATGGCGGCCAGGCGATGGTGCTGCACCGCAAGCGCGATGGCAAGATGGAACTGATCGAGGTGCCGTAGAGGCGTCGCGCAGGTTTTGCGCGGCAATGCTAGGATTTGTCCATGCCACGCAAGACCTCGAAAAAGACTGCCAAGGCAGCCTCCGGATCGGTAAGTAAGGGCGAGCTTGTGATTCTGACAGGATTGTCAGGCTCAGGAAAGCTCTCTGCGCTAAAAGCCTTCGAGGATCTTGGCTTCTATTCTGTCGATAACCTGCCGCTGGAACTGGTGCCTCAGTTTGCCGACCTGGTGCGCCAGTCCCCGGAGATCGAGCGCGCCGCGCTGGTGGTGGACGTGCGCGAGGGGATTCGACTGGACGAGTTTCCTCAGATCCTCAAGAAGGTGCGCAAGGTATTGCCGACGCGCGTCCTGTTTTTGGAGGCCAGCGAGGACGCGCTGATTCGGCGCTTCTCCGAGACGCGGCGGCCGCATCCCATGGGGCGGACCGATACCGTCGTCAAGTCGATCCGGGCAGAGCGAAAGCGCCTGGACCCGATTCGAAATGTCGCAGATATTGTGCTGGATACGACGAAGTTCAACGTACATGAGCTTCGCGCCCATATCAACGCCCAGTTCGAGCGCGACGAGAGCGATCAGAACCTGACGATCTCCTCGAACAGCTTCGGGTTCAAGAACGGAGTGCCCACAGATGCCGATCTGGTCTTCGATGTGCGATTTTTACCCAACCCTCACTTCGTGCCGGAGTTTCGCAAGCTGACCGGCCGACATCCGAAGGTCGCCAAGTACGTCCGGCAATTTCCGCAGACTGCGGAGTTTCTGGATAAGACGACCGACATGTTGAAGTTTCTTTTGCCGCACTACATCAAGGAAGGCAAGAGCTATCTGACCGTGGCCTTTGGCTGCACCGGGGGACAGCATCGGTCGGTATTTATCGCGGAAGAGATGAAGAAGCGGCTGGCGGCCGAGGGTTACCGCGTGAAGACGGCGCACCGGGACATGCCACGCTGACCGGCGCACCCAATAGAATAGTGAGATGCCGAGCGCAATGAGGATGACGGGGAGAGTGGCAGCGTGAGGCGTATCTGGCGGTTGCTGCTCTATGTGCGGCCCTATGCGCTGTATTCGCTGCTCTCCGTGGCGCTGATGGCCGTGGTGGGCGCGATGGCGGCGTTTCGCCTCCTGCTGGTCAAGCCGATCTTCGACAATGTATTGAGCCCGCTGGCGTCGGCGAATATCCTGGTCTTCAAAGTGCCGCATCTGGGCTGGACGCTCGACCTGAATTTTCTCGTTCCCAGCTATTTTCACAATGCCTGGGACGTGGTTGCCTATGCGCTGGTGGTCTCGGCGCTGTTGAAGTCGGTCTGCGATTATGCGGGAACCTATCTTGTGAACTACGCCGGGTTCGGGATGATTACGGACCTGCGCAACGATCTCTACGACGCTATACTGCGGCGCTCCATCGCATTCTTTCAGAAGCACACGACCGGCACGCTGCTGTCGACGCTGATCAACGATATCGAGCGGGTGCAGTTCGCGATGTCGTCAGTGTTGAGCGATTTTCTGCAACAATTTTTTACCCTGCTCTTCACGATCGGCGTGGTGGTCGTGGTGGGCGGAAAACTGGCCTGGGTGCTGCTGCTGTTTGTGCCCATCGTCATCTCGTCAGCCAGGCGAATCGGCCGCGGCGTGCGGCATACGACGCGCAAGGGGCAGGACAAGCTGGCGGAGATTCAGAACATTCTGCACGAGACGATCACGGGAAACCGCATCGTCAAGGCGTTCGGCATGGAGCTATGGGAGACGACACGCTTTCGCAAGGCGGCGACGCGGCTCTTCCAAGCGAACCTGAAATCGGTAAGCGTGCAGGCCATCAGCTCGCCTTTGATGGACGCTCTGGGGTCGGTGGGAATCGCGTTGCTGCTCTATCTGGGGAGGCAGCGAATCATTCATGGCGGCATGACAGCGGGCTCGTTCGTCACCTTTCTTATCGCGGTGTTCACGCTCTACGATCCGGTGCGGAAGTTCGCACTCTTTTACAACAGTTTCCAGCAGGCGCTTGGCGCGAGCGAAGACATCTTCAAATTCATGGATGCGCAGGACGATGTGCAGGAGAAGAAGCGGGCGCATGTCCTTAAGGGGTTCAGCAAGGAGGTTCGCTTTGAAGATGTAGGCTTCGCCTATGAGAGCGATGGTGAGAGAAAGCAGGTGCTGCACGGCATTAATTTCTCGGTGCATCCGGGCGAAGTGCTTGCGTTTGTGGGGCCGAGCGGGGCAGGGAAGTCCTCGCTGGTGAATCTGATTCCGCGTTTCTTCGATGTAAACGAAGGGCGGATACTGCTGGACGGATACGATCTAAGGGACTTGACCATCGCTTCGCTGCGCAAGCAGATCGGGAAAGTCACCCAGGAGACGGTGTTGTTCAACGACACCGTGCGCAACAACATTGCGTATGGCCAGCCGGATGTTCCACTAAGCAAGGTGGAAGAGGCGGCCCGCATGGCGCTGGCGCACGACTTCATCTTAAAGATGCCTGAAGGCTACAACACCATGATCGGGGAGAAGGGCGTTCGCCTGAGCGGTGGCGAACGGCAGCGGCTGGCGATTGCACGGGCGATCCTGAGGAATGCCCCGATCCTGATTCTCGATGAGGCAACTTCTGCGCTGGACATGGAGAGCGAGCATCTGGTGCAGGCCGCGCTGGCCAATCTGATGCAGGGACGGACAGTGTTTGTAATCGCGCATCGTCTTTCGACCGTTCGCCGAGCCACGCGCATCGCGGTAATCGAAAACGGACGGATCACGGAGATGGGAACGCACGAAGAGTTGCTGATGCAATCGGGAACCTACCGGCGGCTCCATGACCTTCAGTTCAGCGATGAAGAGTTGAACAGCATAAGCAGCGCCGAGGTTGCGCCGGCGGCGGAATTGGAGGGCACGGCATGAGTGCGATTTATTCGATGACCGGGTATGCAAGTCTGCGCGGCTCGGCGAGGGAGGAGCTTGCATTTACGCTGACCATCAAAAGCGTGAACCACCGGTTTCTCGATCTGCAATTCCGGTTGCCGTCGTCCTGTGATGGGTTGGAGATCCAGTTGCGACGCCTGTTGAAGGAGAGGCTGCGGCGCGGCCATGTTGACTTGACCTTACAGCTGGAGCGGAAGGCAAATCTTCAGATCCAGTTGAACTCCAGTCTGCTGGACGCGTACGTCAAGGCGTTTCGCGAGGCTTCGGCATTGCATGGATTGACCGGCGAGCCGGATATGAATGCCCTGTTGCGGCTTCCCGGCCTGATGAGCGCCGAGAGCAGCGTGAACGAAGAGGCGATGCAGGGGCTTGAGCAGGCAGTTCTGCCACTGGTCGACGATCTGGTAGCCAGGTTGAACGAAGTTCGTGCGCAGGAGGGTGCGGCACTGGCAGCAGAGTTGCGCGCATCGATGTCGCGGTTGCTGGCGTTCGCGACGGAGGTCGCGGAGTTGCGCAGCGGAGTGCGCGAGGCCTTGTTTGAACGTCTGCGTGCGCGACTGGCCGAACTGATGCAGGGCACCTCAGTGAGCGAGGAGCGCCTGCTTGCGGAGGCGGCGGTGCTGGCTGAGAAGAGCGATGTCGAAGAGGAGATTGTGCGTCTGCGGACGCATGTCGATCACTTCATCGCGCTTCTGGACGCGGGTGGAGAACTGGGCAAGCGATTGGATTTTCTATTGCAGGAGCTGAACCGCGAGGCCAACACAATGCTGTCCAAGACCAGCGGAGCATCGGGCGGTAACAGTTTGCGCATCACCGAACTGGGGCTGGAGATGAAGGCGGAGATAGAAAAGGCGCGGGAACAGGTTCAGAACCTCGAATAGAAACAGCGTGCAGGTACACTGCACGGATATCGCATAGGCAGGGTGTTACGAACGGATGGCAGGCATACTTTTTATTATTTCAGCGCCCTCGGGCTCAGGAAAATCGACGCTGGTAACCCAGTTGCGAACCCTGGTTGAAGGGCTGGACTTTTCCATCTCCTATACGACACGTGCGCCTCGCGGCTCAGAGGAGAACGGGCACGAATACCACTTCACCAGTCGCGAGGAGTTTGAGCGGATGGTGGCCGCTGGCGACTTTCTGGAATGGGCCGAGGTCTTCGGAAACTACTATGGAACGGCGGTATCGGCTCTGGGACACGCGAAGGCTGCGGGCAAGGATCTGCTGCTGGACATCGATGTGCAGGGTGCGCTGCAGGTGATGAAGAAGCTGCCGCAAGCGGTGTCGATCTTCATCCTGCCGCCTAGTCCGGAGGTATTGGAGATGCGTTTGCGCAACCGCAGCGAGGCGGAGCACATGACCTCGGAGTCGGTGATCGAAGGCAGGCTGGCCGAGGCGCGTAACGAATTGAAGCGCATTGGTGACTATAAATACGCTCTGGTGAACGACGTTCTCGACCAGGCGGTGGCGGAGATGCGGGCCATCGTTTTGTTTGAGCGGGGAGTGCGGGACGGGGTCCAGGCGGTGGCGGCAAGTTGCAGAACCGATGGGGCATCGCCTCGGCTCAGAAGCGCGTTGAGCACTTTTGGAGGATAATGGACGGGTTATCCACTGCGAATTGTCTGGGACATTGTGCTGTGCTGAGGTAGATTCTGTTTACGGGGTGAGACGCATGACGATTGAGAATGCTTTCCACAACAAATACAGCCTGGTTAAAGGCGCGGCCCGGCGTGCGCGTCAGTTGCAGTCCGGCGCATCTCCATTGATCGTTCCGAAGTCGATGAAGGCCTGCCGCGTGGCGCAGGAAGAGATCGAGCAGGGGCATGTGAAGTTTGTGTTGCCGGAGAAAGTGGTCGAGCCTACGCTCGATCACATCGTCTAGCTGCACGCGATAGCATAGAGCCATGGCAGTCGATGCGGAGCAGCAACTGCGGGCGTATGTCGAATACTTCCGCGATCTGGGGATTCACGATTTCTATCGTCGCGGCGAGCCGATCGCGGTCGAAGTGGCTGCTGTTGCGACTTCGTCTTCACCGGAACCACCTCCAGTTGTTCTGGAGTCTGTTCCTGTTCCCATTGCCGCACCGCCGCGCCATAATCTTCAGGAGCCGGCCATTCCCAAGCTAGTCAGTTTTAATGATCTTGCACCTTTGCCGGAGGTCCGGATTGCTGTGCCCGAGCGGGCGGAGGCGTTGCAGGCGATTCGGGAGGAGATCGGAGACTGCACCCGATGTCCGCTGGCCTATGCGGGGCGACGGAACATCGTCTTCGGCGAGGGCGATCCCGGTGCGCGATTGATGTTTGTGGGCGAGGGGCCGGGCGCTGATGAGGACACGTCGGGACGGCCCTTCGTGGGCAAGGCGGGGCAGCTTTTGAATAACATGATCGCAGCGATGGGGCTAAAGCGTGAAGAGGTCTACATCGCCAATATCGTCAAATGCCGGCCGCCTGCGAACCGGGTGCCGGAACCGGTGGAGGCCAATACTTGCGCACAGTTTCTGGTGAAGCAGATTGATGTGGTGCAGCCGGAGGTGATTGTGGCGCTGGGGTCCACGGCGGCGACATACCTGCTCGGCGTGAAGCGGTCGCTGGCCTCACTGCGAGGACACTGGCATAGCTGTCGTGGAGCGAAGCTGGCAGTGACCTATCATCCGGCGTTCCTGCTGCGCGATCCGCGGCAAAAGGGTGAGGCGTGGAAGGACCTGCAAAGGGTGATGGCGGCGATGGGACTCAAGGCCCCCGCCAGGAAGTAACAATTTTCTTTAAGGCGCGGCTTGTGGCGGTGGAATGCGGACGGTGTTCGCGCGGCAGGTGCGGATTGAGCCGCAGGCGATAGGCCGGAGCGTCTTGTCCATACAGACCTCGACGGCGGTGAGATAGTTGTTGCCGCAACTAAGGGCAAGGCTGTCGCGGGGGAAGGTGGGATTGGATTGCGCGAAGAGGTCGAGAATCTTACCGGGTGGCATCGATATCTGGCGTTTCAGTGTGGATAGCTCGAGAGGGATGCTGACTGAGTTCACCGCCTTGCGGGCGAGAGTGAAGAAGGCATCGGGTCCAATGCCTGAGCAGGTTCCGTGAGTCTTCCACTCGTGGCGAAGCAGGCCGGCATCGGGATAGATATCACTGAACTCAGCAGGGTTTCGCGGGCCAGGGTCGGTCGAGCAGTTTTCCGGGTAGCTTCTGCTGGTGTTCTGGGGCCAGAGGCCGTGCAGGGTGAAGGCGCGGTTCTGGGAGCACTCGGCGGCGGTGCGATGACTGTGGCAAAACTCCGGCGACCAGGAGAGGTTCAGAAGGTAATAGTCGAAGGTCTGAGTGTTTGCCGCTTGAAAGCCGGAATCCTGTTGCCTGGATGCCGGTTGAACGGCGGAAGACGGCTGCGCTGAAGGGTTGGACGTATTGCAGCCAAGCGCCAGAAACAGAAAGAAGATTGCAAGGATGGCTGGATTCTTCATGCTCGGCTTGACCTCGGGGCGCTGGACTTCATTGAGTCTAAGCCCTTGTCGTCGCGTCATCGGGAAACAATCACAGTTTATGATGTCGAGCGGGAGAAGGACTCATTATGAACAGGCTTAAGGGAAAACGTGCCCTGATAACAGGAGGCACCAGCGGCATCGGTCTTGAGACGGCCCGAGCATTTTTGCGTGAAGGCGCGCGTCTGGCGGTTACAGGAACCAATCCGGCCAGGCTCGACGCCGCACGTACAGAACTCGGAAGCGATGTGCTCGTCATTGATTCCGATGCCAGCGACTTGGCCGCTCAGAAGGCTGTCGCCGAGACGGTGCGCCATACCTTTGGCGGCCTCGATGTCTTGTTCCTCAATGCCGGAATCGCTGAGCTGCGTCCGGTCGAGCAGTGGGACGAGGCTGTCTTCGATCGTTCCGTGGCGCTGAATCTGAAAGGTCCATTCTTTTTGATTCAAGCGCTGCTGCCGATTCTGGCCAATCCCGCTTCGATTGTGATCAACGCGTCGGTCAACGCGCACATAGGCATGCCGAACACGAGTGTCTACGGTGCCACCAAGGCCGCGATCCTTTCGCTGGCCCGTACGCTGTCCGGTGAACTGGTCTCGCGGGGCATCCGGGTGAACGCTATCAGTCCGGGACCGATTGCCACGCCGCTTTACAGCAAGCTGGGCTTGTCCGAGACCGATCTCAAGACAGTGTCGGCGTCCATCCAAAGCCAGGTTCCTCTCGGCCGCTTCGGCCAACCGAGCGAGATTGCGAGCGCTGCCGTGTTTCTGGCCTCGGACGAATCCGCGTTCACGGTGGGCAGCGAAATCCTGATTGACGGCGGTATGTCTCTCTGAAGCTGGAGTGGAATTGTTGCCGCAACTGGACAATGTCGCCCGGATGACATAACTTTCTGCTGGCAGCGGAAAGAGAATATTTTGCGTCGCGAAAAGAGATTGAACTGAAGATGACAAGTCTGAATCGTAGGAGTTTTCTTAAGGCGGCAGGCGTAGCAGCCGCCGGATCAGGGCTGCACATGCTTGCACAGGCCCCGCAGCAAGCTGGACAAACCGTATCGGCCAACGACCACATCCAGATCGCTCTGATCGGCGCCGGGGGCCAGGGCCAGGGCGATACCAAGACCGCCGTCCAGGTGCCGGGCGTAAAGCTGGTCGCCGTCGCCGATTGCTATGACGGCCGGCTGGCGCACTCGAAAGAATTATGGGGAAGCGATGTGTTTACGACCCGCGACTACCGCGAGGTTCTGGCGCGCAAGGATATCGACGCCGTCATCATCGCCACACCCGACCACTGGCACAAGCAGGCTGCAGTCGATTCCATGAAGGCGGGCAAGGACGTCTATTGCGAGAAGCCGATGATCCATCTCTACTCCGACGGTCCGGAGATCATTGCGACGGCGAAGTCGACCGGGCGCATCATCCAGATCGGCAGCCAGCGCGTCAGTTCCATCGTCTATGCGAAGGCGAAGGAACTGCTCGCCTCGGGCGCAATCGGCAAGCTGAACATGGTGTCGGCGCACTGGGACCGCAACTCCGCCATCGGTGCCTGGGACTATACCATTCCGCTGGACGCGAGCCCGGAGACCTGCGACTGGCCGCGCTTTCTGGGGACGGCGCCGAAGATTCCCTTCAACGCCGAGCAATTCTTCCAGTGGAGAAAGTGGAAGGCCTATGGTAGCGGCGTAGCCGGCGACCTTTTCGTTCACCTCTTCAGCGGAACGCACTTCATCACCGACTCGCTGGGCCCGACGCGGGCCATGGCGACCGGCGGCCTGCGCTTCTGGAAGGATGGCCGCAACGTCCCCGACGTGATGCTGGCGCTGTTCGATTACGAGGAGGGATTCAACCTTAGCCTGCGCGTCAACTTCGTCAACGGCGGTTCGGAGAGTGAAGGTCTGCTCTTTACTGGCTCGGAGGGAACTATCGAAATCGCCGGTAATTCGGTTACGGTGAATCGAGTGCCGCGCGAGAAGGAGCCAGGCTACACGGTCAGGACCTTTACGGATGCGATGCAGAAGCGCTATCTCGACCAGTATCGGGAGAAATATCCCATCGAACATCCTACGGGCCCGCCGCCGGTTGGCGTCGAGAGATATGTTGCGCCCAAGGGCTATAGCGACAGCTACGACCATTTCCACAACTTCTTCAACTCGGTACGCTCGCGCAAGCCGGTGGTGGAAGACGCGGAGTTCGGATTCCGCGCTGCCGGTGCGGCGCTGTTGAGCAACCTCAGCATGGAAAAGGAAAAGATCGTTCACTGGAATTCGCAGACCATGAAATTGGCGTAACGGCCTCTTTGCCATCAGCCTCTTGTCGACAACTTCATCTTCAGAGGTTGTATCCAGGTCTCTATGAGAATCTCCGCTCTTGTTCTCGTTCTCTTCTTCTCGATGGGCGCAGGCGTTGCTTCTGCGCAGAGCCGCGGCGCTGCCAGGGAGGTTCTAAAGTCCACCCCCGGCGATGGCCCCGGCGGCCGTCCGCGCATTGCTTTTCTGACGCATCGGCTGGGGACGGATCATGCCGAGGCGATTACCACGCTCGATATAAATGGGGATGGCTTCGACGATCTGCTGAGTGGAGCGTACTGGTACGAAAATCCAGGCGCACACAGCGGAGAATGGAAGCGGCATCAGTACCGGACGGTCGGTATTCATGAGGAATTCGTCTCCGACTGCGGCGAGTGGACGATTGACGTGAACCACGATGGCGCGCCCGATGTGGTGACCACCGGATGGATCACGAACGGACTCTGGTGGTACGAGAATCCAAAGAAGCCGGGCGCGATGTGGCAGAAGCACCTGATTGCCGACAGCTACGACACCGAAGGCGGCGTGATGGCCGATATCAATGGCGACGGCAAACCCGACGTCGCGGTGGCTCACTACAACCACTCGGGCATACTGTGGGTCGATTTTTCTGGCGTTCAGCCGAAGGTACATCACGTCGGCGGCAAGGAGCAGGATGGACATGGCATTGGTGTTGCCGATATCGACGGCGATGGCAAGGCAGACATCCTTACTCCTTACGGATGGTTCCAGAATGTCGATGCCGATCATGACAAGTGGGTGTGGCACGCTGACTGGAAGCTTGGGGAGACCGGATTTCCGATTATTGGCTATGACGTCAACAACGACGGCAAACTGGATCTCATCTATGGGCAGGGGCACAGCTATGGTCTTTACTGGCTAGAGCAGACGGGCACGGTGGCGCATCGGGTCTGGACGCGGCATACCATCGACGAATCTTTTTCACAGTCGCATGCGTTGAAACTGGTCGATCTCGATGGCGACGGCGAGCCTGAACTGGTGACGGGGAAGCGGTACCGCGGGCACTCGGGGGGCGATGCGGGGTCGTACGATCCGGCGGTCATCTATGCGTACAGGATCGATCGTAAGGCGGGAACTTTTACGCGCACCGCGATCTCGGTGAATGGCACCGCGGGCATTGGAACGCAGGTGATAGCGGAAGACCTGGACCACGATGGCGATATCGACCTTGCAACTGCCGGCAAGATGGGTGTGCACTTTATCGAAAATCTGAAGATCAACAAGGATATTCCCAAAGCGACCCGTGAGGCGCAGCAGCCAATCGAGCGCAACTGGCCATTTCCAGGTGAAGGCCAGGAGGTGGAGCAGGAGAACGGTCCGCGCTGACGACGGAGTTGTCCCGGTTCCATTAGGCTGGAGTGATGCCGCTGTTCTGCGATGTTGCTCTTCCCGTTCCGCTGGACCAGATCTTTACCTATACGGTGAACGGAGTCTCGCCTGTAGTCGGAGCGCGGGTGCTGGTGCCGTTCAGCGGACAGCGGTTGATGGGCGTGGTCGTTCGGGTGCATCAGGATGAACCGACCGATGGATTTGAGGTCAAGCCGATCCAGCAGGTGCTCGACGATGCCGCGCTGCTACCGGATGAACTGATGCGGCTGGCAGCGTGGATCGCGCAATACTATGTGGCTCCGCTGGGCGAAGTGCTGCGCGGGATGCTGCCGCTCGCCGCCGAGGTGAAGCGGCACTTCGTCTACCGAATCGCGGAACCAGGGCGGAAGGTGCTTTACGAGGGAGCGGCAAAGGGCTCTTCGCGGCGGTCGAAGCTGTCGCCGGAAGAGCAGAATCGCGAGTACGCGGTGCTGAATTACCTCGAGGGCGGGGAGCAGGCGAAGATGGCGGCACTGCGGTCGGCCACGGGAGCGAGCAAGTCTCTGCTGGAAGGCATGGTCAGGAAGAAGTGGCTGGTGCGCGAGGCGGTGGCCGAGGAGCGCGATGCGCGGCGGCTGGAGAAGGTAGCGGTCCTGGTGGTCGACGCGCGATTGCCGAAGCTGAATGAGAACCAGACGGCGATTCTGGCCGAACTGGCGGCTGTTGGCGGCCGGATGCGCGTGCGCGATCTGCGGCAGACGTTGGCCCGAGTGCCGGAATCGACGCTGGGCACGCTGGTGAAGCGCGGGCTGGTGACGATTGAAGAAGTTGCCGAGGACTTTCACATGGGTGGCGTGGGACTGCCGCATGGGAAAAAGTATGCGCACGAGCACGCGCTCAATGAGGCGCAGATGGAGGCCGTAGGCACGATTGCAGCGGCGCTGGCGAAGGGCGGCTTTGCACCGCATCTGTTGTACGGGGTGACGGGATCGGGAAAGACGGCGGTTTATTTTGCTGCCATGCAGAGAGCGCTCGACGCAGGCAAGTCCGCGCTGCTTCTGGTGCCCGAGATCGGCCTGACCCCGGCGATGACGGGCCAGATGGTGGCGGCGTTTGGTGGCGAGGTGGCGCTGCTGCACTCCCAGTTGACGCCGGACGAGCGCGCCGAGCAGTGGCATCGCATTCGCCGGGGCGAGGCGCGAATCGTTGTGGGGACGCGGTCGGCGGTCTTCGCGCCGATGGCGAAGCTGGGGCTGATCATTGTCGATGAAGAGCACGACGGCAGCTACAAGCAGGAGGAGACGCCGCGCTACCATGGCCGCGACGTCGCCGTGATGCGCGCCAAGTTCAACGATGCGGTCGTGGTGCTGGGATCAGCCACGCCCTCGCTCGAAAGCTGGTCGAATGCGGAGAAGGGCCGCTACACACGGGTCGAGATGAGACAGCGGGTAGCGGACCGTCCGTTGCCCGGGGTGGAACTGGTGGACATGCGTGCGGAGTTTCGGGAGACGGGACAGGAGCAGATCTTTTCGCGCAGGCTGGTGGAGGAGACCCAGGCGACGCTCGACCGTGGCGAGCAGGTTATCATCCTGCTGAACCGGCGCGGCTACTCGTTTGTGGTCATGTGCCGAAGCTGCGGCGAGAAGATCGAGTGCGAGAACTGCGCGATCTCGATGACTTATCACAAGCAGGTAACGGGCGATGTGGCGCAACCGGGGCAGCGGCTGGAGTGCCACTACTGCGGATTTCGGAGATCGGTGCCCAAGGTTTGCCCGAAGTGCGAGAGCGAACACCTCTATTTTCTGGGCGCCGGCTCGCAGCAGGGCGAGGAACGGTTGCAGGAGCTGTTTCCAACCGCGCGGATCGGACGCATGGACCGCGACACGGTGCGTGGACGCAGCGATATGGAGCGGCTGCTGTCACGGCTCCATGCCGGGGAGATCAACCTGCTGGTGGGCACGCAGATGATCGCCAAGGGGCACGACATTCATGGCGTGACGTTGGTCGGGGTGGTCGGTGCCGACTTCGCGTTGGGGCTGCCGGACTTTCGTGCGGCGGAACGGGTATTCCAGTTGCTGACGCAGGTCTCAGGCCGGGCTGGTAGGGGGGAACTGCCCGGCAAGGTGCTGGTGCAGACTTATCATCCGGACCACTATGCGATCCAGTTCTCGGCTCTGCACGACTATCCGGGGTTTGTGGCGAAGGAACTGAACTACCGGCGGTGGATGCACTATCCGCCCTATGCCGTGTTGGCCAATGTACTGATCCAGAGCGAGAAGCTGGAAGAGGCTACCGCCTGGTCGGCGGCGCTGGGAGGCTGGTTCCAGCAGACCCGGCTGGACAAAATCCGTGTGTTGGGGCCGGCGGCGGCTCCGATCGTGCGGCTGAAGCGAATCTATCGCTACCACTTTGTGCTGAAGGCGGAACGGCGTCAGGCGCTGGGGCAGACCTTGCGGGCCATGCTGGCGTTCGCCGACGCGCAGGGGATAGCTCGCCGGAACCTGGTTGTCGACGTGGATGCCGTGCATCTGATGTGATGCGTTGGGGGCTGCTACTCGAGCAGGTGAAGCTCTTTGCCGGGTTTGAAGCGGACGGCTTTTCCGGGCGCGATGGTGACTTCGGCGCCTGTCCTCGGATTGCGTCCGATGCCGGTCTTTCGCGGCTTTACGGTGAAGACGCCGAAGCCACGCAGTTCAATGCGGTCGCCGGCGATCAGGTTCTGCTTCATGCTATCGAAGATGGCGTCCACAGCAGCCTCTGCTTTTGTTCTTGGCAGGCCGGTACGCTCAACAACCCTTTGTATAAGATCTTGCTTAATCATTTGGGGCCGCCGTCCTTGGGCTGTAATTTTTCACAAAATAAATCTACTGACCGGGTTTAGTACCGTGATGGTAGAAAGTCAGGGGGAGATTGTCAATGTAAGATCGCTCCCGTAAGATGAAGAATCTAATGAGACAACGAAAAGAGACAGGCTCCGGCCCATGAGTTGCCTCAAATTGTCATATTTTAGAGACTCGAATCGGAAGACGAAGGGAAGCAGACCAGAGTGGCCATTAAAAGCGACCGCTGGATTCGCCGGCAGGCGATCGAGCACGGCATGATTTCTCCGTTCAGTGAAAAACAGGTCCGCGAGGGCGTGATCTCCTACGGGTTGTCGTCCTACGGATATGACCTCAGGGTGTCGGACGAGTTCAAGATCTTCACCAACGTGAACAGCGCGATCATCGACCCCAAGGCCTTCGACGAGCGGTCGTTTGTGAGCGTCCAGTCCGACAGCGTGATCGTGCCGCCGAACTCGTTCGCGCTGGCGCGGTCGATCGAATACTTCAAGATTCCCCGCGATGTGCTGACCATCTGCGTGGGCAAGTCGACCTATGCGCGCTGCGGAATCATCGTCAACGTCACCCCCTTCGAGCCGGAATGGGAGGGATATGTGACGCTGGAGATATCGAACACGACCCCTCTGCCTGCCCGCATCTATGCCAACGAGGGGCTGTGCCAGATACTTTTCTTCCAGTCCGACGAGGTATGCGAGGTCAGCTACGCAGATCGCAAGGGTAAATATCAGAACCAGCAGGGAATTGTTCTGCCGAAACTCTAACTCCGGCATGGCCAGGATTTGCTGATCTGTTCTCCTTGTTTCGCTTGCCTGCTGATATTTGCCTGCAGATAACGTTGAGTTGAGTAGTGAAGGCTTCAGGGCGATGAATGAGACAACTGCTGGCGCACATCTACGCATAGGGCTAATTGCAACAGACCCATTAAGAATTCTCGGGCTGCAGACTATCTTTTCTGATCGCCAGGCCGAGGTGATTCCGCTCTCCGTGCCGGGCGCGCTCGATGCCTCCGGGGTATCGCTGATCCTGATTGACGCGGCCTGCACCGATCACCTCTTCGAGCTTCTGGCCACCTTTCGGCGCACGCGCCCTCACCTGCGCCTGATCATCATTGGTGAGGGTGAGGACCACGACTACATCCAGCGCGTCATCGGCGCGGGTGCGAAGGGCTATCTGACCCATGCCGCGAAGGAGAGCGAGTTCAAGCTCGCGATCGAGATCGTGCAGGATGACTCGGTGTGGGCTCCGCGCAAGGTGTTGGCGCGCCTGCTGTCGTCTTCGGCGGAGACTGAGAGCGCCGGCGCGTCCAACCCGCCCAGATTTACCGAGCGGGAGCGTCAGGTCCTTCGTCTGCTGATCGGAGGCAGCCCGAACCGCGAGATAGCACATGCACTCGGCATCGACGCGGTCACAGTCAAGGCCCATGTGGGAAGAATTATGCGCAAAGTCGGTGTTGAAAACCGCATTGCGCTGACCGTCGAAACCCTGAATCGCAATCTGCTGGACGGTTGATTTGGTATGTACTTTTTAGTACATAGAAACTGCTCAAAGGTATACATACCTTCGTACCGTTGTGATGCGCGTGGATGTGCGTCAGAGTGTCTGAAGCAACACAGACCTGGGAGAGGGGTTGTAGAGAGCGTGTCAGGGGGTGACCTTTGGCGCTATCTCTACAACCCCCATTTTTTGTGTGTCTTGTGATGCGATCTCTGCTAAGGTACAACTCGGCTTTAGTTCCGCCCATCTCATCGAAGTGTTGCAAGGGGCCATTAAATCTCAGGTTTGGAAAGTGAAAGGCATAAAAATTATGAAGCGGATATCAGTGATTGCATGTGGATTGGCCATTGTGGCAAGTTCCGTAGCTTACGGAGCGACCGACAAGGCTAAGCTGACGGAACGGTTGACGGACGCCCAAAATGTCGTGAAGCAGATCATGGCGACGCCGGACAAAGGAATTCCGCAGAGCATTCTTGCAGGCGCCTCCTGCGTGGTCGTAGTGCCGAGCTACAAGAAGGCAGCCTTCGTCGTGGGCGCGCAGTATGGCCAGGGTGTTGCTACCTGTCGCACGCCCAGGGGCTGGAGCGCGCCGGTATTCGTCCAGCTTGCTGGAGGCAGCTTCGGCTTCCAGATCGGCGGACAGGCGACGGATCTGGTGCTCGTAGCTATGAACCAGCAGGGTCTTCAGGACATGCTGAAGAACAAGTTCAAGATTGGTGGAGATGCCGCTGCGTCGGCTGGTCCTGTGGGCAGAAATGCGCAGGCCGGTACCGACTGGAAGCTCAACGCCGAGTTCCTGACCTATTCGCGCAGCAAGGGGCTGTTCGCCGGCATCAACCTCGATGGCACGGTGCTCTCTCAGAATCAGGACGACACCCGGACGATGTACGGCACGGATATCCCTTACGAGACCATCCTCAAGGGCAACCAGGCGACCCCGGCAGCGGCACGGCCGTTCGTCCGGACGGTAGCTCACTACTTTGTCACTTCGAAGGCTGCCCAGTAATCCCAGGTCATCACGGGTAGGCTACACGGGGCGGCCATCTGGTCGCCCCGGGTTTTTGCGCATTGAGAATCTCGAATCACACTCGGACTAGTAGACTGGACGCTTGAGCCAGGATCCACAGCAACAGTCGCGGCAGGATGCCGCCACTCTACGGGAGTGGGCAGAATTCTGTATTGTCCGCGTCGTTGTCTTCTCCATCGGGATTCTTCCCCGCAGGCTGGCGCGAGCATTGGGCGCGGCGATTGGATGGCTTGCCTTCCATGGATTGGGTCGGCTGCGCAAAGCGGGTCTGCAGAATCTGGAATTGGCATTTCCGGAGAAGACGGCCTCTGAGCGCGAAGCAATCCTGCGCAGGGTTTACCGCAACCTCGGTTACCTGCTGGCGGAGTTCTGCCTGATGCCGCGCTATACGCCGGAGCGGGCAAGCCGGTTCATCCGCTACGACGGTCTGGAGCATTACCTCGAAGCGCGGGAGCGGGGTAAGGGCGTCCTGGTGTTGACCGGCCATCTGGGAGCCTGGGAGCTATCCAGCTTCTATCATTCGCTGATGGGATATCCCATGGGAATGGTGATCCGGCGGCTGGATAACCCACTGGTCGACTCATTTGTGAACCGCATTCGCTGCCTGCACGGCAACCGCGTGGTACACAAGGACGACTTTGCCCGTGGGCTGATCGCCTCCATGCGAGCCGGCGAGACGGTTGGGATACTGATGGACACGAATATGACGCCGCCCCAGGGAGTGTTCGTTCCATTCTTCGGCATTGAAGCCTGTACCGCGTCGGGCATGGCGCGAATTGCCATGAAGACAGGCGCAGCCGTGGTTCCCGGCTTTCTTCTGTGGGAGGAGCGCGAGCACAAGTATGTCCTGCGATTTGGAGAGGCCCTGAACTTGATCCGGACTGCCGATTCTGAAGCAGATGCAACCGCCAATACAGCGCTGTTTACAGCGGTGCTTGAGCGATATATACGGGACTATCCTGAGCAGTGGCTCTGGATGCACCGGCGATGGAAGACACGGCCGCCGGGAGAGACGGGGATCTACTGATGGCAAAGAGAAGTGAAGTTGCCGCTTGGCTTGGATTGAGTTTGCCTGCCGGAGACGGAGAGATTACCGCGGTCTCCAGCATCGCGGCAGCGACGGAGCATTCGGTGGTCTTTGCCATGGATGCTGCGGCGATGGGCGAAGCTCTGGGATCGAAGGCCGGAGTCATTCTTGTCTCTAAGTCGCTGAAAATAGATGAAATTAACGGGGTGTCCCGGGTCTGGCGGGTCGATGATCCCCGGTACGCCTTTGCGCTCGTCGCCAAACGCTTGAAGGGGAAGGAGTTCGAGGTAGGAGTTCACCCTTCGGCCATTGTAGGTAAAGGGGTCGAGATCGGCGAAGGAACCGGTATCGGACCGGGCGTGGTGCTGGGCGATGGGGTCCGCATCGGCCGAGATTGTCATATTCTGGCGAGAGTCACGATATATGCCGGAACTGTTTTGGGAGATCGAGTCGTGGTTCAGGCGGGCACGGTGCTCGGCTCCACGGGGTT
>Ga0207678_10001488_pt1 | contig 21502 bp, 21 predicted proteins | sample KBSC63metaG_FD_184319 | JGI IMG/M metagenome (GOLD analysis project Ga0207678, IMG submission 184319) | Corn rhizosphere microbial communities from Kellogg Biological Station, Michigan, USA - KBS C6-3 metaG (SPAdes) (version 2) | ecosystem: Host-associated > Plants > Roots > Rhizosphere > Soil ... | reverse complement strand
CCCGCAGATCTTCGTAGGCCAAAATCTTCCCCCGGTGGAAACGGCAATTATACGGCAGAGCGCAGCGTCGAAAGCTTGAACCGCCAGAGGAGTCGCAGGTCAGCTCGGAATTGTATCCGCACGGCGTCGCCTCGAGCGAAGCGTCACCCTGAGCACGTTGTCATCCTGCACGTTGTCATCCTGAGCGAAGCCGCCTCTTCGCTGGCGAAGAGGCGGCGCAGTCGAAGGACCCCTATACCCAAAAAGAAGCCCGGCGTAACGGTGCTTCCGGCGCCAGCCCAGGCGCAATCGTCATTGCAATGGACAACCTGGGATGAATACCCAACTGACAGAGGACCCGTCCATGAAAAATCCGCAACTCGAAAGCACCGATGCTACATCGGGGTACGACCTCACCCCGCCGCATGGACTCGATGAAATCATCGCCACGTTTGGAAACATCTACGAATATATCGGGACGGGCGGGCAGCTTGCTCCGCGATGGCAGTCGGATTTCCTTGCAAAAACGAGTTTACCCTTCCCCATGCGCCTCGCATGGGACCCTTCGCGCGTTATCACTCAGATGACGTGCCACCGCCTGATGACTGGCATTTACGCCTCTGTCTTCGCCGGCATACAGAAAAACGGGCTTGAGTCTAAGGTTATGAGCTTCGGCGGGTGTTTCGCTTTTCGTCCCCAACGCACCGGAAGCAAACTCTCCGCTCACAGTTGGGGCATCGCGATCGATCTCAATCCGCAAACCAATGCGCAGGGATCCGCCGGGAACATGGATGCCCGCCTGGTTGAAGTCTTTCGTGCTGCCGGATTTGAATGGGGAGGAGACTGGAGCGGCAAAACTCGCGATCCCATGCACTTTCAATTCTGCACGGCGTACTGAAGCCAGACCTCTGACGTCGGACCTCAACCGACTACGTCACGGTTGGTCGCAATGCCGCATCCAATATATAGTTCTTGGACACGATCCAGACCGGCCATCGAGGGGGATGAGTGAAGCGACGCGTGGTCATCACAGGCATGGGAGCAGTGAGCCCCAACGGCGTGGGCAACACTGCGTTTTCGGATGCAATTCTCCAGGGGCGAAGCGGCATTCGGCGGATCACCCGTTTCGATCCCTCGGAAATTCAGGTACAGATCGCCGGCGAGGTCCCGGACTTCGACGAGTTGGCCTGGGTGGAGAAGCGGGAGCGAAAACATGTCTCCCGGGTTTTGCCCCTGGCCCTGGCAGCTGCGACCGAGGCCTTGCGCACGGCTGGCATCGACGCCTCTTCCCTGCCCCTCGAAAAGAAGCGCCGCTTCGGGGTGATTTTAGGGTCGGGCGGCGGATCTCAGGAATTCACCGAAGAGCAGTACAGATTATTCTTCCACGAGCAATACAAGCAGATGAGTTTGTTCTGCGTGCCTACGGGAGTAATGGGCACATTGTCGAGCGAACTGAGTGTGCGCTTCGGGTTGCGTGGGCCCAGTCACGTGGTGACGACCGGTTGTACGTCGTCAACCGACGGCTTTGGATACTCGGTGCGGCAAATTCAGTCAGGGAGACTCGATCTGGTGTTGAGCGGAGGGGCCGACGCGCCCATCTCGCTGGGCATTGTAAAAGGATTCATTCTGATGAAAATTCTTACCGACTCCTGGAACCACGCGCCGGAGCGAGGCTCGCGGCCGTTTTCCGTGGACCGGGACGGTTTCGTCGTGGCCGAAGGATCGTGGATGTTTGTGCTGGAAGAATACGAGCACGCCCGTGCGCGTGGAGCAAAGATGCTGGCGGAGATTGCCGGCTATGGTTCGACCTGCGAAGCGTTCCATCGGGTGCGGCTGCAGGAGTGCGGCGAGGAACCGGCGAGGGCAATTGGTCTGGCAATGAAAGAAGCGGGGATCGGCGCCAGCAATGTGCATTACGTGAACCTGCACGGGACTTCGACCCAATTGAACGATCGCATCGAGACCCGGGCGTTAAAACTGGTGCTGGGCGAACACGCGGCGCGGGTGCCGATGTCCGCTTTGAAATCGCAGATCGGGCATCCCCAGGGAGCGTGCGGGGCGGCGGGAGTGGCGGCCACGATTGTCGCCATGCAACACGGGCAGATTCCGCCAACCATCAACCTGGAGACGCGAGACCCGGAATGCGACCTCGACTATGTCCCCGACGTTGGACGGAAGCGCGCGATCGAGCATGCAGTATGCAACTGCATAGCCTTTGGATCGAAGAATTCGGCGCTGGTGCTGCGGAATTGTGCGTAGGGCAGTCGTCAGTCTTCAGTCGTCAGCCCACACCCCGAGCTAATCGTCTGCGATGGAGGACGGGCGTCCCGCGCCGTCTTCTGAGAATCGAGCCCTGGCGTCTGGTTTTGAGCTGACGACCGACGACTGACGACTGCTTCACGACTCCAGTAAGTGCAGCACCGTGCCCTCAACCTTGGGCCAGGCGTTGGAGCGGGGATCAATCAGGTCCGAGTGTCCAGCGGTGGAAACTTCCAGATAGTGCACATTCTCGCCGCGCTTTTTCTTTTGCTCAGTGTAGTTCCGGCTGAAAAACGGGGGCACGGTGTCGTCGGCCGCGCCGTGAATCAGCCATTGCGTAGCTGAAGCAATCCGGAGTTGCATGGGATCGGCCTCGCGGTATCGTTCCGGGACCCGGCTGGGCTCACCACCGAGGAAATCCACCACTGCGTTGTCGCTCAGGTGAAGTTCCCAGGCCTGCTGCAAGTCCACCACGCCCGCAAGAGAGATCACGCGCTTGATCGCGGGCTCATGCCCAGCCAGGCACAGCGCCAGTTGGCCGCCCGCGGAGTGGCCCATCACCAACATCTTCGAGGGATCGAGATGGTAGCGTTGCGCAATTTGTGAAGTGAAACGGTAGGCGCTGCGGACATCTTCGAAGGTGCCCGGCCACCCTCCTCCCGGATTACCTACCCGGCGATATTCCACATTCCAGGTCGCCAACCCTTTGGCGGTGAGAGCGGCGCAGAGGTGTCCGGCGTGCTTGAGGTCGTATTTCGCGCGCCAGTAGCCGCCATGTATGTTCAGCACTAGCGGAAAGGGGCCGGGGCCTTTGGGCACACGCAGTTCGCCGAATTGATTGGGGTCAGAGCCGTAGGGCAGACGGGCGTCGGCTGGGGGCGGCGCGAGCGTCAGGATGTCGTCTGCTGGCATGGACGAGGTCACGAACCAAACTTCGGGACTGGATTCATGGATTCAGTTCCCAGCTTTAAAGTTCCCGGTTCTTAGTTGCCTTTAAGCTTGAGTTTGGATTTGTTTTCTTCGAGGAATTCTCGAAGTTTATCGGAGGCTTCAAGCAGCCGCGTCCACTGCTCGTAATACAGGGTCACGGGAAAACGCCCCAGACCATACACGCTGACTCCGCCCTTTTCACTGACCCGGAATTCCAGGCTGCCAGTGCGGCGCGGCCCCTGCTTTTCCAGTTCAGACAGACGCGCTTTCAGTTCTTCATAAGTAGGTTCCGCCATGAAATTACCTCAGAGAAATATTCAAAGATAAGTAAATATGGAGCGGGAGACCGGGGTCGAACCGGCGACATCCAGCTTGGGAAGCTGGCGTTCTACCGCTGAACTACTCCCGCGCCGATTTCAAGGTTACCACTGTGACGAATTGCGGGCAATGCGGCTACTCGATGGGCTCGACCGGGGTGAGAGAGACGGAGCGGCGGTTGGGTAACTGCACGACGGTGATGGCTGCCAGCACAAAAACTATGCCTACGGCTTGCAGGGGGCGCATGAGTTCGCCCAGGGCGATGGCCGCGATCACGATCGAAAATACAGGCTCCAGGCAGCTGACCACGATGGCGCGGGTAGGCTCCAGATGCTGCAATCCGGCAAAGTAAAAGGCGAAGGGAGCCAGCACGGATATGAGAGAGAACAACAGCAGAAAGAGCCACTGGGCGGCGGAATAATGGGCGGCGATGAGTTTCCAGGGAGGATTGACCAGAAGCCAGAACAGAGACGCGCTGCAGGTCGTGTACAGCAGAACGATCCAGCGGTCGCGGCGGGCCAGAATGTCGTGACCGCCGATGTTGTAAAAGGCGAAGGAAAAGGCCGCCAGCAAGGCGGCGAACAAGCCAACCGCATCGAGCCGCAGTCCGCTGCCACCGAACAGGCCAATCACCAGAGCAATTCCTGTCACCGCCAGTCCGACCGCCGCGACCTGCTGCAGGGTGGGTTTTTGCAGCCGGCGCGCGACGGTGTAAAGCAAGACCCAGATCGGAGCCGTGTATTGCACGATGATCGCGGTGGCAACGTTCGTCCTTTGAATCGCGAGATAGTAGAAGTAGTTGGAGGCGGCCACGCCCAGAATGCCGATCAGGAAGAGCTGGCCGAGGTCACGTGAGGGTAGGCGGAGGCTATGGCGTCCGCGGAGCAGCATCAGGATGGGCAGGAGAACGAGGAAGGAAAATGTGGCGCGGCCCTGGGAGAGAACCAGGGGATCGATAGCGTTGACCTGATGGAGGCCGGGAAGGCGGCCGGTAAAGGCGGCGCGGCCGAGGGTGGCGGAGATGCCCCAGAAAAATGTGGCGGCGGCGATGTAGAGGTAGCCGCGGACGGGTTGGCGAGCGTGGGTGCGCAACCTTGCAGATTACAACAAAAGCTTGCCGAGCTTTGCTCGGCCGGACAGCCGAGGGCGGCTGTCCCCACGTGGTCTATCTCTATCTCCGGTTGTCGGTTTTGGGCTCGGGGTGGATGAGGACGCGAAACAGTTCTGGAAACTCCTGCTTGAAACGGATTTCGAGTTCGGTGGAAATATCGTGCACGCTGGACAGGGGCAGGTCGTCGGCCATGGTGCAATGGGCGGAGACGTAAATGCGTCCGCGCACGCGTTTGATCTGGATGTCGTGCATGTCCAGGATCTCGGGGGATTTGGCGGCGACGGCCTTCAGGCGACGCTCCAGCCTGGCGTCGTGCAGGAGTTCGTCGCCGGCTTCGATGGTTGCCGGCTCACTTTCGATGTGCGTGAGGATCGACGTAATTTCAGGCACGTCCTGGCGAATTTCGGATTCGAGGACGGTAACCCGGTCGTGAGCTTCTTTCAGGCTGAGATTCTCGTCGAGTTCGAGGTGCTGTTCCACGTGCAGGTGGCCCTGGAAGTCCTGCACGCTGACGTCATGGACGTTGAAATTGTTGCGAGTGGCGACGGCACGGACGCGGTCAAAAATGTTTTCCGTGCGCCAGGCCCGAGGCACGGAGTGCACGACCACGTCAGCGTCAGGCAACACTTCATGGACCGCGCTGGTCACGGCTTCAGCCATTTGCTCGGAGCGCTGGAAGGTCACATTGCGGGCTACGCCCACCGAGAGATCGGCAAAGTAGCGGTTGCCGGCGCGGCGAATGCGGACGCGGTCCACCTCGAGCAGGCCATCGACAGCGGAAACCGCGGCGACAATCTGGTTGCGCACTCCGGCGGGAGCAGCGTCGAGCAGGGCGTCAACCGTCCGGCGGGCCAGGCGCGAGCTTACGTAAACCACCACGCCGGCCACAAAAAGCGCGGCCACGGGATCGGCATCGCGTAGCCAGCCAATGCCGTACATCCGTCCGAACAGGACCAGGAACAGGCCGATAATGACGATGCCGCTCGACCAGATGTCGGTGGAGAAATGGAGCGCATCGGCTTCGAGCGCCTGGCTGTCGTACTTGGCGGCGATCCTGCCTAACGCGCGGGAGCGCCAAAAATCCACGGCCATGGAGATGAACATGACGACGAAGGCAGCGATGCTGGGCTCGATTTCGACGCGGTGGAAGAAGAGCCGCTTGACCGCTTCGTAGATGATCCAGATACAGGTGAGCAGAAGCAGACCGGTCTCGATGAAGGCGGAAAAGTTTTCCACCTTGCCGTGGCCGTACTGGTGATCGGCGTCAGCCGGCTTGTCAGAAACCCGCACCGACATCAGAGTGATAATCGCGGCAACCAGATCAAGCACGGAGTGCAAAGCTTCCGAAAGAATTCCCAGGCTGCCCGTGGTCACGCCTACGACAATCTTGAGGGTGGTAATGGCCAGCGCCGCCAGAACGGAGTTGCCAGCCACGGCGCGCTTTTCGGCGCGCATAGACTCCGGACTGTAAACCGCGGGCGATCCCGACATAGCGGCATTATAGCTGCGGGCGTCGGGCGGCGGACCTCGGACCTAAAGCCCGGCTCGGGTTTCACCGCGGCATATTTGCTATGTATTACGGAACAGTTGTTGTAGAGTTCATCTTGGCCATCAGCTTGGCCATCAGCCTGACCCTTCGCCGACATTCCGCAGTTTCAGTCCGAAGTTGGTCAACTCACCCTCATCGCTCAACCTAGGAAGGAAACTCTGCATGCATCGTGCCGCCCGCAGTTTCGTGATCGCCGCTTTGACGGTAGCCAGCGCCACTTTGGGCGCGCAGGCGCAATCCGCACCGATCAAGCCTGGTCTATGGGAGATCCACAGCGAGCGCGAAGTCAATGGACAGAAACCGCAGGACGCCAGTGACCGGATGAAGGGCATGAGTCCGGAAAAACGCGCGCGGTTCGAAGCCATGATGAAAGAGCACGGAGTGGCCACGGACGGCTCCGGCAAGAGCCAGGTTTGCTATACCAAGGAGAACCTCGACCAGTCGGCCTGGGCGAGCCAGGCGATGGACTGCAAGGCGACGTTCAGCAGCCGCACCGCAAATTTCTGGAAATGGCACACCAGTTGTCCCCAGATGGGCGTCGAGGCCGACGGCGAAGCGCATTTTCCGAATTCCGAGAACTACACCGTGAAGTCAGCGTCAGTGACAAAGCGCGGCGACAAGGCACTCAATTCGAGTACGACGATGACCGGCAAATGGCTGGGCTCCGATTGTGGCAGCCTGAAGCCGCTGGAGGCACCACACTAGCCGGGCGCCACTCGTATCAGGATCGATCGAAGATAGGCTGGTTCCGGGGGCCAAGGTTTCCTGTTCGCTCACGTGGCGTCCTGTCGGTGAGTGTAATCGGCCTGTTTACAACAGTTGTCCCGAAAGATCAAAATCAATCACATGAACCGCCCCTTCATTGCTGTATCTCTGGTGCTGATCGCGTCTGTGGTTCTTTGGGCAATTTCGAGAGGTCAAATACGAGGCTATTTTCCTAAACCCGGTCCCGATGACACGGTAAAGGACGTGAGCCTCATCCAACTGATCGCGCAGCCTGAAAGGTTCGACGGGAAGCCAGTTCGTTTCATTGGGTTTCTTAGGATTGAGTTCGAAGGCAATGCGATCTACCTGCATCGCGAAGATTTCGATCATGCCATTTCAAATAATGGCGTATGGGTTGATATTCCGACCGACATGACAAAACATCAGAGGGATGAGGTGAACATGCACTATGTGATCTGCGCGGGGGTGTTTAGAGCGGATAATCGTGGCCATATGGATATGTTCAGCGGCGCGATCACAAACGTTCGACGGCTTGAGTTCTGGTCTGACGAACCTCGCTCCACGAAAGCTCTGCCATCGCCAGGTCGATAGTTGGCGATAAATCGCCATTACGCGAATCAGGGTAGAAGCAAGACACTTGAGACTCTTGACAGCGCCAAAGCATCCAGCCTAGCGTGTCGGAGTGCGATCAGGCGCCCTGGCACAGCATTACTCCCTCAAGACTGATGATCAACTGCTGGCGCTAGCCGCCGACTATGGTTCTCTTGCCGATGAAGCGCAATCCTTACTTGCAGCCGAGCTTCGTCGCCGAAACCTAGAGGCCCCAATTTCGACTTCGATTGAAACCAAGACTCATCGGCTTTGGGACAGGCCGATTGCCAAGTTCTTTCGCGTAGTGGGGACACTTCTGCTGAACTTAGGCGTTGCCATCTTTGGCACGGGAAGCATTGAGTCGTTCATATGGTCACGAATTGGTCCCTCACGTTCGTTGTTTGAAGTGGAAGCAAGAGAATGGCTCTTGAGTGTCTCAATAGCAGCTCTACTGGGCTTTTTGGTTTCTAGACGCTGGCAGAATAAGGCGGCGATGTGGGTATGGGTAGTGCCAGTCGCTTTTCTCGCATTCCGGGCTTTGCTATACGCGACAAACAAGGGCAGCATCAGCGTATGGGAGCACTTTTTTGCTCCGAACTGCTTGAACGATAGGGCTGAGTGCCGAGACTTCTTGCTGTTTACGACGAGCGCCGCCCGAACCGTTGCCTATTCTCTAGTGATATGGGTTTCGGTGCGTCTCGAGACTCTGCCGAAGAAGACTGACGTACCTTAATGGCGTAACATCGCGAATAACTCATTGACTCTGTACTCTGCTCGGGCCGACCCTCTCCATTGAACCTGCGAGATTCGGGATTCGCCGATTAATAACGTCCCGCATCCCACCGAACGCGGCGTTCTCTTCCTCGCTGCACTTGTTCCTGAAGTTGAAGGGTCCGATGTCCGCTCTATGCTAGGATTCTCGGTGCGCCTTTGCGCTCGAGCCCTGGGAGGAATACTGATTTGACGACTTATGGACGATGGCTGTGTTGTTTGCTTTTGAGCGCTGCCGCGTGGGGACAAGCGGCCAAGCCGGCGGCTCGTCCGGCTCCGCCGAAGGCGGCTGCCGCAGCAACGGCGCCGGCCACCACGGCGGCTGCCGGGGCAACCATTGCTCCGGGCACGCCGGTGATCACGATTGCCGGCTTATGCGACAAGCCGTCGGCCGCCAAAGCAGCGGATTGCAAGACGGTAGTGACGCGCGCCGAGTTTGAGCAACTGGTGAATACGGTGGCGCCTACCATTGCCCCAGCCGCGCGCAAGCAACTGGCGACCCAGTACGGTATGGCGCTGGTGATGGTGCACAAGGCGCACCAGATGGGTCTGGACCAGGGACCGAAGTTTCAGGAACTGATGCGGGTGGCGCGCATCGGAGTGCTCACCAAGGAGCTCAGCCAGAGCCTGCAAGATGAGGCCGGCCACATCTCCGACAAAGAGATTGAGGCTTATTACCACAGCCATGGTGAGGAGTTTCAAGAGATCGACCTGCAGCGAATCTTCATACCGCGCAGCAAGCAGGTGGTGGAAAGCAGGGACAAGCCGGCGGACGACGCGGCCAAGAAACAGGAGCAGGAATCGGAAGACGCCATGAAAAAACTGGCGGATGCGCTGCGGGCGCGGGCCGCGGCGGGAGAAGATTTCGAGAAGCTGCAGGACGAGGCCATTGCCGCGTCTGAAATGAAAGGCAAGCCGCCCACCAAGCTGGGCAAAATACGGCGCACCAGCCTTCCACCTGATCAAGCGGCAATTTTCAACTTGAAGCCCGGGGAAACCTCGCAGCTGATCAGCGGTCCCAACGGATACCTGGTGTACAAAGCAGGAGAAAAAGACACTCTGCCCCTGGACAAAGTGCAAGCTGAAATCTCTTCCACGATGCGATCGCAGCGCATGCAAGATGCGCTGCAGAAGATTCAGCAGTCGGCCACGCCGGAGTTGAACGAGAAATACTTTGCCGACGCACCGGCGCCGGAAGCGGGCACGCAGGACGATACGGGCGCGAAGCCGGCGATGAAGGCTCCTCCATCCGGTCCCAAATAAATGGGCGACGAAAAACCAACTGTTGTGGTCACGGGGATCTCCGGCAATCTGGGGAGCAGGCTGCTGCCGCTACTGGGCGGCTTCAACGTGATTGGCGTGGACGTGGCGCCGCCGGCGACCGACCTGCCGCTGCGCTTCGAACGCATGGACCTGGGGCAAGAGGAATCCTGCCGCCAGCTTTTCTTTTTATTGCGGGAAACGCGGGCGGAGGCTGTGATCCACCTGGCATTCGTTCTGGACGCGGTGCGAGCTGGAGTGCTGGATCTGGATCGCATGTGGCAGATCAACGTGGCGGGAACGGCGCGGGTGATGGAAGCGATCACCGAGGTCAATCACGAAGAGACGGTGGTGCGGAAATTCATTTTTCCCAGCAGCGTTTCGGTGTACGGGCCGGAGACATCCGGGGCCGCGACGGAGGAGCATCCGCTGGGCGCCCATACCCTGCCCTATGCGATCCATAAGATGGAATGCGACAAGGTAGTGCAGCAGCGGGCGCCGGCACTGCGGGGGTGCAGCGCCTATATGCTGCGTCCGCATATTTTTGCCGGGGCCAGCGTGCAGAACTACATGCTGGGCGCCTTTCGGGGCACGCCGGGTGGGCGAAGCAACCGCGCGGCCAGCATGAGGAGCCGGGGCAAGCGCCTGCCCTGCCTGTTGCCGCGGGGACGCCGGTATCTGGAGCATCGAATCCAGTTCGTGCATGTCGATGACATGGCCCGGCTGATCACGCGGATTCTGCAGAAGACAGAGCCAGAGTCGCAACGGCTGACCGTACTCAACGTGGCCGGGCGTGGCGATCCGTTAACCTTTGAGCGCTGCATCGAAGTGGCTCAGGCCAGGCTATTGCGGATGCCGGGCAAGATGGCGTTCAGGATGGCGCTGAAGATTCTGTGGCAGCTGGGGATTACAGCCATCCCGCCCGAGGCGGCACCTTACATGACCAGCGAGTACATCATGAATACGGACCGCCTGCGGAAATTTCTGGGTGAGAGTTATGAGGACGTGATCCGTTACACGATTGCGGATGCGTTTGCGGATTGCTTCAAAAGCGAGGCGGCGGTGAAGGTGGAGGCGTCTCCGGCTGAGGTTTAGGGCGGCATGCCTTTTGGAATGCGAGGGCGAGACGCCCTCGCGACAGCCGGCGGGACGCCGGCGCTACTTCTTGCCGCGGTAGAGGCCGGCGATGCCCAGGGTGTATGGGGTCCAGGATGAGTCGCGGAAGCCGGTTTCGCGTATGCGTTGCAGCATGTCGCCGGGGGCGGGAAAACGCGCCACCGATGCAGGCAGGTAAGCGTAGGGTCCTTTCACTCCCGAGATCAGGGTGCCGACCGCGGGCAGGACGCGTTTGAAGTACAGCCGGTAGCAGTTTCCCACCAGGCCTTCAGGCTCTCCGAAATCCAGAATGCCAAATTCTCCGCCGGGGCGCAGGACGCGCATGATCTCCCGCAATCCGGCATCGTAATCCGCCAGGTTGCGAAAACCGAAGGCGGAGGTGATCAGATCGAAGTGCGCGTCGGGAAAGGGCAGGCGCAGGGCATCGGCTTCGATCCAGCGCAAGGGAGTGGCGGCCGCCTTCTGGCCGGCGCGCTGCAGCATGGCGTGAGAGAAATCGGCGCCCAGGATTCTGGGGCGGGACTTCCCTGCCTGGCGGCGCAGGGCCAGCGTCATGTCGCCCGTGCCACAACACAAATCGAGGACCTGGGATTCCGGGCGGGCGAGAATGTTGGCAAAGGCGCGGGCCGTTCTTCTCCACCAGAGCCGGTCGATATTGAAGGAGAGGAGATGGTTCAGCAGATCGTAGCGAGGCGCGATGGCGGTGAACATGGCGCGCACGGCGCGGGCGGCGGATTGCGGGTCGGCGGCGCCTTCGGGGGCAGCGCCGAGGACTGCGGATTTGGTGGAGTCCGTCATGTTGGAAATTCTTTGCCGGGCTCGGTGCGACCTGACCAAAACCGCGCGCGACTCGCCCGCGAGATCTGAAAGCCAGGTCAAAAGCCGCGGGCGAGTCGCCCGCGATCACACGGACGAGCTAAAGCCCCCCACCTCTTCGTGAGGGCCAATGGCCGGGCCGAAAGCCTGCTCTACCCGAGCAAACGTTTTTCTGTCCCACCTTCAACCACACTTGCTGCAACCCTAACGGGAGAGGCGGCGCAATTCATCGACGGCTTCGATCACCACCTGCTCGGGTACGTCGTTTGCGATTTCGACTTTGCCGATTTCGCGGGGCAGGACGAAGTGCACGACACCGTTGCGGGTCTTTTTGTCCGATTTGAGCAGACGAAGGATGTCGCGGCTGCGCGATTTGACCTTCGGCAGAGGGCCCAGAGCACGTACCGCGTCAGTAATGCGGGCGGCGCCGGCCCGGTCGATGCGATCTACGGCCGATGCAATTCTGGCCGACGCGATCATGCCCCAGGCCACCGCCTCGCCATGCAGGAAATGGCGGTACGCGGTCTCCGCTTCGAGCGCGTGGCCGATGGTATGGCCGAGGTTCAACACTCGTCGGAGGCCGTTTTCCCGCTCGTCGGAGGAAACCACTTCGGCTTTCAGCTTGACTGATTCTGCGATGATCCATTCCAGCTTGGCTGGGTCGCGGCGCAATTTCTTTGCATCCACGTCTTCGAGGACGCGGAACAACTCCGGTTTGCCGATCACACCGCACTTGAGCGCTTCATAAAGACCGGCGCGGAATTCACGGTCGGGCAGCGTGGTCAGGACCGCAGGATCGATCAGGACCATGCGGGGATGGTGGAAGGTCCCGACCAGATTTTTACCGGCGCGCAGGTTGACCCCGGTTTTGCCGCCGATGGAAGCGTCCACTTGCGCCAGCACGGTGGTGGGAATTTGCACCAGTTCGAGGCCGCGCATGTAGAGCGAGGCCAGCAGGCCGGTGACGTCGCCCACCACGCCGCCCCCGAAAGCTACGATGACGGAATTTCGATCTGCGCCGAGCCGGCTCAACTGCTCGGATAGTTTCTCTACCGTGGCCAGTTTTTTGTGGCGTTCGCCGTTGGGCATTTGCAGAATTTTGGGGACAAATCCAGCGGCGGCCAGCGAGGCGGTCAGTTTTTTCCCCCACCTGCGGCGGACGGGCGGGACGGTGACGATGAAAAGGCGTTGGGAGTTTGCACCGAAGATGCTGCGGAGTGCTCCGCCGGAACGGTGCAGGAGGCCGTTCTCGATTACGGCGTCATAGGGACGCGGCGGAAGTGCGATGGCTACGCGTGTCATGCGTTCTCATCATAACGTAAGCGGATGGAGGCGGAGAGTACCTGGCACCGCTGCACGAGCGGGGCGCTCGCGCCTACATGGCGCTTTTTTTTGGATTGGCCACGGAGGCGATTACGGAGATGGCGAGGACTCCGGCCACCGCCGCCAGGGCAACCGGGGTCGGAATCTCGAGATAGTGGGACAGAAGCATCTTGGCACCGACGAAGACCAGCACCAGGGAGAGGCCGTAGTGCAGGTAGCGAAACATTTCCATCATGCCGGCGAGGGCGAAGTACATGGAGCGCAGGCCCATGATGGCGAAAACATTTGAGGTGTAAACGATGAAGGCGTCGCGGGTAATGGCGAGGATTGCAGGAATGGAATCCACGGCGAAGAGCAGATCGGTGGTTTCGACCACCAGCAGGACGACGAACAGGGGGGTGGCATAGAGTCCGGCGCGGCGAACGAAGAACTTGTTTCCTTCGTAGTCCTTGGTCACGGGCACAAAGCGGCGGAACAGACGCAGCACCGGATTTTTCTCGGGATGGATCTCAGCCTCCTCCTGGAAGAACAGCTTGATGCCGCTGTAAACCAGGAAGGCGCCGAAGACGTAGACAATCCAGTGAAACCTCTGGATGAGTCCCACGCCGGCCACGATGAACACGGCGCGCATGATGAGGGCTCCCAGAATTCCCCAGAACAGGACCTTGTGCTGATGGACGGGGGGCACATGGAAGAAGCGGAAAATCAGCAGGAACACGAAGAGGTTATCGACGCTGAGCGAAAGCTCGATGACGTATCCGGTGACAAACTCGAGCGCGGAGGTGCGACCGTGCCAGAAGAAAACCACCACCGCGAAGATGACGGCCAGGGCGATCCACACTGCGCTCCAGGCCAAGGCTTCGCGAAACTTTACGGTGTGGGCGCGGCGATGGAACACACCCAGGTCGAGCACCAGCATGGCGAGGACGAAAAGATTGAACAAGATCCAGAACAGTAGCAATGAGCGCCCCGAAGCAAATTGTGTGGGGCGGACACTCTTGTCCGCCGCCTTTGACTTTATCCTAAATCACGCTGCGGTCTGGCAATCAAAGCATCGAAAAGTGCGCACAAATCAAAGGCCAAGGCGGCGGACAGGAGTGTCCGCTCCACACGGGATTGTTAACTTCAGATTTCAGTTTTCAGTTCTCGGTTCTCAGTTGCGGTTTTCCAGGATGCGGACGGTTTCGAGGATAACGCTTCCGGCGATTTCGATGCTTTTGGAGTTGAGTTTGTCCATGGTGTCTTGGGGGGTGTGATGGAATACGTTGCCGTAGCCGTAGTCGAGGTCAATGAGGTCAGCGCTGGGAACGCCGAGATGAACGAAGGGCAGGTGGTCATCTTCGACGGTGATGGTGCGGGCGAAGAAGTGAGACTGGTAGCCCAATCGTGTCGCCGCCAGGTAAAGCTTGTCTTCAAGCCAGGGGGTGGAGTTGGTATCGCGGTCGATGTTGAGGTCGGCGTCGCCGACCATGTCGGCCAGCAGAAAGGCCTTCATCTTTTTCAGCGTGCCATCTTTTTGCCATTTGTCGGCCAGGTGGCGGGCGCCGTAGAGACTGTCGGTGGCGGTCCAGTTCTTTACTGCTTCTTCGCCGTCGGTCCACAGCAGCCAGACGCTGTAGCCTGCGCGTTTCTTGCCGCGAAGCTGGTTGGCCAGTTCGAGGAGAATGGCGGTGGAGGAACCGCCGTCGTTAGCGCCTACATACCCGGTATCGCGCAGCGGATAGTTAGTGTCATAGTGGCCGGCGATGACGATCACTCCGTCGCGCGTGCCGGGAAATTTGGCGATGATGTTCCGCACGGGAAATTTGCCTTCCGGCGTGTCGGCGGTGAAGGCGTCGTCTTCCACCAGGTCTTTTTTCAAGTGCGCCAGGATGTAATTCTCCAGCTTCTTATGATTCGGGCTGCCGATGGGGCGCGGGCCGAAAGCCACGACCTCGCGGGTATATTGCAGGGCGCGGGCGGCGTTAAAGGTGGGTGCGGGAGAAGCAGCCGATTGGGCACCGGCGGTTAGAGTCAGCAGCAAGGCCGCTGCGGTTTGGAGACAGCTCAATGCGCTGCCGAGCTTCGCTCGGCCCGGACGGGTCAGAGACCCGTCCCCACACGGGCGGGGATGACCCTTCTTTTTGCGTCTCTCCATCATCGATCTTTTCGGGCCTGGCGGGCTTTGCGCTGTTTGGGATGGACCAGGAACGCGATGCCGATGCTCAGGATGTAGAGGGCGACCATGGGCGCGGCGAAAATGCACATGTTCAGAATGTCCGTGGTCGGAGTGATGATGGCGGCGATGATGAAAATCACCAGGATCGAATAGCGCAGGTTGCGCCACATCCAGCCGGCAGTGACGATACCCATCAGCGACAGAAAAAAGACCAGGATGGGGAGCTCGAAAATCACGCCCATGCCGATCATGATGGTGAGGAACAGGTCGGTATATTCGCCAATCGTGATCATTGGCTGGAACTGTTTGCCGTAGTCGATGAGGAAGGTCAGGGCCGCGGGATAGACCATCTTGTAGGCGAACAGACCGCCCGACAGGAACAGCAGGACCGTCGAGAACATGAAGGGAAATACGTAGCGTTTCTCGTTGCGGTAGAGGCCGGGAGAAATGAACATCCATACCTGGTAGAGCACGATGGGCGAAGTCACGAACAGGCCAGCGAGTGCCGCGACCTTCAAGTAAAGGTTGAAGGGTTCGGTGGGGTTCAGATAGACCAGCTTCTCGGCCATGCCATTGTGGCGTAGGGCGTCCATGATGGGCCGCTGCACGAAGCTGAAGATGAACTCGTGATAATTCCAGCAGGCAAAGAAGCCCACGGTGACGGCAATAATGGAATAAATGAGGCGGCGGCGCAGTTCCTCGAGGTGGTCGAGGAAGCTCATGGCGGTAAGGCCGTCGTGGGAGTCGTCGGCGGGGGGAAGCTCAGCGGCCATCTCAGGCATCGGGGGCCTTGGCCAGTGAGTTCGTTTCCGGGACAGAAATCTCGGGGCGAGGCCCGCTGCCAGTGGCTACGGAACCGGCCGGTGCCTGGACGGGGGGGAGAATGGTCTGGCGGCTGTTTTCGAGATCGAGCTGGGAGATTTCGGACTCGATTTGGGCCTTGAACTCGTTCGAGGCCCGCTTGAATTCATTAAGGGCCCTTCCGATCTGGCGACCGATTTCGGGCAGCTTCTTGGGCCCGAAAAGGATCAGGGCAAACAGGAAGAGGAAAATCATCTCTGGGAAACCCAGGTTCATGAGTCCATGATACTGCCGGAGCGGATTGGCGGCAATCGGGGCCCGGGTTCTTGAATCGTCAAACCACGGAGACACAGAGGACACAGAGAAACCGGCGCCACAAGGTTCGGCTGGCGCATCCAATTGATAGCGGCGTCAGGGGATAGCGACCACTGGATCGCGGGGTCCGGCTGATTACTTCGGGGTAGCCGAAACAGTGGCTAAGTGGGTCAGACAGCGTTATACTTCGATCAGACGCGCTGTGCTGGGGTGTTTCTACGTCCCCGGCGAAGGAAAAAATGATGGTGGGTAGTTCTCGTCGCGCACTCCTCCTGATTGTATTCATTCTCGTAACCTGCGGATTTCTCGGGATCGTCTTCGGGCAGAAGATCAATCCTGCGGCTGCTCCCGGCGGCGACGCCGACGTCCGCGACAGCTTGCGGCAATTCACCACGGTCTATGACGTGGTGGAACAGAACTATGCGGAGCCGGTGAACCCCGACAAGGCAATCTACAACGGGGCCATTCCGGGGATGCTGCACGTTCTCGATCCGCATTCAAATTTCTTCGATCCCAAGGCCTATTCCCTGCTGCGCGAAGATCAGCGCGGGAAATATTACGGGGTGGGAATGACGGTGGGGCCGCGCAATAACAAGGTGATCGTGATTGCGCCGTTTGTGGGGACGCCCGCGTACCGCGCCGGCATTCGGCCGGGTGACATCATCGCGGCGGTGGATGGCAAGCCTACGGACAACATGAGCACGGGCGATGTGGCCGACCTGCTCAAGGGACCCAAAGGGACCACAGTCCACATCACGATTTTGCGCGAAGGCGCGGACAAGCCGCTGGAATTCGCCGTGGTGCGGGATGAGATTCCGCGTTACAGCGTGGACCTGCACTTCCTGATCAAGCCGGGAATCGGCTATATGCACGTTTCGGGTTTCAATGAAACCACGGAACATGAGGTGGCGGACGCGCTCGACCAGATGGGCGACCTGAAGGGATTGATTCTTGATCTGCGACAGAATCCCGGGGGGCTGCTGAATGAAGGTGTGGGCGTAGCCGACAAGTTCCTGCACAAGGGTGCTCTGATCGTTTCGCACCACGGCCGCTCGTCACCGGAAAAGCGTTACACCGCGGCGCACGGCAACGGGGGCAAGGACTACCCGCTGGTGGTGCTGGTGAACCGGGGAACAGCTTCGGCGGCGGAAATCGTGGCGGGCGCGATTCAGGATCATGATCGGGGATTGATCGTAGGCGAGACCACTTTCGGCAAGGGACTGGTGCAAACCGTGTATCCGCTGTCCGAGAACACTGGACTGGCGCTGACCACGGCCAAGTACTACACCCCGAGCATGCGCCTGATTCAGCGTGATTACTCGAACGTCTCGCTTTATGACTATTACTTCAATCGCGAGAGCGAAGAAAACGAGCACAATGCCAACCGCGAAGTGAAGCTCACGGACAGCGGCCGCACGGTTTATGGTGGCGGCGGAATCACACCCGATGTGAAGATCGCGGCGGTGAAGAGCAACCACTTCCAGGATTCGCTGCTGCAGCATTACGCATTCTTCAATTTTGCCAAGCACTATGCGGTGACGCATCATCCCGCGAAGAGCTTCGAAGTGGATGATGTGGTGCTGCAGGACTTCCGCAAATTCATGGACGACGAGAAGATTGCCTACACCGAGGCGGAACTGCTGGAGAATAACGCCTGGGTAAGGTCCAATATCAAGAGCGAAATTTTCGTCGATGTGTTTGGGCAGGAGGAAGGCCTGAAGGTACGGGCGGAGACGGACCCGCAGGTAACCAAAGCGCTGGAGTTACTGCCGCAGGCCAAATCGCTGGCGGAAAATGCCCGCAAGATTGTGGCGGAGCGAACGGGCGGGCATCCTCTGAGCCAGTAAGTACAGTAAAGTGTTCATAACGAAGGCCCGAGGAATCGGGCCTTTTTTTTTGTCCGGGGGACAAAGCGGGGGGGCCTTTGCGTCCTTTTGCGGATTTCTTTGCGTCCTTTGCGGTTGAGATTTTTGCGTGATTTACGGCAAGGTCAAACCCTTTACCGCAAAGGACGCAAAGCAAAGGCGCAAAGGGCGCAAAGGCCGGTGAATCAGGACACCATTTGGGCTCCTTCGACCGGCACTTTCTTCTCGTTGACTTGGCCTTGTTTACCGCTCATAATCCGGTTTTGAGGCTGGTTTTGACCCTTGCCGGCCGCCGGTTCCGTACATTCGGATGGCAATCCCCTGGAGCCAAATTCCGGCTGTTTTCGCTCGTCCCCGGGATCACGGGACGAGGTCCGGCCGATGTTGAAACAGTGGGTATGGATGTTGGCGGCGGTTCCCGCAGTGGTTGCGGGCGTCACTGACTGGCGGTGGCGGCGCATTCCCAACTGGCTGACGGTGCCGGCGCTGGTCGCCGGAGTTGCGGTGAATTCGCTGGCTGCGGGCTGGCTGGGAGCGAAAGAGTCGTTGCTGGGTGTTGGGCTCGGGTTAGGGCTGTTGTTGCCATTTGTGCTGATAAGAAGTCTGGGCGCCGGAGACTGGAAGCTGGTGGGCGCGCTGGGTGCGTTTCTGGGACCGTCGCGCCTGCTTATGGTATTGCTGGGGACGATCCTGGTGGCAGGTTTGATGGCGGTGGTGCTGGTGATCTGGAAGAAGAGAGTGGGGCGGACAGCCCGCAATATCTTCCACATGGTAGCTGGACTGTTTTCGCTGCACCTGCCAGGCCCGGAGGTTTCGCTGGATAATCCGGAATCTCTGAAGGTACCGTTCGGAGTGGCGGTGGCAGTGACGGTTGTTCTTTATACTGTAGGACAGGCGTGGGGAGCGGTATGAGGCCGACGCAGAACAATGGTTGGTGGAACAGGCTGCTGCACGATGCTTCGGGGGCGGAAATCGCCGAGGCCGCGGTGGTGTTGCCGCTGCTGTTCATGCTTCTGTTCGGGATCATGTGGTTCGCGCGGGCGTTCAATATTTATACGACGGTAAACCGGGCAGCGCGGCAGGGAGCGCTGGCGGAGGCCGCCAACAATTGTGCGACTTGTGGAAATGCCTTTCGGACCAGCAACGACATCCGGGACAATGTTGTGTATCCCATTCTGATCGCTTCCCACCTTGATCCGGCGCAGGTGCAAAACTTTAACGTGCAACGAGACGTGGTCCTGAATCCAGGGTCGCCCATTATCGAACACGGAGCGGTGGTCAGCCTGGACTATCCGTACAACTTCAAATTGAACGGGATTACGTGCTGCCCGCCCCGGCTGTCGCCAATCCTGCAGAACCTCACGGTCCGAGCGCAAGCGCAAGCCAGACAGGAGGAGTAGCAGTGTCACGGGCGGGTAAATTCCGGAGGCGCTGGTCTGGATATGGGTCACTCTTCGCGCGAACATTTTCCGCGATGTGGGCGAACCTGCGCGGGAATGAGGGCGCTGAGATCCTGGAATTTGCCATTTCGCTTCCGCTGCTGATCGTCGTGGCAGTTGGAGTTTTCGATTTCGGATCGGCGTTTACAGTCAAGCAGAAGGTGGGCAACATTGCGCTGCAGGGCGCGCGGGTGGCGTCCAACCAGCCCACGACAGATCTTTCGTTGAACGCAGCTTGTGGCGCTCCGGCCTCGATTTGCTCGGTGCGCGACGTGGTGGAAAGCAATCTGGTGGCCAGCAAGCTGAACGATTGCGGGCTGGGAACCGCACCGGGCGCGGCGAGTGGCTCGCTAAGCTGGACGTTCACTGCCAACACGGGCTGCGGCGGGACCCTGACGCTCAAAATTGAGCGCGGGTATGTCTATACCGCCACGCTGCCCAGTCCGCCGTTTCAGGCGGGGAATTACACCATGGAAGGCACGAGGGTGACGTTGAACTATCCCTATCGCTGGCAATTCAATCGAGTGGCGCCGTTGATTGCGCCGGGGGCGAATTATCCCGCGACGACGCAAATCAACTCGGTGGCCATCATGCAGAACCTGAATTGAAGGATGGCTTTGTGACTGGCGTGAACACGGCACATCGGAAGAACGAGCGCGGCATCACCATCGTGCTGGTGGCGATATCCCTCTTGTCTTTGTTAGGAATGGCGGCGCTAGCTATCGACGTATCGACTTTGTACATGGCCCACGGGGAAGCCCAACGCGCAGCCGATGCGGCGGCCCTGGCGGGAGCGCGGATGTTTGCTTTATCCGGCTATACCTCGGCTTCGAGCGCGCTGGCCGCATCCGATATTTGCCAGACATCGGCAGTCCCGGGCGCGGCGGCGGCCGCCAACCGGCAGGCGGAAGCGGTGGCGGCGCAGAACCTGGTCGCGGGCCAGCCGGCGGCGGTGCAATCCATCACCTGCACCCTCACGGCGGCGAATCCGCAGATTGCGGTCACGGTGCAGCGGACGGCCTTGCCTACATTCTTTGGGCGCATCTGGGGAGGAACTGCCAACAGCGTGACCGCAACGGCCGTGGCGGAGGCGTATAACCCGTCAGGCTCGGCAGCGCCGGTTCAGGTGCAGGGGGTCAAACCGTGGCTGATTCCGAATTGCGATCCCGACCCAGCCAATCTCACAGCACCCCATGACTGCGCGGGAGCAGGTTTGTTCGTTGATCCGGTTGACGGAAGTATCAAGAACAATGGCTCGTTCGTTGGGAAAACTATCACCTTGACCGAGGTCGCTAGTCCTGGCGAGCCCACTGTGAATGCTCCTGGTCGGACCCTCGACTACTACCGCTTAGACGTTCCCATTCGGCCGCCGGAACCGGTCTGCCCTTCCACAAGCGTAGTAGGCTGCTCGCAGGTGGGCGGCGATGATTATCGCGACAACATTGCGTGTACTTCAACCTTTCAATTCAGCTGCGGCCAGACTGTGGGAGCGGGCCAGGCGGTGACGGTGCAAACCGGCGGCGGGATGGGTCCCCGCACCAACGAAGGAACACAATGTCTGATTCATGCGAGCGGCCGGGGCCCAACGTTGGGCCAGGACGAGTTGCTCCCGACCGGTGGCGCTCCCGACGGCACCGCTCCCATCACGATTAAGGGTGGCGACAATAATCCAAACTCTGCACTGCAAGGGGTTACTAGTATCAGCCGCAGTGATTCGATCATTACAGTGCCGATTTACCATCGGGCTGCTGCTCCTCCGGACGATCTCTGCCCGGCGGGCTGCACTCTGACGGGTACGATTGTCGGTTTCCTGCAGCTGGGAATTCAGGAAAACGTTGCGGGTGGACCCAATGGACAGGTCAAGGGTGTGATCATGAACGTCGCAGGCTGTAACCCGGGCGCTGGCAACCCTGTGGTCTCCGGTGGCGGAGTGTCTCCTATTCCTGTGCGGCTTATTCACCAGTAAAGCGGCTTCAAGCGTGTTTCCCGTTGCACGAGCGAGGACGCTCGCGCCTACACGTGCGCCGACATTCGAGGTTCTGCTATTGGGGTGGGGGATTGTCGGGGGCGGGCGGGACATCGGATCGGGCGGCACCGCCCTCCTGCATCGGGGCTTGCATTTCCTGCTGCATGGGCTGTTCGGGAGTGTCGGGTTCGGGGGTGGTAGCGTCGGTG